>Ga0255762_10000222_pt1 | contig 51103 bp, 37 predicted proteins | sample 101ome_16_FD_179962 | JGI IMG/M metagenome (GOLD analysis project Ga0255762, IMG submission 179962) | Coastal salt marsh microbial communities from the Groves Creek Marsh, Skidaway Island, Georgia - 101401AT metaG (version 2) | ecosystem: Environmental > Aquatic > Marine > Intertidal zone >...
GATACGGCGTAATGATCTGATAGTGGTAAAAGACACAATGTATTATAACATTTAACCGTTCATGACTCGTCGATCTCGGGGGGACTCCTCCGAAGCCGTGGGATATATTTATCCCACGATCAGGAGGTTTTCGTCGACAGTGGGCCATGACGAGTCACAAACGCTGGACTTAAATATGTAAAATGATAGGAAAACCTTAATGCAATGGCTCTATTGTCGACATAACAATTCCGCACCGAAAGGTCAGGAATTTTCATTTTCCTGCAGTTTCGGACAGCAGGAGTCGTTTCGTTATTTTTGCAGCTCTGTCGGAAGCGCTCCGGGTGCGTGTTGCTCCAGGTTAGTATTTGGCGACACAACCAGACAACGTCTGTACCATTCTCAATGGATAGAGCGTTTGATCGGGGCCACGAACGACCCACAGTGACGTTGGTGGTCGGCATGGCGGGTTCTGGGAAAACATCTATCGTTACTCGCTTGAAAACGCTTCATGAACAGGGGGGTGAGAGCGTGTATACGATAAATCTCGATCCAGCTGTTAGAGACACACCTTACAACCCCAACATCGATATACGAGACACTGTTGACTACAACGGCATTCGTAAGAAATACTCTCTTGGCCCAAACGGAGCCATATTAACTGCGTGTAATTTGTTTGCAACACGATTTGATCAAGTTTTGGCACTGTGTAAACAGAGAAAGGGTGAGATAGATGAAATTATAGTTGACACACCGGGCCAGATAGAAATTTTCACCTGGTCTGCATCCGGCGCAATCGTATGTGAGTCACTGGCAGAGACGTTCCAAACTAGGGTGTTATTTGTTGTGGATACGGTTAGAGCAAAAAATGCCCAAGTTTTCCTGTCAAATATGTTACAGTGTCTCAGTATTGTGTATAAAACTAAACTGCCCGTGGTTCTAGCATTCAACAAAATAGACGTCATAAGTTGCAAATTTGCTCAAGCGTGGTTGACAGAAGTTCAGACACTTCAGCGTGAGTTGGAGCAATCGTCCACTTATGCTGCCGATCTCACATTGTCACTTGCACATACGATCTCCGAATTTTACGCGAAGATCGACTGCGTGGGTATCTCGGCTACAAGCTCAGAGGGATTTCTGACTCTTAAGGAGAAGTTGACCTTAGCTAAGTGAACTCACCTTAGCTTGGTGGATGTTTTCACTTTATGTTCCTCGCGTCAGCACCTTTGATTTGCTCACCGAAGTGTTCTCTCCTTATCAATTCGTGTAAGCGCCCGAAAAGCTGACCCTTCACCTGGTCAAAAGCGAGCTCAAGACGTGCAAGTTCAGCTGAAGCATTTTCATTATATATGAAAAGACCATAGTACAGATCAAATGAATCGTGATAGGTGTTGTCGACTAAAGACATGAGTGAATCGAAACCTTTCGTGCTTATGCTTGTTTCAGATAGCTCCATGGTGCCTAACATGCGCCCGACTGTGTGAGTTATGAACTGAGAAGAGGCCGCCTGTCTATCATGTTCCTCACACGACATCTCTACCATGCGACAGCCCTGGAGTTCGAAAAAACTCAGCAGACTAGTGCAGCGCTCTGCTCTAGAATCATCGACCCCGATCCTTACCTTGTCATAAACAAGCGGTAAGTCCTGCCATGAATCTTTGCCACTGTCTGGACCAAACATGGGATGTAGACAGAGGATATCAAAGTGACTTGGCAGTATTTGTTGGAAAAGTTGCTTGGGGAAAGATTTTACTGATAATACGTCACAGAACAACGTATTGCGCTTTAAGCGCTGAAATGGAAAGTTGTGCACAGTCGACTCCAAAGAGAGAATACTCGTGCAAAATATAACTACATCGGGGTGTTCTTCGCAGAAGTCATGCACATCACAGAAAAATTCTGCACCGAGACACATTGCCTCATCGGAGTAATCTGTCCTTGAAGTCGCTATAACTGTATGTCCACCGTGAATAAAACGCCTCGTCAGGAATTGTCCGAAGTTGCCAAACCCAACAACCCCAATTTTCAAGCTCTTATATCGCTGGAGGTTCTCACTATGCCTGGATTCGGAGTCGAAAGATTGTGCCGCATCTATGGCACGCACATGCACCTGTTTGCGATATACTTGAGACCTGGATCGCGCAGTGTAACGAGATACAGACAGGCGCATCATACCAGTCTCACGCATAGCGCGTGACGACATAAGCGGAGCGGAACTAGCTTTACTCCGACTTTTCCAGTGGCCGCCCTACGAGAGAAACCGCGTTACTGTGTCTGGTACTTCGGAGTGACGAGTGTTTTAAACACGCCGTTGCGACGAGCAGTGTACAGAATTGTAAGGACGGTGTCTACTGAAATCTGGCTACGAACGAACGACTCTTGCGTTGAACTTCTGTTCGGAGTCGATGTTCTGCCACCGTAAAGCCATAATAAAGAGGAAAATGTCCTTTTCGAGTTTCGTACCCTCGGATAATTTTAGGGTTATTACTAAGTTAGGCCGGCTAAGAGTAACGTAGTTAGGCCGACTAAGAGTAACGTAGTTAACTAAAGTTATGAGAAAGTTATCGCAAAAATGGGGTAAGAGTACCAAAATTAGCATAAAGTTATTGAAATCACGTAAATTTGACGATAACTTCGGGGCAAGTTATCGTCAAATTTAACGTGTGTCAATAACTTTTACTCGTCAATCCTCGAGTTAATTAGAGGGGGTCAAAGTTAAGGAAAAGTTATCGAAATTAACTCTTAACCCCTTGACGATAACTTTGTGATGACTCGCGTAATTTAATTTGCCCAACTTGTCCAATTCAATTCAATTACGCCAAAATGACACGACGGTTCACGATTCGCGAGCACGGCGAAGTTATGGTCAAAGTTATGAAAATACACTCTCAGTCGTTTTCGCATAACTCAGGGTCTAACTTTAGTTATCTACGGTGCTCTTGGTCCAATTGACGATGACTTCAGCATTAAGTCGGAGTTATGGGCAAAGTTAACTACGTTACTCTTAGCCGGCCTTAGTATTTTTACATAGACCGTTCGCATGGCCGAAGAAAAATGTGAAGCTGGACAAACGTTCAGAATATTCCTGAAGTTTGCTTGACACGATCTAACTGGAATTCGTTGAGAGTAAAATGTTGTGTGCGCTAACCTCAAACTTACATGCGTGAACTCACTATTTTGGTGAAAAAGTTACCGCAGCTGGTGTAAAGGGTGTATCAACACCGGAACCATTTTCTACTAACGCATCCCCTTGGATAAGAATCCCAAATTTCCATCCGATGAGCGTTTCTTCAATCGCCGTCGAACTTTCTTTGGTAGCCTATCTTTGGCACGCCGTGCTGCTTCTTGAATTCCATGGAGTGTTGGCTCAGCCAACGCTTCAAAGAGAAACTGCAACGCTTGACATTCTAACTCACTAAGTTCAGGATGCCAAAAGCGAATTATTAGAACATATCGGTCTTTCAAGACACTTTCGTTGCTTGTACTGTGAATAAAGCTAGTATCTGCGACAAGTCCTTTACCATTCTCCCAATATCGCTTGTATTCGCCCACTTGCATCCAAGCTTCCGCTTCTGGAACATCAATCCCCAAGTGTGCCGTCAAAATAAAATTTGTATTATCCGTGTGTGGCTTAATACCTGTGTTTGGTGGCTGCCTGGCAAAGAAAGCTTCCACGGATGGGCACTGAGCACTTTTCAACAGTTCTACTGTTTTCGGAAACAGTTTGCAGTTTACCTCTTCCCACTCGCATCGATCTTGCAGTACAAGAGTACGCCAGTTTGGACCGTAGGCGACGGCATCATCTCTTGCTGCCGGAGCCCAAATCGAATTCCCCGATGTCTCCAGTTCAGGGTTCTGTAATGCTAGTTGAAATTCTTGCTGAATCTGTCCATAATTTTTCTCGAGCTTTTCCATCCAAGAGAATTGCCCGTTGTAAACATCATGATACGGGATAGCTGATAAATTTTCGATATACGACGAAGCACGCTGCTCGCCCTGGCCCTCAATATTCCGTATGACTTCACCACCGTTTAAAGTTTGCTCCAAGCTTTTCATGATGCGAGCAGAGCTGTCCTCACCAAACACAGTACGCATCTGCTCTCCAATCAGTTCAACGCTGGATTCTGGATCACTAATTGAAGATACGGCTTGCGGGATCAGCATGACTTTCCATCTCATTCTTCGCAGTTCTGGCGGCCGTCGTGACTCACACATGAATCTTCCTGCGTGGCGCTTTCTTGTTGTGAAGGAGGCGACAGAAACGAAGCGAGCAGTGTTTGATGGCATAGGAAATGCGCCTGCGATGCCGTGACGCTCGCACAAACTAGCTATTGATAATTTGTATCGGCCTCGTGCGTTTTTGGACGGCTCTGTGAGTAGCGCCGAAATAGTTCTGTAGAACGGTCCGGATTTTCGACAGGTTTATCGCTGTTTGATACTTTAGAAATTCAATACATTATACATTGGTCAATTGATAAAAAGTTACTCCACGGTGTGATTTAGCCACCCCCCTGTCTCGGCCTAACAAAAATTAACGTTTTTCATGTTTTTTTCGAAATCACGTGTACCGTACATAGATTAGATACGATTGTGCGAGAAAAAATACGTCGCTTATCTATTTAGAGCGATTGGAGACCGGAGTCTGTTTTACTGAGTATGGCAAATGCTCGAGATAAGTGGGAACAAATCCCGTCCCGTTGGTTCTCGCACTCTCCGCTCTCCTTTTCTTGAAACAAGAAAGAGGTGTAGTTGACAGAGAGCGGATTGGAGCCAGGCCCTCAAGACTCGTTGGATTCTAAGTTTGAACACTTGATATGTTCTCGTTCAAGGATGGTTTCGTGGAAGCTTTGACGAGAGGTATGAAGGCGGAGCTTCTCCAGGCGGAAGACTACTCTAAACTGAAGCAATGTGATGCACTGAGTGACTTGAGGTTATACCTGGTAGTTTGAAATTGATCTCTGAGCGTTATCCTTACATCTCATGTTAATCATAGGTTTCAAAATGCTACAAGGATGTTCTACAAAATGAACTGGACGTTGTAGATCCAACTGACCTCGTTAAGTTGTGCACAGAAACGTTTGTGTTGAACTTCAAACAGCTAGTTTCCATGGTGCTTGATTGTTTCGTGAATTCACGTATCCCAGGACTAAACCACGTATTCCATTAGGCGTCTGAACCTCTCACAACTATTCTTGACTACATCAAGTATGGTTTCATGATTGATAATGTAGTGCTCATTATGGCGGGTGCTGTGAGTGGGCGTTCTTTGGTGGTCCGTACAATCAAGTTTCAAGACAAATTCGAATTTCATGCAAGACCAGGAACTTAAAGAAAACTTTCATCCTCTTGGCTTATTTGATTCAATCGAGAACCTCTTGGTAGCCAACGACTTAAAGTCAGTATTGCTATTTTTTACCTGAAAACTACTCTGACCAACAATAATAGAGAGATCCACAGACTGGTCTTAGTCGATACCCCTATATCTCATTATTTTAATGCATGCTTAAGGAGTGACAATCTGGACGAGTCCCGTATTGAGTTCATTAGAAATTCTGCCCACAAGGTACGTATCACTTTTACAAGTTGTTTTCTGTACTGTCCCTGAGCTTCCCTCAAATAAATAGGTATATTTGGAGGACTTCATCGATACGTGCACCCGCCTACAAGACGGTTCAAAAAGTGTTTCCGCGCTTCTGGTACGTGAATTCAGTGAACCGTCTACTGTTCGTAGAGGCCTCACTCGTGTCTTGTCAGGAGCTGCTTTACTTCGAAGCAGACAGGAGGGTAATGAACATTGCAGTTGCATCGCTAGGCACAGAAATGTCAGCAAGCGATAAAATCAATTTATTTCCTAAACATGGTCATCTTTTTCCAAATGTTCACATATCATTGGCAAGCTGTACCACTATAGATAAGATACAGGCCGTGCTTCGATCGTCTGCCTCTTTGTGTGGATATGTTGGACGACTCAGTACTGTAGATATTGATGTCTTCGACAAGGTAAGACACATTCTTGTTGGTTTAGTTCATTTATCATGGCTAGTTGGATCAGGTACTTTACGAAGAAGAACAAAAATTATGTGAGAGTGTATTCACAAGAGATTCTGGCTATGCTATTTTTATGGCATATACCAAACTTTATGAACAAGAGCTCAGAAATATCCTCTGGGTTGCTGAGTGTCTGGTACAGCATCAGAAAGGTCGCTTTCACGAAGGCCTGGTTTATGCGGGGTGTGAATCGTAAACGACTGAGGCTGTGACAGTAGAGTTGTATATTAAATCGTTAAGAGACCAATGTTTGCGACGTCTGATGCAGAGCATGGCTCCTCACCTTGTGAAACGCCCCCCAGACCTGCTTGCAAACTCAGATCGAACTGTCCTTTCACGATTTTCTTCTTTTCGACTTCGTAGGATTCTACTCATGCCAACAACCGCGTTCGTCGAAGATGATCGTTCATTCCATGGACGAACATTTGCTTTATGTTTGGAGAGTTCGTCGTTGCGTTCTTCGAAACGATTTCCGCGGTGACCGCGCTGCTTGAAACTCAAGTCGTCCTCATCATTAATATTGTCCGTGTTTTGCCGAATACCAAGTGAACGCTCGTTTGCATCCAAAAACACATTTAGCTTTTCTGAGACGGTACTCACTGAATTCTGAAGGATAGAGAGTTCGGTGAGGTGCACCGCAAAACTACATGTTGGAGCATCACATGAACCTGCCAGTCCGTGAGCAAGTAGTTTATTCACAATCGCTTGCACTGAAATCAATGATATATCAAACATTGCGCTCAGAGTTTTAAGACAGAGTGACTCGTAGTGTGCTGCACGCTGGAAGACGTATGTACGAAGGGCTTCTCGTTTAAGTTCGATCTTCACGTTGTCAAGGATGCCGCTTCTTGTCGATCCGGGTAATAGTTGCCAACAACTCATATTCAGAACGTATTTGGATGCAGAACCCCAGTCTCCCTCGATCAGGTGTTTTGCAGCGCACATGATTGTATCTCGGACACCTTCTGCGGGACCAGTGAATGTTTGTCTCTCGAACCCTTCTATCAAGCGTAGATAAACACGATTCAGTGTTCTTGGTTGACCACTATTGTTGAATACGGAGTGAGTATCCGTCAACATGCTTGAGACGAGGTATATAGCTTCCAATAGATCGACATTCAAGTGTGTATGGAAAGGTGCCTGTCGTCTTCGTTCCCACTTCTCTTGTTCAAAGTTACGTTCACTCACATGTCTTCCTGGCGAAAAGCCCTGCGCGAGTAACTCTCGCACTTTTCCGCTTCCAAGGAGCTCCGTCAAACAATTTTTTGCTGTATCAAATGAGCCACTTTGAAAAGCATCAAGACCAATTTGCGCCATGCACCGGTTGAACAAAATTTGTGTGTCAATGTCCATGTGGTGGACACTTTCCTGAAGGTGGGCCATCAGAAGTTGTTCTCTTGCAGCGCGGAAGTCACCACAGACCGATTTGTGGAATGAATCATATAAAATCGAACGCACTTTAGATCGCTGATCACCCACTGTGTATATCAACTCAGCTAAGTGTGACACAGTGTCGTTTAAGCTGTCCGCTGGAAATGTATAGCCCTGTGGAAACCATGCGCTTACGTCGGCTAGCAATGTCTCGGTGATATCCGAGGCTATGAATGTCTCAAAATTGTATATTTTTGAGTCGCTTCGCGCACTGAGAACATGTCCTTTGGAATGTCGGTCTGTCAGTTGTTGGAGTGCAAATCGTTTCACTGCAGTGTACCAAGCGTCTGTTTTACAGTGAAGGTGACCAAGCAAGCGAAGAGAAAGAGTGACTCGTTTCTCCGAATCATCCCGGCACACGTAGTACTGCGCGATCTCTTGAATGAGGATGAGCAAGAAACATTCATCCTGTAGTCGCGAAATGTATTCTTTGGTATGCGGATCAATATTTTGAAGTGACTTTGTATACTCATCGTCAAGTCGTTCAGCAAAAGCACACAGAGATCCAGTCAGTTGTATCGGAGCGCCATTCAGCAACTCGTCCTTCTCAGGACGTGCAACCGGTTCACCACGCTCAATGAGAGAAATGTGCTTGTTCGAATTCAACAACTGTAGAAGGCCGAGAATATTTGCAACACAGCTTCTCCACAGTGTTATTGGCATGAAGGACGACATACTACCGGTCATATCGAATTGTGCGCTGATGATGTGCAATAATATTTCTACCTCTTGAGCGGGACATTTCGCGAGCGTTGCCATGTATGATAAGTGCTTCACGACCACCTGACGATCGGTGCTTTTCTTACCACGAGAAGCAATGATGTCTCGTAATTTGTCGTCGATCATTTCGAATGTTACATCCTTTTTATCGACATACAGCAAATGGTTTTTATCCATCTTATCCATTTCATTTCCAACCTCGACAGACAGGGCTTCGGCTTCCAACTCATCAGAGCCAGAGTCTTCAGAACCAGTGCCACCATCTGTGCTCACAGATACAGACTTCAAATACTTACCAACGCGTTGGTTCAAAGCAGTAAGAGCCTTCGAAGATGTCGTTGACAAGCTTCGACGCTGTTCTTTATCAGCGTAGGCTTCAATAACGACGTTGTACACTTTCCGAAGCGCACGCTTCACTGCATTCGAGAAGTACACGGGTGAAGAGTAGTGTTTTTGCAGTTGCTTCACAAGTTTCTCAAAAGACTTGACCAGCGATGCCCAATCGCTTGCAGCTGAGTGAGTCAGAACCTCCGACACCAACAATCTCAACTCTGAATTTCTACGCTCCTGTGGTCAACTAGTATTAGTACGGTTTACCGGCAAGTTATGTGAAACTTTCACCTTCGTGCTCTGAATGACCCTCCTATTGTCTTCTGAGCTATCCGAACTGTTCTCCTGTAAGTACCTAGGAGGTATTAAGCACGATTCGAAAAAAGTAATTTAGAACACTCACTTCGAAGCTCCTCGGAAACTATCCTCTGAGTCGGATGAGCTGGAGGAAGAAGTGGAGGAAGTCGACTCTGAGTCCGAGTAGTCATCGCTACTTGACTCGCTAGAATCAGAACCCCCGCCCCAAAACTTGCTGGACTGACGTAGGTAAAAATCGTAGTTCACATTGGTTCGTCAGTGGACACGTGTTTGATAGCGCGTGGTGACTCAGGATGGTTCGCTCTCAGATCAGAAGAGACCTATTTCTTCTTGGTAAAAGGACAGTGATAGTTTACCCGCGTCCTCCGTATGTGTACGTACCATAACTCGATCAATGTGACGATGAGAAATCCCGCGACTGCTGCGACGTGATTGCGCTTCTAGTGTGTGCCGCGCACGCACCAGAGTGGGGCCGGGGGCGGCGGCTACGGGGACACTCCCGTAGCGAACGACACTGTCGGCGTATAGGGATGCTGTAAATACTAACGTTAGTAAAATACCATCCTCCATATTAAAAGTAATTTCACGGTTTGTGACTCAGAAGTGTCCATTTGAATATTTTTATAGCGGATTACAAAATTTTATATGGGACTTTAAATCACCACAGTATTGTACATGTCGATAAAAACGTGCGCGAGCGAACTTTTGAACTTTTTTATCGCGAAAGAGAGCTAGGCTGAGACGCGTCAAGCGCGGTGCTAACTTGTCACAAACTTTACGCCAACATCTATTCTTACAAAATCTAAACACATTCGTTGTACATACCCTTTTGCATGTTTCTTCGTTGAAACGTATCGTTATTTCATCCCACGTGCAGTTTCCATCTAGTTCCTCAGACAACTCCGAGAGCACCACCTCATCGGCATCTGTCAAGATGTTTGGCCGACCCGATTTCGGGAGCGCAGCCGCGCTTCCTGTTGCACGCTGCCTATTAATGATGTCATGAAGAGCTCTTGGACTGGTTTTCCACTCCCTCGCTAGCTCAGCCATGCTCGCTGTACCACTATAGCGCGCGAAACGCTCGGCAGTCGCGAGTTGCGTCCTCTCTTCGTCCGTGAATTGTCGGCTTCCGCGCTCAACCGTGGAGAGCGGAGGCCTACACGGACTCGGCAACGCGTGAAAATTCATCACCCGAGGTGTTTTCAGTGCCACCCTTAGACGTCCACTCGCCGGTTGCGTCCGGACGGCGCCGTGTACCTCCTTTTGCGTCCGCCGTCGCGCGCGATTTGAATTCGATGGCGTCGACACATCTCCGACACTCGGCGCCCCGGTGCCTCGATTTAGCACACGAAGTGGCCGTTCGCGCTGAAACTTCGCACGCACGCCGCCCATGCCCGGCCGGGTCGGCCGCCGCGCTGCGCGCGCGCCACTGACGCGCGGAAGGGGGTGCTTTGTCAGCGTCTTCGTTCGATGGCGATTGTCGTAGTGTTGAGTCATTAACCCTAAGAACGCTAAAAACTTATGAAAATCACGGCCCAACTTCGCAACTTTTTTATGCATTTTCTATCATTTTGACCATTGAGTGAAATTTTCAACTGTAGTTTCCGGCGAAGAATAGCGCAAATGGCACCTTTAGATGGCATTTAACGATAGCTTTCGAACGAGGGGCTAGACGTGGTGATAGACGTAGCGACGCGCTCCATCGACCTATTTGTGAAGTCACTTTTGATATGGAGGATAGTACAATAAAATACTGGCGTTGTAAATCGCATTACATTGGTGGGACGATACGATAGTACTATCGTACTTGAATATCTAGACAATAAAATCGATTACAGACTTAGTGTTTCCTCGAGAATCAACGATCTGGACATTTCCTAAAAACATGTTGCCAGTGACTGTGTATGTTTCCGCTCTCGTCACCAGAGCGGAAGGCAGCAACGCCTCCAGCGTGCTAGGTCCCGCGACGAGTAGGCGTGAAGACATTCTGCAGTTGGCCTGTAGACAAGCAGGTGTCGGAATGATGAGAAGTTCTTTTGTCCACAGGCTCGCCAGTGATACACAACGCTTGCGTGGCCGCCACAAGAACCTTTTGAAGGGAAGACGCAGTCCACACATCGGCCGTCCAAGTGCTTCGAGGGTCAAGGCCACTTCTGACGATGAATTATATCCTTCAAAACTACGAAAGCTCATGAATTCTTTCAACATGGTGCGAAGCCTTCGACACATCTGAAGCGTTATAACGATCAGTTCAAGGTTCCAGACCCGATGTTACGGTACAAGCAACTTCTGTTCCTGGCGAAGAAGCTCCCCCCTTTTCCTAAGGTAAACCCCTAGTTCCACGATTTGACCGTTCTCAAAATGCATCAGGACAAACTCTTGAATACTAACAAGGTAAATCACGATTACAGCCTGTTGGAACTCAGTAACTAAACATTTCTTTCCCAAGGTTCCAGGTTGTACCTCACAGGTTAGTACATAGTCACGTAGTTTCGTAAAGATCTCACTCGGTTTAAAGGTTTGGATCTCGGTCGATGTGATTGACGATAAGGCAATTATTCTTGCTGATTCAGATTCTCAGTTGACAAAAGGTTTAGCTGCTTTGATAGTCGAAGGCCTCAGTGGTGAAAGTACACAGCGCATCCTAGATGTTCCACCTGATTTCATAGCGTCTTTTGGGTTGAATCAAAGTTTGACACCATCAAGAACAAGTGGTTTCTTAAACATGTTACAACTCGTGAAGGACAAGATTAAAGCTGGAGGTGATATGAGGGGTTGAACCAGGTAGTTCAGCACTGTCTGTGTTCTCTGTACAAGCAAGCAAGCCGAACAATTGTCCAGCAGTGACGATGATCAACTTTGATATAGAATCACGAATCATCACCGATACTTAGTGCATAGCAACCCGGCTTCAGATGGTCTACACAAAAATTAGTGAGTTGTCAATTTGAAGTCATAGCAGCCCTTACCCTTCCGAAGCCACTTTGCAACCCAGCTACCAGCAGTGCTGTTGATGCATATCAATCTAAGCTCAGATCAGTCTCGCCAATTCTTATTTCCAAATTATCAAGGACTTACCCAGAGAATTGTTGTGAAGTATTTTCTGATACACTGGCGCGGTCGTCGGGGGTAAAACTTTGGCAGTTTGCACAACCCAGGTCAACAAACTAGAACCGAAATTTGGATATGTGTCAAACGAATTTCTATACGTAACACACCTGATCAAATGTGTTCACAAGCCTGCAACGACGACAAGCTCTCGCGGCATTTGAAGAGGCGTCGAGCGGTGCCGCTGCGTGCTGTGATGCGTTCCTTTCTTGCGTGAAGGAAGACATTATAGCGTTCTATTAGGTTTCGTGCCTTCAGAGCAAGTTGCCCAGACACCGAATATCACAGATGAAACAGGTCCGAGACGACACTTTGTGCACTTGACGAGAGTTGCCGTTCGCAGAGTGCGGCCTGCAATCCGTATTTGTACTCAGCGCGCACTTTCGGACTTGGCACGTCCAATAAGGTTGACTGCACGTTAGTCCTGCTGCGCAGAACTTCACAACTCGGCCATTGAGACTATATTTCTTATAAAACCTCGTATTGCACATCGTAATCTCGTGTGATACGACTGCGCTCTGTAAATCCCATACTCAAGGTATGATGTGATCCAAGAGTGAGTCTACTAGCCTAGTAGTACTAGGACGAGCCAGGAACAGTTTTTAGTGATTGTAACACTGAAGAAACTGACGCATCTAATCTCGGTAGAGCCCATCTACGCGTAAGGCGAAACTAGGAAAACCATCTAATATGACGAGAAACCAAGAAATCGAGGCGGCCGCCGAAGGGTATCCTCAACACGGTCAATCCGCAGCGCCCCTCGTCAAGGACAGTGACTTCGTATTTGAGAGTTGTAGGGTAACAGAGCAGTGATAGGTAGTGTAACGTATGGAAGTATGAAGCAGACGTTCGAAGACGTGATCGAGGGTAAAGACTACTCTTTTCCACAGGAGGAGGAAAAAGTCCTAACTTTTTGGAGAGATGTCGACGCTTTTCACGAACAACTGAGGCGTACTGAGGGTAAAAAAGAATTTGTGTTCTTTGACGGACCACCCTTTGCTACGGGTTTACCGCATTACGGTCATATTCTAGCGGGGACAATAAAAGACATCGTAACACGTTATGCATCTACAACAGGTTATCACGTTGAACGTCGCTTCGGTTGGGACTGCCACGGTTTGCCAGTCGAACATGAAATTGACAAAACTTTCGGTATCAAAGGTAAAGGTGATGTTCTTTCAATGGGAATAGGGAGGTACAATGATGAATGTCGCAGCATTGTTATGCGTTACTCGAGTGAGTGGAGAAAGACTATCACTCGTGTTGGTCGCTGGATAGACTTTGACAACGATTATAAGACACTGGACCCGACGTTCATGGAGAGCGTATGGTGGGTTTTTAAGCAGCTTTTCGATAAAGAATTGGTATACCGCGGATTCAAGGTGATGCCGTATTCGACAGCGTGCAATACACCACTATCAAACTTTGAAGCAGGTCTCGACTATCGTGATGTTTCAGATCCTGCGATACTTGTCAAATTTCCTGTATTTGGTCAAAATGACGCGTATTTCGTAGCCTGGACAACCACGCCTTGGACTCTCCCTGCTAACTTAGCGTTGTGCGTCAATCCTGAGTTCGAGTACTGTTATCTGCAAAATCCAGAGGGTAAACTTTTCATTGTCTCCTCCTCGCGGATGTCATTCATTCCTGGTTGCACACAGAAAGGTAAAGGAGAGAAGTTGTGTGACGGCTGGAAAAGCGTCAAGACAGTGAAAGGATCCGAGCTAGCCGGAATTCGTTACATACCTCTGTTCGAAAATTTTCTCGATGAATACGAAGAGCGTGCGTTTGTGGTAGCTTGCGATCCTTATGTGTCAAACGATTCCGGAACAGGAGTTGTCCATCAGGCTCCTGCCTACGGTGAAGATGACTATCGTGTATGCCTTCAAAACGGGATAATCATCAGAGGTGAACCTCTACCAGACCCTGTGGATGCAAATGGATGCTTTACAAAGGAAGCTCCTGCCTCTATCAGCGGCATGTACATCAAAGACGCCGACAAAACAGTAATCCAGATACTGAAAGAGAAGAATTTGTTACTGGATAGTGCCCGTATTGTCCACTCTTATCCCTTCTGCTGGCGATCGAAAACACCGCTCATTTACAGAGCAGTGTCATCATACTTTGTTCGTGTTGAGCAAATAAAGTCACAGTTGCTGAAAAATAATTCAGAGACGAAATGGGTACCTGCGTACGTACAAGAGAAAAGATTCCACAACTGGATCGAGGGTGCTCGTGATTGGGCGATTTCAAGAAACAGATACTGGGGTACCCCTATACCCATTTGGCAGTCTCCGGATGGCATTGAAACTGTTGTTGTAGGATCCATTTCTGAACTGGAAAAGCTGACAGGTTGCGACAACATTTCTGATATTCATCGTCACAAAATTGATCACTTGACAATACCTTCGCAGCGTGGTGAAGAGTTCCCTCCGTTGCAGAGAGTTGAAGATGTGTTTGACTGTTGGTTTGAAAGTGGAAGTATGCCATATGCACAGCAGCACTATCCATTCGAAAACAGCGCTACCTTCGAGGAAAATTTTCCTGCGGACTTCATTGCAGAAGGATTGGATCAAACGAGAGGATGGTTTTATACACTCATGGTGTTATCTACTGCTCTTTTTGATCGTCCAGCATTCAAGAACTTAATATGCAATGGTCTTGTTTTAGCTGCGGATGGCAAAAAGATGTCGAAATCCCTGAAGAATTACCCGGATCCAAATGAGGTTATAAACAAATATGGTGCAGATGCTCTTAGACTGTATCTTATCAATAGTCCTGTTGTTCGTGCGGAACCTCTTCGTTTCAAAGAAGATGGCGTTTTCGCTGTCCTGAAAGACGTGTTTCTGCCATGGTACAATGCATACAGATTTCTCATCCAGAACATATCGCGACTCGAAGTCGAATCAAATATCACATTTTCTCCCGAATTCGATCGAAGTGCGCTTGATAATCCTCTAGATAACTGGATAATAGCCGAGTCGTCCTCACTTGTCGGATTTATCAAGCGTGAAATGTGCGAGTACCGACTTTACACAGTCGTTCCACGACTGGTACAATTTATCGGACAGCTTACGAATATCTATGTCCGATACAACCGGGGTCGTCTCAAAGGCAATGATGCAGATTCGCAGCGGGCACTCAAGACACTTTACTTCGTCTTGTTGACCTTGTGTAAGTCAATGGCACCGTTCACACCATTCTTCGTAGAGAGCATGTATCAGAACCTGAAGAGATGCCTGTCTGATGCTGAGGCAAGTGTGCATTTTTGTGACTTTCCATCTGATATCGATAATAATGAGCATATTGGATTGCAGATGGCGGTTTCCCGTATGCAGAGTATCATCGAAATGGGGCGAGTCATTCGTGAACGGCGCAACAAACCGATAAAATTGCCGTTGTCACGTGCGCTCGTTGTGCACAGTGATGAACAATGTTTAAACAGTCTGTCAGCACACTTAACGGAGTACATCAAGTCGGAACTTAACATTCAAAATCTGGAGATTTCGAATGACGCAAGCAAGTATATTACGAGAAAAGCTCAGCCAAATTTTGCCACCCTTGGTAAGCGCGCTGGTAAGCGCATGAAGAATCTCAAGTCTACGATAGAAAATTTTTCTCATGACGAAATTGAACATCTGCGTGAAGTTGGGGAGATTGAGATTGATGGGATGAAACTTGATGCAGATGATGTGCTCACGAAGTATGAGTTCAATCGAAAACTGGGTGATAATGAAGATGCCATTTGTGATGCAGATGGCTTGATGCTTTGTCTGAACTTGGATGTGGACCAGACTCTCCAAGACGAAGGGTTTGCGAGAGAAATTGTGAATCGTGTCCAAAAGCTTCGCAAATCGACGGGACTGTTCGTGCACGACGCTATCGATATTTTTTATCGGATTGAAGGAGGGCCCCCTAATGCAAAGACAGATATACTTCGCATCCTTCACACAGATGGAAACAAACACTTCGCGGAAGCGTTTGGGAACATTCCGAAAGACGTGGCCGAAATGATGGATAGTCGAGTGATTATTGCCGATGAGATTGTGACTCTTAGTAATGGTGTTTCATTAGTACTTAAACTCGTCCGTTGCAACGTGTCGAGTGGCGAAGCACCGGCTGGTTTTGCTGAATATCTCAAATGTAGAGACTATGCAAATTTACGGGCGAATGTACACAATTTGCAGATATGCTTGGACGGCGAGCAAATTGAAGATACGATCTTACGCAGTTTACAATTCTAGACTAGTTTTTAAGGATTGAAAATTGACATAGTTTAGAGTTAAGATGAAAGTTTGCGTTTAATCAAGCCAGAAAAGAAGTCTAGGCTATTTCCATCTGGACAAAGTTCAAACTGAACCCCGACTTTATCTTCTGTGAGAGCGTTGAAATAAGCAATATTAGAGATTATCGGTGCTTCGCACCTGCCAAAAGAAATCCCGAATCAGTCAATCCTTTAATGACCATTTGCTCACTCGTGACTGCATTGCCGCAGGAGTGTTCGACGTAGACTACTTGATTCGAATGTAACCAGTTTTGGGTGTAGAGATCCTAAAGCAACTTGATTTTGCTTTCAAATGTGTGAATAAATATGTCCACCTTTATACCGGCTAAGCCATTCTGGCAGAACAAATGTTTTAATCTTTTAAATCGAACTAGTAGGGTTGTAAATAACTTTAACATTTCAGTGAGTGTGTAGACACTTACCAAGAAATGCGGCCAATATGACTTCTCTAGACACCTACAGGCGAGGTTGTCAATGTCATCTCAAAGACGGAATCAAAACACGGACTCTTGAAGCTACTGCTTCTTCAAAAAGCTCACATAGACATATGCTGGGTTCCTGTTCAAAACATGAAATCCAAAAGCAGTGGGAGCCATCACTATACCTTGTTACGAACATTCAATCCCACTCCGATTGTCGTAATGTATGCTCCCTCAAGATACATAGAATTACACAATATACCACCCATCTGCAGTAGACTCAGGACAAGCTAAAGTGAAATGTTGTGTTCGACCTTCTGTTCACCGTAGTAAATGTCATTTGGCCATTTAATTTTCAAATACGGTAGAGACAGCTGTTCGCCAGTAATATTCCGAATATGATCCCTCACTGCCTATATGAAAGTTCGATTAGATAATCGTAACGACACTGAAAGACTCGCACTTCAATCAAGGCAATACTAGCCAAGTACTGAACACACGGCAACGACTGCCCATCACTAATGCTTGAAATTAAAGAGTCGTGGGACTTGGAGGGGCGATGGACTCACTAAAATTTACTTGTGAAAGAGAACATTAAGCAGCCATCGTTTGAGCTCCAATGATTGGTGCTACTTGTGTATGTAAGATAGAGCGTACTGTTACTCAGCTGTCACACACCCCCTTCCTCTACCATTACATTGTGTGTCGGCGATGAGCAATGTTCCTTCCGGTAAGAATGAACAACATCTAACCACGTAAGTTGAAAACAGTCGGCACGGTGTGTGTGTGTGTGTGTATGTATGTATGCGTTTACTTACTCTAACAATATGTCTTGTGTTGACGTCAGCTCGCCACCCACCAGTACACAGTGTTCCTTACTGCCCTCACCCAAACATCTAAAGAAAACTTGTGGGTTAAATGTACCATCTGACGAAGCTATCTGTAGGCTGAAGTGACGTTTGACTGAATGAAAAGTGCCCGAACACTCGTTGCTTCACTTACCTTGTACAGGCTTTCTTTCTAAGTGTTTCAGCAGTTTTACTTGTGACCTGTCGTGTACATGCGATGATATTGATCAACTTTTATATGAGCTTATCGTACCACTTGTGATTCTGCGTGTATCTCTACTATATTCACGAACGGACGTTCCATCATACTAGAACGGGCTCTGACACAGTGACTTCTGTTGCGATTCCGCTGTTTATACCCACGTTTTGAGGGTGTATAGCTGTCTTGATTTCGGACAGAAAACGCCGCGAACATCGGCGGCGCAGTTGTAAACGACTATACGCCGAAAGGTATAGCGCTCGCGAGCTGTACCCAAGACGTCGCTTCTGTGGAAGCGCGCCAGACAATACGACACACTTTTAGTCCTCCACTTGTACTACAGTGTACACGAGGTCGGTACAATTGTAGAAGGTTTCATTATTCGTTATTACTGTATAGGGTGACTACTCGACCAGTGGAGTGAAATAGCGTGAAATGACGCATTATCACAGATGAAAAAAGTCGGGTCAGACACGCAGTGTTTGCTGGTGCCAGCAACCGACTTTAAGTACGCGGCAGACTATCGTCGCACCGGATGGAGCCGGGGCGCGATTCACAGTTAAGCGAGAAGTGCGGTCAGTTCAAGGCTATTAAAAAATTTTCCAAAGGTGAGAGTATATACACACAGGACGCCGCTTTCGGTGTTGAGGTGAACAGACTCGGCGAGAGTCGCGCATGTGCACATTGTTTGCGAATACTTCCAGGTACCGGAGCGACGCGTGACCACACGTCGATTCGTAGAATAAGGTGCCCGTTTGGTTCACGGTGTTGCGATGTTTTTTGCTCGGATTTGTGCGTTGAGCGTGCGACGGGCAAACGCGAAAAAAACGGCTGGCACTTGTTGTGCTGCACAGGTGAGAAGTTGAACAGTGGTAATTATGCATTCGAGCAGTTTTGTGCGGCTACAAGTGACACCATCCGTCTTACGGCCATAATCATAGCGAGGACGATAGATCCTAACTCACAGTACAGTATTCACGACTTACTTCGTGAGTGTCATACGTGTTTTCCTTGGCACGCTGTGGCAGCCCGGTGTTTGGTAAATAATAATGACATACAATTCTCTGATTTCGCACAAGCATACAATAACCTCGCGGAAAATTTCGCGCAGGCATGGCAACTTCTTTCGAGTGCATGGTTACAAAATGAGAACGAGCTTGTGAGAGCGTTAATGCATGTTCTGAATATAGATGTGTTTTCGCAGCTTGCTGCGGCATTTGAGCTTCTCTTCAGGCCTGCTTTGACTAGTTGTTGTTTCAAGGACGATACACGAGAAGTCAGAGTTACAAATTTGGCAAGAATAAGCAGACTTTTTCGTCCTGGTTTGCCATGCGATAATACAGATATGCAGTCGACGGCGCTCTGTTTTTTTCCAGAACAAGAAGACTCAGGGCACAAGTCTACTCAAAAGCTATCATCCACATGTCAGTTCTTTGTTTTTAGCCCACTATTTGCGCAACTTTCTCACAGTTGCTCGCCAAATGCGCAACTAGAAGTAGAGGAAACGCCTAATGGAACAAGTGTGAAGCTGATAGCTCTACAAAATATTTCCAACTTAGATGATATTACTGTCTGCTTTGTACCACTCTCAGACTCACTTTCCAGTCGCAGAAGGAAAATTTTTTCGCAGTTTGGTTTCTGGTGCCAGTGTCCGCGATGTAACTGGGAGAGTAATCTTCGGCGTGCATGGCTAGGATTAAAGGCCTCTCGGTCGCTGTGTCTTCAATATCTGGAGGAAGAAAGATTTCATCAAGCTGAGGAACTAGCTCGTTTTACAATGACCCAGGTGGACTGCCCGGACATATCACATATTCTAGGCCAGGCACTTCTCGGTGAAGGAAAATGGCACGATGCACATAAAGTATGGCATGATGCTTCTTCTCAATTTCCGTGTCATGTATCCCTCGCAGAACTCGTGAAGAAGGATTATGCATATTCAGAGCACATTTTCATGTGTTCGACACCGCCTTTCAGTATCAATCCTATTCCCTTAAGTGGAACTGACATTTGGACGTCTTCAACTGCAGTATTATCTGCTGAAACATGTGGTTATTGGATAAAGTACGCCGAAAATTTTGCATCTGACTCCAGTGGTTGGAGCGAGAGAAGGCATCATACAGTGCCAACGACAGATCTCCCACTCCATGTCATTCCGGAAATACTTGAAGGATGGAGAATACTTATGCGTTCGACGATTCGTCCGTTCCTCGCTCTAATCGCACCAGGTGTCGAGCAAAATCAAATCAAAGTACACGATGCTTTTATTGTGAAGTACAGTGCTGCACAAGGACAACGGTTTCTCCCTGTACACAGCGACGAAGGACAGTGGTCTTTGACGCTTGCTTTGAATGATCTCAATGAGTATGACGGAGGGGGGACACTGTTTGACTCTGAGAAGATCATCATTCGACCGGATATCGGTGAACTAGTTATGTTCAGAAGTTCAACATTACACGCAGGTGCCCCAGTGACAAGAGGAACACGTTACATTATTGCCGCCTTCCTATTCATCACAGACGAGTGAATCGGTTTCATTGCATGAACGATTGGCGGCAGACCCGAATAAACTGTCTTGTTTTGGTATGTCCCATACCAGGAACTGCGAAAACACTATTTTCATGTGCTTGAAACAGGTCTGCAAGGCACCGGAAGTGCTGACCCAGTGAAGTGGCATCACTCTTGCTGACATGTCTGATACTTGAAAGAAGGCTGGTGAGTTGGAAAATATCATCACATTCATGATTTTTGCCATCGCTTACGCTCGTTTTATCCAAAGTTCTGATAACTTCGATATAGAATGCCACCTCAGCAAAAGATGAGGCACACACAAGTGTGAACCCGCACAGCAGACACCGAGTATTGATTTCTGTTAAACAATTATTAGCACAGCCATCCATGTGCAAAAGGACAAAGTGATTAGAGTAACCACGTTTTACCGCGGCCATCCGCGTGAAGACCAACTCTGGACGAAGTAAGAGGGAGTGCAGGGTAACATACAAGACACAGGTTTCGGGATACACGACAAAGTCTGGTACCAAATCTGGCACCTCGACATATGCCGAACGCAATAACTTCAGAAGAGTAGCATCAATACGGGATGCGTTTACAAGGATTGCAGAGCCCGAGTATAGTGCGGATTGGCTCATACTTCAAGGAGCACAACTTTGTGCATATGCAATTCTAGCTCTCTTAGCTTAGCTCTAGCTCTGGTGTACGTCTACTTGGTTATGTCAGTCCTCGTGATAGTTAATACATCGCAAAATGTGCAAAAACCGATGTGTATCGACGTAAGAGTCTCTATCCTCCGAAGCGGTACGCAATAAACGTTGAAGCGAATCCGGGGGCAGCGACTTGAAACCTCCCGGGGGCAGCGACTTGAAACCTCTCCACACTCCTGGAGTGTCACTCCACTCGCTCGTAAACAGTGGACTGGTAAAGTAAAAGCATACTTTATGCAGAGTACATGACTAAATCTAATCATTTTATGAGTTTGTATGACGAATGCCCATATGATGATGTTTCCTGGGGATAGTATAAATTATGTTTACATATGTATCAAAGGCGCTGGAGAGCTACAAAAATGCAAATGCACTTGTAGTGACTGGAATACAGTCGACACACCGTTGTGTCAACGTTGCGACAAAAGTCACGCACGTCTGCGCGGCACAGGTGCAATGATATCGGCTATGCTGGTTTGCACGCTGCGCATTTACCCATCACGTCCAGCATTTTCGCGACTGCGCCTCATTTGAATTCGTCACCTGGGACTATCCACCTGTCATAAGATCCATGAAAAGCACACGACTCCAGGCGCTACATTCATTCGTGATTTACCTTAAAGCAAGCCTGGCGCAAATAGTATCATCAACGCCATCGTGGCTGGTTCGTGGAGGCTGTATTGACCAATTTTCGACCGCCGTAGACCGTGTGAATAGACGTTGTACTGAGTTACTGGCCCACAAGATTATTGTTGTTGTTGGTCGCAGTTTTGCGGTGAACTCTTGTGTCATCGATGAAATTATAAGAGAAAGTACTGAAAGTTTCACGTGCTATCGAGCAAGACTGACGAACTTTGAACATTTTGAGACTCTTCATCTATCTGGGCGCAAGCAAACTATAAACACGCAGTTATTGGTTGAACTTGCCAAGAGTATCAATAACAACGATGTGTTCTTTTGCAATGAAACTGCACGTATTCGTCCTACAGAGGATGACGTGTCCGTTAATGATGTCATCTACAAAGTTATATTGAGCGACCGAGTGAGAGTTCAAGTTATTTTCTACACAGTTGCAGAACTTGAGTGTGTGTGTTCAAGTGGCAGTGGGCATGATTCTGCTTCTGAGGTAAGTCTCGCTACAATAAATCGAATGCGTCGTGTTGAATGTACGTGAGTAGGATCAAGCAAATGCGTTTCTCCGTTCGCTTTTGCGAGATGATATTATCGCTAGAGCTGCCGCGTTCGCACCAGAGTTGCAGCAAGGTATAAAACACAGAGAGCGGTCAGAGTATGTCAAGAAATTTGCTGCAGCATTAGACCAAAGTACACACGAATCACACACGTCTCCAATCGATATATGCGCTTTCTTAGGTGAAACACTGACTTACACACCCTGCATGGATAACGCGCCAAACTTATTGAAGGCACACATCCTGAAGGCAAAAAGTTTCATCAACAACTGTCTACTGAAAAAAAATGCAATGTGGAGTATTGTCAAGGAAATAGTACTCGAAGTACCCAGTAAGTCTGAACAGATGAAAGGAATGATGTATGTAAACCTAAGTTTACCAGCCGAGAGTGACGCGGAAAACCAAAGTAACGCAATCAGATTGATGGATTCTACAAATACGATCATTTATACATGTGACGAGCGCAAAATGGATGGAGAATTTCGGCGTCTATTCAAACGCACGTCATTTATCAAGCAACTTTCGATACATAGCAATTTATACAAACTTTATCTGATAGTTGTATCCAGTTCACAACTCGTTATGACTCAGGATAGAACAAACTTGAGGAAGCAACTGTGTGAAGCAAAACAAATGGAACTACACTCCATGTTAAAGCACGCTAGCAAAGATGATTTAAGCCGTGTAACTATCGCTTGCGTAATCGGAGGGGTGCACCAAATCAGACAAGAAATATCAGAAATTTTTGCAGGGCTAAATGCACGCAACCATATGTACCAAACAACTTTAAAGCGCCGTATTCACAAATTAGAAGAAATCATATCTCAAGTATGCGACGATTTGCACGCACTTGCAACCACGTGCATTCAGTCTGAAACGTTGAAGGAAGACCATCATACATTTTTTGCTTCGCAACACGCAGCTAGTTTGACAGCTGCAAGGCTGATGAACACCACGTCTTCTTTGGGCAGGGTTCATTTCGACACTGTCATCAGATCTTGGCGACGAAGGTGGCTAATTATGTTAATGCAAACAGCCAGCAGCGCTATTTTTCAATATCTAAAGAGTTGTGGTGATGTTCAGATCGGCTCATCTTCAACATCGTATACAATTTTGGAGAAATTTAATTCATCTCACTTTGACGCAACATCACGGAAGAGAAGAAAACAGGAACGTTTCCCTCCGTTTCGCAGAAGCGAAGTTTTGATGAATAATTTCATGGCAAACACCCACTCTTCACTGTCAAACCATTTGGATTTTCGAACTACAGCTACTATTTTAAAGAACTTAAACAAGAAAATGATCCTTGAAGTTCAAGCCGGTTTTCTGAGGAAAGTTCCCTTCCTCGGCATACACACACTATCGACGATATCAATCAAACGTTCTCTTTGGGCGTTTGGCCGCCGATGTGAACGCCACTTCATCCAGCTAATGGCACCAGAGAAAATGGAGTGTATGATCAAAACGCTTTTTTCACAAAGCCTATACGATTATTTGTTAGCACAATGGCACGTAACTGTGAAACCCGGGGGTAAGCGAAATCACATACTTGATGATATCATTTGTGATATTCAGACTATCATCATGTCGAAGCTCGTTACAATAATGGAATGTTACTGTATCGAAAGTGAGCATGTGTTTGGCCTTGGAGGAGTGGTTTGTTGTGTTCAAAATGGTATCTTGCACGAAAGATTGAAGCAAAACATGGAATTTCCTTTGTACGAGAAGCTGGACGATAAATTCACGTGGTATACAAATTATACCGACAGATTCTGTACAAAACATGTTAACATCGGTAATTGTTATCCAGGGTTCATCAAATCCACATGCATGACCTCGGGTACGAGCGTTTCGGTCAAACTCAATGAGAGTGGAACAATATGCCATTTAAGCCGAGTGATAATCGAAGCTATGTCTTTTATTGAGCGTGAAAGTGTGCAAAGAACAGAATTCTTTGCCGTCTGGGGCAGCGACTTACTTGCCACATTTTACTTTTTCCGCGAGATATCACATATTGACAGTCTTATCTGGCAAGTTACGAATAATATACTCCGTCGACTTGCATTGATGTGGCTAGAGAAAAATGCGAATATTAACACAATCGCGTCAATTGAGGACTTCCTATTCTATAATGAAGGACACTATGTACTCTCTAGAGTTGGCATGCAAAATATGCGCCTTGGTAGCATGATTCACCAACGCGCACTAGAATGGGACACAGAGTTGAGTGAATATCTTGGACTTAATTCGGGCACACGCCTGATACCAGATGATTGCTCATTCAAAAAGATATGTTTTGACAAGCTCAGTACTGCGATGATATGGTCTTTCTTTCTTCGTGGTAATCAGTTGAACATATCTGGTACAAGTGCTGAAGAAATAGACGCACTTTGCAGATCAGTTGATCTATCAAAGGTATGGTTCGCACAATTATTATGCATAATACTCACTTTCACACTCTAGCAGACAACATTTACCACAGCCAAGCAATTCCGAGACGTATGTTATTGCATAACACACAGAATCTTCACAAAAAGTTCGTGGTGTCAATTTCCTCTTGCAGTGCGTGAGTGGAAGACTGAGACGAAGTTTCTGAGGTTCTATCTTCCTTGCCTCGTACAGGCAGCCGATGTTGAGCTTGTCGGGGAGTTCATTCAAGCCCTAAGATGTGTAGGTGTTTCAGAGTTGGAGCATGACATGCTCACAGCCTCCACATTTTTACTAAATTCCCGGAACACAAACACAGTACGTTCCGAACAATCCCACGGGTACAAGTTTCTAACGCATTTCAGGGAGGCTGGCTCGACGAAAGTACAGCATTTGAAACACAATATCACGCCACTGTCTGCAGTATTGGTAAGACATGCATTCATTCTCTCGAGAGCTCCCATGCTAATAGTTTGTAGGGGCCTTGATGAAACACAGTTATCCTTGAGGTAACCAACTTGCACACCAGGTGAAGTTTGCTAGAGCATCTAATGCACTAACATGACGTGGCATCTCCGAGAAGTTTACCGTCACATGCTACAATTTTGAGGCAGGACACAGCTTGCTCGGTCGTCTCACCCTGAGAGTTTTGACTTTTTAGTTGCACTTCCTTGAGAACAAATGTCCATACGTTGTCACAGAATCGATACGTGTGAAGGTCCCCCTTTATTGACAATTTGCATTTGGATAACTTCAACTCGTTAATCATACATTTATCGAACTCTGTGAGAACTTTCATGGCAAGAACTGGTGCTAGTTCACCACTTGTCACCATGTCATCCAGAGCATCCGTCAACGCCATTCCCAAACTCGATCGTCTATACAACTCTAGATTCTGTTTGGATAGGTTAGAAACAGCTATACATCGTCATCATCGAGGTGTAATTATCGCACCGCAGACATTATATCCCGAAAAATAGTTCAAAGTTCGAAAGGAATTTCAAGCACAGTGTGCCGTGAGAGGAACTGTAAGAAACTTTTAGTGACGAAAGGCAGGGCGACGTATCGCAAAAAATTGCAGTCGAGATCCGGCACGAGTCTTTAAGCGGACTTGTTGATGAGAACCCGGCTACCCTACGAACAAACGTCCTTTTTGCTCGCGTACTGGTTCACTGCACTAGTTCACGTTTGATCACGTTGCACTTTCTTCCATCCTTCGCTCACCTTTCACATATTGAAATATTGAAAGACATACATCCTTGTTATATAAATACGAGATCGATTAAGAATAAATCATTTCGTAACTTACTTGAGGGCAGGGCCCTGGTTTTCCTTGTTTCGCCTCTAGGTTGGACAACGGCACTACAAATCCCATACAACGTTGTATATACAACGTTGTATATACAACGAACCACCACCGATTACGTTGTATCGGCCATAGACGTCGAGGCTCCAGATCCGCGGAATGCGATTGTTAGGTATATCAAGTGTTAAGTATGTGATGGACGATTTCTGAGGCAGTGTGGAATTAGTACGTATATTAATCAATGTAGTAGTATCATGAACATATGTATCGAATTAGATATGCGCTCTTGATATTAAGTATGCACGTTGTATTGTATATACAACGTCGACTCCAACTTCACGTTGTATATACAACGTACAACACCGATTACGTTGTATATGCCAACCCAGTTTCGCCTTACGCGTAGATGGTCTCTACCGAGATTAGATGCGTCAGTTTCTTCAGTGTTACAATCACTAAAAACTGTTCCTGGCTCGTCCTAGTACTACTAGGCTAGTAGACTCACTCTTGGATCACATCATACCTTGAGTATGGGCTTTACATAGCGCAGTCGTATCACACGAGATTACGATGTGCAATACGAGGTTTTATAAGAGATCTACAAATAGTCTCTCAGAGAGTAATAAAATCGGCTGTATTCAAAGTGGGGATTGAAAGTACTATAGTATTCAGTTAACATGGCCGTTGAATTGTCGCACGACAACGGTACAGTCGTACTGCAGACAGGTTTGTATGAAAAATTTGAACGTGCAGCACACTTCACGCGCGAGACAGCATGCGCGCGAGTCAAGATTCTTTCACGGAACAGGTGAATACTCAATAAATATACAAAAATAGCTATTTATAGCAATACACTAGGAGTTACACTATCTTGCGGAAGATAGTGCAATCGACATCGTACCAAAGTTCAGTTCCAAGAAGGTGAGTTGCCCCAAGGAAACCAACAACTTCAAGCACTAACACACGTTTAGGCACATCACATTTCCATGCTGCAAGGAACGGTATGATCGATCATCATTCCTTTTTCATGATTGTACGACCAAATTATACGCAGCCTTTAGACTTCACGGCAGTTTTTTCTCGCCCGGTGCCACTTTGGACAGCGAAGAGTATGTTGAAGCAGGGCAAGTGTAGGCTGGCAAGCGACGAGTGTGGCGGTATTCTTTCAATGCATCAGGATCGTATGAATATCGAACGTATGAGGCGTATTCTTCAAGTGGAGAGAAACTCTGAACTCCCGCAGGTATCCCCAACTTGGAAGCTTCATTGATTGTTGTGACATCCAAGCGTTCAAGGCGATAGGATTCCACACTCTAGAAATCGCAGAGATTTTGAGCAAAGAATGTTTGGGTGAAGTGGGCGAATCTGAGTCGATTCGGGATGCATTGGTAAGTATCACAACTCAGAGAATTAACACATGTACTGAGTTCAACTTTGATATACAGCTGGCAATAACTGCTCTGAGAAGACAAAAGCTCCGTAAATATCTCAAGCAAAACCAAGAAGGATTTCTAAGTGATCCTGAATCTACTATACAGGGCCTTCATTTTACGAATTGGACGCAATCGGAAATAAATTTCATAAGAAACTTCGTTGCGGCGAGTACGTGTATGACAGCAGCGTTCAGCAACCAGTCAGTGGTTTCCTGAAGCGAGACGAGCGAAACACAACGTGGGGATAAAGGGTGCTTTACTTGAGAAGATAGGCGATATAGTACAGTTTTAATAGGATACATGATGACGACATCAGTTCGGCGGTGAACTCCAATTCGTGTTCAAACAACTTAACTCCGTGGTACATACAATTTTGTTGAGTTCGGTTCTGAAATGTTCAAACGAAAAGAGTGTGTTCGCTCTTTTTTTGCCTTCTATGCCCAATGTCGACGTTTTTTCGCGATTGTTCCATAGAGTATACATACTTCGTACGAAAGCCTGTGCACGGCATAAGAGACAAGCACTGTATGCACTGAAAACATACCTGAGGTGTGCCGTTTACAAGGTAACCAGTCTTTCCGTGCACGATAGTTTCACATGGTCCACCGGTGTTACAGGCTATGACTGGACGGGCCAGCGCCATGGATTCTAGCGGTGTGATTCCAAAATGTTCGTTCACTGGGGTGTAAAGTAATCCCACGGCATGACGCATCAGAAAACACTTAATATCCTCGCTCACAGAGGGAAGAAAGAGCACCTCGTGTTCAATATCTAGCATACATGCGAGTCTGTCGAGAGTGTAAGCTCAAGTGGTCAGATGTTCGTGTTAGACATATGTCAACCTTTTCAGCTCCTGGAAGTGTGTAACATTTTCTTCGATCCTCGCGTCATATCCCCCGGCTAAGACCAAGAGAGGCCCTTGTCCAGGTGACGCCTTTAACCTGATTCTGAGTGCGTGCAATGCGATTATTGCGCAATGAAGCCGTTTTTTCCTCTCAAATCTATTGATAGAAAGAAAGAACGAGTGACTAAAGTCATCTGTTATGGAAGAACCCAGGAATGTGTGACTTTTGAAATACCTGATGTTGACTGACTCCAGATTTTCCTAAGTTTCAACAACAGTTTGAGCTGTATACATCATTCAAGAGAATGCATTACCTCATCTGATGCTTGACTGCTTGTCGAAGGATATAATACTTTCGGACGATTCTGCGTCCACCGTCTGAACGCGAGCTCGAAAGCAGATTGTGTGAAGTTGCTATTAACGATGATTGAATCGCTCTACAACAGCTGTGATCACTGTATATTTTAGAAACATCACGAACGTACCAAAAACATTGCGAATCCCTCGAGTGCGTCGAAAGGTAAGCGATATATCTTTTTCAGTAATGATTGACGTGCTGCTAGCAGCTTATCGGGGAAATGACAATAGAAAATAACTTGAGCTCTGGAGAAGAGTTTGCACAATATCACAGGTAAGAAGACCTGTTCGGTCGTGAGCAACATACACACGTGAGCGAGAAAGAATTATAACCTGATCAATAACGACAATTTGAAGGTCTCGAAGTTCAGCTAGCATCCTCAACTGATGCATTCGTAAGATCGAGGTCAGAGATAACTACGTGACCACGACCATACCGTGGCCCAAGCACAGCGTATATTTGAAAAGAATATGTGAAGAAAGCCACATAAATGACGCGGTATCCACCCACCGCGCACCCGTATCCACTCAGCTCTTCGACCTAAATCACTGACTTCATCCTACGGGGTCGAAATAATCACGTTGCTTTACCACTGTGCAACGTCTCCTTGAAGCAGTGTTCTTGGTTGTGATAGGTTGTGTAAACTGCCATCTATGTATGCGCCTTTTTAACTCATGACGAAGTCAAATAAATCCATTTCACCTTGTAACCGCAACTGTTCAAGGATTGTGCGACATCAGTTACTAGTCGCTCGGCGCCCCCTACTTAAACGTTAAAAAGTTGGTTCCAGCTCTTCTAAATCCGCTCTTACCAATTCCCAGGTCAGGGTGGATTATGCCGATCATGGCCGTCGACGTGGTGGGGCCCCCTTGACTACGACGTTGAAGTATCGGATCGCTAGCGTCGCCTTGGCTATCATTCGGCGCAGACAGATCTTGACTCGACCAGAAGGGCGTGGCTAAATCTCATGACGAAGTAACTTTTTATCAATTGACCAATGTATAATGTATTGAATTTGTAAAGTATCAAACAGCGATAAATCGCTCGAAAATCCATTCACATACGACGACTCAGGACTCACATCTGTGAGAGGCACCCCACACCCGGTCCGCTGCGTCCCGGGTGTTTCTACCTTGCCCAAAATTTGACAAGTTTTCGCAACACGCGCCGCACGTGCGCGGATAACGCGCTCGGATGGCACCAGGATTGCGCGTGTCGATGAATACTTGTAGACACACTTATGATGCATGGTATTCATCCGGCCTTTATGCCATGCGATAGACAGAGTGACGTCCTCATGCAGACACTCGCGTTCCTGGTGCCTCAACACCGAGCTCTCGAGAAGCAACGCCCAAACCCTGACTAAACCCTGACCAGGGTTTAGTCGTATTCATCTCGCGCGTGTATTACGCGCGCAAGCGCTCGACGTGCCCTTTTGATCCGCGTTGTGGCTTCCGAGAAACACTTTCAATGACTTGCATTCCTCTCGTATCCGTTGAACCACGCTGTGAGCTTGCATCGCACGTACCGAGCAGATGCCATCAACCCTACTTAGGGTTTACATAGGGTTTACTTAGGGTTCAAGACGTTTTCTCTCTCCTGCGTGTCAGAGTGAGGTTGGTCAGTCGTGTGCACTCGATGACCGATTGCTTTAGAAAAAAAGCCGTCAACCAGGAATTATGAGATGAGTACTGCATGCCGCAAAGGGCGTACGCTTTCTCGACGCCTTTCGAGCGCGTTATGTGTGCAGATGTATCGAGTGTTGTGAGAACATGTCAAAATTTTGCGCAAGGTGAAAACACCCGGGAACGCGTATGACAGTACCCTAGGACCCCAGACTGTTTGCACATATACACATTTTAGAATGACAATTTCAATAGTTTAACGCGAGAACGCTCATTCGCTGAATTGGAAAATCATCCACCCAAGATCCGAAGGAATGATTCAGAGGGATAATACCTTGAATAGATATTGTACTATGCAATCGTATTAAAATGTATTTTTATATATTTAGATAGACTGTAATATATATCAAATACGATGCATGCGAGCGCTAAAAAGTTGCTTCGGGGTGAGATTTAGCCACACCCGACCAGAACGTGGAAGCACACCTTCTTTGGTTTTTGACTCGTTCAATTGAACACCAAAAGACTGAGATTGTGATCATTCATTATGAATTATTCATAGCTCGTTGTATGGACAAATTTCGCAGTGTTTGCTGTAGAGTGAGCTTTCAGCCGAATGTACTATCGTAGCTTTTTTCGAATGGAGCCCTTAAAATCAGCCCATACACTGGAATGTATTCGACGACTGTGTATCACTCTGTCTGCCTCACTGACCGAAACGGCCGCCGCAGTAGTTTATCGCCGAGGGCATATTGGCACGTGCGTACAGAATCGAAACATACTCGGAAGACAAGGACCATCGGCGCGTTCGTTACGCCGCGAGACGCGCAACGACGCAACGACGAAGATCCACGTTTTTATTTGAAAACACTATACAAACAGTCCGACGTTCTGGCGTTGACGGAGTGCGGATGATACCTTCGCAATTTGGTCAGCAGTGCCAGTTTTCCCTCGAGTGCGGGGCTTTACCGGTCATCTACACGCTGGTAACAGTTACCTTAGCGTGGTGTGTGTTGTCGCGCATCAACATTAACCGAGGGGTGAAATATGCATGTTTCAGTGTTTTGCAGCAAATTCCTTTCGTAAGCAGTTACTTGAGTAAGGTACGAACGCGAGTGGTGTCGGAACTGAAAAACTCGCAGAAAAGGAAAAACTTACCAACACTCAAACTACCGGAGAAGGGAAAATCGTACGAAGCCATTACTAAAGCATGCAACGAAATGCAACTCCAGGACTCCGAATTTACTAATAGAATGTCGGGCGCCCTTTACATTTCTCCAAATTCTGAAGTGTATAAGTTGTGTGCACAAGTGTACACACAGTTCGCTCACACGAACCCTCTACACGTCGATGCTTTTCCATCAGTTTGCAGAATGGAGGCAGAAGTTGTTTCGTTCGTTTCATCGTTGCATGGTTCGAAAATTGTTGACGGGATCTGTGGAAATATGACATCAGGCGGTACCGAGAGTATACTTAGTGCAATTAGAACTTCACGAGATTACATGCGTGTAGTATATGGTGTGAAGTATCCAGAAATGTAAGTCCCTCCATTATTGTCGCTAATCGTGTGTTTGACTTTTAAAGCGTAGGGTTGCTTCAGTCTCTGCTCACGCGGCAATTCACAAAGCAGCTGAATATTTCAAGATAAAACTAATTTTGATAGGGACGGATAGGCACGGACGACTGAATCTTTCTGAGTTGAAGCAAAAGATGAACAAAAATGTCATTCTAGTGTATGCGTCTGCACCCGGCTATCCACATGGGATAATCGATCCTGTAGAAGATATTGCAAGATGTGTCAGTTCTTGGGGTTGTTGCCTACATGTTGACGCTTGTTTAGGAGGGTTTATATTGCCTTTCATCGATGACTCCCAGGTTGAAGGCATGAAAAAGCCCAAATATGGGTTTGAAATACCAGCTGTTACATCTATGAGTATCGATACACATAAATACGGCTGTGCTCATAAAGGTTCGTCAGTTGTCTTGTACAGGAGTCGGAGCATCCGCAAGTTTCAGTACACAGCAGTAACTAGTTGGACAGGTGGAATGTACATCTCACCTTCACAGCCTGGTTCTCGCTCAGGGGGCCTCATTGCTCAAACATGGGCAGCTTTGAATTATTTTGGGTACGATGGATATGCCAAAATGGCGAAAAGTATCATCAAAGCGTCCTTGCTTTTGCGAAAGCGAATTTCCAATATTCCGCAGCTTGAGCTCATTGGAAAGGACGTTACCATGATCGTTGCTTGGAAGAGCGCAGACAAGGATATTGATATATATGTTGTCAACGATTTGCTCACAGATATGGGCTGGCATCTCTCAGTGCTACACAGTCCACCCGCGCTTCACTATTGTATCACTTCTGCCAACGTTGATTCTATAGAGCTGTTAGTAAACGACCTTCTCAACGTGGTGACGTGTGCAAAGAGTGGCAAGCGTAACAGCAAAAATTCAAAAGCACCGATATATGGAATGGCAAACAAAATGTCGAACACTGGCATTGTTGACGATCTTCTGAAAGATATACAAGACTCTATCGATCAGGCATAGAGCACCCTCCATTGTAAAGAGGGTATCTTCTGGGATCAGCGAACCAGTAGTAAGTCTGAGATCACCCTTTGAGTGCACTCAATTTTCGTCCACGTGCAATTTTTCATAGGCGAAAGTCGCCTTGACTGGGCTGAGTTGATTGAATGCGGATTTCAGAGCTCTTGCAAGTTTTTCATGCTGCATGCTGTGCAGTGCTCGTCAACGTGCAAACCAGTTAGCTGTTTTAATTGAGCTTTAGTAAAAGCGTATTAATACATTTTCTTTGAGTTGCCCGAGCTTTGCCGAGGGTCTATCTAGACCAGAAGTTTTCCTCGCTACAAGCATCTACTCTTCTATGCGAGCTGATAAAAGCTTTAGAATATTACTTCGAGTATTTGAGTCTTCTAGCAAGCTTGCGGCATGCCAGTCGCGTGCTGCACACTCCGCCAACAGCTGTGTCTCAATCACGTCAAGTTTCACGTCCAACGTTTCTGTGTTCAGCACATACTTTCTGTAGTGCTTGTTCAATGAAGAAGTACGTGTCTGAGCTCGAGTCGAATGTACACTACTAAGAAATTTCATAACTCGGTACACGTCATTCTCATCCTGCAGTGCTGAAAGGATAGAAAACAACGCAACAGAGTCTCTCTGAACCAACGCAAACTGTAAAATTTGGTGTGTGCTCATAGGCCGGACGTTCTGCACGGGTTTACGCAAGCTCTTCAAAGCGTTTTCATCGAGAATTAGGGGTGGTATTTGGTCTAAGATCTGGGCAGCTACTGTGGGAGACTGTTGAATTGCAAAGCTGTCCACGAAATTGATGTACCAGTCCATAATGTAGAGCCCTTTGAACAAATCCGGGCATATTTTCAGGCCTGAATACATCTTTCCTGATCCACGCAAGAACCCACTTAGCTGCCTTCGTCTGAAACTGTGTTGCTCGGAAGCTTGTGTGGGAATGTCAGAAGTGAATCCATGTATTGATAAAGAGTTCGGAATATCTTGATGAAATTTCTCGAAGATGGAAATGCTGGGTCTGAGAGAATCAACCGCACTCAAATAAATATGATTAATATCGAATATGTACTGAAAAAATTCACAACTACTTACCCATTTGGTATGGGAATGCTGTGCCCGTGGTAGGCAAACATGGGCACCGTTCTTCCACCAGTGTAGTTGTTCCAGCACATCATACCACGGATGCTTTATACTTTGAGAGCATTTTGTCATGCAATCAGTCGATATTTTCAGTAAAATTATCTCCTCGCACAAGAAGAGCAATAAGAAATTCGAGGTGTGCCATTTCAATAGTGATGTCACTGTTCCCGCCACACAGTCAAGCACACATCGAAAAGTACAGGTTTGCAAATCAGAAGAAAATATGCAGACTTCATGAACTTTTGTTAAGGCTGAAACAAGATATCCAGAGGGAGCGACTGCGAATGAGGATATAAGGCGAATCTCACATGGATACATTTCGTTACCGCTGAATAGACATAAAGCATTGTTGCTCTGAACATAGCAACCACCACCATGACGCTGAGTAACTTCTAGTTGCATAATCCTCACAACATACTCTGATAAGTCTATTTTCCGAATGACCAAATGTCGGTACTTATACTCCACAAATATAATCACGGAAGCACCAGTCGTTACGATGAAGCCCGTCTTTAAAGCTGTACACGCACAAATATCCAGATGCTTTTCTTTCAATACGAGACTGTGACTCGTAATGTACTTGCGAGCAACATTACAATACTCAAGTATTCTACCATTGGAGAGCACACATAACAATACTCGGCCATCATTAACCCAACTCAAACCGAGCGGATAGGATGATTTTACACAGCTTAATTGGCTTCTCACAGTACCAGACGCATCGAAAATTTGAATTCTGAAAGAGTTCGCTCCAACTTGCGAGGAGACTGCGAGATGACCATCCACCGCGGAGAACGCAGTAACTTTACCGTCGCGGACCTTCATCGTTATTCCTCATTCGCCAAGTATAGACATCAGAAAAGGAATTATGTCCAGCTGCTACAAGAACTAAACAAAACTACGCGTAGTCTCCGACATCGATCGAACGCGTTGAGAAATGTGCAAAAGAAGGGTTCACTTTGCGATTTCTAGGGTAATGCGCGATTCGCACGAGGCATTCCAGACTGCGCTGCGCCTTAAATTAGTGATGTGAGGAGTCTCAGCTGATCCAGATTTCAGAATAATATGATTTCTCGTCCATGATAGCTTATGCATACATAACTATACGGTTACTAACATCCATATCACAAGTCTAGTAGTGGTATCTACTACCAGGGGTCTTCCGAGGATAAATTTCATCACATGGATACTGCATCGGGTAAAACTCCATATTATACGTTAATTACAAGTTTTATCAAGTACGTAAAGCTTCATATTATAAGTCACCGGTGACTTTTCGGGTTATTGACAAGTTACCCTGCCCCGACAGCCCGAGGGACCATATCCACGAAGTTATCGAGGCAGGTCCGGTGCACTACTGACCTCGGCCTCGCCGTACTTGTCGCTTGCTTTTCGACATGTACCGCGTAGGAATAGAGAGAGCATCCCAGCAGGTCGACGGCGAAGCACCGCTACTTTGGCCATATAGACCATCCGCAGCCGTATCGAAGCGCAAATGGCGTGGCAACTGCGGTCTTCAATACACAAGCGCAACTTCTCGCGCAAACTCAGAGCGAAACAAGCCTGCATTGTACTCTTTTAAGGACCAACGTTTCATGCGGTGCACAAAACGGGACAACGACGTGAGAGCACACTCGCTTTCAACGTCTAATTTGAACGCTAAACATCCTGAGGTGAGCATTGCCAAAGCCGTGGGTACTGAGTTGACACATCCTCCACCAACAGGTACCAGAGAACTTCGAAGAAAAGTTGGACAAGCTCGCTTCAAGCTCGCAGCAGTTAGATAATCAGCGAATGAGCGCCAAGATCGATGTAGAGAAAGTTAATATTCTTTGTCTCAGTAGTGACACAGGCGGTGGCCATCGCGCAAGTGCGCAGGCCCTTCATGACAGCTGTGTATCTATTTATGGTGAGCTCCATTCTGTTCCATCATATGTATCGTTACTGATTTGAATGCAGGTGACGAGTTCAATTTCAACATCGTCGATCTCTGGAGTAATAACTCTCCCTGGCCGTTTTCGTCAATGCCCAAGAGTTACTTTTTTCTTGTGAAACATCCGTGGTTATGGCGACTGAACTTTCGGTGCTCTGAACCTGCGTTCGTTCATGAAGTCATGTTCAAGGTATTGTCGGTCTTCTTCAGCCTTCATCGCAGCTCTCATTTTTAAGTGAAAATTATTCAGGGCTACGCCGCGATCGTGGCGCGGAGGTTCAAGCAAGCTTTCATGGATTATCGACCTCACCTGGTTGTAAGCGTACATCCTTTGATGCAGCACGTGCCAGTAAGTATGGCCATAAGTGATTGAATATACTCATCAACGATAAAAATGAATAGCTCAAAGTTTTGACAATGCTAAAATATGGGCACGAGCGACTAACGCCTGCTTTTGCCACGGTTGTGACGGATTTGACTCGGTGCCACTCCACATGGTTCCACAAGGTAAGCCTTTTTATGAGCTCTTTGTTTCTTTTCTCATATATCATCAGGACGTTGATCGTTGCTTTGTCGCGAATGGTGTGGTGGCAAGTCAGGCACGTGAGAGAAACCTTTCAGACGATCAAATCACCTGTCACGGGCTCCCGATACGACCAGCATTCGGCACTGTTAATGCACAGGCGAACAAACTTGCCTTGCGGTCTAAGCTTGGGCTAGATACACATGCTTCAACAGTCATGTTGATAGGTGGTGGGGAAGGTATGGGCAAGATCGCGGCAATTACTGAGGCACTATCACGCAGGTATGAAAATTTACCGCAACGAGATTTGATAGAAATGACAAATGATGTAGACTTTCCGTTGATGATCAGCTGATAGTTATATGCGGGCGTAACCAATCTCTAGCTAGCAAACTCACAAGGAGAAAATGGGACACAAAAGTAGTCGTGAAGGTCAACTGCATATTTTTTTATACAACTTGGGCTGATTGTTCTTCCTAGGGTTTTATAAATAACATGGCTGAATACATGGCAGCGTGTGACTGTGTTATCACCAAGGCGGGGCCGGGAACAATAGCCGAAGCACTCACTTGCGGCTTACCAATAATTCTTAATGGTAAAGGTTAACAATATTTTCTACAAATATCTAATTTTTCAAAGGTTGTATACCGTGTCAAGAAGAAGGCAACATTCCGTATGTTCTCGAGAATGGCGTCGGTGTGTACAGTGAGAACCCAGAAGAAATTGCGGAAACAGTGGCTCAGTGGTTTGGGCCCCTGAGAAGTAAACTTGTCGCAATGTCGGCGCGATCCAAAGCGCTGGGAAGACCGGAAGCTACTAATAACATAGTCCGAGATCTGGCTGAAATGGCTCGACGCCGATGCAGTGGCTGCATCTGAGGTATCACATACTTGCAGCTCCTTTCGTTGGGACTATTTTTCATGAAAATTAGGCCGTTGTAGTACCTGTTGTAGTACCCATAACACATACCAGTCACGAAACATGAAGTAAATTTCAATGTTTCGTATGACTGCTGTCGCGTAGTGATACAAAAGACGATGCAAGAGAAAGCAATTGTATTTTTTCCTGTGGGACGCATGTAAGTGCGTTTTGTATGTCTGCGAGTGTTTTCACCATAAAACTACGGACTGAGGCGGTCAGATGCAAAGTAAATACAAGTTCACCCAATGTGTTCAGTACACCTCCCAAATCCAACCCAGTTCGACATTTAATCGTAGAAAATGTTTCCATGATTTTAGGGACTGGATCTGTCATGAGAGATAACAGCAGGGTTTCCATATCACTTTTTCTTGGAACGCTACATAGCCCGTGCACGACATCCACGTCAACTCGATCTGGAGTTGAAAGAGCACAGCTTTGCAAGATATTTATTCCTCTGCGCACATCTCCGCATGCAGCCTCAACTATTGTCGATACAGCATCATCACTTACCGAGAGACCTTCTGCCTTGGCAACTGCTTCCAAGTGCTTTCGTAGTACAACACTGCTGAAAGGAGCAAAACGAAATTTCATGCAGCGTGACTGAAGAGCGGGTATGATTTTCGATGCATAATTCGCGATCAGACAAAAGCGAGTATGTTGTGTATATTTCTCAATTATTCGTCTCAAAGCAAACTGCGCCTCTTTTGTCATGTTGTCACACTCGTCCAAGATCACCAGCTTGTATTCTGCACTGAACAACCGGCAAGAAGACGCAAAAGATTGGATCTCATTGCGCACGACATCTATACCACGCTCATCGGATGCATTCAGTTCCAAGACCATCGGTCTTACATTTTCACCGTAATAGAAGCGTGCAATGGCTCCAATTGTTGTTGTCTTACCCGTCCCTGGCGGTCCATAAAGAAGCAGATGCGGTAGCTGGCGTTTACTCACTAGTCTGAGTATAGTTTCAATAACATGATTTTGCTCTGACAGCGCACTCAAAGAAGTCGGTCGATACTTTTCTACCCACGGCAAAGCACAGTTGGACATGAGTCTCTGTTGTTCTTTCGAAGTCAACGCTCGCAAGCTACTTGAGTAGTGGAGAGACCCGAAGTTGTCTCGACGGTAGTTCTGATGTTTTGCCGCAAAATTCTGCTACTTGCGGGTCTTATGCGCTCGGTACGGGCGTATTCGTTGTTCTAAGTGTCACCGCTCGAAACAAGCGTGACGTTCGAGCTGTAGGGCGTTTGGACAAGTTTGAAAACGGTGTCGTAAGTAAGAACTTACGTAGGAAAAGTTTCGCCGAAATGGGCCTAAATTATACGATAGTACTTGAGAGACCCCCATCTACGTGTAAGGCGAAACTAGGAAAACCTGTACGATCAGTACTATCATATCAGCGTATTTTAGCGATCTCTTTTTCTGGCTCACGGGTTTCCAGTACTACCTCCATTCGGAAAGTAAGGAGACTGAGCCTTGTAATACACGATGTCACATCGTATCGAGGCGTGCCGTACATCGCTGGAAAGCTGTTGGAATTTCCCGTACGCTGGCGCAAGTTCCCCGGTGTGAATGTGCGTAAAATCGCCGATGCATGATGATTTGTTCTCACATGATGGAGATGATTTGTTCTTACATGATGGAGAATGGAGAATAATATTGTGCAAGCACCTATGGCTACTAAAATTTTTCTAGTAAAAAAGAGGGATAGCGAAGACAAAAATCGACGCTGCGTTCGACGCCTCTACGCCGCTTGCACATAGAGAAGTCGCAAACGCGCGAAGAACTTCGTAGCGCCATTCGACGTTTGCTAGACTTCATGTCCCTTACAGACGCAAGCCCGACCACGTTCGAGGTGAAGAAGGTAACACTTAGACGCGCACGTTTTCTTTCGTTTTCCAAGTTGACTCAATATTTTCAAGTGGAATGCCGTAGCAGTATGGTCGTGGTCAATATGTACAGATACATGTGCGATATGCAGAAATAGCTTACACGAACCTAGCATTGAATTCCAAGCAAATCCAAGTACTGCGACAGACGAGGGACTGAGTATAGCTTGGGGTCACTGTGGTCATGTTTTCCACTTAGACTGCATATCTAAGTGGTTACGCACTAGGAGCAACTGCCCACTTTGTGTACGTTGCTAAAATTTTGTATGGATAAAAATTATGTTGACATCGATGTATGTAGAATAAGGAATGGGAATTTGCGAAGATGGAAAAGGTATGCTATACTAACGTTACAAACGACAATTTTTGGTTGACACGTAAACTTGCAAAGATTCAACTTTCAGTCACTGGTTAAGCGTTCTCCAATCAAGCATTTAAGCAGAGTGGTGAAATTTGCCATATAACAGAGAACATGTAAATTGTACTAGCTAACGAACGTAATACTACGCTGATCGTCAATTAACCAAACGTCCAGAGCCTCATACTCCTGCAAACAAGCATCAAGCGCTTCCTGTGAGAAGCCTTTGTTGAGTGCAAGGCTCATGGCATCGCTGTACTTGATCGAAGTGTCATCATTCAACTCTGCCCATTGTCGGAGAAGCTTGTAAATAGAGGTCACACGATCATCTTCAGAGTGTTTGACTTCAGTTGTCAGGCTCATTTTGGACATTTTCATCAAGCGTAGGGCTTCGTTAATGTCTTGCTCAGTGACTTGACTCGACCATCCAAGACGAGCGAGTGCCTGTGCAAGTCTCAATATTGAAAGCAGCGTTCTCGCTGTGGTGTAACCAGTAGCTTGTTCTGCTGCTTGTGATTCATCAACCCGCAGTTCTGCGTATGCATTGGCGACATAGTCCGCGAGATCTTCTGGGATGTAAGGTTCAAACTTTCGAGAAAGCGCAACATATGTTCTCAAATCAACCATACTCATATGTGTTGATTCTTCGTTAGCAGGTGGCTGTCCACATTTATGCACATGGAGAATGTGGTGCGCGAGGGCAATATCGTTCTCAACATCGGCGTTATCCAGTATCAACCACATAAGATCAAATCGACTTAGGAGTGCAGCAGGCAGGTTGATGTTCTCCTGAGGTGTAGCCGATAGTTTATACCGTCCAAACGCTGGATTCGCCGCGGCCAAAACTGCGGTGCGTGCATTCAGAGTAGTTGTTATACCAGCTTTTGCAATACTGACTGTTTGTTGTTCCATCACTTCGTGTATAGCCGTTCGATCACTTTCATCCATTTTATCAAACTCATCGATACAACATATGCCATTGTCCGCGAGCACAAGTGCGCCTCCTTCGAGGACCATCTCACCAGTAATAGAGTCCCGTTGCACTGCGGCTGTCAAGCCAACACCACTACTTCCCCTTCCAGTGGTGTATACGGCCCTTGGAGCTAACTGCACAATATGCTTTAGTAGCTGCGATTTCGCCACTCCAGGATCGCCCATCAGACATATATGTATATCTCCTCTGATTGAAACACCGTCTTGTCGCCCTCGAGAAACTCCAGAGCACAAAAGTAAAAGGAGCGCTTTTTTTACGTCAACATGGCCAAATATCTCCGGCGCTATTGACGCAGCCAACTGTGAATAAAAGTCTCCTCGCTGGCGATAACTATTAATTTTATCTAGCATACTTGCCTCAACTTGCACATCTGTGTTTTTCTCCTTCAGTCGGCGGATATTCATCACATCAACATATGTAGTCGTGAGCAAGTGATGTTGCATGGACGCATGCCCCGTAGGTAGGAAGATACCACAAACATTTACCGTATCGCCTGGACCTACGCTCCGTACCAAATTACCCTTGATATGTATTGTAAGAGATCGAGGCGTATGTCCAACTGGAACATCGTCGGGTAATTCTTGTATTTTTGCTTCCTTTGATGATGTGTTTAGATCAAACGTGGATGGCGACTGTGCGGCGTACCTGGAATTCAATAAACTTGGAGTTCCGTGTCTCAAGAGCAAGGTTTACTTAGTAAAAAATTTATGAGAAGAAAACTAAAAACAAAAACGTTTCGATGTCTTACCTGATGAAGCAGTTTTGCATGTTTTTGATGGACAACTGGATAAGGGCGTGAAATCCTCGCCCGAAACCTCCTTTGCCGCGTTTTTAATTCAATTTTTTAACTTTTCTGGCTACCAGATCTCACCTGGTAAGTGGCTTTATCACAAATATCACAAGTGAAACATGCCACTTGCAACAGTGGTTTAACATCACTGATACGCGTACAAATACCCTGTTGAGTGATTTAGCGTGATATGAAGTACACAAACACGAACCGAACCTTAAAGGCCACCAAGTGTCCTATACTAGAAGCGCGAATGTCACGCAGCTTCAACACTGATTCAGTTCTTTCAGCTTTGAACGAGACATTAAAACGGCGTTGCAGTGAACTCGGAATTTCTCCAGTGTGTGCCATCATACTGTCATTGTTCTAAGGAGGGATTAAAGGTCCTGACAACTGAACGTACGTTGATCATACCTCGTGCCGCAAGTTCTCTTCTAATACGATACTATTACGCTGTTCAACCAGTTCATCAATTACCTCAGAAAAAATGTTCAAGTAGCGACGTGTGTTACGCTTAATATTACGTAGAAGATCACAGTACAGCATATCCGAGTTAAACTGACAGCGTGTAAGATGCCGTTATTTACCACGTATGACCAGTTGAACTTACCCCTTTCAAGTCATCTAGACATATTTCAAACTCACTACCATTCGCCCCAGACAAAAGTGACTCCTACGCTCATGTTAACACATGCGACTCAGCGCAAAATGGTCATCACGCACTAGCTGAACCATATATTTGATGATACCATTTTCAGAGAATTCCTCGATGAACTGGGTACACAAGTCTGTCGTAGTGGTCAGTCTCCCTGAGAATCTGGTGATGCGATAGATCTTTACTTTTTTCCGTCTCGTAGTTCGGTTCCAGATTTTCTGACATGAAGAACAGTTCCGTCCAAGCCGTAGCTGTTTTATGTGTCGCGGTTCGGACGGGTGCGCGGCGCGCTTACCGCGTATCCAGCTACGTGGCCGCGTATCACGCAAGGTGGCATCTCGTCGACAGTTCTTTCTAACTCAAATAATTCAAAAAGAAATCCGTCGAGTCATGGCATTTTGCAGAACACGGTTTCTTTATGGTAAATTTAGGGATTTAGAAGACAAATATCGCTTATCGAGCTCTAGTCGAAAAGTTTCGATGAAACTTTCATACATAAAATTGAATTATAATATGACCACCGTCGCGGCGTCCTGAAACGGTTTTCTCTTAGGCTGAAGAAGCTTGGCGAGCACGGTCGACGCGCGAGAGCGCGCTACCTTTGCGCGTTCACGGGTCGATGCTCGGGCTAATCTCACTTAGCGCAAGCCCTTGCGTTTGTGAAACCGTTTGATTGTAAGCATGTTAAAGTCCGGCGTGGCTAATTGCTGCACGTTGGACATATTGAACTCTTCTTGTACTCCGTTGTTGAGAAGGGACTGGGGTGAGCGCCCTCCTCAAGATTATCTGCTTCAATTTTCAACGGCTATCAAGGATGCTGGCGAACTACATCTACCACCCACATTTGCGCTGCAATCTGGAGCACATGATTTCTTCCATGTCAGGCACAAGGATTTGATTTTTCTCTTCACCTGTCAAACAGATGCAAATCCTGCTCTCATCTTCAAGTTCATTCACAGCTTAGTCAAACTTCTGAAGCACTATTTTGGGCAGTTGGAGGAAGAATCTATACGAGATAATTTTGTACTCATTTACGAGCTATTAGATGAAACGATGGACTATGGTTTCCCACAATTCACAGAAGGACATGTTCTTCAACAGTTCATCACCCTTGACGCGCAACGCCTTGACTTGGCTCAAGCTCCACCCACCGTTACTAATGCCGTTTCATGGCGGTCAGAGGGTGTCTGTTATGCTAAAAACGAAATTTTCTTGGATTTGACGGAGAAATGTTCGCTGCATGTGAATAGTTTCGGCGAAGTAACTCGATCTTCTTTACAAGGTGCAGTGCAGATGAAGTGCCAGCTAAGTGGCATGCCTGAGTGCACCCTTGGCTTGAATGCTGCGTTTTCACCACCATATAGTGGACGTGACGGCTTTAATATTTCTTCAAGTATGGAAGATGTGAAGTTTCATCATTGTGTTAAACTCCATCAATTCGCTACAGATCGAAACATTGCTTTTGTCCCTCCAGATGGGCTTTCAGAGTTGATGACGTACCGACTCTCTTCCGGCGTCCCTCCTCTTGTCTGGGTCGAATCGAAACGAAGCTTAATTGGAGGGACAAAAGTCAAATATAGTGTTAAATTATCCACTTTATTCAAGGATAGATTCGTGGCACAATACATCAATTTGTCAATTCCTGTTGAGTCAGATGCCACGAAACCAGAAATACAGTGTAAACTTGGAGAAGTCGTGTACAAACCAGAACTAGAATCGATCAGCTGGCGGTTAAAAAATATCAGCGGCGGTAAAAACGTCGAGCTTACTTTACTACTATCTGTTCCGACTGTGAAATCAGATTCTTCAAGTGCAAGTCGCAAACACGTAGAAGTGGACTTCAATATCCCGTACTACACACCAAGTGGCACACAAGTTCGATACTTAAAAGTGGCTGAAAAGAGTGGGTACTCGGCTCTACCATGGGTTCGTTACATCACGTGTGCCGCCGATTACACGTTCAAGATGGCAGAAAGATAAGCGGATCTTCCTTTAATTCGGTCTACACTTGCGTGAGGACAACTTGGACTGGTGAGCCACATAACATAGACTCATGCATGTTGCGAACAGCTTCCATAGCGTCTTCACTGCCTTTGAATGTCAGCGATGTGTTATAAGTCATATATTTGTACCAAACCTGTGCGCGAACGTAATGAAAGTCGTAGCCCGCTCGCCACTACTCCCCTTGTTCTCCTTCCTTGACTCAATAACTTTGCCGAAAGTACTAAACACTGCACGAACGGTTTCTTCACTCATTGCAGATGAAAGCCCTGAAATTTTGAGCGTATACCCAGACATGAATTCGCACTCTCGAGTACAGTTGACCGAAGTCCCACTCCCGGTTCGGTTCAGGCCGGTGCTACGAGGAAGCTACTATGCTTCGTTGACCGATAAGCTTCTGTGAGAGATTTCTCCCCTACAGCAGTTTGGTCTGTTCACGGATACCGCTGAGCGCTGAAAATTATGTTCGTAAGCGTCTATGACATCTATATCACTATCAAAAATAGTATTTGAAATGATTATCACTAGAATCAGACGTGCGATATCGGATACGGTACCATTGTTCACACTACTACTACTCGTGATTCAATTTTTTGTGGGTACCAAAAACGCGTTTTGGTACACTGTTTGCCCATATAATCCTTCTGCTAGTAGCAGACTGCTACGAAAAAAGCTTGCACCTAGGGATGAGCGGATGTTGTAAATCCGCCCCGCGAGGCGTGTAATTACGTAAAAGTGTAAATTTACTTGAACGGTATCGTGACGAATGTCAATGTTGAAACCAAATCGGCAAACGAAATTTGCAAATGAGCGAATCGGAGATTAAAGCCTCATTCCTGAGTACCCCCTCAACTTTAGTCCACGCGATGTCGTCGGTACGGCGCGTTGCGAGACAAACGCGATGGAATCACGTGTAACGAACGCTTTTACGTCGACTGCATGCGGTTTCAACTTTTCGCATCCTCAGCCGACGCTCTGAGACGCTGGTTTCAACATTGACATTATTTTACAATTTGGGCCATATCGGTGCTGTCGCGGGATATTTTTCGGCGAAACTTGCAGACAATGTATTCGAGCACATTTTATGCGCCTAGAAAAAACCGAGTTACGGAAATTGGTCTGTAAGGTTGACTAAGAGATGCGAAATTCGAAAATAGAATTGGCAATTTATTCCGATAAAGGGCCGTTTTTTTTCATAATAATAATCGTACTTGTAGTAAAATTCATGAATCCGCGGGGGTCAATAGTTGTATTGTGTTACCAGGACAATATGTACAAGTACACAAGGGTTAAGGTGTTAACACCTTCGGTGCACGGCAAGCGCACTTCGCCTTCTTTCAGTTTCAAACTGTTCGCAGAAGTAGACGGGCACAACCGCACCTAAGGGGGGGCGTCTACAAACACATATACTCGGGCCCGCATCGCACGGATAGTTACGCTCAGGCACGTCCGCGGATATCGTGAAGGGTTTCTACGACGGTTTTCCGTTCGTACTCTACGTGCACGGGGTGAAGAATGTCAAAACGCCACTTGCGCGATCTAACTAACGCCTCTCTCCTTGAAAGCCGCAGTGTTCCAAAAGTAATTTGTCACTTAACAAAAATGCAAAATACTAATTATACTATTTTATTGTAGGTTACAGATCTTGGCTCTCCTCAGTCTGAAAGCGCCAGGTCCACTGGTGACACTTGTAGAACCCCCTGTGGAATTTCATGCAGAGAGGAGCAAGAGTTGTATGCATACCTGAAATATGCTGAAAGCACGTTTGTGTACACTCGACTAGAATTATCTCCTCAAGGTGAACCAACGTCAAAAATGAGAGCCACATTGGTAGACTGGTTGATAGAGGTATCTGAAGAGTTTGATTTGGTTCCGGAGACGACATTTCTATCTGTTTACCTCATGGATAGATACCTTCAGAATGATATCATGTCACGGAAGATGCTACAGCTATTAGGTGTTACTTCCTTGTATATTGCAGCTAAGTTTGAAGAAATCTACGTGCCGCGAATTGATGAGTTCTGTGATATTACCGATAATACATATACAGTAGAAGAAGTTATTGCCATGGAGCGACAGATTTTGCAAGCGGTAAAGTTCCGTATTTGTCAGCCAACAGCATGGACCTTTGTCGCACAATACTTACAAGTTCCTAAGCCAGGTGACGCAGATTTCCTCACTAGCTACTTGTGTGAGCTGACGTTGGTTGACTGTACATTCAATTCTTTTAGACCATCTAGAATCGCTGCTTGTTCTCGAATGCTTGGTATTTTACTTACCGGGGGCTCGTGGTCGTCGCAACTCAGGGAACATACTGGATACGGCAAATCTTGCCTACGTAGCTGCGCGTTGAAGCTTAAATCACTTGCCATAAGTGAAGCAGTTGCACACCTTGCGGTGCATGAAAAATATTCGAGCTTACGTTTCGGTGGCGTGGCGAAAAGACTTCTCCTCGGAGAATGGATATGGCCAATTTAGCTCATCCGACAAATCACTTACGTACCAAGTATACGTGTTGTAAAACTATTCATTGGTTCGGGTTCCTTACAATACTACGTATACATTTGGTGAAAATAACTGTTTCACAAACACACTACCTCTTGAACTGTTTGAGTAAAATCGCTTCGATGATTTACGAGCCCAGCGCATCACGAAACACATTGCGTTTGGTCGACGCAGGGGGAAATGTGATGTTTGCTCAACTTGGGAAATTTTCACAAAAGTTTTGAACATCTCGATGTGATTCAGGCCGTCACGGTCTGTAGATATGATACGTTCCAAATAGAAAAGTAGGGCTTCGCACGTTTCACGGATGTCCAAGTTTGCGCATGATACGCATTGCTTAGCGAGTTTCCTGAGAAGAACAGAATCGACGTGCATCTTTATGGTAGCTCCCCTACTTGTAGCAACGTACTTTTGTAGGTTTGAAAGTGTTTTCACATTTTCGAACTGAACACCAAGTTGCGTCACACTGGCTGACTTACTTTCCACACAAGATAAACGCTTCAGCGCAAATTGTAGCAACGAGCATTCATGCTTCGATGCTAGTGAAGCCTCAATGAGTGTCCTGCTAGCACACTTGATTTTTGTATCTTCCGAATTTGCGTTGTATTCCAAGAAGCACATAAATGCACGTATGAAGTGATCCATAACCATCAAACCAAATTGATCTCTTTCTACGTTGAATTTTTCCCATGCCAGCTTGAGATATCGAATAAAAGCTTTATCGAAAATGCGACAAAATGCTAAGTCATGTTTTTCCTCATATGAGTCACCGTCAGAGGTGAAACTTGGAGTTTCTAGAAAGTATGTTAGCACCTGCAAGAAGTCATGAACTCGAATGGACTCTTCTGTTGACGAAATATTGTCTCGAACGCTTTGTAGCTCTTTAAATGTATGATCAAGAACACACGATAATGTAGTGTTGCGGAATTTCTGAAGGAACCGGGCTAGTTGATCATGGTTGCTCGTCCGAACGATGGTAGTCTTGTCCTTCTCCACGTGTACTGTTCGCATAGGTTGAGTAATGACATTTCGAACGCGTTCCCGACAGACGGTATCGTTGTGGTAGTGTCCCACAAATCTGGAAGTGAGTGGCGTTACGGTTTTCCATTGATTCCTAGATTGAATGTGGTTGTCTCTTCGAGAACTGTCAAACTTGAACCTTGTGTGTGAAATGTAACTCTGACCAATCATGCTACTGCACAAGCACCGTATAATTTCTAAGATCATGAAACTGGTCGTGCGTAATTCTACGTGCTTGGTGTCTTGCGAGACTGTCAGTAATATTTCATCTACTGAGCACTCATAGAACCATGAAATCAACTCTTCTTCACGTGCACTGTTTTGAGATGACGTGTTTTGTGTTTCTATAATACCGAATATGACGTTACGAATAAAAGTGAAAATGAGTTCTATATTCTTGAACTCACCAGCGCCTCCTTTCAGCACCCCACTTTCAAGGTCACATAATGGTTCAATCAGTAGTGAGAGCAGTACCTTTGATGCAGAAATGTCAGCCAATAACACGCTGATGACTGTACGCTGATACGAGGGTTGCCTTCGTGGTGCATCTTCCACATCATTCTCTGGAGGCAGCGTCAAAAACACAATAATTTTTAGCACGTGCTCTATTAGTTTCTGGTCAGTTGGGTAGTTCTTCAAGAGCGGCAGCAAATCTTTGAAGACCACATTCCAAGCAACAAGCTGTGTTGCAACTGGCTTTGTGGGGCATAGGTCTCGACGTAGAAACTGCTGTATATCATGCAAACATTCGTAGCAGTGCTCATCACGACGATATACGCCTTTTGTGGCTTTGCCTAAACTAGACGAACAACTCAGAAGGTGGGCCTCGTCTGCTTTTTGGAGCGACATGTTGACACCTCGCGTTTGGAGCTTGTTACCTTTTAGACGGCACTGGATTAGCGGTGTTCAAGCGGTGGCGTGATTGAGTGAGGTTTCAGGTTACACCTGAGCCGAACAGATAGATGCGACAGACAGAGCTCCTTCCGCTGAAGTGTCACACCATTTAACAAGATGCTCCGCGGGTCACCATCCTAAGCAGAACTGTCATATGTTTAAAGAATGGAATTCGAGTTCAAATTACAAAATTCGCGAAAAAATAGACCCATTGCACTAAGGAATCTTCCTCTTTGTCATATATAGTGGTATCTTTGGAGCATCATTTTTGACGCCAAAATTTAGCAAAATTCGCAGGTGCCCCAAACGGATAAATTTATATCCCACGGCTTGGGAGGAGTCCCTCCGAGATCGACGAGTCATGGACGGTTAAATGTTATAATACATTGTGTCTTTTACCACTATCAGATCATTGCGCCGTATCTACACCCGGGTGTTTCTACCTTGCGAAAATTCGTCTGTTCGTCAGTTCGTGAAAAACTTGATGCTTCAAAGTTGCATGATTTGAAGCGAAACGGATGACGTGGCCACTATGCCGCGACGAAAACGCTCGAAAACGACGATAACAGACCCGTTTTGAGTATCTTGCATAGTTTCACAGAAGGTAGAAACACCCGGGTGTAGATATGGCGCAATGATCTGATACTGGTAAAAGACACAATGTATTATAACATTTAACCGTCCATGACTCGTCGATCTCGGAGGGACTCCTCCCAAGCCGTGGGATATAAATTTATCCGGCGTCGCGGCGCTGGAGCGTCACAAAGCGCGAACGTACATATTGAGGGCTCAAAAGTGACATGCACAAGGAAATTTCCTGGTACGTACCAAAAATCGGCAATTGTACACTGTTTGCCCATACAAACTGGCTGGTACACTGGTACGCTGGTACGGTACCAGACCGTACAAAGTGCAGCAGGCCTAGATTTTTCGAAATGTGGACTTATTACTATCACGTCCTCGTCAAGTCGCACAGCGTGAGGCGAGAAGGTGCGGACTAGCGATCCTGGCCGGGGCGCCACCAGTATATCAACATCAGAGAACAAGTTCATAGTATGAATTGCGCACTCACTCACATGGAGCGTCTCGTTTTTTCGTCAGACGGCTCAGGAATCGCCACCCCAACAAAGGTAAGGTGTTCTCTTCCAGAGCGAGAAAAACCTAAGTTCTCACCGCCGCGTTGCCCTAGCTTGCTGTTTCGATCGCTTACAATCATGAAAGGGATACACTTTCATGCGTTATGAAAACAAAAAGCTCAGTCAAGGTGAGTATGTGAGAGCGCCTATATAGGACATACTGACAGACTGTCGTCAGAAGGTACAAACTCGACAAGCTAGCGATCTCAAAGAAGCTCTCGCATTGCAAGCTAGCCTGTTACGAATGATGGAAAATAGTTCTTAATTTAGTGTACGGCACACTACCGTGGGCAAGAACGGAGTTTATATTGATCAATAGCGGTTTCTCACGCACAGTTCGCTGGAATGACACATTTTTCTAACTATTATTGTTTCTTCTTCGAAGACTTTTTGTTGGATATGTGCTTAGAATGATAAAAATGTCCGAAGAGTGCGAGTAAAGTTCCCATATAGAACAATAGAATTTTCGAAAGGAATTTCGGGTACGGTGAGAACCTGCTGCAGAACAGTGCCTGAGCCAGGTTTAAGACGAACTGAAACATTTGCATCTGTGTGAGATACTTCCCCCACCACAAGTACATTTTTCTTTTTCTTGTATCTTTTCCGATTACGATGGCAAGAAGATAATACGAATACATGCACACATGTACCCACGAATTGAGTGCTGCACTGAAATAAGCATCACCACCCGGTGCGACTCTAACAATCATCCACCATATGAAGGATATTGTTGCATGGTGGTACACATGCAAGAAGCTGATTTGATTGATGTTGCCTTTCAGTAGCATGATAAACGTGTCAAGGAATTCATAAATTTTGCTCAGAAAGAATATGTATATGTACTTCGCGAGTTTTGTCTCCTTTGCGTTGTAACTATTGCCCCATAATTTGTATTGACCCTCATACGCTTCTCGTAAGCATCCGTAGCACATATATGCGCTTAAAATGATCAGAAACGTGTTGTGAAGAATGATGAATGTCTTGATGGCGACAGAACCAGCTCGCTCTGCTTTTGGCCGTCCTTGAACTTGCGTCCCAACACAGATAACCACGAGATAACAAAGGATACTTGAGACAAGTGTGGTCGGGGACTCCACGGCGGGCCATTCTCGCGTGATTGAACTTACAGGATGTACCTGCCAATCCAGTTGGTCTAGCAGTCGAAACACTGAACTGGAAACTTTCGAATCCCAGGCTATCCATAGTCGAGTGTAAGAAGTCCACATCGTAGCTGTTAGGTACAGTCGCGTCGCTTACCTATCAGCTCAAGTCAAATGGTTCTGATGGAGAAAAGTTGAAATACTGCAGTATAAATGACTCCGCGAGAGTTCCACTGCACGTATGATGGGGTCGGCGCGGTACTCCTCCGACTGATCCGCCCCGCTTCGTTTCCAAAAACTACGCCTGCAGCGCCTGGTACAAGTAGGCATGGGGGTGGCTAAATCTCATGACGAAGCAACTTTTTATCATTTTGCGTATACGTATGTAGTATACGTTAAAGTGTATCCTAGTAATATAAAAGTACATTTTAATACAATTGCATAGTACACTATCTATTCACCCATCATCCATCCAACCCGTTCCGCCGGATCTTGGGTGGATGATTTTCCAATTCAGCGAATGAGCGTTCTCGCGTTAAACTATTGAAATTGTCATTCTAAAATGTGTATATGTGCAAACAGTCTGGGGTCCTAGGGTACTGTCATAC
>Ga0255762_10000226_pt1 | contig 50379 bp, 63 predicted proteins | sample 101ome_16_FD_179962 | JGI IMG/M metagenome (GOLD analysis project Ga0255762, IMG submission 179962) | Coastal salt marsh microbial communities from the Groves Creek Marsh, Skidaway Island, Georgia - 101401AT metaG (version 2) | ecosystem: Environmental > Aquatic > Marine > Intertidal zone >...
CAAATAGTAATTATTATCCTTTGATTGTCAATAAATATAAAGAAATAACGTCTAAAGAAAAGAGAAAAGAAAGTGTAATTATAACAGAAGAATCTAAAATTGATGATATAAATAATTCAGAATCAACTACGGATGACCTAAGACTGAAACGACCGATCCCACTCAAAAAGGCGAAAAATAATTTAGAAACACTTATGGGATTAAAGAAGAGAACCAAAGAATAATAAATGTGGTACGAACAAGAAGTTGAATATGACACACGAGTAGTTGACCTTAAACAGGTTATGATGACGCCGGCGATATTTCGCGCCGTGAAGAGGGCGGGTGGCAAGGTCAAAGAGAAGGACTATGAAAAGGACCCTCATCCGGCACCCACCCCGCTGAAGGAAGACATCGCAAAGTTGGACTTTTTCGAGGGTTCGCCCGTAAAGGTCAAAGAGTATGGTGACTTTTACAGCATTATCGATGGTCGGCACCGGGTCGCGGCGATGTTGCTAAAAAACTTCAGGCAAATTTCAGTCGAGGTCATCACAGATAATTAATCTCACATTATACTAATATGTCTTTGTTCAATGCCGCGAAAAATGGAAATGTCAACGCCGTTAAGAAACTGCTGAACAATGGCGCAAACGTCAACCAGGCGAATGACAATGAAGGAAAGACGCCTCTGTACGGGGCATCCAAAGGTGGTCACACGGAGGTGGTGAAATTGCTCTTGGCGAAGGGAGCCGACGTCAACAAGGCGTCGGTGGGTGAGTTCGGACTTACGCCTCTGCACTGGGCGTCCCAGGAGGGTTACACGGAGATCGTGAAAATGCTCTTGGCGAAGGGAGCCAACGTCAACAAGGCGGACAAGGACGGAGAGACACCTCTGTACTATGCGTCCTACAGTGGTCAAACGGAGGCGGTGAAGGTACTCTTGAAGGCAGGCGCCGACGCCAACAAGGCGGACAGGGAGGGTATCACGCCTCTGTGGTGGGCGTCCAAGGATGGTCGCACGGCGGTGGTGAAGTTACTGCTGGCCGTCCGGGGCATCGACGTCAACAAGGCGGACAAAAAGGATGGAACGACGCCTCTGTATGCGGCGTCCAAGAATGGTCGCACGGCGGTGGTGAAGTTGCTCATAGCGAAGGGAGCCGACGTCAACAAGGCGGACAAGGACGGAAACGCGCCTCTGCTCTTGGCGTCCGATATGGGTCGCATGGATGTGGTGAAGCTGCTGCTGGGGGCGCCGGGGATCGACGTCAATCTGATGAACAAGAACGGCCAGACGCCTCTGTTCTGGGCGTCCTGGCAGGGTCACACGGAGGTGGTGAAATTGTTATTGGCTGAAGGAGCTGATCCTTTTAAGAAAGGCGGAGGTGGGCGGACTGCGTTGGATGTTGCAAAGACCGAAGCCGTTAAGAAACTACTGAGGGAAGCCATGGGTATTACGCTCCGGTGGAAAAATATGAACGCCAGTCAAAGAAACACTTTCAAACCCATCCTTCTCAAGCGCATGATCGCCAAGGGTTTAAAAAATGGAAAAAATGCAACCTTCACTGAACCCATCATATATGCGAACTACAAATACATAAATTTGAAACCTGTGAACAATAAGAATAAAAATATTACATCTTTCGGACTGGTGATCGATGACAAGAACAATGTCAAGTCTATTCTCGATTTGGAGGGGGCTAGGCGGGCTATGAGAAATGTTCGCGATAGAGCGAATCGCGAGGGAAAGACGGTGGAGCAACCACTACCCGGTATCATATTCAAAAACTGGGAATTGATAAATTTTACTCCCAACGAATATTTTAACGCGATGAAAGATTTGCAGAAGCTCAGTGCCATCAGGAAAGGCAAGAGGACCCGGAATAATCTTAAATCTGGGAATCTGAGTAGGATTCGGGCAAATGAAAAAAAGACGGCTGAGATTGCGAACCTTCGTTCCACCATTCGCAAGGCCAGTAAGAGATTAAATAATTTAATGTAATGTTATACTAATATGTCTCTGGTCAATGCCGTGAACCGAGAAAATGTCAATGCCACCAGGAAACTCCTGAACAATGGAGCCAACGTCAATCAGAATAACGGAAATGGACGTTCACCTCTGATGCAGGCGTCCTTTATTGGTAATTCGGAATTGGTGAAATTGCTCTTGGCTAAGGGAGCCGATGTTAATAAGGCGGATTCAGATGGAAACACGGCTCTGCACTTTGCGACCGTGGAGAATTATTTGGATATCACGAGATTGCTACTGGCCGCCCCAGGCATCCAAGTCAACAAGGTGAACAAGGACGGAGAGACGCCTCTGATCGTAGCGTCCCAAGCAGGTGACGATGAGATTGTGGAGGCGCTCCTGGCGAAGGGAGCCGATGTTAATAAGGCGGATAAGGAGGGACGGACGCCTCTGAACAGGGCGTCCAGCGAGGGTCACATGAAGGTGGTGAAGGTGCTGCTTGGCGCCCGGGGCATCGACGTCAATAAGGCGGATAAATATGGATTGACGGCTCTGCACAGGGCGTCCATGGAGGGTTTTTGGGTGGTCACGAGATTGCTACTGTCCGCGCCAGGCATCCAAGTCAACAAGGAGAATATAGCCGGATCGACGCCTCTGTACTTGGCGTCCTACTATGGTCGCACGAGGGTAGTGAAGGTGCTACTGACCGCCCGGGGCATCGACGTCAACAAAGCGACTGAGGAAGGAAACACGCCTCTGCATGCGGCTTCCGAGGAAGCTGAAACGGATATTGTGAAATTGCTCTTGGCGAAGGGAGCCGATGTAAACAAGGCGGACGAGCGCGGACGGACGCCTCTATATGTGGCTACGAGGGAGGGTCGTGTGTCGGAAGTAAGAGAATTGTTAAAATCCAAGAAAGTCCAAGTGGACAAAGCTTCATCGTTGGGATGGACGCCTCTCATGATCGCATCCCAATTCGGCGCACCTATTTGCGCAAGGGAGTTATTGAAAGCAGGTGCCAACGTTAACAAGACGAAGCCGGACGGAGTTACAGCTCTTCACATTGCCGCATTCAATAATCAAGAGGACGTGGTAAAAGAGCTTTTGGCTGCGAAGAATATCGATCTTTTCAAGAAAAATGATGATGGTAACACAGCGTTGGATGATGCAAAGTCCGAAGCCGTTAGACGACTACTGAGGAAAGCCATGGGTATTGCGACCCCGTGGCGAAATATGAACAACGAACAGAGACGGGGTATGAAGCCCATCCTTCTCAAGCGCATGATCGCCAAGGGTTTAAAAAATGGAAAAAACGCGACCTTCACTGAACCCATTATATATGCTAACTACAGTTATAGAACTTTGAAACCTGTGAACATTAAGAATAAAAATATTACATCTTTCGGTCTGGTGATAGATGACAAGAACAACGTCAAGGCGATCCTCGATTTGGAGGGGGCTAGGCGGGCTATGAGACTGGTGCGCGAGAGAGCGAATCGCGAAAATAAGACAGTGGAGCAACCACTACCCGGTATCATATTTAAAAACTGGTCTCTCGTGAACTTCACTCCCAACGAATATTTTAACGCGATGAAAGATTTGCAGAAGCTAAGTGCCATAAGGAAAGGTAAGAGGACCCGGAATAATCTTAAATCTGGTAACATGAACAGGATTGAGGCAAATCAAAGAAAGACGGCTAGAATCGCCAATCTTCGGTCTACGATTCAAAAGTCAAGGAGGGAACTAAATAATTTAATGTAATGATAATAATCACTAGTATATTTAGTATGACAGATGCCAAGCGGTTTTCCTATGACTAATCAAACCTTCATAGAAAGATCTAAACAAATACATGACAGTTTCTATTCATATGAAAAAACTAATTTTATTAGATCTCATACAAAAATAGTAGTAACATGCCCAATCCATGGTGATTTTAGAACAAAACCATGTAATCATTTAAATGGTTCTGGGTGTATGTTATGTGGTAGAGAAAAAACCACAAAAGCAAGAAGATTGAATCAAAAAGACTTTTTACAACGAATAAAAGAAATACATGAAGATACTTATATTTTTGATAATACTGAATATGTTAATTCAAGGACCAAAGTATCTTTAATATGTAGAAAACATGGTTTAATAAAAATGAGTCCAAGAGAACTTTTAAGTGGAAATGGTTGTAATTTATGTGGTCATGAAAGAACGCGTTTGGAAAGGAATGATTTTATAAAAAGGGCAAAAGAAAAACATGGAGATATTTATGATTACGATAAAACTTTATATGAAACAAAAAGAAAAAAGGTAATAATAACTTGCAAAAAGCATGGAGATTTTGAACAATTACCACTTCATCATTTGAAAGGAAATGGTTGCCGTAGATGTATAAATAAAACAGAAGGAAAATTAAGAGAAATATTATGTGAACTTATTCCAAAATCCGAAATAATAAGTGAAAAGATAATATTTAATCTTAAAAGAATGGATTTTTATATACCAGAATTATCTTTATACATAGAACTGGATGGTGAACAACATTTCAAACAAGTTGCTGGATGGACAAGTAATGAATTACAAATTCAAAATGACGTCAATAAGACAATAAACATATTAAATGATGGATGTCATTTAATACGTATATATCAACCATGGGTTTATGAAGATAAGGGCAACATAAAAGATATGATAACAGAATGTTTAGAGGATATTGTTGAAAACCCAGTCCAGTATATAGGACCTGATGGTATTTATGAAAAACATGAAAATTTACTTAGAACGTTTCTTAGCGAGTAACTTCTTTTGTTTATTGATGAAAGCCTTTTCCTCCTTTGTTAAACTCTTATTTCGGATGGCAACCACCTGATCAAATAAGGGATTTCCTCTTTGAAAATTCCATAAAGCCCTACTGGCATAAAATTCAGCGGTCTCGGGTGACTTCCACGCGGGAGTTCCGTCCTTTAACAGGATAGCTTTGTGTGATGTGGTGTATCGGTAGCGTTTCTTTTCGGCATACTCAGGATCCACCCTCGACCACAGATCGTAGTCACCGTAGCCAGCTTGACCAAAGTAGATCGTCTCGCCCTTGGGTGACTTGGCCATGAACTTCTTGACGGGATAACTGCTTCGTTCGACCTTCGCCATATATAATTTCCCAGGATAATAATAAGAATGAATCTTTACTTCATCGCATTTCTGTTCGCCCTGGTGTTCCTCATCAGCTACAAGCCCGGTTCCGGAACGCTCCAAAAGTGGTTCGGCGTCAAGGAGGGGATGCACCACGAGATGATGGAGGCACCCGAGGTCATGGCTCCTTCTTACAAGGTCACCAGCCGCGACGAGATTAACGCGCGAGAACTGGATAATATTTTTGGTATTCAACGATAAATGCTTAATTCAATCGTGAACAAAGAGATGATCCTCATGGCGCTCGTGGCTCTCCTTATCGGTTTCAGTTTCTATCTCTACACCGAGACCAAGTGGCTAAAGACATCTCTGTATGCCCTCGAAGATGGTCTCAAATACGTCCCAGCCCCCGAGCCCGAAGAGCCTAATAAAGAAGAGGAGACAGAGGAAGTAAATGGATCAGGAGACGCATAAGGCGATCACTGTCCTAGTTGCCCCATGTGAAGGAGATACGAGGTATTTAACCGTATGTGATAAACGTTGGGATGACTGGACATTTGTGACAGGTGGATGTAGAAAGCGCGAGATAGGTTGGCCAATACGAACAGCCCTTCGAGAGTTAGAAGAAGAGACACGAGGTGTCATTGCCATTTCGGAAGGAGCCTATCGATATTTTTATTTTGAAGATGCAGGTAATCCTGGTATAATCTATCACGTGTTCGTGATTGAAACCTATATACCACGGGAGACACAGTTGAATATGATTGAACGATTTAATCGTGAAAAGGAAATCACAGAAGAACGCAAGCGAAATCGTCAGTCCATCCGCAGGACCTATGATGAAAACAAGTATATGTCCTTCGATACGATGGAAGAATTTCAACGCAAGGACAAGTGGCCTCTGATCGAAAATCAGGTGTTAGCCAACGATGACTTTCATCGCGCGTTGAATCCATCGTTTCCAAAAATCCCATTTAATATAAGGAGAAACAGATGCGAAAATCAAAACAGGAACGTATCACAGAACTCAGAAACCTCTTAGGTCTAGATCCCGAAGATATCGAATCCGAGGAAGCCAAGCGCATCCAGGAACTTACCGAAGAGGAAGTGGTAGGTGAGATCTATCTTTTGAAAAAGTATGGACCCAAGAAAGAGGAAAAAGATGATGAAATGACCTTGTATTGTAACCTCATGTAGGCTTAAAAACAAAAGACTTAGAATACCCATGAGCTTCAAGAAAGAATGCGAGCAGATGGGATGGTGGTTTCGGTCAAAGCCGGAAGGTGTGCCGATCACTCACACACTGATGGATGGTTCGGGCGTTCTTGTCGTCCCCCTCCAACAGCGTGCGAGATTTTATGAAATATGTATGCAATGTCTGTCCAAGCGTGAAAAGTTGTTCATGGTGGAACAGACCAAAAGTTCGGACAGGTTCAGGATGTTCTTGGACGTTGACTATCTGACGACTGAAGACCAGGGTGCCGTCACGGACGAAACAATCAAACGATGGGCGATGCATCTTTATGAAGCATTCCCTTCACTGGGTCCGGTTCTAGTTTCAACGTGCACGCGCAAGCAAGACCGGAACTACAAAAATGGAATTCATCTCTCTTGGCCCCAGGTGACGGTGACGTATGGTTCCGCCATGAATATTTACAAGCGAGTGATGATGGAAATGAAAAACTTTGATGACTCCGTCCAGTGGGATAGTGTGTTGGATAAATCGGTGTTCAAGACCGGTCTCAGGACGATTTGGGCATGGAAGATCAAGCGTGAGAACAAGGAGATGGTCGTTCCTTACGTTCCACGTTTTGAAGTGAACAAAGATGGACTAACCGAGATCTCTCAGAGCAAGCCAACGGCTTCCATGCTCAAGCGATTTTCAATTTTGCCTCACGGAAATGAACCGAATCACTTTGCGGGAGATGACACGATCATCTCGGGTGCCAGTGTCGACGACGAGTTTGTCACTTGGATCAAGCAAGTGTACCCCAAACACAACATCTCCAAGGTGGAGAAGGTGATCCCAAAGAAAACACACTGGGTCATCACCACCACGTGCAAGTATTGTGAGTTCATAGGCAAAGAACATCAGAGCAATCACATTTGGTTTCTGGTGGACAAGGAAAGTCAGACCATCATGTCAAAGTGTCACGACGAAGATCACAAGGGTCTAAGTGGGCGCAAGTTGATGGTTCATCCCAAGATAATAAAATATTTGCAAAAATTAAACAAGGTATGATTACCATTCTTCTTATCATAGGTTTCGCGACACTTTTCATACTAGGTCGTAGGTCGGCATATTCTAAGCCTGCAAGTCCAGATCTGTGGAAACCCATCGAGGACTTGATGCCAAATCTTTCGCGGTTCAGGGACCTCGACCAAGAGACATATTCGCGTTTCGTGAAAGAACTTTCCAGAGCCAAGGAGGAAATGCTTAATCCAGATCTGACCATCCTAAAGGGTGCAAATCTCGAACGGAGTGGCATGCATCTAAGACGTGCGGCAGATCAATTTTCATCGCTGGCAGGGGCTCTTCCATCGGGTGACTCTGTCTATCACGATGAAATTGCCAGTCTTGCCGGAGAACTTGCCATCACAGGCGAGAGAGTTCTCATGGAAGCCGCGGAACAAACCAAACAATCTTACACGCCTCGTTTGTTAAATGCGCTTATTGATTGAAAAAACAATCCCATTGCCTAATAATGGAAACGAGAACTCGTTCCGGACGCGTGGTCAAGAAACCTACACTTTACACACCCGATGAGGTTGTTGAAGATGATTTTGATGAGTCTGATTATGACTCGGACGATGAGTGTTCCGACGTAGAGTCTATTCGTACAGAAGATGAGAGTGACTACGATGGTGCCGATGAAGATGATGATCTCGATGGATTTATCGTATCGGATGAGGATGAAGAATAGGTGCGCTCATCTAAAACATTAAAAACATACATTCATATTAAATCCTTCCCAATGGAAGTAGCAGTTGACAGCAATATACCACAGGGATTTGACATGGATGACGGAGGGGCTGCTCCCATTTACAGACCAAATATTCCAGATTTGAGACAAGTCGAGGAGGAAGAACAAGAAGATCAAGATGACGAACAAGTTCAGCCCATCTACTATGAAGTTCCAATGCCAAAGCAGGAGCGTCAGCCCGAAATTATCTACCAACAGGCGCCTCCGCAGCAGACCGATACAATATTCAATAGCATCAGTCCCTTGGTATGGATGGTGATTGTGTTCATAGGTTTCATTCTTGGATTTTTCATGGGGATGGGATCTGGTGGAAAGGGAGGTTCCCAGGCTGCACCAATCATCTTGACGACATCTGGAAGGGGTATGACCAGTGTCTAAAAATCTGAGTAACTAGTAGAAGATGGACGGGTTTAACACCATCGCATCCATTGCATTTGGAATGCTCGCCGCGTGGGCCATTTTGGAACAGAGGGAACCTTACATTTCTCTCCAGACAGATCCAGGTGACGATCCTTCAAAGTACTATGCCTCGCCCATGGAGGTATTGGGTGAAACGCTGTATGTAACGAATCCAGAATCGTTATATGCAGGGTTCAGTTTGGAACCAGGTCAACAGGTTCAGAAAATTCCTATTGGACCTGTGGTGGATCGTCTCGGAAATGTCCAGGAGATTCCAGGTCTACCTGCCAGAGATATTCTTTATCCCATAAGGGAAGATGTCAACTTGGAAATTGAGATGATACCTGTTCCAGGTTCTGGTTCAGATGAAGTTGAAGTGTTTCCCACTGCTTAACCGCTGAACATCTGATCAGGGTCCATCTTCTCCTTGCCCTTTGATGAACCCGAGGCTTCTTCCTCGATCGCCGGAAGGTTCTTCTTGCGCTCCTCCTCGCGCTCCTTGATGAGCCTGGCGACCTCCTCATCTGCCATCTTGACAAGTTCCTCCATGCTCTTGTCAGGGTGCTCCTCCTTGAACTTCTCAACCAACTCGGACGGGTGAGGGATAGGAGCCTCGTCGGGCTTGTTGTAGAACTTTGAGTTCTCGTCGCCCGCCTCCAAGTAAGGCATGCTTGAACCGGAAGGCTTGGCTGTCATATCCTCCTTGCGCTTCTCGAACATCTGCGCGGCATGCTTCTGGTTCTCCTTGTAACCATCCATGATCGCCTGAAGACGCTCGTCGGTATACTTGACGTTGTCCATCTCAGAGACCGGAGGAGGGGGGAGAAGAAGCCACTCGTACATGTTCACCACGTAGATGTCCACAGAGCTGTCCAATTCCTGAAGCTCCTTGGCATGCTCTTCGGCCTCGCCCTTGGTTCCAAATGCACCACGAATCTTGATCATGAACTCAGTGTGCTTGGCACCCTCGGCGGGACGAACCCAGCCACCATCAAGGTTACCGACAAATGAAAGGCATGCCCATGACACACCAGGAACGACGAGTTTATCCTTTGCAAGACGAGACATTGTACTCTAGTATATAATTTCTTCTTTAACTGTAAGATGTCACAGAAGATAATAATTTATGTGACCATATGGTTGCTCCTTTTGTCCTTTTTGAAGTTGGTCAAAGAACCCAAGAGTTTGGTGACGCTTAGGGAAAGGTACACTAAATTGCGTGAAGAGTTTTCCAAGCTACCGAGAGGTCACAAATATCGAAAGTTGGAAGAACCCATTCTATTGGTGGGCTATCACGGAATGCAGGGAGGGCTTTTGGGATTCAACACCAACAAGGGTTCGGAGATCGGTCTTTGTGTCGACGGGTGCCCCAACGAACTGATGCACGTCCTTCTGCACGAACTTGCCCACGCGACAGTCAAGGAGTATGATCACAGTCCGGCATTCTGGACGAACCTGGACGAACTCAAGGAATTCGCTGAGGGCAAGAAACTTTACAAGACCATCGAAAACCCCAAGGGATTTTGTGGTGCTCGCATCCATGATTAATTTTGTGGCTCAATATTAATATGGCTGACGTTGCCGCCGCGATGCCCGCGCTCAATCCCGCCGAGGCTGTGTACTTTATCAGTCTTTACTTTTTCAATTACTTTGTTCTCCAGTTGGTGAGCAAGGTCATGGCGCTGATGAACAAAACGGAGCCAGAGGAAGGTTCGGACGAAGAGAGGACTGCGACATTCCAGGAGTTCTTCACACTCTTGTTCTACATCCTATCGGTGATTTCACTATTGTTCATCACCCTTCAGGCCAAGGGCTCCAGTCGCCCGGCGACTTTCTCGGGGCTGGTCGTTGCATTGATTGCGGTACCGAGTTCTCTGGGTCAGTTCGATCTCTTCAATGATCCCTACTGGAAGTATCTGGTACCTCTCGGCGTTTCGCTGGTAACTAATTATTATATCGGGTAATAGCAGAATGGCGGAACCTTATCTTCCGACAATAAAGGATTTTAACTTTTTCTTCAAGTTTCTCTTTGCCTATTTCTTCCTCCAGGTCTGGGCGATTTTGATTGGTCAGGATATCCCTAAGGAAGACAAACGCACCAAGGAAGACTATGAAAAAGCCATAGCCAGGTTGGAAGCGAAACCCGAGGACGAACTTACGTTCTACGAAACGATCGAACTCAAGGCATCAAAAACAGCACTCGAGAGGATGGAGAAAAATCCCATCAGCGAAGATCAAGAAAAACTCTCCAAACAGCGTCGCCAGTTGTTCAAGTTCATGTTCCTCTCGGCGTCGATGTTCATTTTCGCATCTGTGATGATCGGGTTTTTGGATGTTCCCGCAAGGGACGTTGGAAACATCGCCGTATTTGTTTTCATCACCGCTTCCCTATTAAAGTATCTTTTTGATTACACGATCACAAATAGTCAAGTTCGCATGATCATTCTTTCGGGAATTGCACTTTATGTGGACTCTCTTCGTGAAACTGCCGGACGCATCGCCGCCCAATTTTAAAATCCAGAATAATAGTAATAATGGATGTATCGAGTCCAGGGTACATGTTTGGTTCTTGGGTCCTATGGTCGGCCCTGATCCTACCTACCATGTATCTTAACGTCAACAGTGACCCAAATAAGGCCAAGGACGAGATGTGGAAACGCATCGCCGTGGTTTTCGGTCAGGTGTTGCTCGCGGGAGGTGCATTTGCCGCAGCCCCAGCTGCCAGGGCACTTCTCATGAATCCCATACCTCCCATGGTGATGGGTTCTATGCTGTATGTTCTCAAGTATATCGAAAAATCAAAACCCTTTGATAAGAACGAACTTGTCAAATGGGTCGCCGTCTCGTCGCTGATCGCCACGATCGCCATCCCTCAGTTGATTGCTGGCGTCAAGAGGGGCAACTTCGTGGGCGGTGAATACTCTGGTCTCAAACCCGGGACGGTTGGCTACACAGTCGCGTCGTTCTTTGTTTGGGCGGTCATGATCTTGCCCATGATCAAGTCGCGATTCGAGAGCGCAGACAACAAGGTCGTCAAGGGTGAGCAGCCGGCAGAACTTTCAGAGGCAGAGAAGAAGATTGCAGATCTTCAGAAACAACTCGGCGAGGACAAGACCGGCATCATCAGTTTCTTTCCGATTCTCGCAAGACTTTTGGTCGTGGCTGCAGTGGCATCCATCCCACTCATTCAGTCCTACATCAGCAGTCCCCTTTCACCCGTGATTGCTATCGCCATCTATCTCGCGCTTCGCACGGCTCGTCTGCTTACCGACACCGAAGCCGCGGTTCTTGCGGCGGTCGCGTTGATTCCCCAACTCCAGACACTTGTGCGCAATCCCATCCCTCCGGTCATCATGATTGTCATGTATCTGTTTATGAAGAACATCGGCGTCAGCGAAGACAACATTGTGGGGAACACGGGAGTGGTTTCATTGATCCTTGCGGTTGCCTTCCAGGTAATCCAGGATTCCCTTCCGACCATTCTCAGCGCCAAGGGGGCAACTCTGACCACCGGATCTTCGTTCTATAACAATATCAGTTTCTTGGGTTGGCTCGTGCTGGCGCTTCCCAGCATCTACTTCTTCCTTCGCGGACGCAATGAAGTCAATGGTGATAAGATTACACTCCTTCCTTACAACACAACCAGGAAAGGGTTTGAAAGCATCGAGGAGTGGCAGAAGGATAGCTTTCAGTTTATTCAACTGATTGTTTTCTACCTACTGGCAGTTGGTATCCAGTCCTTCCGCGGTCTGTTCATGAATCCGGTACCTCCGGCGGCTATGTTGGGTCTGCTCGCGTTCACCATGTGGGTTCAGTCCAACAACCCCGAAGCAAGTTATCCGGATAATGAGGGACTGGCTGCCATCATCGCTGGTTTTGGCTTTGGTGCCAACTTCACCCTGGCCGACCCCGTGCTCAAGATGATCTTCAAGAACAGTGGAGGTGCACCGCCGATGGAGCCAGAGCCCGTCGTATTTCCTCCCGAACCCGTGATGTCCCCCATTGTGGAACCCGTCGCGGAGCCATTGGCGGAACCCGAAGTCCAGACAAATAAAATCACAAACACTAATAGTAATGGCAAACAATAGGTCGAAGGATGGTCGCGTGACGGCTTTCACACTTTTGTTCGCATTTGCAGTGGTTCTCGCTGCCTACCTCTCAGGTCCCGAGAATAACTTTTGGATGGCTCCCGGTGCCGTCATGTATATGGTGCTTCTTTTGGCGATCGCCATCCCCCAGTGGCCGGCCGTCGGCGACGACACCAATCTCAACAAGAACTTTGCTGTAATCATTGCGCTGTTTTTGGTTCCCACAATAATGGCTCCGGTTTTAGGCATCCAGACTAGCACCAACGTCTACAACTATTGGCGGTCTATCATGATTCCCCTCTATGCCGGCTATGCTCTTCAGAAACGCGACATGCCTGGCTCAGGAATCCTGGTCACCTTCTCAACCCCGCTGATCATGATGCTCTCTATGATTTTCAGTATTAATCCTCTACCCAACGTTAAGATCCCCGGGACCAATGTCTCCAACGAGTGAACCCAGATGCGTTCAAACACATATTAAATAATCCAACATAGTTATATAACCCAGGAGAATGGAAGGTACTTTTGATGAAACCATATTTGATCAAAAATATCTTTTTGATTACGAAAATCGCGTAATAACATCTTTGAGAACTGGAAACCCAGTGAAGATAATAGAAAAATATAATTCATACAGTCTAATTGATAATAATAAAATTAGACACATCTTTGGTGCAAATAAAATTTTTGGTCTTACAGCATGTCCGCCACCAGAAGAAGGTGAAGAGTTTTTGACTCTTGATGAATATCCAGATTATGGTTTCTATTACAATAGAACTACTGGAAAACTTCGTGTTTTTAGTAGAAACAGAACAGGCAAGTTTTTAAAGCCATACGGTCAGAGTGGTATCAGAGAAGAATATAAAGGGAAACAGGTAGGAAGATGGGTGGCTATGTTATATCCGAATGAAATTGTTCATCCCTCACCAGAAGATACATCTTATACAATTGATCATATTGATAGAGATCCAACGAACAATAAAATTGAAAATCTTAGATGGGCAACTAAAAACGAACAATGTTTAAATCAATCAAGACAAGTAAAAAATCGCTATATTCAAATATCACCATCAGGACTTTTTAGTGTTGTGATTACAAAAAACAAAGTAACATATCGTAAATGTTTTGGCAAGAATAGATTAGATGAAGCCATAAAATGGAGAGATGAGAAATTAAAGGAACTTGGTATTAAAATTGATCATATAGATAAAGTAGGTGAAAGGGGTAAATCTAATAAATTAATTGAAATTGAAAAACATATAGAAAAAATAAAAAACGAGAAACATAGAAATATTAGAATAAGTAATAATAATTTATGTGTTATGATTGAACGAGGCACAAGAAATAATAGAAAACTTTACCAAAAATATTTCCCACGAAATAAATTGGATGAAGCAATCGCATGGAGAGATGAAGTTGAAAAATCCATTCGGGCTCTTAAAGAATAAAAACACAAGGTAGGTACATTACAATGCCACCCAAATACGAAAAGAAGACCCTTCACCAACACTGTCTGGATAGGAGTGATGCGTACATTGGCTCGTGTCTTCCAGAAGACAGGGATGTGTGGGTTCCACAGGGTGACAAGTTTGTCAAACGTACCGTGCGTGTCTCCCCCGCACTGACCAAGGTTTTCGACGAAATCTTGGTGAATGCTTTGGATCAGAGTTCTCTGAATCCATCCGTTACGAAGATATCCATCGACGTGGATGAATCGGGTAGAATCACCATCGCCAACAACGGCATCTCCATCCCGGTGGTGATCCACGAACAGACGCAGGTCTGGACGCCCGAACTTATCTTTGGACATCTTCTCACTTCTTCAAACTATGATGACTCAGAGGAGAGGACCACTGGTGGGCGCAACGGATATGGTGCCAAGCTGACCAACATCTACTCCAAGGAATTCGAGATCAAAGTGGATGACCCAGATACCAAAAAGTCCTATCACCAAGTCTGGAGGGACAACATGCGCGTCTGTGCCGAACCCAAAATCAAGTCCTTCGCGGGAAAGACAGCCAAGGTGCAGGTCAGTTGGGTGCCTGACTGGGAACGCTTCGGTCTGAAGGGAATCACCAAAGACGTTAGGGACATGTTCATGAAGAGAGCTCTGGATGCCGCAGCATGGGTTCCGACTAAGTGCAAGGTTCACTACAACGGTGAGGTCTTGGCGATCAAGCATCTTCAGGATTACACTTCACGCTTCACCGACCAACCCTTGGCACAACTCAAACAGGATCGTTGGGAGGTGCTGGTATGTTCGTCGGCGGGTGCGGGCTTCAAGCAAATCTCATTCGTCAACGGCATCTGCACCGAGAAGGGAGGTACCCATGTGGATCACGTGGTCAATCAGATTACTTCGGACTTAGCCAAAAAGACAAAACTGAGACCCTCGCAGATCAAGCAGTGCATGTTGGTGGTCGTCAAGGCGGTTCTGGTCAATCCTTCATTCTCCAGTCAGTCCAAGCACGAATGCATGTCCCGCGTGCAGGACTTTGGATCCAAGTTTGAACCCACTTCGGCATTTTTGAAGCAGGTCAAGGGCGTTCTGGAACAGGAACTTTTGGCACAGACCAAAGCTTCCGAGGTTCGTGACCTCAAAAAGACCGATGGTGCCAAGAAGAGCAGGATTTCAGGCATCCCCAAGTTGGACGACGCTAACTGGGCAGGGACAGCCAAGTCCAAGATGTGCACACTGATCATCACTGAGGGGGATTCCGCTAAGGCTCTGGCTATCAGTGGGTTGTCTGTGGTCGGTAGGGATCAGTATGGCGTCTTTCCACTCAAGGGCAAGCCAAGGAACGTTCGGGACTTGGGGTCGAAGGCACTGACCGCCAACCAGGAGTTCTCCGACTTGAAGAAGATTCTGGGTCTTCAGCAAGGCAAAAAGTATTCCGACTTGAGTGAACTTCGCTATGGGAGACTGATGATCATGACCGATGCAGACGTGGATGGTTCACACATCAAGGGTTTGGTCTTGAACATGTTCGACTGCTACTGGCCCGAGTTGATCACCATGGGCTTCGTCGTGAGCATGATCACTCCGGTGATCCGGGTGAAAGGAGGACGGATCAATGAATCCTTCTACTCAGAAAGGGACTTTGTGAACTGGCTCGAGCAGACCTATCAAGGAAGGGTGCCACGCGGAGTCACCATCAAGTACTACAAGGGTCTGGGTACTTCGACTTCAGCGGAAGCCAAGGAATATTTCAAGGATCTTGGACGATTGACCGTGGGATTTGTGGCCGACCAAGAAAGTCAGAAGTCGGTGGGTCTGGCATTTGACAAGTCGCTGGCGGATGATAGAAAGCGCTGGCTTGCCGAACCGTTTCGTGGCGATCCCCTTCCATACGGCAAGGTGACCTCGGTGACCGTTTCAGATTTCATTCACAAGGATCTGATTCAGTTCAGTCACGCAGACATTCGGAGGTCCATTCCAGATGTTCGTGACGGACTGAAGCCTTCACAGCGCAAGGTCATCTACGGGTGCATCAAGCGCAATCTGACATCTGAGGTCAAGGTGGCCCAGTTGTCTGGTTACATTTCCGAGCACACTTCCTATCACCACGGCGAGATGAGTCTTCAAGGAACCATCGTGGGGTTGGCGCAGGACTTTGTGGGGTCGAACAACATGAATCTGTTGGAGCCATGTGGTCAGTTCGGAACTCGTTTGGCTGGAGGTTCGGATCACGCGAGCGCCAGGTACATCTTCACGCGTCTGTCCGGTCACGCCAAGGTCTTTGATGAGAGGGACAATGCCTGTCTGACCTACCTCAAGGACGACGGGAAGCCCATCGAACCGGAATACTACCTGCCCACGCTGCCCATGATTCTGGTGAACGGCGCGGAGGGTATCGGAACGGGCTTCAGCTGCAAGGTGCCTCCGCACAATCCTGTGGACGTCAAGGAAAATCTGAAACGGTTCATTCGTGGCGAGTCACTAAAGCCGATGAAACCCTGGTTCCGTGGATTCAAGGGGTCCGTCGCGGCTTCGGACGAAGGCATCTGGACGCTCAAGGGTACGTGGCAGGCGAGTGGCGACAAGGTCGAGGTCACCGAACTCCCACCTGGCACGTGGACCCAGACCTACAAGGAGTTTCTGGAAGGGCTTGTTGAGAAGAACGTCATCAAGAACTACAGCAATCACAGTACGGAGGAGGATGTCCGTTTCGTGATCACCGGCTACAAGGGATCTGCGCCAGAGAAGGATCTCAAGTTGACTTCGACGATCCGAAGCACCAACATGTATCTTCATGGACCCAATGGGATTGAAAAGTTCGACACGCCCTTGGACATCCTCAGGACCTATGCAACCGAGCGGATGGCACTCTACGACAAGCGCAAGAGGTATCTGGTGACCACTTTGGCGAAGCGTTCCGGGATGGCGATGGACCGCGCCAACTTTGTCAAGGGCATCCTCGACGGATCCCTCAGGGTCATGGGGCTGAAGAAGGCAGACGCCGAGGAGAACATGCTCAAAAAGTTCAAAAAGGTCGACGGAAGTTTCGAGCATCTCTGGGGTCTGAAGACTTCGCGCTACACCCAGGAGGCGGTGCAGGAACTCATGCAGGAAGCTAGGGTCCTACTGGACGAGTTGAAGCGGATTCAGGGGATGACCACCAAGGACATGTGGCTCGAGGATCTAAACCACTGAGGCAACCGAGGCTCTGGTAGGTCTTGCGCTCTGTTCTGCTTGTGGCAGACTTCTCCACCTATTGGTGGCTTTGTTCAGCAAGTTGGTCCATCGGGTTGTATGTTCCTGAACACTTTCATCATTTACTCTTTCAGAACTTGAATATATTTTGAATTTTCCATTTGCCATTTCAGGTCTCGCCAACTTATTCTGTGGATCTTCTTCGTCCATCATTGTCTTGTATTCTTTGATGATATCGCTCGGAACTTCTGGAGCGTGGTCGATGATTTTGTCGTAGTCTTCGCGGACCTTGTGGCAATATTCCACGGCATTCATTCGGTCTTCGGGTTCCAGGGAGAGTTCCAGGGAAACGTCACGGGCCAGGCGACTGAACATCTTGGACGTCTGCATGTTGGATTCGTACTGCTCGCCGCACCTCAGGAACTTGTGGACACTGGCAATCCCGGCAGCCGAAAGATTCAAAAAACTGAATACATACAAAAGTATTTGTGAATTTTCTTCTTCCGAGGAAGCCACCAGAGTTCCCAGCCCAGCCAGGGTGGTCAAGGCGATATTGATGATAGAAAAGTTCGTATGAGAAACGCTGTGGCGTACCGCGCATCTGTGATGGATCCACCGGTACCCCAGAGCCTTTTCGCCCCAGGACTTGATGAGTTTCTCCTGCTTCGGGTGCCAGCTCATGGCATTCTCGATGCGCTTTTGTTTGTCCACCAGGAACTTGGCTTCGAGGTGTTCTATGTGACTTTCATCTTCTGCGTCTGATGCCATCTACTTAAACATTACATTTTAATAAATAGAAATGAAGTTCTCTACCAAGATCGTTACTTTGGAAGACGGGGTCAAGGAGGTTGCTGTTCGTGCGGACGACGGAAAACCTTTGTTGGTTACACTCAAGGGAGCCCAGGTGGACTCTGTGGACGATGAGCTTCTTCTCAAGATTGATGATGAGACCGTGGCACAGTGTGAGGATGCTGTTCTGGCAAAGGCTAAGGAGTCTAAGGTGGCTTGGTTCGGTAAAGAGATCGCAGACTCTCGACTTGAAAGCGCATTTACTTCTTCTTTTTCTCTTGACGAGAATATCTTGAGCGTGCATAAGGCGGAAACGGTCAGGCTGTACGACGCCAAGCGGGTGTTGCTCGAGGACAGGGAACTCGCCAAGGACGATGTGGTCGATGTGGTGGTCCAGCTCCGGTCGGTGCAGTTTCTCCAGAAAAGTTTCGAGACCGAGTGGGTGCTTCATCAGGCCAAATTTAAGGCTGAGCCCAAGCCGAAGAAGGCGGTTGTGGATTTTTCGGATTGTCTTTTTGAGGAAGAACCAGAGTCAGAGGAAGAGGAGGATTTTTTTTAGTAAGTAACATTAAACGATATGAAGGTTAAGATGATGAAGACCGAGACCATGTTGCTTTTGGCTCTGCTCGTTGCCGTGGGTTATTTTATGTGGGCGAACAACGGCGCGATCCGCCGTGCCCTCGGGATGGCTCCCAAGGAGGGGATGATGTACAAGTCCTACTACGAGGGTTCCAATGTGGATGCGTCCATGCCAGCCCCAGTGAACGGTGGTTCTCTTTCAGTGCCCGCCGCGGCTGCCAACGGGATGGGGGTTGCCTCCAGCCTGCTCCCCCGCGATGTGGCGGCTCAGGAGGACTTCGGTGAGTTCGCTCCCGATGACATCCTCAAGGGTCAGAACTACCTGAACCCCCGTGCCCTCATCGGCTACCCCGAGACCGTCGGTGGTGCTCTCCGGAATGCCAACCAACAGATCCGCTCGGAGCCCCCGAACCCGCGCGACCCCGTCACGATCTTCAACACGTCCACGATCGTCCCGGATCAGATGCGCCCCGCTTTCGAGCTTGGTCAGGGTACCGCTTAGATTGATCTAGATTAATACATTTTAGAAACATTCAGGGAAACAACTCTGACTGTTTGTGAATTAAAGAATATACTTAATTTTTTTGCTATGAAGACTGTTGCGTTTGGTGAAAACACTATATCCGAAAGGGGTACAACAGGTTCAGTTCTTGATTACGCTTATTACAATGAAAAGATTCTTGGAAATAAGTCAATCATCATATACGATAAGAACTCCCCAGGTCATAAGAAAGATATGATAGACTATCTCGAAACTATGTTTCCAGTAGTTGCCTCTGATAGTTACAAGGATATTGATGATATAGTAGAAAAATACAAAGTTACACATTTTTATAAAATTAAGTACGGATTCAATGATCATGCATTATCAAAAATAGCAAAAAATTGCGTACACTGTGTATTTTCATGTCATGATCCTCACGGCGACGTATACGCATCTGTTTCCCCCTGGGTGAAGAATACTAATGGTAGATATCCATGCGTACCTCACATGATAAATCTTCCGCAACATGACAGAAACCTTCGCGAGAAACTTGGTATACCGTCTGACGCAACCGTTTTTGGTGGATATGGTGGCAGAGACAGGTTCAGTATAGGATACGCACGTCAAGCGGTTTATAACGTAGCTGTAAGGTACCCAAATATTTACTTTCTCTTTGCAAACTTTGACCAATTCTGTCCAACATTGCCCAACATCATTCATCTGGATACGATATACGGCAAGGAAAACAAAGTGGAGTTCATCAATACATGTGACGCGATGATGTGGGCAAGGGCAGATGGTGAAACATTTGGTCTCGCGATTGCCGAGTTTTCAACAAAGAACAAACCTGTATTTGCCACAAAGACGGGAGTTGATGATGCCCACGTGGAACTCTTGGGCAAAAAGGCCATCTGGTATAATCCACACAACATTGAAACACTTTTGATTTCATTTGATAAGATCAAGGACAAAATCAAAAATGACGACTGGAATGCCTATAGAGACTATGAACCCGAAAAGGTCATGAAGATTTTTGATGAGGTGTTTTTGAATGATGATGAAACAAATAAAGTGGTTTTTAATGAGTTGGAAATTGAATATTTTAAAAATGATTTATTGGCCATAAGTAGTATTGAAAAACAAACAGAATGGGAACCTCATATAACAAAATTTATGGAGATGTGCAATCATAATTTTAAATTAAGTAACGTAATCGACGTAGGTGCAAATTTTGGGTATCATTCTTTAATGTTTTCTAAAAATATAAATGGTAATGTTTATGCATTTGAACCACAACCACAAAATTATAAATTATTGAAAAATAATATTGAAAATAATAAAATTAAAAATATTATTCATTACAATCTAGCATGTGGAAATGATAATTTCAAGGTCAAGATGCCCATTGTGAATACTTCAAAAAAGGTAAACATGGGAGATTTTACACCAAATTACACCAACGAACATTATGAATTAATTGACACAAAAAGTTTAGATGAAATGGATTTTCCAAAAATAGACCTTATAAAAATTGATGTACAAGGATGGGAAAAAAATGTTATAAATGGATCCAAAGAATTGCTAAATAAATATAAACCCATACTCATTGTTGAATTCGAACATCATCAATTAATCAAAACAAATACTTCTTGTGAAGAATTATTCAAACTCATTAGAGACAATAACTACTACATTTTTTATTTAGAATACAAGTATCCTTCTGATCATGTATGTGTTCACAATGATAATCTTGAACACTTTAGAAAAATTATGAAAGATTATATAAAACAAAATACAACTAATAATAATCTAAACAACAATCTTGGTTATGGTGTTACCGAAAAAATAACAACAACGTTTTTGAATTAAAGAAATTGCACCACTGGTAACAAAACTATGTCAGACGGAATGCCGATTAGTGATCAGTTCAAGGAGGCGATTGCCGAACTCGAGGGAATCAAGACTCAATTAACGGAGGCACAAAAGGCAATCAAGGTGCTCAAGGAACGTGAGACCAGTTTGAAGACCTTCATTGGTGGATACATGAAGGCTCAGAAGATCGATGACGTCCAGACGCGTGGCGGCACCAAGGTCACCCAGAAGACGTCAGTCAAGAAGCCGGCGATCACTAAGAAAATCTTAATGGATGAATTACCAAATTATATTGAGGGAGGTCAGGAACGCCTCAACCAGATCATCAAGGAGATTGAGGATAAGTTAGAGCCCAAGGAGACATCAAGCCTTCAACTCAAGTTAAAGAAGAAATCTGAAGAGTAAATAGGTAACCAAAATGGTGGGATCTAATCTTCTTGACTACACCCCAATTGCTTCCGAGCCTCAGGTGATTGAGGATTATGACAATGAGGAAGAGGAAGGCTTTGTGGATCCAAATGAATATGAGTATGAAGATTGGATAGCCTATTACAGCGACGAGTTATGGAATAACTGGGAGTTATACAGAGAACATTGTTACGATAATATGCTTCCAGTGACACTCACGTTTTCCGAGTTTTGTAAAAATGAATACTATTGTTAGATTAAATGTTGGCAATTATTAGATATGGTGCGATTGCCAGACGTGACAAGTACAAAGGTCATTGTTCCAACCGTTCTCTTCGCCTTCCTGTCACCCGCCGTCACGGGTATGGGAGACTTTACAGATCGACTGGGAATGACCTCTGTGTTCGGTATCCTGTATATAATCATTCTTCGTGGGGTGATGAAATTCGTGGTTCGGCCAAGCGAGGTTTATCTCGCATCCGGAATGTACTTTCTTCTGAGCGGAATGACGACCGACCAGACGATGATCATAAGGAACACGTTTCTTTACTGGATCTTATTCGCGGTTATTCGCTCACAAAGTCCTCTCGAGTTCTAAAAAGGATGAAGTATCTCGTCGTGGGTCCCGGTGCCATGGGATTCTATGCCATCCTAGGCACAGTTTATGCTCTCAACAATTACGATAAAACTAAAGATCTTGAAGCAGTTGCTGGATCATCTGCGGGATCCATCGTGGCATTTGGATGTCTGGTTGCCAAGTGGGACATCATCAGACTTTTTAGAATCATTCGAGAGGCTGCTGATGTCAGTTCACTTATGCGACTGAACTTAAAGTCTCTTCTGAACAACTACGGTTTGGTGCCAGCAACCAGGTGGAAAGAGGTGTTCACAAAGATCTGCATGGAGTTGTCCGGAAAGGAAGATTTCACATTTCAGGAACTCAAGGATTGGTGCGGGCTGGACTTTTACGTGTCGGCATACAACATCACGTTGCAGAGGAGTTGTTACTTTTCACATCACACCCATCCTGACATGTCGGTGTCTCACGCAGTCTGCATGAGCATCAGCATTCCATTTTTGTTCGAGTCCGTGGTCTATCAGGGACATCGCTACGTAGACCTGGCAGCATTCGAAACGTGCCCACTGACTCCCTTCATGGGAAAGGACATGGAAGAACTTGTTTCAATTGAACTGGATCCTGAACCCTCGATGGAGAAGCCACCCCACATAGGGTCGTTTGTTGATTTCATACAACACTTTATCACTTCGATTATGAGAAATAGAGTGGTCTATGAAAAGCCTACGATCTACATTAAGATGAAAGAAGGCGAGGCATTTAATTTTTCTATGGACGATGACAAGAAAACGGAACTATTCTATCATGGTTATCTCACCGGAAAGCGGTTTCTCAAGATAGAACACGAAGAATGTCCCTCAGAACCAGAGCGGCAACCCCCACCATGAAGAGGACCACCATGTAACCCAACTCAGAATCCATCACACCCTCGACCTCATAGAACTCCACCCTGTCGGTGGGGAATATTCGGTCAGCAGCTTTCTCAGGAGCCGGCGGTGCCTTGACCGTTTCCTGAGGAAGCCCTCCGTAGGCATCATCAATGGAACAGTAACCTACCATTATTTAATATCAACTAGGAAATTATTTACAATTCAAGTGTCATCTTCCCCTTCTTGCCCCTCTTTTTCTTGGGAGCAGTAACCTCGACGTCCTTGACCGACTCGCCATTCACGCTCACAATGTCTGAGATGTCGTCCTCAATGTTGCCGTCACTTGACGGTCCCGCTGGCGGGCGAATCTCCTCCACGTCGCGGGTCGTGGTGGACTGGGGATTCATGAAATTGGACATCAGCGACGAAAGATCCATGCTTGGTCCCTGGACCTCCCTCCGGGCGACGGGTGGCGGCGGACGAGGATCCACGTTCCTTTCTTGGGCGCTCTTGGCGGTGTTTGCCACGGCAGACATCATGTTCTTGATGAGATCTGGATTCTGCTTAATCACGTCGTTCATCTGGGGCATCGCAGACTTGAACATCGAGTGGGTCAGATGGAACATCGTCGCCGATCCACCGAGCATCATCATCAACTTCAACTCAGGTGCCATCTTCGCCTTACCGCGATATTTGACGTAAAGTTCCTCGAATACATCATCATAGTCATCCACGCCGTCCATCACCGACTCAGACCATCCGTCCAAATGGATGTCCAGAGGATTGTAGCGCTTGTTCAAAAACTCGATTCCAGTCACACAGGCGATGAGCATGCGCCTTTGCATCTTGACAGACTGATCCACCTCGATCGAGTAGGACATCCTCTTGACCTCACCACGGATGTCGTGGATCGACGAGTGCATGTTCAGACGCTCGATGGAACGAATCCCCTTCTTCTCCAGGCGAGTGATCTTATTCAATAGGTCAGCCTTTTCGTCATCGATGGACTTGTACCCAGGAGAAGGCGCTTCGTCATCATAGCCTCCCTCGAGACCAACGCCACCTCCATAGTCATCAAACGCCTCACCATGATCTTCCGGCTCTTCCTGTGGCGGCGGAGGACGTGCCGAAGGCGTCTGCTTCCCGTGGTTGGCAAATGCCATGAATGAAGAAACAGGTGCCTCGACAGGGCGGTCATTCATGCTCGGGTTGTTCGTTCGCTTGCGCTTCGTGGCATCCAGGACGACACCATTGAAAAGATCCTGCTCGTCATTGTCCAGGTCGACCATGATCTCGCTATTATTATCAAGTTCAATCTCGAAATCCTCCATGTCTTCTGGTGTCAGTCTATAAACTTATCATCAAGTCTTTAACGCAGAAAAAAATCAAATGTCTTAGTAAAGAAGTATGATCAGTAGTCAGTTTGCCCTCGTGCTCGTGATTGCCATCGTGGTGCTCATGTACGTCAAGTGCTTCATGGGTATGAAGAAGAGTGGATACAAGTTGTCCCCGGAGCCAGTGGAGGTTGAGCCCATGGTCAGCGGCGATGCCATCACCAAACTTCCTTATAAGCTGGACTGTGTGCCCGGTCCAGGCAAGGATGCCGCTTACTACACCAAGGACCTCACCCCTGGTGGATACTGTGGTGATCAGGCGCTCGTCAGGGATGCCATGTCCTACAAGATCCTCGGCGGTATCGGAGGATCTCTCCTTGAGAAGTAAATTAAAGAGAAGAAAACAAGGGTAAGTACGAAAAACAATGTCTACCGAGGATGTGATGAAGGAGCTTACCGAGATGCGCAAGGAGATCAAAAGTCTCACCAAGTTGGTTCGCAAGATCGCCAAGGTTCAGGATGATCCCGATGGGTCCAAGGCCAAGGAGCGCGCCGCCAACACCGGGTTCAACAAGCCCAGCAAGGTCACCAAGGACCTGACCGACTTCATGGGTCTCGCTGAGGGCACTGAGGTGTCCCGCACGGACGTGACCCGTTTCGTTAAGCAGTACGTCAAGGACAAGGGTCTGTCTCACCCAGAGGATGGACGAAAGATTATTCAGGATGAGCCGCTGAAGAAGCTCCTGCAAACACCTCAGGGAGAGACCCTCTCTTATATGACTTTGCAGAAGCACATCTCCAAGCACTTCATCAAGGCTTAAACAAAAAACGCACCCTAATTTTAGAAAATGATATCCACTCAGGAGGTTGAGGCCATCATCGGCACGAACATCAAAAACATCGATGTGTACCGAAAGGCTTTCAAGCATAAATCTTCTGTTCAACACGATGGCGTCGAGGGTTCCTATGAAACGTTGGAATTTATGGGCGACTCCGTGTTGGGCTTTATTGTCACCAAGTACTTGTTCGATAGGTACGAGAATCTGCAGGAGGGATTTCTAACTCGTGCGAGAACAAAGATCGTCTGTGGAAAGACGCTGGCGGATGTGTCTGCCAAATTGGGATTTCACAACTGGGTTCAGATGGATGAAAAGGGGATGAGAAATGGATGGAACAACAACCCAAAGATCCTCGAAGATGTCTTTGAGGCATTTGTGGGTGCCATCTACTTGGACCTCGGGATGATCGAAGCCAAGAAGTTCGTCCTGGGCGTCCTGGATAACCCAGACCTCATCCGTTTGGATAGACTGATGGTGGATGACAACTACAAGGACATCCTGATGCGTGTCTGTCAGTCTCAGAAGTGGGATCTGCCTGAATATCGTCAGTTAGATCACGTGGATGCCACCAAATTCAGGGTGGGTGTCTATGTCCAGGGACATCAGTGGGGAACAGGCAAGGGATCCACCAAGAAGGAAGCCGAACAGGCTGGTGCCTACTTCACCTTGAAGCGACTCGAGGAGAAACTTGAAAAGAGACTGGTTCCATCCAAGCGACCCAATGCTATGATTAAAAATGTCCACAGAAAGTAATAATGAAGGTCGCCCTTATCAATCCTATTTCCAAGACAGTCAATGAGATGTGCACTGGTCACGAGGTTCGTGCATGGGGTCGCAAGTCGGGTAATGTGATCGTGGATGTTCCTACTGGGTTTCCCGTGAGGTCCATCTCGGACGTGAAAGCTTTCGGTCCCGATGTGGTTGTCGTGGAGAAGCGCGGCAATGGCGTTTTCAGGGAGTTCACGAAGAACTTTGAAAAGGTCGTGGATGTCGAGGGTCTTCGGTTGATTCTTTCTGCGAAACCGGTCAAGGCTGCTGCCCCTGTGGTGGTCAAGAAGGAGCCGGAGCTGGTCCCCGAGCCCGTGGTGGTCAAGGAGGAGCCCGAGCCCGAGCCGGTCCCTGAAGTTGTCGAGGTCGCAGCGGCTGCCGTCGCCGAGGTTGAAGAAGTTATTCAGGAAACCCCAAAACCCAAGAAGTCATCATCGTCACGTAAGAAGAAGACGCCCACCAAGTCCTCCACTTAAACATTACAGCCGTATGCTAACTAGTATGCATCCCCAAGCGGAGAAGTTTTTCAACAAGACTTATCCTGAACAACGTTCCGATGCGTGGTTCAAGATGAGGGGCACGATGCTCACAGCATCCGATGCTGGTACGGCGATAGGCGTGAATCCGTATGAAAAACCCGAGAAGTTGATTCTGAAAAAGTGTGGCGTCAGTGAACCATTCAATGACTGGGCGACCAAGCACGGACAGAAGTACGAAGATGAAGCTCGACAGATCTACGAAGAACGCCACAATCAACAGGTCTTTGAGATTGGTCTTGAACCCCACCACAGCCTCGACTGGATTGGTGGATCGCCCGACGGCATCACCCACTCTGGGCGACTTTTAGAGATCAAGTGCCCAAGGTCACGAGCCATTGGTGACGGAACGCCACCCGAGTACTACTACGCACAAATTCAGGTGCTCATGGAATGTCTCGAATTGGAAGTGTGCGACTTTGTGCAATATCGACCTGCCGAAATCACCTACCCCAAGCCTGCCGAGTTTGTCTGCGTGGAGATTCCACGGGACCGCGAGTGGTGGGCGACCAACATGCCCATCATGAAGGCATTCTGGGAGAGGGTCCTTTGGCACCGCGAGCATGGTCATCAAGAACTGCTTCCGGCACCCAAGCCTACGATCGATGATCTTATCAAGGAGATTGAAGGTCTCGAGGGACAATTCACCAAGGTGAAGAAGATGGCTCTCGAGATCGCCAAGGAACATTCGACCCTGAAGTCGGGTCGGTGGTCTAACGAGGATGAAGAGTGGCTCCTGAAAAACAAAGACAAGAAGATAGAGGAACTTGCCGAGCACCTGAAGCGAACGGTCAAGGCCACCAAGATGCGTCTGGACAAGTTAATCAAGGAGCAACCCAAGCAGGAGTGGACTGTCAAGGTGGTCGAGGAGGACGACATCTAAAACCCGACCTTGCCTTGAACCCACGGAAGCGTCTGTCTCCCCGGAAGATTGGGCGCGCGACAGACGAAGCGAATGATGAAATGGTTGATCTCCTGACCACCGGAAGGGTCGGGGATGAGAGCCCCATTCTGGTTGAACAATTTCACTGTAAGACGATCCAAATGTTCTATAGGATGAATAAATTGTGTAATTTGGTCGTAATTGTCTCTGAACACCACGAGTTGGTCAGATGATGAACCTTGATCATTGGTGCTAATAATTGATCCAAAGGCACCACGGGCAACGGACTGAACCGGTGAAGTGGCTGGGGTTGTTGGTGGATCCTTGGTGAGTCGGTCGTTGAAGTTGGATTCCAGTTCGCGGACTCGCATATAGAGGTGTTCCACAGATCCACGGGTGTGAACGTGGAGACCCAACAAGCGTGCTTGAACCACCTGTTTCAAAGGTGTATTGAAGTACACAGTAAATGTATTGGAACTCGTTTGATCCAGAGTGTCGAAGGATATCGTGTGATATTCGTAGTTGAAGTCTGGCAAGCCAGTTGAAACATACGATGACCTAGCCATTATTACTTAGCCAAGAGAATAGCGAGAACCAAAAGAACGACGGCGATCGGAATCAGGATCTGTGCATACTTAGTGGGAACTCCCATGAACTCTCTGCGGGGCAACAAGGCTCCTACGGGTTCCACGGGCGCTTCTGGATTATTCTTATTTCGGGTGGCTGACCTGTAGTAGTTAATCAATTTGCGTGCGAATGTATTTTCCGAACCTGGAGTTACAGGTGGTCCAATGTTGGGCTCCAGACGTTTGTCTTCATCATCTTGCTTCTTTGTGGCGAATCGCTTGTCCTTGGTGGCTTGGACTGACAATTTCAAAACAAACTCTTCTGTATCTGTTCCAGCATTGTCAAATGGGTATAACTTAAATGAACTGTCGCTTGTATCATAATAGTAGATGGATACCTTGATCGCTTCCATGACTGGCACTGTCTTTTGAACGCCGATTCTGTCATTCATGGAACTCATCACATAATTATTGGATTGAGGATTGGTGACCTGTGGAGTAATAAGTGTCCCCGTGTATGCAAAATTTATATTTGTATCACCACTCTCTGGTGGATTGTCTACAGTGTAAATTCTATCGGATAAAATACCATAGTTTGGAACTTCCAATACTATGTAGTAAGCATGAACATTAGAATTCGTACTGGCCGTGCTGATATATGGAATTGATGCGCTCACAAAGTTCACAGATTGGATTCCGTAAAGGGGTGTGCTGAGATAACTGGTGAAGTTGTTAGCATCGGTTGTGGCTCTGTCCTTCCTGGTTGAACTGTCGATAACGATGTCGTAACTTGACATACTCTATTATTAGATTGCTTTTTTTCAATGAAGAAATCACGGAGGTCCAGATCGTCCAATTCCTCACTGAATACATCGTCCAGTTCCGAGTACTCAATCTGGGGCTTTATTACCTGAACACTTTCTTCATGTTCTAGTGGGACCAATGATTTTTCGGACTCGGTCTCACTGGAAATTGTGGCATATTCGTCTGGGTCATATTCATAACCTTCCATGGGTTCTACCAGACACTAGCGTTTTTCAACAAGCACAAATGACGCAGTTTAACGTCTAGAATTTACGGCGCTCTTTATCATCATCTCAAGTTCGGTCTCGGGTTCCCAGTCAGCCCACTCGCGGACCGCCTGGTTTACCTCCAGATAGCGTTCGTCGTCTCCGTCATACTCGCGGAACTCGTCGTCGAACCCCATATCGCACTCCTGCACGACCATGTCATCATCGGTCTCCCACCCGTCTGAATCCTCGTCGTCTTCATCTGGTAGTATGGAACCGTAGACCCTTCCTGTCAATTTCATGGCACTCCACTTCATACCATATTCCATATCGAGGGCAGTGACGATGCTCCTTCCAGTGGCTTTGCAATACTCGGCGGCCACCACAACGGCATTCTCCAGAACGGGCTGGATCGCATTCGTGTAGGCGGCTATGATCTGTTCCTCGCGACTCATTATTATTTTTAAAATGTCGCTTTTCTTTAAGAGAGGAACATGCAGAAGCCTCCAGTTGGATTCCGTGGTGACACAGGTATTGGTGCTCTAACCGGTTTGAGCGGCGTGGGTCAGCAAGACACATTTTTGTACGACTTTGACTCTAAGAGGGAGTACAATTACAAGGAATATTCTCAGGCGACTCCTTATTATAGGTTTTATAGACCTATAGAAACCAGTTTTCTAGGTCAAGATATTCGATACACATTTAGACCTAAAACTATGGGCGATCTTCTCACCAGCCTCATGTTAAAATTTACATTCCCTTCGACAACTGGAACACCCACATGTTTAAAGAATGTTGGTCTTTCTATGATTAAAAGAATAGATTTGATAGTGAATGGGAATGTAATACAATCACTTAAAGGTGAATGGATGTCAATCTATGAATCAATGTATTCTAATCAACAAGATCGCGAAAATACGTTGAATGTTTCTTTCAATCTCGGTTCCAAATACGATACTCAACCAATCTTGAAAGCCAATGACACATCCCAAAGGTTATTCTTTCCACTTCCATTTTTCTTCAACAACCATTACGTGGATTCGAGAGTTGACACAACGTCATTTCGAGCACCCATGCCTCTGTGTGCAATGCACAATACTGAAATAACCATTTACATTCAGTTTCGCGCACTCGCCGATATAGTCAGCGACACAAGTGGTTTTGTTACTGGGGCGGATCTTACTGACTTTGCGTTCGTCACCGAAGAAGTCACATTGACGCCGAGCGAACGCTTTATGCTGCGTTCGACGCGCCAAGAATATCCAGTCGAGAAGGTTACAGCAGAAGAATTGGAAGTTCCAGCGAAAATCGATGAAAAAATTCGCTATTATTTTAACAGTGCCTACTCGTGTCGCGCCATATTCTGGAATCTAAAGGAAAACAAACTTGGTTACAATCCAGAATTTTATGATTCTGTCGTTGACGCGCGAATCACAACTGTAAATAAAACAGACAGAAACGAAATTCGTTTACCACTCTTTCTACAAGAATTACAGGCATATCTCCATGATTACCATAACGATGGTAGTTTCTATGGTTATTCATTTTCCGAACAACCCTTGCAAGTTGTGTTGGGAGACTATGAATTTAGAGCCCCTCGCCCGCAAAGTGCTTACATTGATATAGGTCTGACAAGCTCTTCTGGTAATTATCTTGCTTGGAGTGAGGCACTGGAAGATGAAGGCGTTGAAAATTTCACAATTGAAGGTCAAAAAATTTTTTTGGACACTAATGTTGGTTTTCAAAATGGGGATAAACTCTTGAGCCTGGACATGAAAACGAACGGATTATTTCGCACGAGTACCGCGGGCGTTGGCATCCCGGCGAACGTTTATTCAAGTAACTCCGACACTACACTTGCACCATTCTATATGCGTTTTGACCCATGGAGCAATGTTTATCAAATTAGCATAGCATCTACATATTATTATCCATCCACGACGAATCACTTTGTAAACAATTCTAATGAATTTCGGGATGGCTCTTTAGAATATTCAAGCAATACTCTTACCGCAAGTGTACCTTTCTGGAGTGACTCCTCAAATACGAATGCGGTCGTTCTATTGCAAGACGTCGCGGATGCTGCGCCTTTGTGGGGAACGTGTGTGGCAAACTTATATGCTACATCAGTTGGTGCTACGGTTTCTGTAACACCAATTTCGTCATCTTTTACACAAGGAAAAAACTATCCAACCGATTCAGGAACCACAGCAACACATCCACATTTGAAAATTACACCAGATTCTTTAATGAATATAAATACATTCGTGCCAACAGTTAAAAATTTTATTTTAACTATGTATTATCTTTCGACAAATAAGTTCATAGTCGAAAAAAGCACCGTGGATTTTATTGATTTCGATGAGAGAACGGGTATTGTTGATGATAGAATCGAAATCGAACGCAAGGCAGCCGAAGCCAGGGCGATTGCGGAAGCCGAAGAAGAGAAAAAACGCGAACTTGAAAGACTAAAAGAAGAGGAACGGAAACGAATGGAAATGGAACTACTTGCTATTCAAAGAGCCGCCGAAGAAAAGGCAAGGCTTGAAGCGGAAGAAGCCGCAAGACTTGCCGAAGAAGAAAGAAAACGTCTCGCACTAGAAGAATTAAGAATAACTGTGCAACAAAGAGCGATCGAAGACACAGAGAGAGCCAAAATTGCTGAAATTGAACAATAAATCAAGGAAATCTAGGTAAATTGATTTCCGAACCTGAAAATAAAAGACGCGCTACACCATTTTCGATATACAACAAGTTTGTCGAAAGTGCGTACATGCGAACTCTAACTTCGTCACTTGTTCCATCGCTATTAGCCTTGGCATTAGTATAAAATAATGGATTAATAATTGTAGAAAAATTTATAGATCCATTGGGGATTGATCTGTTCATGGGATCTTTGCACAACGCAAGTGCATAAATAAATCCACAATAACGATTTGAAACTGCTATTATGTCTTGTGCAGAACCAGGAAAATGTGCGTAATATTGAAAACCGCGATACATTTCAAATGTCCCCACTTCTTTTGGCATCAAAACTTCGTTGTCAAGTACGATCTCCAACGATTTCAAAAAATCATTTTGATCCACGCTTGAGAGTGGTGCCGCAACTCCTCTAGAATAATCAAAAATATTTGTTGTATCAGTTCTAGTATCTTTGAATATAACAAAAAGTGCCTTGACGGGATTGACAAACGTGGGACGCATCACAAATTCCACATCAGTGGTACCTTGGTACGTTTCTTCATGAACTTGAAATTGTTGTACGGGAAACACAAGGGGTCTGTTTGTAACAGAATTAATAACTTCATCGGGGGCATATCCATATTCAATTCGGAGACGAACCTCAGAACTCGTTACGCCCGAATCTGCTCCACCCCAACTTTCCGAATTTCTGAGTCCCATGGAAACCTCAACCTCTTGGTAACGCAATGCAGCCAGTGGAATGGCGAGTTCGGGTTGTCCATAAAACCAAAATTGCAATGGAATCTGAAGTCGATATGTCCGTGGATATTGAGTCGTGTTGGTGAAAGGATAGGTCGGACCGCCACCTAACATCCTAAACAACTGAGTCACAGAAAATGCATCTTTTTCTCTACCTTCGACATTTAACCTCAGATTTAAAGTCTCGCCGGTTTCTTGCTGTATCGTAGTACCACCTATTACCAATGAAACATAATCAATCATAGCCAGTGCATGGTTTATAGTAGAACTTGCTGAACTCGTGTAGTCAATGAGTAGATACATGCGCGTGATAAAATCACCATGTCGAGGAATCAAAAAACTAGCATTTCCACCATAATTAATTGTTAAAGGATCAGTGTCAAAACTCTGTGTAACAAAGTTGGATTTCTTGGTGAACACGCCTTTGAATGGAGTCTGCTCCATATTCTACTATGACCGATGTTTATTTTTTCTCGATAATAGCGAGCACTTGTTTATGGACCGCGTCATAACTCATCTTGGTGCGAACCTCTTCTTGAACCCACTCGGACGTGGTGTCTAAGTTTCCCTGATAGACTTTTTCTAGTGCATCCACGGTTCCGTCAACACTTGGCGTCACCCACCACGCATCCTGAAAACGATTGAAACATTTTTGAACAGGTGGAACACTTATACCGTGCCAACAATAATCGTCCATTGCTCCAAATTTAGTAGTTACCACAGGCAAGCCAGAGTATTGAGCCTCCATCTGAGGGATACCAAACCCCTCGGAGCATGAACCGCATAGATAGACATCAGCACACATATATACCTTTTGTAAAGTGATTTCATCCAATGTTGCTTCGGTGATCTTGACAGAATGCTCTGGGATACCAAGACTTGCGATCATCGTCTGAACATTGTAAATTTTTGCATGATTTAATGCCGGGACATGAAGCCAGAGTAACGCCTCTGGATGCGTCTCCTGAAATTTGTCAAAAGCGAGCAGTGTCGTATCAAGAGACTTTCTTCCACTTTGTTCATAGTTTCCTGCGATAGTCAGTATCACATATTTGTCTTTCAAATTGAAATCATTTCTAATCTTTTCCTTGGTTTCATTTGGTGGCAGTTCCGTTCTAAAATCTATAATATGCGGAACAACATAGGTATCGCGTTTAAGTTGTTTGATGACACGTTCGCGTGTCGAAGGGCACAAAGAGATGATATTCTGGATCTTGCCAAGTGCATTCAATGTAGGAAAATCAATTGGTTCATAATGCAAAGGAAACCAAAGATAAGATGGACATGCAATCATTTCAGGTGTATTGCTTTCAAGTAAAAAGATGTCCTGAAGAAAGAATATGGCACCGGCGTTCGTTCGCTTGATGAAATCATTGATGTCCGAAATCTTGATCTGAGAAGGAAACTTTTCATAGGGGCCCAAGATGAAAGTGACCTCGGGTCGATCCAAAAGTGCCTGAGACCATGGATCCCTAGTTTCATTTACAAGTATGCTGTGTTTGACAATGTCCTTGAAACTTAATACCCCTGTATGCTTTACGCCACATATAGACCATATGACCATGGTGACCGTGTGACCCCTCTCGATGAACATCCGAATCAAATGCCTCAATTGACTTGGATACCCACCCTTGGCACCCTCAAATGGTGTTCCGTTACTCGACAACAGAATGTGCATTTATGGTAATCATGTCAGTACCGTTTAATTGAAAACTAACGATGCCATCTTCTTCGTCCCATATGGCCTCATAGTGAGTTGGAACCTCGAAGTGTGAACGAACCATGTCCTCGTAGTAGTATTCGAGTTCTTCATTGTCAAAGATGTCACCAGACATGTTTCCCAAAATGGTATCGCGGGCGCAGAGGTAGTCCAAAAAGGCATCGAATGTATGACCCTTTGTCCACATGAACTCAATGTAGCGTTGATGTCTCCATGACTGATCGAAGAGTTTTAGTAGAAATTTGCCTACCCCAGGGGTGATGTTTATGCTCTTCAGTTTTATCATCTTGCCCATGACCTCCCTCTGGTGAATGTTACTCAGTTTCAAGTTGTAGCAGGAGCGGCACACATTTTTCCTGGAACTCGATCTGCCCTTGTGATAAACCCTGGACATCCTCTCCAATGGAACTCTGTCCTCGAACTGAAAATACTCAAAGGCATAGTTGATGAAATCATATCGACTGGTCCACTGTAGCGGGACACTGCACCAGTGACATTTTGTGTTCGGATAGATCATCTTAAACCATTTTATATTATGTTCTTTAAGACGTTGGAAGAGTCCATGGGATACGAAATGTGGCATGGCCATCACCTCCTCTTGAATTGGCATATCCACCACCCCCATATATGTCCTCACCATTTTTATTAGGACCCGGTCCATCCCACCCACCTCCTCCTAGCGACCTTTCGGTAGCATCTGAACCCTGCCCCGCACCCCCTCCCCCGTAGTATGTAGCCGTTTCGCCGAGATGTCCCCATGAATATTGCGTTCCGTCACCACCAGAACCCCATGGTCTAACCGGTTTGCCCAAAGTTTCTCCATTCATACCATCTTGTCCATCCGCACCTCCTCCACCCCCACCTCCACCATAATCATTGCCACTATAATATGACCCATCTCCCCCGTCTCCTCCCTGTGAACCCGTACCACCTACAGTTGTGTTACCGTCCAGCGCCGCTCCCCCTCCACCGGTTCCGCCATTTTGACCTGGATCATTGTTTGTTGCAGATTTAGCCCGCCCTCCGCCTCCTCCGCCAAGTGCCGTATAAGTGTGAAACGTCGTATCATCACCGTTGTCTCCGGGGTTGTTGGATCTACCCCCATTTCCAACATCCACTGTATACGTTCCTGCGGCTAACGCAACTCCTGTATCGTCAAATAAAATTCCTCCGCCGCCACCGCCCCCTGACTCCCCTTGCTCTCCGCCCCCACCGCCTCCCGCAACCATCAAATATCTCACGTCAGGTAAAGCGTTGGGTCCTATGTCATATAGACCAAGTGTTTCTGTTGATCTATTTGTAAACACGATATACACATTAGAATTTTCATAAATGAAATAATTACCTGTACTACTGGACGATGTATTGTATGCCGGAACGTAGCCAATTCTATCGTACCACACTTGGGTTGAAATAATGGCACTTGGTGCTTCATAGGACAAATCATTATTCGACATTCTGGTTTTGACTCCGAAACCAGCCGCGTTGACGACTCCCGTCTTTCCACCATCAAGGGATGAAGTTATCTTTTCAAAACGGGTCATTGTACTTTGATCTCTTAGTATTCCATCGACGAATAAAAGATTTGTTCCTAAATCATCATTATTTGCCGACTTATTAAGACAAAATGTTACCACGACTATTCTAATCTGATCCGTTGTCCAACTAACTGGAATGGTAAAGGAAACCTCACCATCACCTGAATTGGAATTGTTTCCATCTCCCGCGCGAGCATACAGTTTTCCGTTCCAAGTGTATATTGCCACGCCTTCGGTGTTCACGTTTCCTGTATTTACAATATTGCCGTCCGTTGTTGTTGACAATCCAACAGCCACTCTAAATGACATTGTGTAGATAGTACTAAAAGTAGTAAATGAACCTAATCCAGCTACAGACTTATTTGGAGTAGATTTGCCAACAAGATCATCGCGATCCAAACTGTAAAATTGATCCAGGCCTATACTGGTTCCAGACCAATTCGTAGATATTGTTTTAATTCTATCGAAACCGATTGGCGTTCCTGTGCCTATTTCGTATTCGGTAGCAATATCGTTGACACTGATGGCACCAGATGAAGGAAGTACCATGTCTTTCTACTAAATGTTAATTTTATTTTTGATTTTCTCCACATCTTCTCTGAGTTCCTTAATGGCTTCCACGACAATCCCCATGAGATTTCCATAGGCAAGTGCGTACTTTGTATCTTCGGAACCAGAGACGGCTTCTGGCAAAATTTCCAAAACTTCCTGCGCGATGAGACCGGTATTTGTCATGCCATTCATCATGTAAGTATAACCGCCTATGCTCGTGAGTTTTTCAAGGGCATTTTCAATACGCTTGATATCACTTTTTAACCTTTTGTCGGAATAAGCCGTTATGTTTCCATCTGCGGTAATACTCCCTGTCACAGACAAATCTCCTCCAACCGTGGTCGTTCCATTAATGTAAAGTGCAGCATCACCGTTTATATTTGAAGTCGTAACGGTTCCACTGACGGTTGCTTGAGATATTGAACCCGTTCCCGTCACAGTCAGATTATTTCCCATAACGATATCTCCACTCTGAACTATTCGAAAGGCGGCATTCGACGACAAGTTGGTATCTTCAATGGGCGGCGTAATGTAAAAATAACTTCCACTGGTTGGTTCAATCCCCATATCCGCGCTGACATTTGAGGTGGTACTCAAGGATGGGATCACCCGAAGTCTGAGTTGGCGTGCTCCAACGATTTTTTCAGTAGAAGCTGATGTATAATCACTTAAAATTTCGAATGGAACCTTGTTGGTAGTACTTCCTTGTTCCACATTACTGATAAACACCTGACCCTCCACTTCAAGGGGATGATTGGGATCTGTTGTTCCTATTTCTGGATAAGGCGCTGCCATGATTTAATAGTCAATGAGATTTTAGTATCACGTTTGAAACGTCCATGGGACGCGCAAAGTGACGTGTCCAGAACCTCCGTCGCCTCCGGCTTGAGAGCCATCAGCCCCTCCTCCGCCACCGCCATAAATATCAGAACCGGAGGCCGGGGGATTTCCCGCGTTTCCGCCCCCGCCCGCCCCACCCGTCCCATCCGCGTTGGATCCGACCCCCCCACCCCCACCCCCATAAGTTGTGCTCGTTGCGCCGATGTGACCCCACGAGTAGGTCGTTCCGTCTCCCCCGCCTCCTCCAACTTGACTGGACCCGGCCGCTCCGTTTTGACCTGATGATCCGCCGCCTCCTCCGCCGCCTGCCGCCTTCGTCCCCGTACCGCCGCCGCCGTCACCTCCCTGTGACCCCGTCCCTCCGCTATCCGCGCCCCCGCCACCCGCTCCTCCAGAGGCCCCAGTCCTCGTCGACGCCCGCTGACTTCCTCCTCCTCCGCCACCAACGGCAGTTGCCGTACTCCCGAATACACTATCTGAACCGTTTGATCCAAGAGCCGAAGTGCTTGAAGAACCAGCTCCACCATCTCCAACAGTCACTGTATACGTTCCGGCGGCCAATGTAACTCCGGTGTCGTCAAACAAAATTCCACCGCCCCCACCACCTCCAGCATTAGTTTTAGCCCCCGAAGTTCCTCCTCCACCTCCACCTGCTACCGCCAAATACCTCACATCTGGTCTGGTAATAGGTCCCACGTCGTAAAGTCCAAATGTGCTACTTCCGACCGTGGTAAAAACATTGTATAGATTTCCAGTTTCGTATATGATTTTGTCACCGCCGTAGACTGGGGCGTATGGTAATTTATTGAGCCAAATTTGCGTGCCTTGTATGGTTGAACTGGCTTCATAAGCCGGATCTCCAGTGGTTCTGTTTGCTGCGATAGTACCGTATACTTGTCCAGTTCCAGAACTATTAGTGTCAGCAATTTGTGAAGGATTTCCGGAAGCGGGTGCATTTGCCGAATCTCTTAATATGCCGTCAACGAACAGGGTATTGACGCTACTATCCAAAACACTGAAACCCACCACAACCACTCTGCTTGTCGTGTTAGACCACGTAGCCGGAATAGGCCACGAGAGTTCTACGGTGCCTCCGACAACACTGCCGTCCCCACACGATGCGTAAAGTGTTCCAGACCACGTGTATATAATTGATCCATCGCCACTACCACCCAAATCAACTAGTATACCATCGTCGGCATCGCTGAGACCAACAACCATGCGCACGGTCGCGGATTTGTTTCCAGATATCTCAGTTATGGCTGACACACCCGTGACACTCCTGTCGGTGGCCGTCTTTCCCACGAGATCATCCCGGTCGCGGTTATAAAATTCACTCATGCTTATGTTGGTCGTGTTGTAGTTGATTGAAATGTTGGAATATGGCTTTATGGACCTCCCTCCGGTAGTCGATAAACCATATTCTGTAGCGATGTCACCAAAACTTATGGGTCCAGAACTAGGTAGAACCATGTTTCTCTAATATTCTATCAACCTTTTTATCCAGTTCCTTGATCGCTTCCACCACCAGCCCCATGAGATTCCCGTAGGCCAGTGAATAGTTCGTCTCCTCCGATCCCTTGACCACCTCGGGGAGCACATCCAATACATCCTGAGCCAAGAGACCCGCCGAGCGATTCCCGTGGAGCGTGTAGGTGTAGCCCGTGAGCCTCTTGATCTTGTCCAATGCACTCTCGATCACGAGCAAATCTTCCTTGTGCCTTTTGTCCGAAAATGCCGTGATGTCACCCGTCGCGCTTATCGTTCCTGTGACATTAACTGCTGCGGTTGATAATAAACCGCCCACGGTGACGAGATCCGAAGTTGTAGAACCCTGTGTAGTGACTTCCTGTAGTGTGGGTGTTGTTCCTCCGCCACCAGAAACGTTACTGAGAAGACCTCCGTCTCCGAAGAAGAAATTTGTTGCCACCACATTCCCTCCTGAAATAATATTTGCGGTTGCACTTAGGGTTCCATTCACGGTAGAATCTGCCGATGATGTAAGACCGGATGTAGAGAGAATTCCTGTGGATGTTAGGTTGAGACCCTGTACTGTTCCGGTCACCACAACGGAAGTTCCATCGATTGCTCCCAAAGAGGCAGTTGTCCCCTCAATGTCACCCGAAACGGTCAAAGACGCTCCTGTAAGTGAACCTGTTGACAAAATGGTCGCACCCTGTACCTGTCCTGAAACCGTCGCAGATGCTCCTGTAAGTGAACCTGTTGACAAAATGGTCGCTCCTTGAACCTGTCCTGAAACCGTCGCAGACGCTGCTGTTAAATATCCGGACGCCACTAGATTTCCCGTGGCGTTCACATTTCCTGTGGATGAAATAGTTGCTCCCTGTACCTGTCCTGAAACCGTTGCAGACGCTCCTGTAAGTGAACCTGTTGACAAAATAGTTGCTCCCTGTACCTGTCCTGAAACTGTCGCAGACGCTCCCGTAAGCGAACCTGTTGACAAAATGGTCGCTCCCTGTACCTGCCCTGAAACCGTTGCAGACGCTCCTGTAAGTGAACCTGTTGACAAAATGGTCGCTCCCTGTACCTGCCCTGAAACCGTCGCAGACGCTCCCGTAAGCGAACCTGTTGACAAAATGGTCGCTCCTTGAACCTGTCCCGAAACTGTCGCAGACGCTGCTGTTAAATATCCGGACGCCACTAGATTTCCCGTGGCGTTCACATTTCCTGTGGATGAAATAGTTGCTCCCTGTACCTGTCCTGAAACCGTTGCAGACGCTCCCGTAAGTGAACCTGTTGACAAAATGGTCGCTCCCTGTACCTGCCCTGAAACCGTTGCAGACGCTCCCGTAAGTGAACCTGTTGACAAAATGGTCGCTCCTTGAACCTGTCCTGAAACCGTTGCAGACGCTCCCGTAAGCGAACCTGTTGACAAAATAGTTGCTCCCTGTACCTGTCCTGAAACCGTCGCAGACGCTCCCGTAAGTGAACCTGTTGACAAAATGGTCGCACCCTGTACCTGTCCCGAGACGGTAGCAGACGCTGCTGTTAAATATCCGGACGCCACTAGATTTCCCGTGGCGTTCACATTTCCTGTGGATGAAATAGTTGCTCCCTGTACCTGTCCTGAAACCGTTGCAGACGCTCCCGTAAGCGAACCTGTTGACAAAATAGTTGCTCCCTGTACCTGCCCTGAAACTGTCGCAGACGCTCCCGTAAGCGAACCTGTTGACAAAATGGTCGCTCCCTGTACCTGTCCCGAGACGGTAGCAGACGCTGCTGTTAAATAGCCGGACGCCACTAGATTTCCCGTGGCGTTCACATTTCCTGTGGATGAAATAGTTGCTCCCTGTACCTGCCCTGAAACTGTCGCAGATGCTCCTGTAAGTGAACCTGTTGACAAAATGGTCGCTCCCTGTACCTGTCCCGAGACGGTAGCAGACGCTCCCGTAAGCGAACCTGTTGACAAAATGGTCGCTCCCTGTACCTGTCCCGAGACGGTAGCAGACGCTCCCGTAAGCGAACCTGTTGACAAAATGGTCGCTCCTTGAACCTGTCCTGAAACTGTCGCAGATGCTCCCGTAAGCGAACCTGTTGACAAAATGGTCGCTCCTTGAACCTGTCCTGAAACTGTCGCAGATGCTCCCGTAAGCGAACCTGTGGCGACAACATTTCCCGTTGCGTTTACATTTCCCGTGGATGAAATGGTTGCTCCCCGAACCTGTCCCGAGACCGTCAAAGATGGTCCTGTAAGTGAACCTCCGACCGAAAGCGTCCCTGTCGCTGTCAAGTTAGTACCTCGAATTTCTCCGACAACGTCCAATTTCTTATTTGGTGTAGTTGTGCCTATACCTACGTATGCAGATGGGTGACTTCCTTCACCACCAGAAATGAAAAACACACTATCACCTTCATCCTGAAAATCCACGACTGGCTGAAGTCCTGTTTGATTTGCTACAATAGCAGGACCGGTGCCTGCATTTTGAACATTCAGTGCAAATGATTCTGTGCTAGTTGAAGTTATAGTTACAACTCCACCAGAAACACTTAAATTTCCAGTAATAAGAACATCATCTGTTACAGAAAGATTATTTGTGTTAATCGTTCCGTCTACAACGGCATTCCCAGTAATGGATGCATCGCCAACAACGGTCAATTCTGTGACTGTATCTGCCACCAGATTAGATGTCGATATGGTTGCAGCAAAGACAGTTCCTGTGGTCGTCAAACCTGTCGTGGTGATGGTTCCGGTTGCTGGATCGGACTTAAGTTCTTTGTTCGAAGTCAGGTTGAAATTTCCATCACTCAATTGGATGACGCCCTTCTTCCCTGAAGCCGACGCACTTCCTCCCCCCTCTAAGGAGTTATCAATGGAACTCATACTACTAATTAAAGACATAAAAACATATTCAATTAATAACGATGGACCGATTTGATCCCAACGACGAAAAGCATGTTCAGTGGCTCAAGGGTTCTTTTGAAAAGATGGAGTCTTACACTTCACCTGATTCTCAAAAAAACGGCAAGGAGTTTGTCAAGTACGTAAACTCAAATCCATTTGGCTTGTCTGTCACCGCCAGTAACGTCATGGACTGGCCGATGATTCATTCTATGATTGCCACAAAGTATGCAAAGGCTGTGCTTACCGGTCAAGCCTGGCTACCCTAATATCATAGCCAGGAAACTGGTGACCTACCTCTGAAAGGAAATCCTTCATAATTTGAGTCCCCTGGTTTGACATAAAATCAACGTAGATCATTTGTTCCTTGTGATCCACATTGATGGGTATTTCAATACTTCGCATCCCATCAAAGTGGAAGGGGTTCACTGGTACCTCAATCGTAGTTGTCTCAATCATCTTGAATTACATTCTCATGTTAGTTTTAACCCTGTAGCCTTCGAACATCTTCTTGATCTTCTTGACGCATTCATCATGGAGGTCCCCAATGAAGTATCTGGACATCGTGACGATCACCATTTTTTCATCGTCATCCACCTGGGCGTCGAAGTCTACAACCCTGATACCCTCGAACTCCAAGGGCGAAACTTCCATGGCGATCGTCTCGTGTCTCATACTTAAAAATATAATGACTTTTATTTTTAAATATGCTCTACTACAGTTGCTTGTTCAGGAACGTGTCGCCGTACATGTTCAAGAAGCGCACCGAACTGAAAAGACCCACAAAACGGATGATCGAAAAACCACACAAATACGTCCATGACTGGATGGAACACGAAGAGCTATATTCTCGTCTTCACGATCAAAGGGTTCGTGAACAAGAGAACAAACTGGATGCCATGGAGATGTTCTGTAAGGAAGAACCCCATGCTCTAGAATGTAGGATTTATGACGTTTAGTGCTGAGCCAGCGAAAGAGCGAACGGATTATTGTCCAGCTGCTTGACGGCGAGTCCCAGGTTGTTTGTTCTGAAATCTGCATTTCCCTTGTAGGCATTGTTATTCTGCTTCCAAGTGATATCGTAGTTCTGACCGAGATACTGATTCCCAGCACCGCCCTCGATAACGGTCGAAGCGCTATCGCGAGTGTGTGTGGTGGCACCCTGAGCCTGGGTGGCATTCCCGCGGACGTTCATGCGACCACCAGGAGGTGTATAGCCCTTGTTGCCGCGGTCGGCGGGGCGCAGAAGGATGGTGTTCTGGGTGTTCTGGTAGGCTCCCTCGAACGAGTGAATGCCCGGAGCCGCCACGTCGTTGATCCTTGAAGCGAAGTTCGCCTTGTTTCGGGTAGGAGCCTCCTGAAGAGTTCCCGCAGAAACGAACTTCTTGGCCGCACCGAACTCGAGACCGTCCATCCGGGTCGAAGTCTCCGAACGGATCGTGGGTCGCTGAGTCTTCACGTACATCTCGCGTTCACGCTGACCGGTGAGCATGCCACCCTGTCCCTGCGCGCGACCCCTCTCCAATGGACGCTTGCCTTCTGCGCCCAAAAGCTGATAGGTCTTTTGAGGACGGTTCTGAGTAACCGTCAGACGCTCCGAACCCCTAGACACAAAGTCCTTGGCAGGACCCGACCTACCTGGAAGCGTAGTCAAGCGGTACGCGCCGACGTTGTTGGGCATCACGCGGAACTGTTGCTGGTAGCCACCGTAGGCGGGAACGTTGGCCGGGACGCCCAAACCCGGACCGACGAACCTACGCTCGGCGGACGACAGATTGTTCATGCGACTCGAGACATTCTGGCGGTCATACAAGTTATAGACGGGCTGACCAAACGGGAACTGAACATTGGGTGCCGTATCCTGAAGGGTCGCAACGATTTCTTTTTTCTGTTTTGATGTGTCGACATAAGGTCCAGATAGAATATCGGTCACAAGGGTCAAATCCTGACTCGGTGTATTGATATTGTTACCAAAAAACGGCAACTGCTGTGTCTCTCGGTTCGGAACGGGTGCTGGAGTAAAACCTTCTTTGCGATCACTGCTGGCAATTTGACGACCCGCCACAGCAATCCCCAACAAGGCCACAAGACTCAATGGGTCCATATTAAAACTAGAGTAGATTTTAAAAATCACTTGTATCTACGCTCAAAAAGAACGTTCTGGACCTCGGCCCGGCTGCTCGCGGGATCCCATGACCTGGTTCGGAGCGGCACAGAGCACGACATGTCCTTGGAGGGAAAGTCATACTCTCGACCCTGATAACCCTTCTTGAAGAAGGTGGTGGACTGAGGGCGAAGCATGTCCTCGACCAGGATCATAGGACCGGGAGCCCCCTTGCCCGCCATGTAAGGAGCCGTCCCGTAGATGGGCGTCGAGGCACGACCCGCGCCGGCGTAGTTGAGGTTGCTGACCACCGGAGGCGCGATCACATGATCGTAGGCGCAATCCACAGGCAGACTCTCGGCATCCAAAAGGACCTTTGATGTGTTGAGCTGATAAGCCATATTACTATCACCCAATATTTTAAGTACCGCTATTGCGTCCGCCATTTCCACCAAAACTGCCTCTGAGCTGCTGAAGTTCGGGCATCCTGGACTGACCAAACATGGAAGCGTCGTTGGGGTAGCAAGCACTTCCATCGTCCCTGCAGACCTTGTTCACCAACGGGGCGTAGGCGGATCGAAGGAAGGCACTCTGGTCATTGGGGATGGTCGTGGACGGCATGCTGTAAAAGGAACGGAATGCCTGATTGCGGCTCGAATAGACGTCCGCCTGATCCGTGGGGGTTCCCTCATTCAGAAACTTCTTCACCTTGTCCTTGACGGTCGGGTAGTAGCACGCCGCCGGGCGCTTCGGGTTGTCGGTGTAGTCCGAAAGAAGCACGTTGGCCATCGGATTTTCCTTGGTCGGCTGTTCGCATGCCTGTCCTGGGGTGGTTGCGTTGAAGCGTGCGCCCTCATTCTCAAACGAAGCCGGTCGCATGGCTTCCTTGATGCCACCCGCCAGGAACATGGACGCCATCACCATAATAACCGTGAGACCCAGGTAAATAACCCTGATGTCGCGATTAATCACATAAAGGATCGCCATGGTGTAGAGGATGAACCGAGTGGCGGCGTTGAGCCTCTCCACGGGGGTCTGCTTAGCCAAAGGCCAAAAGATCAGCACCTTGTTCTTGGCAAACAAGTGCGATGGATTTCTAAACCACGGTTGTTCCATTCTTATTTATTGACTAGTTAATTTTTTCACTGCGGTGGCTGCTGAAGAATCTTGGTCAGGTTGCCCATCATCGGTCCAAGTGCCTGCATGATCTTGTTCTCGTCAAGACCACCCTGACCGTCACCGAACTCCTTTTCAACCTTGGACGTCATCTCCTCCATAATCTCAGGCTTCATCAGATTTCCGAGCAGACCGGCCAGTGGATTCTCCTGTCCATCCGGTCCCTGGGGTGCAAACATCTGGTTGATCTTCTCCGGCGAAAAGTCCATGTTGGTTTGACGGGACGCCTGAATCTCATCCTCGCCGACGTTGTTTCCGAGGACGTAGAGTCCCTGGACGTATTGCCAGATTGCTGACCGGCTGTTGTCCGAAAGTTCAGACTTCCACATAGACTCGAGGTCGAGCGTCTTCAAAATTCCATAGCTACGTGAAAGTTCCTCGAAGATGCGCTCGTCTTGATTGCGAATGAGATCTTCATGGGGTTTCACATTCTTCATAAACGTTTCCAGGCAGACACCAGGGTCCTTCTTGATCAGCATGCCGACCGTATTCCTGTAGGTCTTCACAATGGTGTTCTCTGGGAACGTGTGAGCCAACTCATCCACAAACTGTAAAAGAAGCTCGTTGAATGTATCTACGCTGGCCATAGTATTATTTAATTAGACTAAAATCTTTAACTACATACCGCGACTAACTTCTGGAAAAGGTGTTTCGTAGATCTCCTCGCGCTGAGAGATTCCGAGATAGACTATCGTGCCCACCAAGATGGCATTCAGAATTGCTGGCTTGATCATGTCGGCATTCCTGGGAGGCGCCTCGCGATTGAGACGTGCCACCAACTGGATATAGGCCATTGTGATGACTGCACCGACCAATGCCGCGACCAAAGGATTTTTAAGCGAATCACTGATCATTATTAAATAAAGCAGATTTTAGTATGTTTAACGGTTCGCACTGGGGTTGATGGAAAAGTCCTCCTCTTCCTCCATCTGTGGCATGGGTGCCCTCTTCATGATCTTGTCGTTGAACGTGAAACTCTTGGTCTCTTCCTGAGACGCCTCGACTGGCTCCTCTGGCATCGGCAACGAAGGTTCCTCGGGTTCTGCGGGCTCCGTGGGTTCCATGGACTCTTCTGATATTTCAGGTTCGTCCTCCACCGGCAACTCACCATCGCCGGGGAACATGTCGGGCTCCGGTTCCATCTCCGGCTCGGGTTCGGGCTCCATGGGTTCGCCATTCATCACATCCACCGCATTCTTGTTCAGGTAGGTCTTCAGGATCTGATTGATCGGGAGCATCTCCTTGACCGTCTCCTCGACCACACCGTCCATTCGCTTGAGAAGATCCTTGCGGCGGTCGTTCCTGCTGACCACCTCCTGATAGATGTAAGGGTCCTCATAGATTCGCTTGGCGACATTGGTGTAGACGCCCAAAACGAATACGTCGTTGGTGGGAATCTTCAGCGACACCTTGCGGGAATCCTTGGAGAGCCTGACCGACGAAATGATCTTGACCGTAGCCACGAAGCACGCCGCCGTCATCTCGTCCAGACATCCACCACACCTGTCCACACACTTTCCCACCTCGCTATCGATCTGATAGTTGTTCCACTGAGGGATCTTGGCGAGTTTCTCTTGAAACGCCTTGAGCGTGTTGCGTCCCTGAGTCTCCACCTTGGATTCTGCGTAGAGCGAGTCCATGCAGTCCAGTGCACTTGGCAAAATGGTGGACGAAAGTTGATTCAAAAGTTCCTTCTTGGCTTCCACAAGAACATTAAGGTTATTGTCCATAGTTACTGATAAAACGTATTTAATTCAGCGATATTTGTCCGCGGCTTTTTTGAGGTTTGCCAGGGATGCAAACTCGTTCTCAGGTTCTTTGGGTTTGGACCTGGCTTTCTTTTTGGACGTCTTGGGATACCACGAAACAAACAATTGTCCATTTTCATACAACTGGGTGAAGAACCCGCCGTTGATGAACTGGCGCTCGACGTACTGGGCTGCCTTGTCCAGGTCGAATGAAGGAAATCCTATAAGGAACGAAGGCACCTGCACCCAGGTTTCGTGCAGTCCCAAATCGGCGACTTGCCTCACCTTGGTGCTGGCGCGTTCGTATAGCTCCGTATAGAGTTTCTTTTTTAGCTCTCGCTTTCTGTGGTCGATCTGTTGTACCTCGTCCACTCTCAGAGGCATTGTCTACTAGTTCTAGAGTTTTTCCTATCGCAAATAAGGCGTAACCGGGGGATTGAATTGACCCACGTCCGCCGTGGCGGTTGCCTCATAGGTCTGGAAGTCCTCGCCCCACTTGTCCTTGATCGCCTTCTCGGCAAGTACCAGGGCGCTCTTCTCGGGCACGTTGGCGTTGGCAATAGTGTCATAGGGCATCCATTCACCCACCTGAAGTTGATTCTGGAAAGCTTTGATCTTATCGCCATCTTTCAAGGGCTGACTAGTTATTCCCTGAATCTTGATGCCAGTCTCGTCGCCCATGGCAATCACGTCCACCTCGGTGCCGTAGAAACGCTCGGTCTCAAGGAGCAGGAAGCGACAGCGGTAGGTCGCCGGGACATTGTCTGGGACCGTGGCGTAGTCCTGGTCGCGCTTGAGCGTATCGAGGTAACTTATAAGGGCAGTCCGAGCCAAGCGTTCCTGTTCGGTGCCGTTGCCGTCCCTGGTGAGCACGGCGTCCTTGTCGCGCGCCTGAAGGAACTTGACATAGGCATCGTAGACGTCCGGGCGCTTCTGTTTGAGTTCCTTAATCTTATCAGGGGAATCAAACACCTGGATGAACACGGTCTCGATCGGGAACATCTTGAGACCATTCTTGTTGTAAATCTCCTGCACCGTGGCATCCAAAATCTTCTTGATCATCAGTGCCTTGACCGCCACGTCCTCCACTGGGTTTCCAGTGATTTCAAGGTCGCCGTCGGTGATCACTCCCGACACGGCGGGGCGAAAACCAGCAAACCCGCGATCCCACCTGAGTCCCTCGCGGTTCTTCATGACGTACAACACGATCGCGACCGCCAGTGCGATGAAAAATATAGTCTGCATACGCATCTTATATTATGGTGCGAAATTATATCCCCTGATAAATTCACCGCCGCTTGTAAGGAAGCATGTTTGCTATCATGTTATATAGTCCTAGGTGTCAACACTGCCTTGAGATATTCAAACTTTTGGATCAGTGTCCCGTGAAGGATCAAATCAAGAATCAAAACATCCACGAAGAACCTATTCCAGAAGATTACCGCAAGGTGCTGACCCACGTCCCAGCGCTGATCACCAAGGACGGGAGACCTTTGATGGGACCGGAGGTCAAACAGTGGGTTCTCTCGATGATGCCAACCGAAGTGGAATCCTTTGACCATTCAGCCTTTGCTTCATTTGACGGAAACCCCAATTCGGCACCTGGTCTTTTCGATTTGGAATCCTATGGGACTCCCTTGGCACCCCCGATGACCCCAGAGTTGGAAGCCAAGATAAACAAGAAAACCACCAATTGAACAAATGATCTCCACCCCTGAAGAAGTTCCAAAGTCACTTGGAAATGTATATTCTTACAAACAAGGCTACTCGTCGTGGAAAGAGTTTATTGCCGATCGTGGAGAAGAAGGATTCAAACAATTTCTCAAAGACCTTTATGATCGTGACTACTTAAAGAAAACACGCACTCAATCTAGTAAATGTTCTTGAAGACGATTCAAGCATCAGCATTTAAAAACATCTTTGAGGTCTTGAAGGACATCCTCAACGATGTTAATGTATCTTTTAGCAAAAAGGGGATTCACATGCTAACCCTTGACAATGCTCGCACCGCGATGGTGGAACTCTTTTTAGATTCCAGTCAATTTGAAGAATATTTATGTGAACATGAAATTATTGTTGGGATTAATACTACCAACGTATTCAGAGTTTTGAAGTCGGTCACGACCAACGATGTATTGATAATGAAAATCGAAGAGAATCATGTGCTTAATATTTCCATTGAGAACAGTGGAAAGAAGAGTCGAAGTCACTTCAATTTACGCCTTCTGGATATCAATGATGAAATGTTCGATGCTCCCAACCTTCCCGTGATCAGTATCACAACCTTCCAGACCGTGGACTTTCAGAGACTCTGTAGGGATATTTCACATATTGGTTCTGAACTGACCATCGAGCGTTCCTACAAAAAGGTTGGATTCAGGTGCACAGGAGACTTTGCAGAGCAGTACACCGAATATGATATAGATTCGGACACCACTAAGTTCGAGTCCATGAAAGATACATTTTCTTTGAAGTACCTCAATTTGTTCACCAAGGCTACTTCAATGTGTTCGAATATGAAACTTCTCCACCACGGAGAGGAGATGCCTCTCGTCCTGGAGTACAAGGTTACTTCTCTGGGTGAACTCAGGTTCTACCTGGCACCAAAGTCTGAGGAGTAAGTTCTTCGTCCTTCTTGATGATAATCTTCTTACCAAACATATAGACGTGCCACTCATCCGGCACCTCCTCGTTCGCGTCAAATAGATCCTTCATGCGGATGTCTTTGACGTTGTGAAAGTCCGACCTCGGTCCGGCGTAGCGAAGAAAACGAGCGGTATCCCACATGATCACCTCACCATCTTCCATGACAGCCTCGACCTTTTGAATCATGATAGGTCCCTTCATCCTGGGTTCATCCTCATCTTCGGTGACATCATCAACCCTACGCATGGGATCCCTGGTCACCATGGAATAGGGTGCGTCACGAAATGTATACTCTTGCTCATAGCGAATGTTCTCGATGCAGTCGGGCTTCTTTCTACGAAGGACGTAAATAGCATCTCTGAAGTCAGGGTAGTAACACATGGTGTAGGTCTCACCAGACTTCATAAGGGGCCAGCCATCCATGACCCTCTTCCAGTCGGGTGAAGGGAACATACAATCACGCTTTGTATTGATATCATATATCATTTTCAAAGGCATCGTGAGACGGTAATGGTCCTCATTGTACCACCACCCAGCCAGCTTGATGAGTAAATTATACATTTAAAGTTATAGTGACATTTTTCTTTAAATGAGTTTACTCGAGAGGTATCACGCCAAGCTAAAGGAATATGAGAATGATCCCTCGACACTTCATGACTATATCACTATGGCAGCGCCCTTCATACACAGATATCACGAGGAAAATTGTAGACGCGATATATTTTTGGAGTACATGCGCGTCGTGGAAAAAGACATCACGACGGTGACTGATAATGATTTTATTGACAACAATGCTATTCAGGTGGATAATTGTAAAAAGTGCAACTCCACAAATGTTTACGAAAATGATATTGATGGTGAAATCGTGTGTCAGGACTGCGGTGCATGCGAAAAATATATAGCCACCAGATTGTCTTATCAGGATGAACAAGACATTTCAAAGAATACTCAGTACTCATACAAAAGACAAAACCACTTCAACGAGTGGGTTCAACAATTTCAGGGGAAGGAGACAGCAAATATTCCAGATGATTTGATAGAACAATTGCGTTACGAATTAAAGAAGCAACGGGTCGAGCAGGTTTCCAAGATCACCCACGCCAAGGTGAGGGGTCTCCTGAAAAAGTTGCGTCAGAATAAATACTACGAACACATTCCTTACATTGCCAACATTCTTACCGGAGTGAGGCCCCCCGAGATGCCAGCCGCCCTAGAGGAACGCCTTAGACTCATGTTCAATGAAATACAGGAACCCTTTGATCATGTCTGTCCCAAGGACCGAAAGAACTTTCTGAGTTACCCCTACGTGCTTTACAAATTCTGCGAGTTGCTCGGTGAAGATCAATATCTTCCTTATTTTCCTCTTTTGAAGTCCAAAGAGAAACTCACTCAACAGGATGTCATCTGGAAGGACATGTGCAAAATACTCAAGTGGGAATTTATTCAAACCGTATAATAAGTAAGGATGTCGTCCTACATGAGACTGAATGACGGGATTTCCCTCAATAAGATCAACCCTTATGCCGACCCCATGGAATTCACCCCTGGCG
>Ga0255762_10000232_pt1 | contig 49919 bp, 28 predicted proteins | sample 101ome_16_FD_179962 | JGI IMG/M metagenome (GOLD analysis project Ga0255762, IMG submission 179962) | Coastal salt marsh microbial communities from the Groves Creek Marsh, Skidaway Island, Georgia - 101401AT metaG (version 2) | ecosystem: Environmental > Aquatic > Marine > Intertidal zone >...
TAATCGTCTCTTCGATAATCGTCTCTTCGATAATCGTCTCTTCGATAATCGTCCTGCCTGTCATCGTACCCTCGATCGTTCCCACGATCACCGTATCTAGAGTTGTATCCTCGACGATCATCGTGACCGTTGTACCCTCGGTCGTAGTCTCTGTTTCTATCTCTATAAAAGTCGTCTCTTCGATAGTCGTCTCTGTACTCTCTTCTTCTGTAATCATCTCTATCCCGTCGATCTTCGTATCGCCGGTACGGTTCGTACGACCCACCTCCTCTGCGATCGTTATAATCGTTTCTATGATACCCTCCACCGCGACCTCCGACGAAGCGTTCCGGTCTTCCACGTTCAGCCACGGCGCAACGCACCTCCCGCCCACCGAGTTCGGTCTCGTGCATCCCTTGCACAGCCGCATCCGCGTCTTCCGCCTTTAAGAACCGCACGAACCCAAAACCTCTCGGTCTATACGTCCCTCGTTCCTTCGGTATGTAAACGTCCCCAATCTCACCAAACTTCTCGAACGCCGCTCGCAAATCTTCCTCGTTCAGGTCAAATGACAAATTATCAAGTTTGACGCTCACCATGTGACTGATATCCGGTCTGTTGACTGTTTTCCGTTCCGTTCGTCCATCGCCGTCGACTTTGACGTTTTCGTCATCACCACCGTCGTCGACGTCACGTCGACGACGATCGTCGTCGTCCGACATCTCGTGCGTCCGTCGCGCGCTCCAAAGTAACCCGCCCGACCAGGTACTTTTCCACAAAGCAACCCACTTTACCCATGTTTGAAAAGTCTCACTTTACAGTCGGTTTGGCCGCGGCCGTTTGAAAGATTTTGTGCACTACGACTGACTGCACGACAGACGCGACGACAGATTGCGTCGCGTCGAACGAGCGACGAAAGACGACGAGACGACTATAAAAAATCATCTCGTACGGACGAATGCGTCGTGATGAACACGGACGCGGTGCGCGCGGAAGTGGAGGACGCGATGGGGTGTGCATCCGTTGAAGTGTTGGTGTGAGAGCAGCATCGGTGCTTTGAAAAAGGACTCCAGGAATCAGATCTAATGCGAGGCGGGGAAGGCGCGATGGTGGATGGAACGCGAGCGGTGCGAACGCGCACGGGTGCTAGGCCGATGGGGGAGAGGGTGAGATCCGTTTGGTTGGTGTTGGCGCTTGCGGTCGCGCAGCTGTTGTTGTGGAATGGAGTGCTCGTAGCCGACGCGGGAGTGGAGATGTTGGATCCGGCGGACTGGAGCGTGTGGCCGTCCTCGCAGCTCAATCAGAATAATCTCACGCTAGATGTGCACGGTTCGGCGTTTTTCGCGACGAATGTTTCGGCTTGCAGGGTGGGAGACTTTGTCACGCCGCTGACGCATGTTAGCTCGGAGCTCGTCCGTTGTACAATTTATCCGAGTTTGCGGTTCAATAAAGGATTTGCGTACGTCGAGGTTTCGATGAATGGTTTTGACTTTACGAGTGACGGCATCACATTCGCACTCCACGACCCAGTCACGTTGGAGCAAATTTTCCCGTACGGCTGGGACAAGAGCGGAGGCGCGGTGCTTCGCGTTAGCGGTTCAAACTTCTCGCCAACTTCAAGTAAATGTGCGTTCGGGGCTGGTGGGACGGGCAATGTGCCGGCTGTTAGTGGATCGTGGCCATCCGTGGTGGTATCGTCTGCTTTCATGAAGTGTGAGACGCCCGCATTCACGGCGACCGGCATGACAGATGTGTCGCTTCGCACGTGGGGCGATTCCGGTTCGCTCAGCGGCAGTCGCGCATTTGAAGTCTGGGAAGAACCATGCTCAATCGAGATTCAGAAGACCTGGAACTCATCGAAGGCTGAATACGGCGGAGTTTCCGTCTTACTTCAAGGTGTGGGCAACGAAGATTTAGTCGAGCCGATGAATATGTTTGGATACTCGTGTCATTTTGGCACGATAACAGTTAGAGCAGTCATGGACACCCTTCTGGTTAACAGGACAGTTACTTGCATATCGCCAGCGGCGCAGCACCCAGGATCATCAGTTGACTTATGGGCTGGCCCTAATGTGGACTCTTTCAGACCATGCACGACGTACCCTAGTTTCTCGTATCCGGCGGACAGCGAAGATGCAAGCGCGGAAGTTCCTGGAGATGAAACGCTCGTCAACTACACCGGCACGGACATTTCCGTCATGCCGGTGCACGTGGCGTCTTCTGGAGGTTCGCTCGTGACGGTAACAGGCACTAGCCTGTCCAAGTCTTCGGTGTGCAGGATTGAATCTGTTACCAGCGCTCCGGTGCGTTTCGTTTCATCAGCCTTGATCTCTTGCGAGTTGCCTGATTATGCAGAGGGCGATGCCCTGTTTTACACTTCATCTAGCGGAGCTGGCTTAGAAGCCACAAGCGTTTATTTCGCTCCACTATTTAGTATTAGTTCGCTGGCTCCAGATGCTGGGGCATTAGAGGGCGGGAGTATGATGCGCGTCACAGGTTCGAATTTTAAGGACACTACCGACTTGAGCTGTCGATTTGGCACAGTACGTGTCGTAGCGAGTTATTTCTCCACGACGAAAATCGATTGTGTATCTCCGGCCCATTCACAGGTTGTCGTACCACTTGGTGTTGGTCGCGTCAATATCGATTCAACCGTGTTTTCTGATAGCGTCACGTTCGAGTACAACGTGACAGAGTTACTGGCTGGGGTGCTTCCGCCAGTTGTGTCGAATGTTGGAGATACAACGCTTTCTCTCATATGGTCTGAGGTGTATGCAATCGCAAGTACGGGATGTAGCTTGGGGGCTGGAATGTTGAATCCGTGCGTTGTGTCAGGTAGCACGTCGCCGGGCTTCGTGGAGGTGTATTCTTACAGATTTGAAACCGCTCCTTTGGTCAGTGAACCAGCTGTGTTTGCATATTATACATCTCCCATTCTGTCCAGTGCTATTCCAGCAGTCATTCAAAATAAGATTTCGACTGTCGTATACATGATAGGATCTGGATTTATTAATGCAAACGCTCTTTGTCGGTTTGGGAGCGATGCCGTCGACGCCACGTTTGTGTCCTCAGCACTGGTGAAGTGCACTTCACATTTAGTTGGCAATGCTGGTACGGCGGATGCGCAGGTGGGTTTTGGTAGCGCGGGCGATGATGGTGTCTGGAGCCGCACCGTGGTCTCTGTGAGTGCTGTCACTCCGTTGACGGTGAGCTCGGTCACTCCAACACGAGGTGTACTGGCCGGTGGTACCGTTGTCTCTGTGACAGGCTCAGGTTTTGGAGGCGTTGGGATTGTGTACTGCGGGATTGGAACCATTTCTTACATTGAAGGCAGAACCATTCAAGACAAATTACTTGAATGCGTGTCACCAACGTACTTCGATGAGGTGGTCGATATACGAGTCGCCATTCTCGGGAATGTGTACGCGGAAACGGCTCAGACATTCACATACAGCACCGGTATTGAAGTGGTGGCTGTGATTCCTTCTGCGAGCCCGTTGTCTGGTGGAAGCGCAATCAGCATCTTTGGTTTAGCCGGCGATGTTAGCGCGAGCTATGATTGCGTGATGGATGGAACTGCTGTGAGTGGAATCATCAACCGTTTCGCAGAAGTCGAGTGTACGAACCCATCTGGTGAAGAAGGTTTCAATGCCGTGGGAATCGGTAGTGTGATTGACGATTACACCGACCAAGTGACCATGGAATACGTACGCGCACCTGTGATGACATCCGTTTATCCTCTCAACGGTCCGACATCTGGTGGTACGCTGATTTATATTTCTGGAGCACACTTCCGGTCGTCAGCATATCTTTCTCTGAAGGGTTCAGGATCATCGAGTCACTTTGTCAGCTCTGCGCTCATTGTGTCAGAGTTGCCAGCAAGCGATGCCGCTGTTTTTGCCGCTGATGTGAAAATGAATGGTAATTTGGCGAGCAACAAGTTGACGTTCACGTCGCGCGCACCTACTACTCTGAGTGCAATCACGCCGACGGCGTTCGCGGGATCTGGTGGGAGCGTTATCGACGTCACGGGCAGCAGCATTCCAAATGACAGAAGTCTATTGTGCTTGTTTGGAACTGTTGAAGTTTCTGCGCAATGGTCTTCCAGTACTGAAATGAACTGCGTCAGTCCTGTCCACACCCTTGATAACTCAACTGAATTCCGCATCTTTGCGGATGGCATGGCTTCTGCTACTTCAATCACTGTATCGTACGTTGCAGAATCTACAGTCGATTACATTCTACCAAGAAGTCTCAGTGCCGCGCAATTACCGTCAAGTACGACCATTTTCGGTGACTGGTTGTATAGCGCATCTTGTGACGGCACTGTGCTGGCTCACAACACGACTTGGTCTGCATCGTTTGCCTGCACTATAGAGCCTACTTCCGTAGGTTATACGTCTGTGAGTGTCATTTCACGTGGCCACACGTTCAGCGTTTCCTACATGATCAAGGAGTCTCCGTTGTTGCTTGGTGTTGCGCCTCCCGGCATATCCAATTTACCTGGCGAAATCGTAACCGTCTCGACACGGCATATGATTTCTGGGGATGCAGATGAGTTCCAGTGCTTGTTTGATGCATCGAACGGAGTCGTACCGTACGTGGTTTCTTCAGCTTTGATTCGATGTGAGTCTATCGCGACGACAAAGACAACGGAACGCCTGAGCATTATTGGTGGTGAGGGCGCCTACGCACTGACTCGGCAAAGCGCACCGACTGCATCAAGTATTTCGCCAACGTCGAGTGGTGACGGTGGGGGTACTCTGATCTCCTTGAAGGGCACGAGTATGCCGTTGCTCGACAACGCTGCAGTGTGCTCATTTGGAACCATCGGCCCTGTGAGCTCACAGTTTGTATCTACAACGGAAGTGCGCTGTACTTCACCAGCTGCGGTCTCCGGTTCTTCCGTTGATATATGCGTAAGCGTGTACGGCGTCCTTTCGCCATCGATCAGTTGTGTACTAACTCACAACTTTACTGCAGCAGATGTCCTTGCTGTGGTGCTTCCGCCGGTTGTGTCGAATGTTGGAAATACAACGCTTTCTCTCATATGGTCTGAACTATACTCCTCAGGAACTGCTTGCAAAACTGGCAGTAGTTTATTGGATCCGTGCGTTGTGTCAGGTAGCACGTCGCCGGGCTTCGTGGAGGTGTATTCTTACAGATTTGAAACCGCTCCTTTGGTCAGTGAACCAGCTGTGTTTGCATATTATACATCTCCCATTCTGTCCAGTGCTATTCCAGCAGTCATTCAAAATAAGATTTCGACTGTCGTATACATGATAGGATCTGGATTTATTAATGCAAACGCTCTTTGTCGGTTTGGGAGCGATGCCGTCGACGCCACGTTTGTGTCCTCAGCACTGGTGAAGTGCACTTCACATTTAGTTGGCAATGCTGGTACGGCGGATGCGCAGGTGGGTTTTGGTAGCGCGGGCGATGATGGTGTCTGGAGCCGCACCGTGGTCTCTGTGAGTGCTGTCACTCCGTTGACGGTGAGCTCGGTCACTCCAACACGAGGTGTACTGGCCGGTGGTACCGTTGTCTCTGTGACAGGCTCAGGTTTTGGAGGCGTTGGGATTGTGTACTGCGGGATTGGAACCATTTCTTACATTGAAGGCAGAACCATTCAAGACAAATTACTTGAATGCGTGTCACCAACGTACTTCGATGAGGTGGTCGATATACGAGTCGCCATTCTCGGGAATGTGTACGCGGAAACGGCTCAGACATTCACATACAGCACCGGTATTGAAGTGGTGGCTGTGATTCCTTCTGCGAGCCCGTTGTCTGGTGGAAGCGCAATCAGCATCTTTGGTTTAGCCGGCGATGTTAGCGCGAGCTATGATTGCGTGATGGATGGAACTGCTGTGAGTGGAATCATCAACCGTTTCGCAGAAGTCGAGTGTACGAACCCATCTGGTGAAGAAGGTTTCAATGCCGTGGGAATCGGTAGTGTGATTGACGATTACACCGACCAAGTGACCATGGAATACGTACGCGCACCTGTGATGACATCCGTTTATCCTCTCAACGGTCCGACATCTGGTGGTACGCTGATTTATATTTCTGGAGCACACTTCCGGTCGTCAGCATATCTTTCTCTGAAGGGTTCAGGATCATCGAGTCACTTTGTCAGCTCTGCGCTCATTGTGTCAGAGTTGCCAGCAAGCGATGCCGCTGTTTTTGCCGCTGATGTGAAAATGAATGGTAATTTGGCGAGCAACAAGTTGACGTTCACGTCGCGCGCACCTACTACTCTGAGTGCAATCACGCCGACGGCGTTCGCGGGATCTGGTGGGAGCGTTATCGACGTCACGGGCAGCAGCATTCCAAATGACAGAAGTCTATTGTGCTTGTTTGGAACTGTTGAAGTTTCTGCGCAATGGTCTTCCAGTACTGAAATGAACTGCGTCAGTCCTGTCCACACCCTTGATAACTCAACTGAATTCCGCATCTTTGCGGATGGCATGGCTTCTGCTACTTCAATCACTGTATCGTACGTTGCAGAATCTACAGTCGATTACATTCTACCAAGAAGTCTCAGTGCCGCGCAATTACCGTCAAGTACGACCATTTTCGGTGACTGGTTGTATAGCGCATCTTGTGACGGCACTGTGCTGGCTCACAACACGACTTGGTCTGCATCGTTTGCCTGCACTATAGAGCCTACTTCCGTAGGTTATACGTCTGTGAGTGTCATTTCACGTGGCCACACGTTCAGCGTTTCCTACATGATCAAGGAGTCTCCGTTGTTGCTTGGTGTTGCGCCTCCCGGCATATCCAATTTACCTGGCGAAATCGTAACCGTCTCGACACGGCATATGATTTCTGGGGATGCAGATGAGTTCCAGTGCTTGTTTGATGCATCGAACGGAGTCGTACCGTACGTGGTTTCTTCAGCTTTGATTCGATGTGAGTCTATCGCGACGACAAAGACAACGGAACGCCTGAGCATTATTGGTGGTGAGGGCGCCTACGCACTGACTCGGCAAAGCGCACCGACTGCATCAAGTATTTCGCCAACGTCGAGTGGTGACGGTGGGGGTACTCTGATCTCCTTGAAGGGCACGAGTATGCCGTTGCTCGACAACGCTGCAGTGTGCTCATTTGGAACCATCGGCCCTGTGAGCTCACAGTTTGTATCTACAACGGAAGTGCGCTGTACTTCACCAGCTGCGGTCTCCGGTTCTTCCGTTGATATATGCGTAAGCGTGTACGGCGTCCTTTCGCCGTCTCGCACGTGCGCTTCGACGGCTATGTCATATGCTGCATCGGCAGATGCTGGCCTTATTGTACACAGCGGAGTCAGTGATATGCTTGGTGGCTATTTGTACCTATGGAGAAGCTTGGATTCTTACGCCTTATTACCAACCCTTTCAAGCTTGAGTGTCGGAGCAGTGAACGCAACCTTGTCACCGACAATCACGGGAGTCTATTCTGTACCACAGGTCTCAGCAGGCTTCGTACCTGTATCAGCGATTGCCGCAGCCGGTGGGTTAGCCTTCGATCAAGTTCTGGTGCAACCTCTCGCATCAATTTTGTCGACACTACCACAGATGACCCCGTCTTCAGGGGGAGGTCAAGTGTGGGTGACCGGCTCCAACTTGATGGGTTCAGGGCTGAGAGTCAGCGTCGACAATGCGGAAGTTGGCTACGTGCGCGTTTCATCAACGTTGCTTGTCATTGAAACTCCCTCTCATGCAGCAGGGGCTTCGACATTGCAAACTTCGCTCGGGGAGCAAGTGGATGGAGATGGTGCCGCTGTTGGACCGTCCTCATCCTCTGGACTGGACTACATCGACGGCATTGACTTGACACGAATCAGCTCGTCCATTGGTCCGACGAGTGGTAGTCAGACGGTTTCTGTATTTGGTGAAGGATTCTCTGACACATCTCAGTTAGCTTGTCGATTCGGTACGCTTGCGCCTATCACCGCGAATTATGTGACAGGCAAAGAGATACGATGTGCGATACCGGCTCACATGCCTGGTCAAGTACCAGTTGAAGTTACGGCGAACGGGCGTGATTTCACGTTCAATTCGACAATACCTTCAAATGGTGCTGTCTGGGGTACGTCCACTTACTATTACTGGAGTGCCGTCCCGAATGGCACTCCCACCACGTACAGAGACATAACGTACACTTTTACAGAGGCTCCAGCGAGCGTTGATTACGTTGTTCCGGCGAGAAGTCCGATATACTTGCCGACCGTGTACACCATCTATGGATCTGGTCTTGACGGCACCGCCATTGACACATGTAGCTCTTTGAACATCACTTCAAGGACGATATCATCTACCGATGAGTACGTGCAGTGTTCTTGGGGGGCAACATCTGTCGCAGGCTTTGTTCAAGTTGGTGTATACGCAATCATTTCGACGTACACAAGCTATTCAAGTGAAGAAACACAGTTTGAATACTACGAGCCACAGACGGTGACCCACTTGGATCCATATACTGGTCCAAAAGAAGGTGGCACCATCTTATCGATATACGGTACAAACTTCCGTCAAGAAGATTTCGTCAACTTCGCTGGCGTGCAAGTTTCGACTCGCGTGGTGTCTTCTGCTCTGAGCATGTTTGAAGTACCGCTTTCCTCGTCTGCAGGAGTGAAAACTGTTTACGCATCGACGTATGCGAACGCGGCGTCGACGTCCTTCACGGCTCTTGATCAATTGGAGCTGAGTGATTTGTCGCCGTCATCGTCGCCAGCGCATGGCGGCCAAAGTCTCGAAATCACTGGCGACAAACTCTCTGCCCCTTGGTCCATCTGGTGCCGCGCAGGAACAATTGGACCTTTCCAGGCAAGACCATACGGTTCACAACTTCTCCGATGTGTTTCTCCCGCACACGTCAAGGAAGATGTGCTCTTGCAGATTTCGATGAACAAGCGTGATTGGGTATTTGACGAACTTATTACACTGACGTATTCGAACGCTGCCAGCGTTGAACACGTCTTACCAAGTGCCGGTCACGTCACAGATGATACTGCAATTGTTGAAGCTTTCTACAGCGCTCCGTACCCAGTGCAGAACGCAGCATCGAGAGGTTGTCTGCCTGGTGGCACGTTCTTACTCAGTGAGACAGTTGATACTTCAGCGTTGCACTCTATGCTTTGCACTTTGAGGCGCGATTCGTTTATCCAAGGCATGTATCCAATAATTGCCACTGGTCCCGACGCTGCAAACTCGTCCTACAGCGCCATCTTCCAATACTCACGCGCACCTGTCATAGATGCATGGAGTTCTCCAGTCATTTATAGCGGAGGCGGCACGTTAGTATCATTCGAAGTTGCAGATGCTGCCATGAATGGACTTGCCTGCGCGTTCTCGCCTTGGTATCAGAACTCATTTTCTTCAACAGTCGTTGCTGATGCAAGATTTGTGAGTTCAGCGTTAGTGGTTTGTGAATCTCCGCCCGCAGAGCAGGGCGAAAACATCGGTATTTCGATTGGTTTACATGGGACTGTTTCTGAGACGGGTCAAGCGGAAGTGCTATCCATCGATCGTCCAAGCATAAGTACCGTGATGCCGGATTCGCTACTTTTGAGTGGAGGCACGTCCATACTCATTACTGGCGATGATCTGGGTTTGCAAATTTATGATTTGTACGCATCTTTCGGTCCTATTTCCCCGCTTGGGCTACGATGGGTGACAACACAACAAGTGGAAGCGATTAGCCCCGCTACAACTCAAGGGAGCAAGTCGATATACCTGGCTCACTCCTTGTCAGCTACGAGTGATGCATACAGCACAGACGCAACCTTCTTCACGCCGTTTGAACCAAGTGCACTCATTCCAAGCGTCGTGCCATCAACTGACAATGCCTTCGTTCGTTTACACGCCGCATTTGGTTCAATCCCTGCTTCCATTGCGGCTTGTGATCCGACGAATCCTACTTTCACACTCTGTCGCGAAGCTGTGAACATTGGTGGCGTGTTGAGTCGTACGCACGCTCCCGGTTTCACCATTCTCGATGTTCCTGGCGCTTCCAACGTGACGGCGAATGTGCCACAAATTTCTTACGTGGAGACATCAACATCAACGACCGCACAGCCGCCAATCGCCGTCGCAGGAGGTGGCTCAGTGATCCTCGTGGCCGGGTCAAACTTTATTCAAGGAATGACGTCAGTGAGAATTGGAGACGTCGTGTTGACGGTTCCACAATCGTCGCTGTCTTGGTTGTCCTCAAGTCTCATTCGTTTCGAGGCGCCAGAGGGTGATCATGATGCCAAAGAGAGCATCTACACGTCGACTGCGTACACAGATTCGGATAGTTGGGGTATGCCGGGCGGCATTGTCACGTACTACTCCTTGCCGAGATTGACAAACTCCTCTGGTGCCATTGATGTGGGAGCGGAAGGCGGTCGTATCATAACTGTGACTGGTTCACAATTCAAAACAACGCGAGATTTATTCTGCAAGTTTGGTGAGGTCCACGCGCGCGCAACATTAATCAGTGCAAACAGTTTGACCTGCGTCGCGCCGGCTCTCGGCATTGGGGCCTCTCCATTGCGAGTGTCGAACAATATGCTGGATTACAGCTCGTACCTCAACATTGAAAGCTCTTCTGATGACACTCATAACGAGGTTACAACTGTTGAGGATTTCATATCTCAACTCGAATCCGTCAGTGGGGCTTTCGGTTCTTCTTCGGGTGGTTCCTTGGTAAAGTTTATGTTTGCACAAGCGCCCCCAGCTGTTTTGGGATGTAAATTCTTCACTAGAGTCGGCAACGCGGTTGTCCTAGACTCGGGCAACGCTGTGTGCGTCACGCCATCAAACACGGCTGGATTCGCACCGATACAGCTCTCAGCTGGTAACGCACCAGGGGCAGTATTCGGCAACACCGGCGTGCAGTTTGAGTTCCAATCAGCACCAGAACTGGACGTTATTTTCCCAGAGATTGGTCTCGTTGGTGGTGGTACTTTGCTCAACGTACACGGCGACAACTTGATTCAATCCCTCTCTGTGGCGGCGCACGGGAGCACTCTAATGCCCGGATCCACAGTGCGCGGACTTTCTTGCCGATTCGGTGGAGGATATACCGTTGGTGCTATTCACGTCTCGTCAACGATAATGCGTTGTGAAGCTCCGGCATTCTCAAACGCTCTCGTAGACCAAGCGCTGATTGTCGACGTCTCGACAAATGCACAAGAGTGGACAGGATCGCAAATCGCATTCGAGTTAGTAGAGGAAATGAACATCAGAGCTTTGTCACCAATCGCGGGTACTCGCGCTGGTGGCACGTCAGTTACTATAGCGGGAGGCTACTTCTCTCCGGATACGCCAGTTTGGTGTAAATTTGGGACCACTGGTCCAATTCACGCACTGTTCCATGGAGATGGAAGCGTGCGATGCAAATCTCCCGCCAAGGGCGAAGGAGACATTCCGGTTGCCATTTCTCGCGGAAACGCGATCGACTTTGCATTCGACCATAGTTCTATATTCAAAATGTAATTTAGCGATAGCCTTAGCTCGAAAGAACGCTCTTCCTCGTCTTCCTTGTTACCCGCTCAGCTTGATGTGTTCGAGGCGCAGTCCCTCGTGTGAACTCCAAAATGTGTCGCTCTGAAAAAATGTCTTCCGTACTCTTGACGACGATTTTCGTCGTCGTGGCCCACCTTGGGACGATGACATCCGCGCAAAGTCCCAGATGCCCGGTGGACGCTTCGCGTCTCGACTTTCAAGGATTGGCTGAAGCGTGCGAAGCCACGCGCCCAGATTTGTGTGAGTCCTGCATATGCTACTTGCAAGGAATCTTGGTCGACGCTGGGTATGATCCTGCGACGTTGAATTTGGATAACTGCGCGCTCGACAATTTGAATGTTTTACTGCAAAACGGAGCGTCGTTGACAGCGTTTTTGCGCGTTTCTGCTTGTCCTCGAGATGGCATTTCGTGTGCATGGCCTGCGGCGCCGCCACCAGCTCCTCCGATGCCGTCCTCATGGCTGAGAAATGTCACAGAGGCGTTTGGTAATGTTTCAACGAGCGCGTCCGAAGAAAAGATTTCTGCAGACTCGCGTCGAAATGTTGCACAGACGACAGGAGTGACGCTATCTGTTCTAGTCTTCGTCTTTGCAATCTTTGCAGTCGTCTTTCATCGGTTTCGTTGCTGGCGTCGGAGAGAATTAAGAGACAGTTACGCGCAGTATTTGTTATCATCGTGCAACTCTCCGATCGAATTGGCTGTTAAATGCACCTGTGCGGTTAAAGATCGAATTCTACTCCAGGATGTCTCCGTCAAATTCGCCTCTGGGCAGATGTGTGCCGTGATGGGGCCTTCAGGCTGCGGAAAGACAACTCTACTTAACGCAATAGTTCACGGTGAATTATTAACATCTGGGTCATTCATCGAAATCAACGGAACGGATGTGCCGTCAAGACGTGACGATATCGCTTTCGTTGAGCAAGACGTCCCTCTGTGCCCGGCAATGACTGTTTTTGAAACGATTCATTTCAATGCCATGCTTCGATTGCCGTGGTTCTTGTCTACGAAAGAGATTGCGGAAAAAGCAATGACAACCACAGAACAGCTCGGTCTCTCAGAGTTGAGTCAACGCGTGGTCGGTTCCATAACCAAGAAACTTTCAGGTGGTGAAGCTCGCAGGGTAGCAATCGCTCAGGAAATGGTTGTTGATCCGCCTATTCTCGTCTTGGACGAGCCAGCGAGTGGATTGGATGCGCACACTTCGTGGCATCTCTTTTCATTGCTGAAGACTCTAGCACATGACGATTCCAAACTCGTCATCAGTACAGTCCATCAACCATCGTCACGGCTCTTTTATGCATTCGATGAAATTGTCATCTTAGCGCGCAACGGATCCATCATGTGCGCTGGTAATCCCCATCAAATTGACGTAACTTTGAGAAACATTGGTATGGAACCGCAAAACGGTTCCAGCACACCAGAGTGGTTGCTGGACATTGCTAGCGATGACGCACTCCGAATTTCATTCATAGATAAAATGGAAAAATACAATAGCGAAGAGAGAAGGATGAAGAGTGAGGCGACGCCAAGTGTGCGTGTTCTACCGCGCTCGAGAACGAGCGATTTCAAGGTACGGTCGGTGATTTCGTCTTCTTCCGTGTTGCTCTGGAGAGAGTTCATCGTCGTGTTTCGCGACAAACGCGTCTTACTATCGCACTACGTGACGCCACTCATCATCGCAATCCTACTTGGTTTGCTCAGCGACGCATCGCATGATTTGGAGGGCTTTCAGAATCGCATGGGAAGTATCTTTTTCATGTTGGTGTATTACGCCCTCGCCGCTACGACCATGATTGAACAAGTTATGGATTCTCGCACGCTTGTGCAACGTCAAATTCGAGCGAATCTTTACGGTGGTGGATCATTTTACATCATCAAGCTCACCATCGACTGGATCGTTCTCAGAATACCAGCATGCCTTAGCGCTGGAGCCGTGTACTACTTCCTTTTTGGGTTGAGATCGTCGTTCACAGCCTTTACGACATACATGGGGTTTCTGATCCTGTTCTCTATCACGCAGAGCGCGATATGTGCATGCTGCGCATTTACTTTCCGCAAGGCATCAACAGCTACGCTTACAAATACGTGCATACTGTTGGTGTCTGCAATCTTTGCTGGATATCTCATTAATACAAAGCTTCTCCCGACGGGATCACAATGGTTGACTCGTCTTTCGCCGTTTTATTACGCTTGGGGTGGTATACTCGCCAGCGAAATGCGCGACCCAGATTACTTGTTTAATGCGGATTTTGACGGTGAAACGGTTGTCGTCAACGTGTCTGGTACGACGTATCTAAACGTCATTGGTGTCCAATTTAATTACGTCGGGAGAAATTTCATAGGGTTGTCTGGATTTTTGATGTGCACCACCATCCTGGGCGCTTTGATTGCACGAAACTGGAGTTCATGTGCGATGAAAGGAGTGTCGCAACGTTCGTGATTGTCGAGATGTGATTCTTACCTACACGCTTTTTGATTTACACAACTAAGAAGACTCGCTATCGTCGTCGTCGCTATCCTGCGGAGCGATTCGCTCTGCCCAGAATACCATGGTGTCGAAAATGTCGTCATCGTCACTCTCGCCATCGTCATCGTGCGCAGCAGCTTCCTCCGCAGCTTCATACTCGATTTGACAAACGCTTCGCCATTGTATTATTGTTTCTGCTGCGTCCTTCGTCGCCTCTAGCACGTCAGGAGGCACCGCCATCACTGACTTTATCTTGTCGAGCAACTCACTGATACTTTGAATTCCTGCCAACGCCACATTGGAATCTGAATCATTCACAACGCGCTCGCACAGAAGCTTGAGCGTCCCTCTGATGAGCGAGAGGAAATTTGGATCATCGGTAGGTCCACTCATCCATGGAGTAAATATGAATTCTGACGCCCTCAAAGCCGAAACGCGCAACGCGTTGGACTGCTTTGCATCAGACGCCAACGCAAGAGCTTCAAGCGTTTTCGGCAGAACTGGTCGAAGTGACATAGATCCACTGTTGAAATACTGTCCGAGAGCGTCCACGGCAGCGATCTGCTCCTCGCTGACACCCGTGGTTACAGGATTCTTTGTATTGATTCCATCATCCTGTTGACTCACGGTGGCGACGGCGGCGGATGCAGCTTCTATTGCGAATGGCTCAAACTTTGTCTCGAGAGCGACTGCCAACTTTCCAAGACATTCGTGCGCGCATTCTCTGGCGATCGTTTCCGACGAACTCAACGCCGCCGCGGCCGTCTGGAGCAGAAGTTCTAATAAACCCGTCGGTGCCATCTCCGGGCCGATCACTCCAACGATGATTGCCATTGTGGCGATAGATCTCGACTGCAAAACAATGCCGCCGTTTGAAGTCTGATCTGCAGATTTTGCCCTGGCGAGGAGCAAGTTCAAAACATCCTCAGCGTATGGGGTGAAATAATCTAGAGCACACTGTGCTACGGCGCCAAATGAAGCTATAGCGCGCGACGCCGTACGCCACGAATGATCCTCAGCTTGAGCTCTCAGCGCAGCCATGACTCTCTCCATACTCGGCATGATGGACTCACCGACACAGTTTTCGCATAATTTATTCAGCGCTCCATGTACAGCCCACTGCGAACTTCGCGGAGAATACATTAGCATGTGCGCTAGGAGTTCAAACGTGCGCTCTGAGTACTCATCAGCCACCTCTGGCTGACAGTATGTTGCAACGGCGCAAGCAGCCTCTGTCACCGCAGCTCGAAGAGTTCCATCTTCCGTCTTGATCGACTCTGTGAGCTCTGATAGCAAACCGGGGAGATGGGAAGTGATACCGTTCCCATCAGCACCCTCCGTGATCGCAGCGAAAGCTTTCCAAGCTAAATGACGACTAGAACTAGCCTGCGACCTCTCCAGGAGATTGAGCATCGGCATGACGACAAATGTGTCGGGAAGAGCACCAGCAAGTGCGCGTAGCGCACCTCTCGCCAATGCTGCTGGGCTCGAACTTTGTTCATCCAAACCTTCCCCTTCGATATCCTCGTCTAAATTCGAAATGTCGTCTTCAAACTCTTCTTCCAACGCAATCGACAGCATCGGAGGCACCAAAGCTGCGGCGATTGGTCCGCCGCCCACTCCCAGTACGTGCGGATCGTAGTGCAAGTCAATCTGTCCCGCCATCGTCTCCTTGAGCATGTCTGAATGCTTTTTCGTCATTTTGATGAGCGTATGCAGTGCGGGCGCTCGAACAGATCCAGCATCCAAGCTCGAATTAGTTGCGCATCGCAAAGCCACCTCTAAGAGGTGGATCAACGCCTCTTGCGCGAGTTCTCCGTACACCTCCTCTCTCACCCCAGCCAGGGCTGACATTGCATCTAAGAGCGCAGACAGCATCCTCTGATCTCCAATCTCGAGAGTGACGTTCGCCCCTCGCACGAGCATGGCTGCGCATCGCGCCAGCGCCGGTCCGATTGCCGGCGAAACGCACCACGCCGAAGCCAACTTGCCAATAGAATCGAGCGCCGCCATTTTGACGCGCGTGTCTTCGTCATCCAGCGCTCGCATGAACATTTCGAGCATTCCTTCGTGTCTAGACGCTATCCTCTGCCCGAGAGATTCACACAGAGCCCCGAAAACGAGCACTGACGCCTCTCTCACTTCACCCCTCTCGTTGCCTACGAGCGTTTGCTCGAGTTGCGCGCACAACGACTCCACTTCATCCGCCCCTCCCATCGCGCACGCGCTCTGCGCCAAGACATCTATGCAATTCACCGCCGCTCTAATCACCGCCCTATCCTTCGCCGTAGCTAAAACCGTCAAAATCTCCCTCGTGCACGCCGCGCGTTCCTCTCCTCGCATAGCCGGCAGACACCGCCCCAACGCGTTGGCGAGCACCACGCACGCCACGTGCGCCTCCGCCGTCGTCGCGCCCGCCCCGTTCGCGAGTTCGAGCAACCCAAACGAGCACTCCACGCACGCCCGTTCCCCGAGCTCGTTCCTCGCCCCATTCAATCCCACGTCTCGAGTCGTATCAGTCGCAGCCGCCAGCGTCGCTTCGGCTCGACGTCGAGCGTCGTCCGGCGCCGACACATCCGCGATGATCCTCGCGCACGCCGCGTACTCGCTTCGACTCACCGAAGACATGATTGTCCGTGTGTCCGTCCGTCGTTCGCGTCCGTCCGACGCCGGACGCCGACGCCGACGCCGACCGCACGCGTTGTGACGCATCGCTTGGAGGAGAGTGGGAAAAAGTAGGTAGCGCGCGCGGCACAACACAGAACGACCTCAGTGTGCGACGACCGAAGACACCAGGATGATGACGCGCGCGATGATGACGACGCCGGTGACGCACCGCGCGTCCGCGACGACGAAGACGAACGCGACGAGGGCGGCGAATGCGGCAACGACGACGACGACGACGACGAGACCGATGACGATGATGACTCGACGATCGATGCCGATGGAAGTTACGACGACGGCGACGACCAAGACGACGAATGTCGCGACGCGAGCGATGTCCACGGATGGGATCGAACACGTTGAACGATTGGTGGCGACGACGGCGGATGCGGAGACGGTGGCGCTGACGTACGGGTCGATCGGGCTCGTCGTCGTCTCGATTGGATATTTTATTTGGAAGGCGTTCGGGTCCATGCTCGTCGGTCCCTCCGCCACGGCGTCGCACGTGCTCGTCAAGTCTGAATCCGAGGCTTTGAAGCTCAAGGAAGAGATCGAGGGCGAGGTCAAGGCTGGGGCCCCGCTCGGGGCGAAGTTTGCCTCGGTCGCCGAGAAGCACAGCACGTGTCCGTCGGCGAAAAAGGGTGGCGAGCTCGGCACCTTCAAACCCGGTCAAATGGTCAAGGAATTCGACACCGTCGTCTTCACCGGACCGATTGGTCAAGTTTTGGGTCCGGTGAACACCCAATTCGGCTCCCATCTCATCCTCATCACGTCGAGAGATGAAAAGTAAACGAAACCCGAATACTCGCCGAGGCTGAAGTCCGCGCGCGACGCGACGTCCAAATCGTCCGTCCGACGGCGCGCATTCCCGCATGCATCCCTACATATATAATCTACAACAAGCACTTGAGCACGCCCAACCGAACGCGTCTCGTCGTTCAGGCCACCTCTCTCCGTTAGCAAAACAGATAAAACAGACAAAACAGCCCACCAGCCCACCAGCCCACCAGCGGGAACGACCGAGAGAGATGAGATCCATTCGGCCCATTTCTAATCCAAATCTATGAAATTTGACGAATCACGAACAGTCAAATCGTCATCCACCCCCCCCGAAATCAATCTTTCATCCGCAGGAGATCGGACCCCTATCTCATTTCACGAGTGACGACCGGTTAAGCCATCCAAGCCTTATCCAATACCCCCGACGCGCTCGATCGGTGAAATCACCGATGGATGCTTTCGAGACGTCGATGAAAACGATCGATCGTTCTGTTCGAGGTCGACGATATCGTGTGTGTATACAGTACGGATGTGTACGCATCCCTCGAAAGGGAACGAACACCTCGATCCGATCGACGCGGTCGCGTCGCGCGCGTCCGAGTGAAAAAATCCAATCAGCGCGTCTCATCCGTCCACCCGCGCGCGCGCGCGTTCCCCCCAGACGGCGACGGCGACGGCGACGTGAAAGTCTCTTCGACGAACGCGCGTGGACGACGCGGGCACCGGTTCGACCGACGCGGAGGGACAGACGGAGATGGCGGACGCGAGAGCGACGACGAGGATGATGACGTCCAGACACCGCGGGTCGACGGCGGCTGGCGCGGGAGCGGGTAAGGCTCGAACAACGCGCGCGAAGGGTGGTTCCCTGTCGAAGGACGGCGGACTCGCGAGGGGCGGGTTGCTGCGGGAACGGCGAGTGACGGCGGCGGTGGTGGATGGTTCCCTGCTGAGCGCGCCCGTGAGCGCGAGACGGAGACCGCAGGACGTGGTGAACGGACCGAGCGGGTACGAGGTGGAGCAGAGGGCGCTCGAGGCGTGCGTGAAGAGACAGCTGGCGAATGAACTCGCGCCGAAGATTATCGTGCCGGGGGATACGCTGGATTCGGCGTATGAACGATGCAGAGAGGTGACGGCAGAGTACGCCAAGACGTTTTACCTCGGGACGAAGCTCATGACGCCGGAGAAGCAGCGAGCGATTTGGGCAATCTATGTGTGGTGCAGACGCACCGACGAACTCGTCGATGGACCGAACGCGTCTCACATCACCCCCGAGGCGTTGGATCGGTGGGAAGAGCGCTTGGAGGGTATTTTCGAGGGTAAACCGGTGGATGTGATCGATGCGACGCTGTGCGATACCCTCGCGCGGTTCCCGGTGGACATTCAGCCGTTCAGAGATATGATTGACGGTATGAGAATGGACCTCGTCAAGCCGAGGTACGAAACCTTTGATGAGCTCTACGAGTACTGCTATCGCGTTGCCGGCACCGTTGGTCTGATGTCCATGCCCATCATGGGCTGCGATGAAAACTTCCAGGGTGACGTGAAGAAGGTGTACAAGGCTGCGCTGGCGCTCGGGTTGGCAAATCAGTTGACAAACATTCTTCGCGACGTCGGTGAAGATGCGCAAACGCGCAACCGCATCTACGTCCCGCTCGAGGACCTTGAACGCTTTGGAATCAGCGAGCAAGAAGTGTTGCGTGGCATGTTCAGCCCGTCCACAGGCAAGGTGGACGACAGATGGGTCGCCTTTATGAAGTTCCAGATAGAGCGTGCGCGCGAGGTCTTCAAGGAGGCGGAAGACGGCGTGAACTGCTTACATAAAGATGCTAGATGGCCCGTTTGGAGTGCTTTGGACGTGTACAGAAACATTTTGGATGCGATCGAGGCGAATGGTTACAACAACTTTAACCAACGCGCATACGTACCAAAAGTTGACAAGTTCATGATGCTCCCGAGCGCCTACATGAAGGCGCAAAAGGCGACGCTCTCATGAGTTAAAAAAGTTTTACGCAGCCGCTTCGCAGCAATTCTTTTCAGAATTTCGCATAATCTTTGTATTCTCAACAACAATATTCATTCTTAACGTTCATTACATGGCCTAAAATCAAATTAGAAAATCGTCATTCGTTTCGTCTTCGCGGAGGTGGTCGGGCTCGCGGTTCCTGAGCGGGAACGGCCGAGTTCGGAGAGCAATTCGAACAAATCCAGCGTTTTGGTGCGTTCGCAGAGTCTCTGATACCGACGCATCGCGTATGCATCCAAACCCCGCATTTATCGCACGCAATCATGCGTTCTCCGTCATCGTCGCCCGTACCGCACATACAACTCACAGTCCATTGCTCAAAGCCACCCTGATAGCGGAACTCACTTTCGAGATCAGCTCCCTCTCCGTGCACTTCGACGGACGCACCATGCATTTTACGCCAACCTAACCGAGTTTTGTCGCTCATGCCTTCATAGCCTTTCACTCTAGTCACCCTAAACTCATTCAAGACGATGTACAAGTCTCGGAAAGCCTTTGAAGCCACTCTCTTCAAGTCACCCAGCGTCGGGTCGCTCGGTAAGAAAGCAAGCTCGGGAGGCGGGCGGGTGATGGTGCCTGAACGTGGACGTGCCTTGCCCGCGTTCGATACGAGACCGCTCAGTGCAGGGCCCTGGTGCCTAGCGTCCATGACGGCTGTGACGATGATGCGAACAGCCTTTTGAGCATTCGGTGCGGGCTTCTCCAATTTGCTCGCTGGAGTGTGATCAAGCAACTCATCCAATGGAGTGTAAACCTTGAGGAACTGCTTTGTATCTAACAGCGTACGCGCAGCATCGACAAGAGGCGCACCCTTGACGGTCACACGTTGACCCACACTGGCTTGAAGCCTCGCTGGCTTGTAGTTCTCAAGCACGTCGTGATACAGCGCCAACAAGTCTTGATCAACTTCAGCCGCCGTGAGCTCATCGACACGACGAGCCATCGCGCCGGGTTCTCGCTTGATGGGCATCAATTTCGGAGGAGGTATTGGTTGCTCCACCTTTTCCTTCTTGATGGCGATCGGCGCGGGATCCGCCTTCACGTTGAACTCGAGCATGAATTCCATAATGTTGACATTTTGCCTTCTGAGGACGACACAGCGCGTGCCATTCGGAAGAGTCACCTTTCGATCATTGATCGTCTTCAAGACGTGATCTAAAAGTCCAGTGTCACCAATACCCTTGAGTCTAGCGGCATTGCGAACGTCCTGTCTCGATAGCCACTTGCCGCGCTGATCACACATGGCGAGGATGCATGCATTCGCACCGGCATTGAGCCGAGCTTCGCTCCATCTCGACATGTTGGGCGCATTCTTCGCGTCTCGTCCGTGCGAACTCCATTCAACCATTGGCTCGAGCGGGATGTCACCATTCTTGACGGGTTGTTTCTTACCGTTCGTCTCGATTTGAAGCTCACGAGTCGGTCGATTCATCAACTTCATCTTCTTTGCCACGTGCTTCTGCAACTCATTCGCTGGAGGTCGTTTTGCCAACTTGGGAGAGTCGGCGTGAGAGCGCGCATACTCGCTCCTCCTGTCCACAACTTTTGTTCCTGCGAGAACGGCAGCGACACCGTGCAAAACAAGTTGCTCTGGTGGTCTGCGTCCCTCCTTGACTGCTCTCCTAATGTTGCCCTGAAGCTTCAACACGTTACTCACCAAATCCCCAAGCGTTGAGATGGAGACGCCTTCCTTTTCTAAGAGTTTGGTGTACTTGTCGAGTAAAGCGACGATATCCACAGCCTTGCTATCGTTCTCCTTGTCTAAAAGATCCTTGACGTAGAGAAAATCGTTGCGAAGATGTTTTACTGAGAATTTTCTTAGCGTTTCCGCCGCACGCTTGTGGGAAAGCAATGTGTTACCAAAACTTCCCTTGCCGAAAATATATCCATACGTACCGTACCAAGTCGATCCGTGCGAAACAGGATTCAACAAACGAAGTTCCACGCCATACTTTTGGCTCACATCCTCTACGCTCACCTCTCTCGCCCGAAGCTGATAGCAGACTGTCTCCCAGAGTCCCATAAGCTGCGTCCCGCTCAAATTCATGCTGCCAGCTTCTCGGCCATTGATGCGTTTCAAGTGCCCGAACCCGTTGGCGTGAATCTCACCGTGCAACAAATGCGTTTGATGGTCCAAAATGGAGCAATCTCTATCGACTTCATCGCACACGGAGCACTTGCGCTCGGACGAGCTCACCGCGCAACAGCACAGTTGGCATATCCGTTTTCCGGCCAACTCTGGCTTCTTCTTCGCCTTGAAATCCGTGTGCACGATAAAGTGATACTGCCTCTTATTCACGGGGTGATGTATCCATCCAATGCATCGACAGTTATCGCAATGCGCCCGCTCAGACTCGGCGACAGTCTCTTCGTAAATCCGAAGTTTCGTTTCGTATCGTGTCCCCTTGGATAGCACGATGGTGTATCCCATGATACCCACCTCGGTGTATTTCCCATCACACACTGCGTATCTGTTCAAAAACGACTTGACATTGTCACGAAAAGGTCCAGTATACACAGAATCTCGGCTTATCCACGGTATCGGCTCTTTCGGCGCCCGTTCTCGAATCCAACTCGCCCCGTCTTCTCTCGGCGTCGAAGCCTCTCCCCCGCTTCCTCTCCTCGTCGAATCGCTCTCCGATTCCGACGCAGTCCCGTTTCGTTCGCTCTCCGCTCCATTCTCCGTCGTCGACGTCGTCTCATACCCTACAGACGTCGATTGCTCTTCCGTTTCGTCCTCCTCCGTCTCGTCAGCCTCCTCCGTCTCGTCAGCCTCCTCCTCGGTGTCCTCCTCGGTGTCCTCCTCCTCCTCCTCTGTCGCCGCGGATATCCGGAATCCCCAGTTCTTTGGTGTCAACGCCCCAACGACGCGCGTGACGAACCCGGCGCGTCGTCTTCCGCTCCGTCGGGTCCCACCACCCTCGTCCGAGACGTCGTCCGAGACGTCGTCCTCCTCGCTCACATTGGTCGTCGTCGTCGTCGTCGTCGCCGCGCTCGTCGCCGCGCTCGACGATGACGACGTGGTCGCTTCACTCGATGAATCAGGACTCAACGATTCGCTCGATGCGGATTCCCGGCCCTCCTCGTCCTCCTCGTCTTCGTCCTCGTCTTCCTCGTCCTCCTCGTCCTCCTCGTCCTCCCGAGCGACTCGACGAGAACGCCGACGCCCAGAGGTCCCCGAGGTCCCGGTCGCCGACGCCGATCGCGTCCTTCGTCGCGTCCCGCCCTCGTCGCCGCCCTTCCCCCTCGTCCTCGTCCTCCTCGTCGTCGTCGTCGTCGTCGTCGTCGTCGTCGTCCTCGGCATCGCGTCCACGTCCCGGCGGACGGACACCCGCCGCCGACGACGCGCGGACGCCGCCGCCGCCGACGACGCGGACGCCGCCGCCGCCGCCGACGACGCGGACGCCCGCCTCCTTCCTCTCCTCTCTCTCTCCTTCCTTCCCTCCCTGTTCCGCCCGCCCGCGCGACTGGACCGGACCGATGGAAAGTCACGCGCGTCGAGTCCCCGAGCGCGCACCCACCAAAACCGGGCCGTCCCGACCGACCAGACCGGACCAGACCCACGGACGGGGACGGGACTGGGAATACCGGAAAACCCAACCCACCTTGAGATGTCTACCTTCGACTCGATCGACTCAATCGATCGATCGACACGCGCGTCGTAAACCTTAAAACCACCCGATCGAGTCGATCGATCGATCGATCGTTTCTTTTTTTTTGCCCGCACCCACCCACCCGCCGCTCGGGTGGGTCGTCGTTGTTTTGGTCGTTCATGAACCGTCAGGTGTGCGTACTGTCCGTACTGTGCGTACTGTCCGTGCTGTGTGCGCCACTCGCGAACGCGCGGACGGGAACGCACGATGTCGTTGACGGCGTCGTCGACGAGGTGTCGAACGACGTCGTGGACGCGGGCGTCGACGAGTTCGACGACGGGGGAACGAGGAAAGAAGGTTTGGACGGGGCGCGGGTCGACGAAGACGACGGTCGGTCGATGCGCCGGGGGACGGGGGAAAACGACGACGAGGATGACGGGAGAGCGCCGACGAGCCGCCGGGCACTTTGTTGAGAGCGGGGTCGTTGACGACGACGACGCGTTCCGTCGCCGCCGACTTGGACGAGGAGGCGGACACGGACGACGCGGACGACGTGGACGACGATGTGATGCGGTGTATAACGCGTCCTGGGACGGCGTGAGTAAGGATGACGAAGACGACGAAGACCGTTTCGAGGAGGACGCGGCGGGGCGCGAAACGAGACAGTCGACGCTGGGCTACGCCGGGGCGCTCGCGCTCAACGTCGCCCTGGGTACGATGTTTTGCTGGTCCATATATCTCGTCCCTCTGGAAGAGGTGTTAGGTGTCGGACGCGCGGCGTTGTCGACCGTGTTTTCGCTGAGCACGATTGGAACGGTGACAGCCATGTCCTTTGCGGGCCCGCGCGTGTACGCGTCGCACTCGCCGACGAAAATTGCCGTCTTTGCCGGCATTTTAGCCACGGCTGGGTTGTGGACAGCCGCTCTGGCGGTACCGCTGCGATCGGTGTTGCCGCTTTATCTAGGGTTCGGGCTCATGTTTGGGTTCGCGTCGGGTTTGGGGTACGGTTTGTCGGTGCAAATGTCGCCGTACGCGCCCGTCGAGTCGGGATTGGCGACGGGTTTGGTCACTTCGGCGCGCGCATTTGGCGCCTTTGTGTTCGCGCCGTTGGTTCGGCAGGCTCTACTAGAGGGCGGGGCCCAGTTTGCGCTCAACGCTTTGGGTAATTACATTGCCATGGCGACGGTTCCAATCTTTCTCCTCTTCAACGGAAGCGGTTTGAAGGATCCGTTAGCCAAGCTGCGTTCGACTGACACCGTGACGCTGTCAGAGATGGAGCGGGATTACAAATTGACGCCTCTGACGCGGCTTCTCTGGCTGTGCATGGCCACCGGGCTCTTCTCTGGTCTCATGGTGATGTCACACGGCGCCACTCTGCTCTCTTCTCGGGGACTTTTCCCGCAGATGCTCGTCATTGGCGGCATTTCCATCGTCTCTGCCATGACGACGGTGGGTCGAATTTTAGGCGGATGGTTGTGCGACAGAACGGCGCCGAAACGCGTCCTTGTTTTCACCCCTCTCCTCGCAGTCGGTCCGCTCGTCTGGGCCGCCATCGATAAAACCTCTGGGCTCGCGGGCGAGCTCGCCCTCGCCGCGGCGGCTCTGGTGTACGGCATGTTTGCCTCCACCATTCCTGTAGAGGTGCGCCGAGTCTCTGGCGCCGGCGATTTCGCCCGCGCCTACGGCCGCGTTTTCACCGCCTGGGGGCTCGCCGGTCTCGCTGCTCCCTACCTCACCGGTCTCATCTACGACTCATACGGCGACTACACCTTTGCCCTGTACGTCGCCGCCGCCCTCAGCTGCGTTTCCGCATTCCTATCCACGCTTTTAGAGAGTCCTCGAGCCGCCGCTCGCGAAGTCGAAGCGCGCGAGGCCCAGCTTGCCGCCACGCGCGACGAGCGATACATAGATTGTACCATCATCGCCGACGCCGACGCCGACGCCAACGTTGGGAACGACGTTCGAAACCACCAGGGGTGATATCTTTCTTCTTTGCAATGCCACAGTCTTCTTTTTTGTAACGACGCGCTTCAACGCTTTCACAAACTAACTGTCCAGCTGTCATCACTGGTTGATTGATTGGTGGAGAAGCGTCATTTACCGACGCCCGCCGGTGAGACAGACTCCCCGACCCAGCGGTCGCGATGCGCGAAGACTCGACGGAGCAAGCCTTGGACCCGTTCGATCTCCTCGCCCCGATCGCCCCGCGACGAACGACGAAGACGACGCCGACGCAAACGACGCCGACGGTTGACTCGGCACCACTGAGACAGACAGATGATGATGAGATACCGATGAAAAAAGGCGCGCGTTTGACGCGAGAAGACGACGATACGCGACGCGAACGAGCGACAACGACGACGATGGATGAGTTGTGCGCGCGAGTGCGAGCGTTGGAATCGATCGCGAGGGAAGGATTCGCGGCGTGCGAGGAAAGGATTGAGAAATTGACGCGAGCGATTGAAACATTGGCCTCGGCTGCGGCGTCAAAGGAGAGAAACGTTGAAGAAAGACGAGATGGACGACGGCGCAGGGCGTACGGTGGGGAGTACGGAGGAGGGTCGACGAGCAGCGAGTACCGCGTAGATAACTACGAAGAGGAAGAGGGCGAAGATGAGAGAGACGAGAGCGAGGAGACGACGGATGAGTTTTACCAGGAAGGATACGAGCCGGTGCCGGAACCGCCTACGCGAGGGAGGCGATCACCACCGCCGCCGCATCATCGCGATGATTATCGGCGTCACGAACATCGGCCTCCACCGCCACCGCACCACGGACGCGGGCCTCCGCCGCACCATCGACACAGTCCTCCTCCGCATGAGCACAGACCGCCGCCTCCGCATGGGCACGGACCACCGCCTCCGCATGGGCACGGACCACCGCCTCCGCATGGGCACGGACCACCGCCTCCGCATGGGCACGGTCCGCCTCCGCATGGGCACGGACATCCGCCTCCGCCGCCGTATCGCGAGCGCGACATGCCTCCGCCTCCTGGCCCGCCTCCGAGCGGTCCGCCGCCCCCGTACAGCCTGTCCACGTACGACTATGGTCAAACGGAGTCCCCTAAAATGTCCACGCCTCCGCCAGCGATGTCACCGACGGCGACGACGAACACCGTACCACTCGAGCACATGATTGCGGATTTTGCAAACATGGGTTTCACTCGCGGTCAAGTTCTAAATGTCGTGGGTGGCATGTCTCAGCGAGGAGAGAACATTGATGTGAATACCGTGTTGGATAGATTGATGCATGCTTCGACGTGATGTTTTGATAATACTACAAGAAAGAATTTGTTGTTCAATACGACTTCAACGCCTCGTCGTTTTGATCCATATGACTGAAATCGCCAATCTCGTGCTGCCGAGAGACTGCGTAGCACTTATGTGTGGTAAACAACCACTCGTTAAACGCCGCAAAAGTTGTCACGCGAGCCGCGTTCGCTCTGAGTGCGGCTGCTGACTCTGCCTCGCGAGTTGCGCGCGCCTTGAGCGCCGACTCTGAAATGCCGGCGTCCTCCGTGCTCACAAACTGCATATCAATCGGGCCCATTGGTGAGAGTTTCCACACCCATTCGAACGCAGCCTGCGTCCTAGCCATATGAAACGCGCTCGTCACCACCTCCACCTTGCTCCAACCACGCGGAATGGCGTGCAAACATAGCGAATAATATGCATTGCCAATAGTATCCATCGAAGCGGTGTCCTTCAACAGAGAGTTCGCCGGCACCCCTTTCTCGAGCAAATACTCTGCCATCGCCGTCGATTCGTGCAAATTGAAACCGCCTTTCGCCATCGGCGGCGGCTTATGCGGCGTCATCGATCCAGAGAGCAAAATCCTCGGTTTATTGCCCTCCGCGGCGCGCGCATACGCTTCGTATGCGTAATCCAACCTCGGCGTCACCCACTCCGGAAGCCCACCCTCAGGTGTCATCCCGCCCGCAACGACCACGACGGCGTCCACCGACGACGATGCTTTCGTGATGCACCTCGCACGCCGTCCAGAAGCCTTACCACACGTCCCGAACCCGACCGAGCGTTTAGCACTTGTAGCTCTTCGTCCTGACACCGCTCCCAACCGCGCTCGCGTCAACAACAGAGCCGCCGGTCGCGTCATCGCGATTCCCTGCATCCCCTGTCGATCGGAATCGTCCACGCGCACCCTTCACCGCGCGATTCACCGTCGTCCGCGTCCTGTGCGTCTCGAAGTGCCGCAGCTGTCGTCGTCGGCTGTTGCGTAAAAGCGTTTGTCCGTTAGAGATTTCTTCACAACCGGGCGCGCGTTCGCGACCGATTGCGCGGACAACCGTCGACGATTGATCACACGACCGCGCGCGAAACATGACCCGCGTCATCTCCCGCGCGTCCACTGCGCGCTCGCTGTCGCTGTCTCGCGCGACGGCGTCGTCTTCGACCTTGACGCGTGCACCGATTCTGAACCTCGGACCGTCGCGCGTTGCGGCGCTGTCGACGCGCGCGACGACGCGATCGGTGTCTGATGCGTCGCGAAAGACGATTAATGATAGATGGTTCGCCGCGACGAATGTTCGTGGGTTCGCGGCGGACGCGACGAGCGGCGGTGGCTCTGAGCGAACGCTGTCCGAGGCACTGCTGGAGGAGCGGGCGCACGAGGCGGCGGCGTACGAGCCGTCGGCGATCGCCACGGGCGGTGCGCCGGAGCCGTTCAAAATTCACGAGCAAGATGGAGACGCGGAGGTGACGCTGACGCGTAAGTTTGGTGATAACGAGGAGGTGAGCGTCACGTTTTTCGCTCAAGAGGAGCCGTACGACGATGCGGATTTCGACGACGATTTTGACGACGAGGAAGACGAGTTGGAGGACGATGATCTCGACCTGGACGACGACGACGAGGGCATCGCCATCGATTTCAACGTAATTGTGAGCAAGGTGGACGGCTCTGCGCACTTGGATTTCGACTGCGTGACGGATGGAGAGATCATTGAAATCCGACACATCAGCTTTGAGTCGTACGACGAAGAGAATCCAATTTTAGGAACTAACTACTCCGGCCCCAACTTTGAAGACTTGGAGGAGACCATACAAGACAAGTTCCACGACTACCTCGAAGAGAGAGGTATCAACTCTGACTTAGCAAGCTTCATCGTTGAGTACCATCTCGACAAGGAACAGCGTGAGTACACCTCATGGCTGGAAAAAGTCTCAAAGTTTGTCAAGTGAGCGCGGCGTTAACGACGAGTTATACAAGCGTGCATCTGTAGTATTGCAACAGTCTAAACATCACTCAGCCTAAGATACCTGCGCTATCGTCGTACCAAAAATTTGGAACACGCGTTTCGACGTCTGCGCTTTGGCGTTTCGAACAATGTACTGCATGACGCACACATCAATCCAAGGCGCAGAATCTTCCACAGATTCGTGCGTCATGAGCTTTTTCATCATCTTGATCAAGCGCTCCCTATCGCTCGACGGCTTCGCCATGTTACTCGGGGTCACATTGTGGAAAAACTTTGCCGCTTCTTCGCCATCCAGGTACACGTCGACGCAATCGGTTGCGTCCACAAGCCGCAAGCAAACGGTGAACTCGTACTTCCCCTTTGCTCCCTTGACCGGTTGGCACATATCCACGATGTCTGGGCTAAATCCTCTAACGATGGCGCGCAACTTGTGCCGATTCGGTGGTTTGGAAAGCAACATTTCGCGAATGGTGCTGTATCGGATGTTTGGATGCTGCGTCACGGTGCACGATTTCACATGTCCGGAAGCGCCCCACATCGCCACTACATTCTGTTGCTTACGCAAATCATAGGCTTGCAAAAGCGCCGGCAACGGCGCCTTGTTACGGACGAAAGCTGTTTCCCGGCGCACGAAGCCTTGGAGCTGTCCTCGCACCACTTGCGTGTTCAGATTCCGAATCTTCACCCACTCTCCAGGTTGCGGAACTTCGTCATAGTCCACCTTTGAGCTGTGCATGAAAATCGGAAACGCCGATCCTATGAGAGGAATCGACTGATTGATTTCATCATCAGGGATGGCTTCCTGCCCTTTGCTATCAAATCCGCGCGGGTAAAATTGCCGCTTGTCTAATTCACTGTGTAATTGGAAATCCTTTGCGTCCATTCCGAGCTCGTCTCGCTGGTCCGACAGCGACGTCGTCATAGACGGTGGCAGAGGAGGCGCATCCGTACCGTCCCAAACCATCATGACGTAGGCCCCGTCAGAGTTTTCGACAAAATGTGCGTCCAAAATCAAACAGTACAAATCGAAAAACTCCTCCTGCTTGATTTCGCAAATTCGTCTCTGCTTGTTGTGTTCGCCGCTAAAGCCGTATTCGTTCATAAACGGCATCGACTTGGCCTTCTTGGCGTACTTTCTCAACTGTCCCAACCGCTTCTCGTCCACGTCGGACATGTTCACCGAGCTCTGCGCATACGGCTCCGTGCTATCGTCGTCACCCCTAAACAAACACCACGACGTCTTCGAGTGTCCCATGTTCAACAGCGCCCCCGTCTTCGCAATAAACTGCGGTCGTCCGTTGTACATTTGCGCTTGCAACCTATGAATCCGAATCACATCCCCTTCCGCCGGTCTCGGCAACTCGTACGGGTTCTGATCAAAAAACGTAATCTGCACCCCACTCGGGATCGTATCCGGATCGTTCGCGTTGCCGTACTCGACGCTCTTGGTCGACGTCGTCTCGTCGTAAATCTTCAACGTCATCTTTGAGTCGCTTCCTCGCGTCTTACTCACCGCCGTCGGGTCACTCACGATGCCATACACGCTCTTATACTGTCTCCCCCCGCTCGGGTCGCTCGCTCGCTCCCGCCACATCCCCGCGCACGTTTCGTAAGCTTCCGGCATCGCGTTCGGGGTTTACCAAATCGCGTCTTCAAACGAATGCGCAACAACGTTCAAAAAAACAACAGTGTCTCCTGGGACACACGCTCCCCCTTTCGCGCGTCCGACGCGACGCGGGCGCACCGCGCGAGGATTTGAAGAGAGTGAGACAAACTCGACGACCGACGACCGCGGTCGAGCCGACGCGCGCGCGTCTGTGTCGTCGACGGGCGTTCGGACGTCGAGTCAACCGCCCGAGAGTTCAACGCGCACGAAAAGCGTAACGGTTGGCAAAAAAACACCCCAGACGGCACAATTCAACGCGCGCGCGTCCTTCGCGCGTTCGGTCGGTCGCTCCGCTCCGCGCTGGATCGACGGCGCGGTGCGCGAGATCGAGAGGGCGAGGCGCGCGTTCGCGTCGGTCGCTCGTTCGATCGTTTCACGACCGTTCGACCGACCGACTGACCGACGGAGGAGGGATCATGAGTGCCGCTGATGAGGCCGCTGAAGCGGCTCGACGGTCGCGCGAACGACGGGAACGGGCGGAGAGCAGGTACTTGAGCGCGGAAGCAGAGGTGTTTCGGGACTTTGCCGGGACGGATGGATCGAGGTCTGGGGAAGAGGAAACGATGACGACGACGACGACGACGACGACGAGAAACGCGCGCGCGGCGCCGACGAGCCCGAGCGGTTCCAAGGGGTCGACTGATTCGGGATTTCATTCGCCGCTGACTTCGCCGAGGGAGCTTACCGGGACGCCGTTGAGGCGACAGTGGAGTGATAGTGGATCTATGGGGCGAGTATCGAACGATGGGGGCGAGGGGACGGCGTCGGCGTCGGGACCGGATGAGACTGCGGGTTTGTCGCAGTCGGGAACGTTGAGGATAAAAGATTTGGACACTGGTAAGGAGTTTATTATGCGTAAATCAGAGGCGAGCGCTTTGCTCAGCGCGCATCACGCGAATAGGAAAATAGTTGAGGATGCTAGCACTGGATCGGCGTTGACGGTGAACGAATTTGGGAACGAGGCTGGGTTGGAGTCGAGCGCGCCAGAGGTGCCCGTGTATGCGCGAGGAGAAAAGTGGTTGCATGGGTTGAGGCATATTCAAACTCTGCGTGCGCAAGAAGGGGCGGTTTGGACACTAAAATTTAACCACGGTGGAGAGTACCTCGCCACAGCGGGGCAAGATCGCGTCATTCGAGTTTGGAAGACGCTGGCGCCGTCAAAGCACAGAGGAGAACAGCTCTTCGAACCGACGCCAATGCGAGCATACGTCGGACACCGGGGCGACATTCTCGATCTCTGCTGGTCCCACACGAATTGGCTCCTGTCGAGTTCGATGGATAAAACGGTTCGACTTTGGTACACCACCATGGCGGAGTGCTTGAGGATTTTTACGCATCAAGACTTTGTGACTTCTATTCAGTTCAACCCGAGGAACGACAAGTTTTTCATCTCGGGCTCGCTCGACGGCAAGCTCCGAATGTGGAACATTCCCGATTTGAAGGTGGTAGACTGGGTTGATATCGGAGAAATGGTGACGTCGTGTGCGTACTCACCCGAAGGTGAGAGCGTCGTCGTGGGAACGCACAAGGGAAACTGCCATTATTACGGCACGGAGAACTTCAAGTTTGAATATCAGCGTCAACTTCAGGTGAAGAATGCTCGAGGTCGCAAGGGTGTCGGTAGGAAGATAACCGGCATAGATTTCATGCCTGGAGACTCGAAAAAAATACTGGTGACGGCGAACGACAGCAGAATACGCCTGTATGATGACCGCTCAGCGGTGTCCTGCAAGTACAAGGGGCATCTGAACCAGAATGCGCAAATCAAGGCGACGTTTTCGCCTGACGGTGACTTCATAGTGAGCGGAAGCGAGCAGCCCGACGTCTTCTTGTGGAAGACGGAACCTAAAGAATCTCAATCGTGTGCTTGCGCAAGTGGTTCGACTCCGAAGCAACATAGTCATGAGAAGTTTTCGATAAAAGAGAGGCACGTCACGTCGGCGGTGTTTGCGCCAGAGAAACTTCGCGCCTCGCGAGCTTTCCCATTAGAAGAGTTAACTTCATCGCTAGGACTCATCATCGTGTCGGCTGGGTACTCTGGCCACATCGAGGTTTTCGAAAACTGTAGCGCAACGGCGCGTAAGGATTGATTAGCTATCTAATGTTCATTTTAATACATTAACAAGACGAGAAAGTCAACATCGTTCACGTCCAGCAGCTCCATAGTCAACATCGTCACTCTTGACGCCGCCTGAAGAGCGAAAACAATCCCCTTCTAGGCTTGACGACTTCTTCATCGCTCCAGTCTTCTTCGCCGTCGAGTCCTTCTTCAGCGAGTCTACTGAGCGTCTTCGCGAGTTGTGATTCTAAAAGTCCGTTGCGCTCGAGAAGCTGCTGCTTGACTTCGTTGGCGCTGTTGAGCTGTCGCGCCAAGGATTTCTTCTCAATTTCTAGCTCGCCTAATAAATCATTAATGGATGATAAAATCTTCAATTGTTCTTCGTCCACTGCAGTTGAATCGTGCGACTCCTTGACCATCTTTGCCTTTGCCTGCGCTTCCTTTTCCGCGGCAAAGCTTGATTTTTTGAGCCAGGCGCAGAGAAACGCGCCGTCGTCCCCAGCAAGACTTTCTAGCGTCTTCATCAATTCTGATCCGACAATTTTTTCTTTGAACATGGCTTGTTCTGCTCTGGTTGCTTCTAGCATGATTTCAGCATCCACCGCCCGCTGATTCGCCCGCTTTGCCTCTTGATCGAGCCGCGCGTTAGCCTCTTTCGTCTCTTCAAATTCTTGCAGACGTTCTTCGAGACCAACTACTTCCGCCGCGAGCGAACGCACTCGAGCGCTCGAGTCTCCATCGTCAGCGAGCGTGTCCGATTGGGGCCCGCGCTCTTGATACTTCATCCATAGCTCATCGAGCTCCCTCTGCGTCTGGGACAACTGCGCTCGCGTCTCGTTAAACCGCTGCGTGAGAGAATCATTCTCTGCGGCGAGTTCGTCCACCATGGCTTGCGATTTCTGCAACCCGCGCATTAAACCGAGCTTCTCCGTCGTCATCTCATCAATGACGTCTTGCAACATCGCAATCTCGCTCTGATCATCCTTCACCATTCGCGCGACGACGTTTCCAATCGCTCCATCCGTTCGAACGCAATCAATGATCGCATCCAACTCGGAGTTCGGCGCGAGCGGTTCAGCGGCATCCTTTTGATTATAGTCTTCACCGTGCGCCGAGTCTTCTTCTTCTTCTTCTTCGTCTCGACCATCCACCACTCCACGTCCATACAAAGAATCAGACTCCACACCAATCGCGCGCATCACGCGTTCGTACTGTTCTCTCGCTCGATCCGACGATGTCGTCAAGTTCCCATCCTTCTCCACTTCCTCTTCCGTTTCGGCCGTCGAGCGCGGCGTCTCTACGACGCTCGCGTAATCATCCGCGAGCATCGAGTACGCGTTACTCACCTCTCCTCCACCGATACCATCTGAACCCATTTCCATGATTGCCGAATCCGAATCAATCTTCGACATACGCATTGCTCCGTCGTCTTTGTATTCGTCAATAAGAAGTCGTGTCGTCATCTGAGCTTCAGCTACTTCTCGAACTTCAACGCCAACATCCAAACGCGTCGTGCGCGCGTCATCCATCTTTGTATCTTTAGTAGAAACAACAGGCAAAGAAGAGGAAGAAGATATCGCCGTGATCGTGGTCGTCGTGACCGGCATCGTCGTCGTCGTGCTCGTCGTCGTAACCGGTGTCAGTGCGTCACCAGCACCATTCTTCGGTGCAGTTGACGTTTTCCTTGACGCTCTGAACGCTTCCAACCTCGCCTTGCCTCGTTTCGCCGCCGCGCTCGTCATCGACAGCGAAGAAAATTCTCCGTCGTCCCGGCTTTACCCGTCGAGAGGTCGTTCGGACGTCCGTCGGTCCGTCGTCGTGACGGCGTCAACCTCTGAAGATTTTTACTTGAGTTGAAAATGAAAAATGCAACTTCACGTCAGATTTGGACGCGAGGTCGATCCCACCATGATGGCTGATGGCGACCGAGGCGACGGCTCGACGCCGCCACCGGTGCTCACCGGTGTGGGGGGAGAAGAAGGAGGCCAACCGTCCGCGGCGACGGCGGAAAACCCGACGGGAAACCACCAAGAAACTAATCATGATGACGACGATCAATTGGTCACGATCGATGCGTCAAAGATACTCGTCGGTGGTGATGGCGGTGACTTTATCGCGCACACGCTATCGAACGCGAACGATGTGAATGCTGCCATCGGTCGCGTGCAAAAGCTCGGAGCGTTTCGATGTAACGACGACACGGCAGAGTGCGTGTTGGGGTTGCTGTCCGCGCTCGGGGTGAGGCGCGGGGAGGCGTACGCAGAGACGTTGAGAAGAGCGGTGGATGAGTTGGTGAAACGAACGCCGACATTGGCGCAAGGGTCGTTGTGGTCGTTGTTAGACGCGTCGTTTCCGTACATTGGGATTGAAGAGTTGAAGATTGTCCCGTTGACGGTGTTCAAACACATGTCGCCGGTGCCGAGTTCATACTTGAAGCAGGTGAGCAGAGAAATGAGTATTTTTCGACAGTTGCCGACCGGGGTGCAGCGGCAGTGTTGGGCCTTGGATGTGCAATTGTTGAGAAGACACGCGTCGCCGTCAATTGTGGCGTACGGGGAAGAGTTGGAGACGATACGCGCGAATATGGATCAAGACATGACGTTGACGCCGTTGAACATGGATGACGATTGGTCGCCGTTTGAAGGAGGAGGAGCTGCGAAAAAGACGAAGAAGACGACGCAGAGCGGCGAACCGTCAAGCCGAATAGAAATGCGCAAGGCGAGCGCGAGTGTGAATCGATTGAAGAAGATTGTCGGGAAGAATAGGAATTTGTACGTAGAGGTGATTCGTCTGTGTCGCGCGCAGTTTGAAAACACTGGGGACGATTCGGTGTGCTCGCTTCGATCTCAATTGTTGATGGCGCTGCATGATGAAGGAGAGACGGATTTGTGTGCGGCAGACAAGTGTCATCGCTTGGCGTGGTTGATGGATGCGTGCATTCGAGATCGGTACTTGGATGGGAGACGTTTGCACGAGATGGGCAGCATTCTGGAGAATGCGGTGGGTAAGATGAACGCCAAGCCCAAGGGTAAGGCGGCGAAGGTTCCAAAGCCGACCAGGTTTCGTCTCGTCGGTCTCGGGGTGGCGTCGAAGAAGGATGGCAACGAAAGCGACGACGGGGGTAGTATCAGTCGCGTGCACGGCGTGCAAGAGAAGGATGATACGCAAGAGCAAGTGACGGGTGACATGGGGATGATTTTGCAAGACCCCCCGGTGTTGCACTTGCTTCTTCACGAAACGATTCGCACCTTGGAGGCAGTGATTGAGGCGGAACGAGTTCCAAAGAAGGAGCAGCGTCTGCACGATTTGACGCGCTTCATCTGTCTCGGACTGACATCTCAGGCTTGTCTGCGCGAGAACGTCAATTACATTCCGGCGACACCGAAAGAAATCATCGATGATTTTTACCCTATCCTCGGCGATCTCATGTTGAACGCCATGCTTCGCGAGAGCGACGATGACATGGAGACAGGAGATGACGCAGACGCCGTGACGGATTTGACTCAGGACGTGAGAGACAAGCTCAAGGGATTACTTTCTTGGTCGCCTGCGGCGCGAAAAATCACCCTCACGTACAGTCTCATTTGTTTGCAGAGAGAAAATATCAAGACTGCGACCGAGGTGCTCGAGGTGGCGGCTGAAGTACTCATAGACACCGCAATCATTCATGAGGGCGCGTTCGCCGTGACTCTGGCAAGACGTATTTCTGTGCTTCTCTCTGAGAAGAAGATTTCGACGGACAGCGCGCTCTGGAAGCATGCTGTCGAGGACATCCTGGTGCGAGCGACTGTGGCGAGCCTTGAAGCGCACGCGGCTGTTCTGCGTCTGTTACTGGATGCCGCGAGTAGTCTCAGCGCAGAATCTTTGGCGAGCGCCGTTGAAGCTACGCTCGTGAACACGAAGAAGAGCCGCAAGCAGCAAAAGAAACGAGCAAAGCGGATTGTCTACGAGTACGAACCGTTGTCGGACGATAAACACGCGAGGAATGGCAGCACGAACAACTTTGGTGACGCTGCGAACGTCGATAGTATCGATGGATCGGGTCCGGTGAGTCTTGACGCCATTCGATCGACGTACCTGCTCTTCACCACGCGCGAAGCGAAAAAGTTGAATGAAACCACAGCGCCAATCCTTTTTGACTACGTCAACAAAAGAGCCAAACGCGATAAGGATACCAAGGATGGCGACGACGGTGCCGGGGCGGAGGGATACTTTGACGACGAAGGCGATGACGGCGGTTCTCTCATGGAATTTGGCCTCGCGCGAGACGCCAAATCTCCCAGCGTCATTCGCGACTCTCCTTTGATGTCGCCTAGATAACACACACAGCAACTGTACAATACTTAGGCATGAAATTTTAATACACACTACGCTACACAAGTGAATCCAACTGACTTTGAATCTTTTCAATCTTGCCGAAAAAGTCAATCAAGCTCGCACGGTCGAACTCGACGTTGACGGTTTCGACAGTCGGTTTACCACACGGATTCTGTTTACTAAGTTCTAAGTCCAACCCAGCGACGAGCTCTTGTTTCGATCCAGTCAAAGGCAATCTCAGCTCCCACTGCAAGTCCGTCAACACTTCCGGCGCGCCAAACGGCATCGATCGCACCGCTTTCGCCGCTCGCTCGCCCTCCGCCTTCCAAACGCCGCCCGCAGCGCTCGCCAGCAAAGCGCTTGATCCATTCTCCACGAGCGTCTTCACCAGCTCTTCCCCCGTCAAACTCTTTGCGACAGCAAACATGAATACATCCCTCGCCGACCCGCTCGCGCGCTCGCATTCGCTCACCGTGACGCCGAACGTCGCGCGAATGTGTGCGAGCGCATCGTGTTCGTGTTCAAATCTGTTTGGAAGCGCGGCGGCTGCGGGCGTGAGGATTCTGTCGATGCACTGTCGCTCATTCTTCGACGCGAGCGCGTCGAGTACTGCTATCGCGCGACAGAGTTTGTTTGACATCTAGGTCGCGACGAACGGGCGCGCGCTTTCGACTGAGGAGAACTCATTTGATTTTGTTGGATTGTTAAACAAATTGTTCAATCCAGGGAAAATGAAAATCCGCCAGTGTACACTGGCTGTACACTGGCTGTACACGTATCTTTCGTTATGGGTACCACCTTTTCTGGATGCATGTTTAAAATTTGTGTACGTACGCATTTCGGTGTAAAACAAACGAAGAGTCTAAAAGAGTGACTAGAGCGAGAGAGCGTCGTCATCAATCTCGTCACTGTCGTCGATGTCGGCGTCGTCGGCAAAATTGGAGAAAAATTCATCCGGCATGTTTTCATCGTCATCGTCGTCATCATATCGATGTTCTCGGCGCAGAGCGTTCAAATGTTCTCTTCTCTCGAGAATTTCGCCGAAAGTTCGCAGTTCCTCTTCCGTACTGTACACTGGCTGCAGAAGATCGCTACGAGACAGGATCCCGACGAGTCGGTTGCGGTCGTCGCACACCGGGAGTCGCCAGCATTTGTTCGCCAGCATTTGAGTCAAAGCACTGGCGACGTTGCAATGACTCCTGACTGTGTACACCGGTGTCGTCATGTAATCCTTCACTTTCGATCCCGTGGTGGCTTTATTCAAGTCTTTATGAGATACAATGCCGATGACGCGCATGTCCGGGTCAACAACGGGTAAACCAGAGAAGCGTACAAATTGTTGGTGCAAGACGGGGTCCGTCTTCAATTCCATGTCTGGCCGCAGGAAAGTGACGTCTTCACTCATGTAATCACTCACCACCGCTGTGAAAGGATCTTCGACGGCGAGCGTCAGGCGATCCATGTCCTCCGAGCCCCCAGTTTTGCGATGTCTTTGCTGAGCGGTCACAGTCACATGGCGTCGTCCGAACTGCGTCGATCGAGATCTTTGACGGAACGCGGCGGCCGTCGAGGGAACATTGCGTGCGATGACCGTGCGCGGCTGGATGAGCATCGATTGGATGTGAGAGTTTGAAAATAAGTGCGCCAGCCGTGTTGTGTGGTGTTTGGTCCTGTATTACACATTGGACACATTGGATGCGTTGGTAACTATAAATGAGAAGTTATCGGTCCTTCTTGAGACGCGCGAAAATTGCGCTCGTCGCGAGAGCGATACCGGATAAATAAGCCACAGAGTACAGCGCTTCTCCGCGAGTTTCAAACGAAGGCACGAAGATCCGTTTGAGAATGGATCGCTGCGGCTTCAAGACGACGGTCACAGATGTGTTCAATGACATCACGTCCTTCAAATGATCTCGCACGAGCGTCGGCGAAAGCGCATCGATGACTTCGTTTCTAATCTCTTCAGTCATCTGATACAGCGAATCAATGTCCTCGTCCAGAAGAGACTTTCTAACGAGACGAGACTTGTAGAGTTCCGTGATGTATTCTCGCCAAAATGAGTTTTCCTGTCTGCTCACCTCAAAGTCACGAATTTCGCACTCTCTGACCGCGTTCACTTCCTCTTCCGTCGGGCCGTGCTCACGCAGAACTTTGACCACGTCGCGCGCGTGTCGTGCGAGATGAGCTCCGCGATCGGGAGCGCACGAGAATCCCACCATAATGTCGCCGCAGTACGTCGGCCCGCAGACATCTGGTTCTTGAAAGCCAAAACTGGCACTCGCATGACACGTGTAAATTTCACCATACTCGAAACGCAGGAGCGCCAGCAACCGCTTCTCGATGATCGACGCCGTCATGATTGTCTTGAACTTCGCTATCGTGAGTAGCCTGCCTCCTTCGAGAGAAATCTGTCCACCGTGGTCTGGGTTTGGAATGCGCACCGGAAACGTGATCGAAGCCTTTGACATCGGATCGGACATGTGCGCACGAACCGTTCTCTTGATTTCACGCGTTGGAAACTTGAGCGGAAACGGCGTCAGACCTCGTTCACGCGTGGCTATACCGGCGAAGACCTCGTTGATGACGGATGGATTGGCGCGTGGAATGGATCCGAGATACTTCTCCACGAGCGACATGAACGTCTGCGTCTCTATGGCTCCCACAAACACAAGAGTAAACTCTGACGGGTCGAGGAAGCAAGTGTGAAAGAACTCACAAGCCTTGGCACTGTCCATCTTTCTCAACGATTTCACAGTGATGCGCTGGCTGTGATACGATTTACCGTACACGAGCGAGCGGACGACTTCGCTATAATTGCTCTCTGGATCTCGAGACTGATTCTTGATTTTCTCTTCTTGCATCAACATCAGCGTCTCCAACACCTCCGGATCGTTCGTAGTCCCGACATTGTGAGTAAACAATAAATGGATGCACTGCAGAGCCGTCTCGATATCGACAGGAGATGTTTCCCCTTCGATGTTTCTACGGTACATGCTCACGTTTGCGGCGACGTCAGTTCTCAATCCGGCTAAGATTCCGTCGTAAATATCTGGACGATGACCATAAATACCCAACTCTCCAGCCACCATATTAGCACACATTGCATGGATGTACTCTCCTTCACTCACTTCCGAAAGCCCCCCTCGCGCGCATCCTCTCAAGAGAACCTGATCGTCTAGAAAGTCTGTCACTTTGATGCCGATGCGCATGCCGTTGCTGAGCGTAATTTCATGCATCTCCAGAGCTGGCAAATGTCTAGAAGCAATCACAGTTCCAGGTTTGAGGGAGCTCGCGTCCATGAGAACCTCGGGAATATTAAACACTTCGCTTTCATCGATAGATCCCTCGAATTCTTCAATTCTAACCTGTTCAATGGCGCTGCATAAGTCGGCTTCAGAAGTGTACTTGCGTCCTTCTTGTACGCGAATGACACACGAATTCCGAACGCTCAACTGCGTCGCGAACGCGAGTACATCTTCCTGAGACACTCGCTCAATGCACGCTTTCGCGAGAACCGCCTCATCTTCGGCGCCGATGACTAAATCACCGCGCAAAAAGTGACAGACGAGCTCGTCACGTACGGATTCGCAGTACGTTTGCTCGCGCTCCGCGTACAGCTGTTCCGTATCTGCCAACATGTTCGCCTTTGCAATCTTGAGCTCTTGCTCGGAGATGCCGTGCAATCTAATGCGAGCGAGCTCGCGCAACACTGCAGTCAAGGCTTCGACTGCCCTGCTTTCTGCACACGCCGCCTGCACGCTGAGCAGAGTTGTCGTTCTGGTGGCGTCCTCGATGAATCCGCCGGCGTTGAAAAATGGCGGTTTCGGTTGACGCATAATTCTGTAAAGCCTGTTGTCCAACGCCGTCTTGTAAACATCCTCGACGGTTTTTAAGTAGTACCCTCTCGGAGTATCCACCGGAATCGAAGCGTACTTGAACGTCACCGTCACCGCCGTCTGTTTCAACTCTCTATCAACGTGCGCCACAACGCGAGGCTCTGTGTGCGTTGACAGCGGTGGCCGCAACACTTCGGGGTTAATTTTCGGCTGCCCTGGCTTGGGAGTCAGATGCGAAAACGTGTTCTTAATCAAGTCCACGACGCCGTCTAAATCAGAGAAATCACCCACCGCCACGACAGCCATGCGCTCTGGGCGATACCACTTTGCGTAAAAATTTCTCAACACTTGTGGATCCGCTTCCCGAATCACGTTCTCGAGACCAATCGGAGACCGCTCCGCGTAGAGCGAACCCTCCATAAGCGTCTTCCAATACGCCTCCGCCGCTCGTCCACGCGCGTCTCGCCCTAGTCGCCACTCTTCTAGCACCGAACCTCTCTCGCAGTCCACGTCCTCGTCGGATATCCGCACTCCGCTCGCGAATTCGCTCAAAATATGCATAGAAGTCGCCAACACCTCTGGTTTATCGATCGGCACCGTCAATTCGTAGACCGTCTCATCCATCGATGTGTACGCATTCTGACACGCCCCGAACTCCGCCCCGATCGATTCCAAAAAGTCTACAATGGCAAAGTGTTCGTACCGCTCTGTGCACCGAAACGCCAAGTGTTCCACCACGTGCGCCACCCCTCGTTCCTCCTCCTCCTCCGCGATCGACCCAACATCCACACACAACGCCAACGCCGCGTGATCTTTCGGTTTCTGACTCTCCGCAACGTAATACGCCATCCCATTACCCAACCGTCCGTGTCTCACCCTTCCCGCCGGTCCGATCGCCAACGCCTTGTTCGCGTTTCCGTGGTCTCGCACGTCGTACGGAAACTTCTCCCCGATCGCCCGTCTCAACGATTCCTTATCGCTCTTACGCCTCGCGTGCGCCGCCGTGGATTCTCCCGTCACCGACCCGCCCGTCGTCGTCGTCGTCGTCGTTCCGAGCGTTCCGTTCGACGTCGTTCCGTCCTCACCATCCGTCGTGCGTCCACCCGCCGATGAACCAACGCTATTCACCGTCATCGTCGACGAGCGCGCGCGCGTCAATCCATCCCCCGTCGTCCCCGCCGACCCCCCGTCGCTCCCGTCGGCGCCGTTTCGCGACTCGGGTCGGTTCGTTTCCGTCGTCATTCAGGGTTCGGACGCGCGCGTCGGTGTGCGGGTCGACCGACTGACTGACGACTGCGGCAGTCACTCATCACTCGTGCGTGCACGCATGCACTCATTCATCGACTGATCGACGTCAAAAGAGCGCGCGCGCGCACCGACGACGATGCCTTGGACGCCGACGCTTTCGACGACGCTCGCGCCCGTCGCGTCGTCGTCGTCGCCGTCGTCGTCGTCGTCGTCGTTCCCGCGTCGACGGACGCCGGGACGCGCCCGCGCCCGCCTCGTCGTTCGGTCGTCGTCGTCCAAGGCGTCGTCGTGGAACGGCGCCGAGGGTGAGGAAACGTCGAAAGGGTCGTCGTCGTCGAAGAGCGAAGGAAGCGGAAGAAGAACCTCGCGAGCGATGCCGAGACGAGGTCGAGGCGGTGGACCGCGAACGAGACGGGTGACGCCGACGGTGAGAAAGACGCCGGTGTCGTCGCCGGTGTCGATGGTGGGCGGTGACGGCGACGACGACGCGCGCGGGACGCCGAGGAGAGCGGGCGCGGATGCAGACGCGGGAGAAAGAGCGCCGACGTCGGCGGCGGCGGCGGCGCCGCCGTCGTTTGAAGAGAGCGTCGAGTTGAATAAGGAAATTACGGCGTGTGTCAACTGGGAGAGTTTGTCGCGATTGATTGAGAGAGAGGCTGGGCGGATGAGTGCGGTGAATGTGTCGACGGCGTACGGGAGGTTGGGGAAGTTTAAGGATCCCAGGACGCTGAGGGTGGCGTCGTACGAAGCGTTGGAGAGGGCGGCGACGCTTTGTATGGGGGAGATGAGCGCGCGGTCGGTAGCGCAGGTGGTGTGGGCGTGCGGACATTTGCAGCGAGGGAAAAGAAAGAGTGGGGGGGATGCTTTTTGGGAGCGTTTAGAGGCGAGGGTGTTGGAGCAGACGTCCAAGTTGGCGCCGCAAGGGGTGTCCAACGTGTGTTGGGCGTACACGCGTTTGGAACAAAAAATGCCCAACGAGATGCGAGACGCGTTCGAGGCGTACTTTTTGAAACACTCTGGCAAATTCAAAGCGGGCGAATTGAGCATCATGTTTTGGGCGATGACGAAATTCGGCGATAGGCCATCGATGGAGTTTATGAACACGTTTGAGAAGAAAATGTTAAACTGGTTCAACTTTTGCAGGACGCAAGAGTTGGCAAACATGATTGCCGCGTATGCGCGCATCAAGGGATGCGGGACGCCAGAATTCTTGCATTCCGTGGCTCAGGAGAGTTTCTTAACCTTGAGAGCGTTCAAGAATGCGGAATTCGGAATGCTCTTGTGGGGATTGTCAAACGCCGAATATTTTTTAGAAGAGGATGAGGCACAGATGATTTTTCACGAAGCGAAGCGTCGCGCGCACACGCTCAACGCTGCCGAGGTTGCCCTCGTCGCTGGGTCATTCGCAACCTTCAGCGACGCGAACACTGTCGGCGTGCGTGAGAACGAGATTAGGTCCTTCACTCGCTTTGAGAAATCGACCAAGGAAGCCTTGTCTTCCGCTTGCCACGCGCTGGAAGAGTCCTTTAGCAAACTGTTACCGAAGGCAAACTGCGATGATTTGAGCTACGTCATTTGGGCATTCGCGCACTTGTCGCATCGACCGAGCGAGGAATTCGTTCGGCGGTTCGAAGACAAAGCCCTGTCCATGATTGATTACGCGAGTCCACAAAATTTGGCCAACATGATGTACGGCGTGTCGACGCTCAAGCTGAACACAATAACCTTGATGACGCACACTTCATTCTGTGTGTTGGAAAAGCTCGATAGCTTTTCAGCCGTTGAAATATTCATGGTTTGCTCCGCCTTGGCGAACAGTGGACACGATCCAGGTCCGGAGATGATGTTGAAACTCGAGAGCGCATCGGTGCGTTTGATGGATACGTTCAATCCGGCGGGCGTGACGGAGTTCTTGAGAGTCTTTGCGCGACTCCGTTACATGTGCTCGGAAGACAGTTTCATGGCAATCTGTGAGCGATGCGACATCATGAGTGAGAATTTTGATTCGTACACGATGGGGATGACGTTGTGGTCGTACGCGACGCTGTGTAAACAGCCGTGCAACTCGATGATTCAGCGTTTCACCGATGAATTGCAAGGATCCATGCGTCCATTTAAAGGTCAAGATTACGGTCTCGCGCTGTGGTCGTTAGTGTTGCTAGGCACGCTCGACGGCGCTTCGAAACATGTATATTCGCTCACCCGTGCGCTCGTGGCGCTCAACGCGGATGTCTTATCGAGCGCTGACGGATTGTCGAGCGACAGTTTGTGCGCCTTGTACATGGCAAGACTCGTCACCATCGGCACTCCATACGAAGCACTGGTGCTTAACGCGACCGCAAACATTGAAGAAGACTGCAAACGCGCCTGGTTACTCATGAAGACGCAAGATCCAACCATCAGCAAGCTTCAATCGGATGTGGCACTCGTGTTGGAAGAGCTCCAAATCCCCTTTGAACTCGAAGCGCCCGTCGAGGGCGGTCTCATTCGTCCAGACATTGTCATCGCGGAGCATCGCGTCGCGCTAGAGGTGGACGGTCCGCACCACTACAGCTACGACGCTCTCGGGCAGCGTCACGTGCTCGGCCCCACCGTCATGCGCGACAAGCTCCTCGAATCATGGGGATGGCGCGTGTGCACGCTGCCGTACCACGAATGGACGGATTTAATCACGACGAGAGAAAAGCGAGCCTACCTCAATCGCTTACTCTCCAAATTCATGCCTGTGACCGTGAAAGACGACGACTGAGAAACGCACCGACGGGTCACTAAGTTCGGGCGGTCGAACCGCGGCCATATTCATTCAAATTCCAACGCGTTCTACGACGCATTAGCACTTGTGTAGCGGTACTAGTAGCCAATAGTAGCACAGACGCCCCCGACCGCCACACGCCGCCGCGGCTCCGAACGCCCATCGCTCGGCAACACCCCGCAACGCGACGGCATGTCTCAAGGCGCGGCGAAACGCCGGAAAACGTCCACAAAGGACGCCGCCGATGAAGCCGACCCGCTGTTGAGGTCGCACACAAATGTATACGTCGGCTACGCACCCGTCTCCAAAGGAACCGCCGTCGATCGCGTCTCCTACCCCGACGTCACCGCGGGGGCGTTCGATGAAAAGTACGTCGCGTCGCGACGTCCTGTCGTCCTCAAGGGAGCGCTCGAGGGCGGTTCAGACCTCCGCGGGGCGGCGAAGTGGACGAATGCATTTCTGAGGAAAAAGTGTGCGAGCAACGAGGACGCCGCGCCGCTGCGCGTGGAGACCCGGTCTGTGACGAACAAAGAGCGGTTCGGACGCGGTAAGTACGTCGACATGTCGTTCAACGCATTCATGGATAAGTTTGAGGCGGGTGATGGACGGTGGTACCTCTCGGCGGGGGGCAAACCGGATCCGTTTAGCGCTCCGGCGTCTCAGTTGGTTTCGCCGGCGACGGATGCTGCGGACGACGGTTTGCTTCCATTGCGACCGCGGGTGCTTCCTCGGAGACTTGTGCCGGCGGATGTAAATCTTTGGATGGGGCGAAACGACGGTCCGACGTCGAGCGGGTTGCATCACGATTACCACGACAACTTGTACCTTCTTGTGCGCGGGGAAAAGCGCTTCAAATTGTACTCGCCGCGCGACGCAGGTCGCATGTACACGACAGGATCAATCAGTTGGGTACACGAAAATGGTTTGATCAATTACTCGGTGAGCACTCTGCAAGACGGAGACATTAGCCTGGCGAACGGTGAGTCCGCGCTCGAGCATCGGCTGCGTAAAGGCACGGTCGCGAATGATGACGAAAGCGAAGAGGAGGAGGACGGTTTGGTTGACGACGACGATTTCGCGGATTTCGACGGCGTCGATGATTACGACGCGTTGAACGAATCCGACGACGAATCCGACGACGACGAGGAAAAAATATCGAAAGATGAAAAGGATCCAGATAGTTTTAGTAGAGTCGATTACGATGATCTGAGCGAGTACCCGCTCTTCAAAGGCGCGATTTCGATGGATGTCGTTGTCAAGGCAGGCGAAGCGCTCTATTTACCCGCGGGATGGTTTCACGACGTATCGAGCGATGATTCTGGACAAGGACACGTCGCTTTCAACTACTGGTTCCATCCACCACCTCTCGGGGAGTCAACGATCCGGTCTGCGCGTCACACCTTGCGCGAAGAGGATTTCAAACGTTCCATTCTCGCGTCCAAATTCGCCGTTAGTGAGTAGCGTAGCCGCGGTTCATTCAGTAGTTTTAGAAATCAATTCACACCGTACGATTATTACATCACCCCTACTTTACGTTCCCGCGAAGGATTCTGTCGCGAACGGCGTCTCGATCGACGTCGTAGTGCCATAAAATTTGATCTTCGCTGTACTTTTCAGCTTCAAACTTTCCGCCGCACATGGCGTCTCGCGCGGCGAGCCACATTCTCCATTGCTCAGGATCCGACCCAGACGTAGCCTGCCAGTTCTCCAACGCCGCTTCGAACGCGCCTTTAGCGTTGGCAATGTTTTCTTCGCTCACCGGACAGCTCAACGCGTTCGGGAGTTCGTCACCCTCGGGACCGGCGACGTTATCGAATACGATGGCCGCTCGAAACGCACACCACGGACCGAACTTTGGATGGACGCTCTGGTGCGTCGTCTCCTCTAAATACGCCAACCCGGCGACGTGTGCGAGCCGCTGAATCGCCACGAGTTTCCCCGCCGTCATATCCGTCGCCCAAAACACCCGCACTCGGTTCTTTATGGCATCATCCACGTCAATGGTGCACCCTTTTTTCTCCGCGACGCACTCGACCAACGCGTTTCGAATCGCTTGCCGCACGCTTTCCCGGACATACTCGTCCACCGACGCCTCTGAGTCCCGTCTCAATTCCTCCTCGAACGCCCTCCACAACGCCTTGGAATTCCCCACAACCATCATCATGCATTTCTCGTCGTGACCGTGGTGCGATTCAGAATCTTGCGCATTCGATCCAATCCTCGCCGCTTCCGGCGCCGCTTCGTTGTACCGCTCCAGCGTCGTGGTGGCGCAACAATCCAGTCCACTTAACTTTAATCCGTTCGCACACTTTTCGTGCACATCCAACCAATCCAACTCTTCTCGCTCCGCCGCGCGATCTTCGTGGTACTCGAGTCGTTTCGACGCCGTCGCCAGCGCACCGGCGGCGAGCGCCGCGCCACCCACGATTCGACGAAGTGTTTTCGGGTGCGAATGGATGCGTTTCAACAACCACTGTTGAATCGACGACGACGACGACGACGACGACGACGACGACGACGACGAACCGCCATCACCACCGTTGGACGCGCGCGCGATGAAGGGTCGCGCGTGGGACATGCGACGCGAGCTTTTTGTCCTCTTGTTTTCGCGCGTCGTCGCAGTCTGACGCGTCAAAGTTTTGACGCTTTTGGTTTGGAATTACAACACAAAACGAAATCATCATATCATCTTACACGCGGCGGTTCGTAGTTTACAAGTCTTCCATGTCGTCGAAAACGAATGAATCATCGTTGTACGACCCGTCGTACGAGTTGTACCCGGTGGTCCCATTCGGCGAACGCTCATCCATGTCCATGTCGTCGTCATCCAAACCTTCGTCGGCGGTTTTGCTCGTCGCCTGCGTGGTAAAGTATAAAATGCGCTTCAACTTTTTGTTGTAAAAGAAATAATTAAACGCCCAGAGACTGCCCTCGTCGGTGAATGGATCACCCTCGGACACGGCTTTGTACGAATACACGTCGCACTCGTACACCCCGATCGCCTCGTCGAGCGTCTTCCACAAAACATCCAAAAAGTCTTCGTCGTCGCCGTGCGTCGCCGTCCAAACCTTACCGCTCTCCATGAGCAACGTCTCGATATCCGTCTTCACCGCCGCCAACTGTCCCTCCTTTGTGAAGTGTTCCGCCCGCAAGTCACTGAAATCGTAATCGGGATAAATGTGATTGAGCGTGAGTATCAAGTAAATGAGCGTTTTACGGCTGGATGAATCCGTCAGCTGTCCCACCGGCGACGCCCCCGTGGGCGAGTGCGCCGCCAGGCTTTGCGCCACCTCGGCGTCGAGAGATCTCGACAGTTTCTTATCCGTTCCCGCTAATTTACCTACGCGCGCGGGGAATAATCGAAACCCGGTGTTTCACGTCTCGTCAGTCGGTCGCGTTCGCGCGCTATTCGAGCGTCAACGGCGTCGTCGACGCGCATCGTCGACGCGCGTCCGTTCGATTCGATTCAATCAAGAATATTATTCCAACGCCGACGCGTCGCGATGGATTCAAATCAAATCGAATCGCGTCTCCACGTACACGAATAACTCTCCGCTTGTCCAGTCACGACGTAATCCCCGACGTTGACGCAGGACAGAAACGCATTCAACGCCGCTAAATCGTGATCGACGAGCAGTTTCATGACGACCGGTCGGTCTCCGTCGTCTCGTTTTCAGCGCCTCCCGAGTGGATGGATGGATGGGTGGATGGTTGGACGAACGAACGAACGAACGAACGAACGAACGAACGAACGAACGAACGAATGCGCGTTCGTCCGAGTCCGCGTCGTAGACGACGCGCGTATCGGATCGCGACGCCTCAGACGCCTCAGACGCCTCAGACGCGACGCGTTCGTTTTCGTTTTCGTGTCGACGCGCGACGCGAAGTGACGAACGAACGGTTACAATGAATGAATGAATGAATGAATGAGTGTGTACACGTGTACATGAAGGTGAAAATCTCGAAGAGGGAAGGAAAGAGAATGAAGGAAAGGAAGTCTTTTGGATGATTGTTTACAAGGATGAGAAAAAGAATGAATTGAGTGACGGATCACCTGCGACCGCCGGGACGACGAGGACGCGATCCCTGCTTCTTCGCGCTCCCGTCGTTGGTTTCAAAACGGGCGGCGCCGCGACGACCGCGGTTACTCCCGCGAGGCGCGTCGCGAACCGAGGCGCGCTTGACGCGCGAGGCGCCGCCAGAGCGCCGGTCGCGCGCGTCGGCGAGCGCCTTCTTCTTGCGAGCCTCGCTCACGGCGCGAGAACTCGTGGCGTTGTCGATGGGTAAACCGAGCTTGACGGCGGAATCGATCTCCCCGGCGAGGATGCGGTCCTTCTTGGCGACGAGGTTGGTCACCTTGCCGCCGGCGCCGGCGCGAGCGGTGCGGCCCGAGCGGTGAATGTAATCGAGGGCATTCATGGGGAAGTCAAAGTTGATGACGTGGTCGACTTTGATGCGGCCGAAATCGAGCCCGCGGGCGGCGAGGTCGGTGCACACCATGGTGAGGTTGTCGCGGGAAGTGGCAGAGATGAAGTCTCGCATGGATTCCGCGCGCGCGTCGCTCGTCATGTCGCCGTGGTACTGCGTCGTGGCGATGTCCGCCTCAGCCATGGTGCGCTCGACGGCGACGCACGACGGCAAGGTGTTGCAAAAAATCATAATCTTCTTCCCAGATTTGTGTTCGGGGGCGACGATTTGTTCGAGGACGGACATCTTATCCACGTCCCCGGGGCAATCCACGAACCGGTGCTTCAATCCGGGCGCCGATCGATGCAACGTCTCGGTTCGCACGTACTCCAATCCCGGGAGTTCGTCATCCACGAGTTTCCGCAGACGATCCGGCATCGTCGCCGACACCAACACGCACGTTTTCCCCTCCGGTCTCGCCTTGAGCGGTCGAAGCAAACGCTTCACCTCATCCCCGAACCCAGCCTCGAAGAGCGTATCCGCTTCGTCCAAAATCATCGCGTCGACGTTGCCCAAGTACAAATTCCCTTGTTCCACGTGTTTCACCAACCTCCCCGGGGTTCCGATGACGACGTCGATCGGCGCATCCAACCTCTGTCGTTGCGTCCCGTAACTCCTCCCCCCGACGACGAGATACGAGCTAAACTTTGCGGAATGGCTCAACGATTTCGTCACCTCTTCCACTTGTTCCGCGAGCTCGCGCGTCGGGCACGCCACGACGACTTTCGGCCGACGCGGTTTCGCCAACCGTTCCCCGGCGCGTTCCTCCGCCAGTTTCAAGCTCTGAATCACGGGGAGCAAATACGCCAACGTTTTCCCGCTTCCCGTGTGCGAGGCGATGAACACGTTCGTCGCCGTCGCCGCCGTCGCCGACCCGGTCGAAACCTCCTCGGGCCCTCCTCCTCCTCTTCCACTCACGACGCGAATCGCCCTCGATTGAATCTCCGTCGGTTCCGTGATCTCCATCCGCGCCAACGCGTCGAGCAAACCCGCGTTTACCAACCCGGCGTCTTCAAACGTCGTCGCGTCGCGTCGCGTCGTCGTCGTCGTCGCACCGCTCGCGCGTCGTCTCGAGTTCCACGTCAACAACGTTCGGGTCGGTGTGCCCCAGCCGCCACGACGATGGTGATGATGCTGATGATGATGACGCGTCGTCGTCGTCGCGCACGTCGCACACGTCGTCGTCGCGGTGAACGAGGACGCCGCGCGCGATGTCGCCATCGCCGCCGATCTCAATCCCCGACGGATCGTCGCTGTGAACAACGATGAGGACGCCGTCGTGAGTGCGAGTGATCCTTCGGTTCGGTTCAGCGACTAAATCGTCGTCAGTGTTTGACGCCAAAAGCGTGTTGTGTGTCTAAAT
>Ga0255762_10000240_pt1 | contig 48795 bp, 27 predicted proteins | sample 101ome_16_FD_179962 | JGI IMG/M metagenome (GOLD analysis project Ga0255762, IMG submission 179962) | Coastal salt marsh microbial communities from the Groves Creek Marsh, Skidaway Island, Georgia - 101401AT metaG (version 2) | ecosystem: Environmental > Aquatic > Marine > Intertidal zone >...
GAACTTGGCTGTTTAGGGGTGGTACCCAGGCGTGGTAGTAGAAATACGCTGTGTCACATCGCTCTACCGAGCGGAAACAGGCTCCCTGGTTTCAGAATGGTATCTGCGGCGAGGGGTTGTAGGTATAACCGAGTCCTACCTATTTTGCTTATTCTTAAAGCCCGCCACTGTGCGGGCTTTTTTCTTATTTGATAAATACATATGTCAGATAGCGAGCCGCATCATGTGGCGGACTTATGCTGTTTAACCCACAGCGTACCGGATAGAACCCGGATAGGACTACTTATATAGGAGAAAACAAATGGGAAGACCACTTAATAAAAGATATTTTGGACCACCTACAGCAGGCGGCGAAGAAATCAAAGTACAATTCTATGATGGTTCTGCATCAGTAAACGGATGGATCGTAAAGCAGTTAGGATCTAAAAAGTTTCGTGTAACTGACGGTACTACAACTAAGGATTGTTTCTTAGTAGACAAAGCATCTGCCGCTTTAGGTGCAGATGAAATGACTATCACAGTTAAAGACGACGGCGGCACTGCTCGTCAAGTAACTAAAATTGCAGGACGTAAAGTTACGCTTGATACAGGAGCAACTATTGCTTGGAATATGTCAGACAGCACATCTGACGGCGCAGTTGAAATGGAAGAAGCAGGTGACGATGATTCGTTCACTAACGCAGACGACTTTGAGCCAGACGCTCCGTAAGGATAAAAATATATTAGGGGAGGCAACTCCCCTAATTTACTAAGGAATTTTAAATGTCAAGAGTAGTAAAAGTATATAATAGTAATTACAAAGTTGCTGTACAACCAGGCGGCGAAATAAAACTTGACACCGGAGACTTAGTCGGAAATACTGTTATTACAGGTAACTTAGAAGTTAAAGGTACAACTACAACAGTTGATTCAACAGTAGTAACTATTGCAGATAACATAATTGTTTTAAGCGCAGGAACTGATAGTGGATTACCAGCAAGTGTAGGATATGTTTCTGGTATAGAAATTGATCGTGGTGATTTACCAAATGCTGAATGGTTATTCGATGAACAAGTTTCATGGGACCTTGGCGGTACTTCAGGAACAGGAACATTTTATGCAATTACAGGAAGAGGCACAATTGGTGCTCAAAAACTTCCTATTAATACTCCAGGAATTGTTTCACAAGGTAACCTTTATGTAAACACAGGTGCAGGCGTAATTACAGTTACAAACACAGTTAACTACGAAGAAAAAGTTTGGAATTATGCAAATAGTGTTATTACACCAGATCCTACTACAGGTGCAATTATTGTCGATGATGATAATATTCCAAATGCTAAAGCAGTTAAAGATTACGTTGAATATGTTTTTGCTAACGAATTTTATGACACGATTGCTGAAGGTGACACAAGTGTAGAAATTATTGACCAGACGCATACTTTAGGATCTATTGTTTCTGTAACATCTGGAAATGGTGTAACTACAATAGAAACATTAGGACAGCACGGATTTAATACAGCTGACACTGTAGATATCTTTGGTGTTAGTAGCGGAGATGCAATTGAAAATTTGAATGGAACAGCTATTCAAATAACAGAAATTGTTTCGGCTACAGCATTTAGAGTTAATGTTGATACTACAGGAGCAAATGTTGCTAATTATGTAATCAATTCAGGTACTGTTAGAAAAACAGGATTTGAACCAAGTAGGGTTAAAATTACTGTAGACGGTGTAAACAATACTAATGTTTATGACGATAGATTTGAAACGCAAGATATTAGAATTGAAGGTAGTGCAATTACAACAACTTCAAGTAACCAAGACTTAGAAATAGGAGCACCTGGTACTGGAAGTGTAAAAATTAATGATAATTTAGAAATACCTTTTTCGCCTTATGAAAACGATTTAGCAATTGATCCTTTAGCACCAGTAGAAGGTATTAAAATGTATGCTAAAGTCGAAGGACCAGGCCAAACAGGGCTATATTATGTAAATAGTAACAATACAAGCGACGAGATTGTAAGTAGAAATAGATCTTTGTTGTTTAGTATGATATTTTAAAGGTATAAAAGATGGCAATAGAAAACGCACAATTAAACACAACACAATTAGATCTTTTAACAGTCCCAGGCGGTGTACAAAACGGATACGCTATTACTACAGTTATGGTTTGTAATACACACGCAACAGACTCGGCATCTTTTGACATGCATTTGATTAAAAGTGGCGAAGCCTTAAGCAATACTAAAACAATAATTGTTAAAGAACTTGATTTACCAGCCGGTGAAACATTTACATTTGACAGTGAAAAAATTATTTTAGAACCTGGTGACAAAGTAAGTTTTGTTGCAGAACCAGATATTGGTGGCGGCGCAACAAACTTAGTAGCAACAGTAAGCTATTTGGAAGTATAAATGAGACTTATTAAAGCGCAAAATACAAATCTACGTAACATTTACGGAAAAGGTGTTAAGTACGATATAGACGATCAAGTAATTGTAGACAGCAACAATGTTATGCTTGTCCCTAAAGGAACAACAGCACAACGCCCTGCAAGTCCAAACAATGGTCATTTGCGTTATAATACAGACGACGATCAATTTGAAGCATATCAAAATGGTGCTTGGAGAGAATTACGATTCAAAGAACCAAATCAAGATCCAGGCATTGTACAACAAAATTTAGGAAACGGTGATGCAACTGAAACCGTGTTTGGTCCTTTAGACAGTCAAGATACAGATTTTCCAGTTCCTGCATCTGCACAAAACATATTAGTATTTGTTGAAAACGTTTTTCAAATTTCAGGTTCTAACTATACACTTGAACAAAGTGTTGGCGGTAACCTAACAGGTCCGGGAGCACCTTATGCAGACGGCTGGTATATTAAATTCACATCTGCTCCTGACTTAGCAAAACCTATAACAGTCCTACATAACTTCGACAAGTAAATTCAATAAATACTGTGTCAAGGAGAATATGAGTGGCACAAGTAGGTAGAATATCCGGTCCGTTATTACAAGAAAATCTTGAAAGACAAGGCAAAGATTTAGCCTTTCGTAATGACTTAAACACTACACAACTATTATATTTAGATGTTAACAACAATAAAATTGGTGTTAATAATTCTGTGCCTACAGAAGAACTTCAAATACTTGGTACAACACGCACTACAAATCTTATTTCTAATAACGGAGCAAGTGTACCGGGGTTTGATATTACTGATAGTACATTTAGAGTACTCTTAGGAGACATTTATTTAAATGCTTCTGAAGCTATTGTTATGGCTAACATGGAAAATGGTACTATACGTATTAGTGATAATATTATTAGTACTATTAGTTCAAATGCCAATATAGATATAACACCTAATGGTACCGGAACAACGGAAATAATAAACAATCTAAATGTGTTTGGAAACATTTATACTCCAGGAACACTTACTTTTGACGGAACAGTTACATTTGGTGATCAAATTACTGATACTGTTGCAATTGAAGCAGATGTAAATTCTCATATTATTCCAGCTCAAGATAGGAGATTTGACCTTGGTAGTGCATCAAATCGATGGGACGTCTTTTATACAAATTTAATTAATGGATCGGCAGTTGATTCAGGAGCAATCACTGCAGGATTTATTGATTTAAACACTCGAGTTGGCGGTGTTGTTTATGTTGCTACACACGGCGATGATAATAATGTTGGAGATCATTTCTTTGGTCCCTTAGCAACAATATCTGAAGCATTATCAAGAGCAGAACCAAGTGGCAATCAACCATTTACTATTTTTGTTTCTCCAGGCGAATATCAAGAACAGCTTCCTTTAGTAGTGCCTGAAAACGTTAGTATAATTGGACAAGATATTCGAAATACAGTAATTTTACCAGACACCAGTAGTCAAAGCGAAGACGTATTTCATTTAAATGATAAAACAACTATTGCTAATTTAACAGTTAAAGATTTTTATTACGATAGCACAAACAATACAGGATATGCTTTCCGCTTTGCACCTAATGCTATAATGACTGAACGCAGTCCTTATATTCAAAATGTTACTGTAATTACACAAGAAACTAATCCGGGTGATGGAGATGCAGGACGAGGAGCTTGGATTGACGGCGCAGAAATAAATTCATCAAGTTTTAATGCTACAATGCTTTTCCATAGTTGTACATTTATAACTCCAGGCGCAGATGTAATTAATATGACAAACGGTGTTAGGGTCGAATGGTTAAACAGTTTTACATATTTTGCAAACAGAGGATTGTATGCATTTAACGGTGCAACAGGTAGAACAAGTGAAGATGGTAGTACAGTAATATATGGTGCAGAATTGCGCTCAATTGGTTCAGCTAACGTATATGGTACATACGGTGCAGTAGCAGACGGTGCTGATACGTTAATGTATTTAATACAGCATAACTTTGCATATATAGGTGCAGGTTCTGACAGAACAAACGATTTAGATTTAGTTATACAAGCAAACGAAGTAGTTGAACTAAACAGCGGACAAATACATTATGTGTCTACAGACCAAATTGGTAATTTTAGAGTAGGCGATAATTTCTTTGTTAACTTAGAAGATGGAAATACAAGTTTAAATATTGATACTGCTGATATCGACACTTTAACAGGTTTGACTATTAACTCACCTGGCGGAACATCAGTTATCGATAGCAGTTATATAACTACAGGCAACATAAGAATTTCAGATAATGATATTATTACTACAGTTGGTGATTTAAATTTACAAGGTAGTACAGGCACTATTAATATTAACAGTGATACTAATATTACTGGCAACTTAGATATTATTGACAACTTTAGCTTTGGCGGAACACTAAACATTGCAGGTGATCAACCAGGAAGAAATACTGAAGCAGATAAATTAGTTTTTAATGTACAGTTTGAACAAAACATTAATCCAAATCAAACATTAAAATTTAATTTAGGCGAAACACAACGTCAATGGGTTGATGCATATCTTAGCAAAATGCAATCAGGTGATATTACTTTTGACGGTAATGTTATTACTACTGATGTGTCCAGTGCAAATCTTGAATTAAGATCTAATGGTGTAGGACGCATTTATATTCCAACTAATAATGTAAATGTAGTACAAGATTTTTCAGTAAACGGATTGTCAACATTTAATAATGACGTAGAGATTACAGGTGATATTAATCTTACTGGTGATTTAGAATTTGGCGGCGATCTTGAAACCAACGAATTGTTAATTGACAATATTCAAGTTAGAGATAATTTTGTTCAAACAAGAACTAACGATGCTAATTTAGAATTACGTGCAAGCGGAACTGGTATTTTACATATTACTGATTCTGCAACTGTTGATAATAATTTAACTGTAACAGGACAAACATCTCTTGAATTATCAACTACAACATACGAGTATGGTCCTGAACTTATTACTAACGGAACATTTGATTCAAATCTTTCTGGTTGGGCAGAAACAGGAGGCGGATCAGCAACATCTACAAACGGTAATTTAAGAATTGATGCTACTGGATCAGCAAGAAACGTAGCGCAAGAAATTACAGTCGAAGCAGGAAAAACATACGACTTTGAAGCACAATTTAGAAGTGCATCAAACGGAAATCCTTTCTACTTAAGAATATTTGAATCAGGTGTAGGTACATTACAAGAATGGAACGAAACAAGTGGATTAGTTGTTGATCAGCTTTTAACGTTTAGTTTTACACCTCAAGGCACAGCAATTGACATTATCTTTCGTTCAGTAGACAATATTGTTGAATGGGATAATGTTTCTACATTTGAAGATATTGGATTTGTTACAAGATTTACTCCTGTACAAGTTAACATTAACGGAGATACAACCCATACTGGTAATATTACTCAAACTGGAAATATTACGCAAACCGGAAATATAGATATCGACGGAAACTTAACACTACCTGGACAACTTACTAAAAACAACATTAACATTAATAATGATGTATTAAGAAATACAGGCGAAGGTTTAAGAATGTCTACAGCTAATTCCGAGTTTGATAGTCTTCCTCAGATAGTTAGGTCTATAATTAATGGCTCTACAGTAGACGATTTTACAAATCAACAAGATAAAAATTTAATAAACTTTTTAAACAATAACAATTATGTTGATATTAACAATAGCGGATCTTTAACTACAAGTGATTATTTGGCATACTTGCAATTTATTGCTAATGGCACTTCTGGAGATACAAATTTAGATATTAGTTTAACATCTATAGTCAACGAAATTATAACTTTAGAATATGCAACACCAGGATATTTTAATCCAATTCTCTTTGACGGAGACTACTACAATCCAGATTTTGAATTTAAAGCGGCAGGTGTTGGCACTGTTTTATTTCCAAATAATAATGTTGATGTTACAAATAACTTATTTGCGGCATCTATTACCACTACAGATATTAATATTGATCAAGACTTAGAATTAAATGAAATCGTTATAACCGACGGAATTATTGAAATTGATGATAATTTTATTTCAACAACAATATCTAACGCAGATTTAGAGTTAAGAGCAACATCTAATAATAAACTTACAGTAGAAAATAATAATACTTTACTTAATCAAAACTTAACTGTAAATGGAACTACAGATATAAAAAGTATTGATATTGATGGAAATATTATACATTCTGGAACACGTAATCAACAAGGTGATCTAAATGTTATTGGTAACGTGTATGTCAGTTCTACAAATATTAATAGTGAAATACAATTTGATAATATTTCTTTTGATGACAATTTTATTGAAACAACAGATTCTAATTCAAACTTAACACTTCAAGCACAAGGTACAGGAACAATAAGTATCTTTGACAACAATGTTAGAGTAGCACAAAATATATCTATAGGAACAATAACTTCTAAAAATATTAATGTAGATACCAGTTTTAACTTTGAAACTTTTACGTTAAGTGACAATATAAAACTTTTTGACAATGTTATTACTACAACACAATCTAACTCAAATTTAGAGTTACGAACAGTTGATAACAGCGATATTAATATAGAATCATTTTTTATAAACAATGACGATATTAGAACAGATGTATTAGATATTAATATTAATGCTAATAACAATATCAATATTAATTCTACCGGAGCATTAATGCTTCCTAAAGGCACTACAGCTGAAAGACAACTTGTTAATACATCTATTAGATTTAACACTGAAGATAATGTTTTTGAAGCATATAACCACAATGGAAAAATTGTTACATTTAACGGTGTATATTCGAGTAATAGAACAACAAATTTGTTAGCAGATACTACAAACAATACACTTGATTTTACTATTCGAAATTCTCCGGTTGGATCTGTTAATAACACAAAACTTAGTATACACGGATTGCAGACTGATGATGTATTCATAGATAATAATCTTATAAGAACTAACAACACAAATAGTGATTTAGAATTAGTAACTAACGGTACTGGAAGTTTAATATTAGATGATTTATCAATAAATCAAAATACTATTACAAACACAGATACTTCGTTAACTGTTATACGCAATACCTTATACGGTAAAGCAAAGTTTGTAGGTCCTGCGTTAAAAATACCAGCAGGCACTGACGCAGAAAGACCGTCTTCTCCGGAAGTAGGAACATCAAGATGGAATACTGAAAGCAATATTCTTGAAGTTTGGGACGGAAGTACGTTTATTACAGCGGCTGGATCTCAAGCATCTATTTCGCAAGAAGAGATGGACGATCTTATCTTAGAGTACACTCTAATCTTTGGCTAATTGGCCGGTTTTATAATAAATCGATAAATACTATTAATGCAAAGTACGACCTTACTTGCAGGTACAAACTGTGGTTCGCCAGCAAAGAGCATAACGCTGAAAATTAGGTGAGAGGGACAGGATCCCCGTATTGAGGAGAAGAGATGGCTGTAGGTCGCATATCGGGTCCGCTCTTAAAGGCAAATCTCATTAGAAATGGGATTGATTTAGCCTTTGAGACTGACTTATTATATCTGGATGTAAATAATCAGCGTATCGGCGTTAGAAATTCATCACCTCAATATGAGTTAGACATAAACGGAACCACAAGAACTACTAATTTAATCGTTGATAACGAAGCTGATCTTGCTGATATTAATATTAGCGGAAACACAATTAGCACAAGTAATCAATATTTAAACCTTGCTACATTAGACACAGTAGTTGCACTCAATAAGATTCGAATTGACAGCATTGACATTGAAGGCAATGCTATTACTACCAACGATTCAAACGCTAATTTAGAATTAAGACCTCAGGGAACTGGATCAGTTGACGTTCACAGTAACTTAAATGTTGACGGAGATATATACGCATCCGGAAACATTACCGCAGACGGAAACATTACTCTTGGAGATCAAGATACTGATAATATTGTTTTTAATGCTGAGGTTAATTCAAACATTATTCCAGACCAAGACAGAACTTATGAGTTAGGTAGCGATCCAACCCAAGGCGGCAAAGAATGGGCAAATCTTTGGGTAAACAGAATCCAAGCTTCAACAATTAATTCAACTGACGCTGTTGTTGACGGCGTTGACTTGACACTTAGACACGGAAATATATATTACGTTGCTGAGAATGGTGCTGACACTAACTCTGGAACACATATATTAGATCCTTTTAATACTCTTGAGTATGCATTAACTTTTGCAGAAAAGGGCGACACTATTCATATATTTCCAGGCGAATACGAAGAAGTATTTCCTTTAACTGTGCCAGCAGGCGTTACAATTAGAGGGCAAGGAATTCGTTCAGTTAATATTAAACCTACAGCGGCTACAAACACTAATGATGCATTTTTGCTTAACGGTGAAACTACTATTGAAGACTTGTCTGTTACAGATTTTTATAGCCCAGGTTATGCATTTAAATACGCATCAGGATACGGTGTAGATGCAGACGGAAATCCAACAACTCGTTCACCTTATATTAAAAATGTTACTGTAATTACACAAGGCAGTGTAACTACAGTTGAAGACCCAAGAGGATTCAATCAAGGTGATGCAGGCGGCGGCGTATTTTTAGATGCTTCAGTAGCATCAAATGATGCTATAAACACAGCATTATTATTTCACTCAGCAACATTTATAACACCGGGCGTTGATGCTATTGTGTTAACTAACGGCGCAAGAGTTGAGTGGTTAAACAGTTTTACATATTTTGCAAACAGATCATTGTATGCATATGATAGTCCACAAGGGCGCAGAAATTCAGGCAAAACTAAACTTACATTAAGTGGAATAACAGGAACATTTACTGCTGGTAATACAATTACAATTTCTTCAACAGATTTAAGTACAGTATTAACAGGCACTATTGATAGCGTTGACGGTAATGACATTTATATTCAGGGTTACTTAGACTTAAATGGATTTGATTTAACACCGCAAAGTATTACAGACGGCACAGCAACAGCAACGGCAATTGATAGTTTTGACTTACGTGAATTTGGTGCAGAAGTGCGTTTAATTGCTTCTGCATCAGTTTACGGTAACTTTGGACTTGTTGGACAAGGTCCTGGCGTTATTATGTACGCTATTGGTCAAAACCTTGCGTATATTGGTAATGGAAAAGAAGTTACTAACGATCCAGAAACAGTAATTCAAACAAACGAAATTGTTGAATCAGACGGTGCAAGAATACGTTATAACTCAGTTGATCACAAAGGTGACTTCCGTGTTGGTGACTTGTTTTATGTAAATCAAGAAACTGGTAGTGTAACATTTGCAGTTAGTGATTTTGAAATTAATACAGATAATGGTGTAACATTTACAACCGGCAGTGATAGTACATTTGTAGATGGTACTAAAATTGAAACAGGTGACTGGCGTATTAGCGGTAATACTGTTGAAACACTAACGCAGGACGCAAATTTTGAAGGCGGCAGCGGAACAGTAAACTTAAATTCAGATGTAAATGTAACAGGTAGCCTTGATGTAACTGGTAATGTTACTATTGGCGGCAATATTACAATTGGTGACGAAGCAACAGACACAATTCAAATTGTTGCAGGAATTGATTCTGATCTTATTCCAAAAATAGATAGTACATATAGTTTAGGAACTGCAAATAAAACTTGGGCAAATTTATTTGTAAACCAAGTTAACGTTGACGATATTGTTATACGTGATAACTTTATTGAAACTACATTATCTAATTCAGATTTAGAATTACGTGCTAACGGAACTGGTGAAGTTCTTATACCAAGTAACGATGTACAAATTGATAATAACTTAACTGTAACCGGAACTACTTCTTTAAATGCAACAGTAATTAACGGTACAATTACACATACCGGTGATTATAATCAAACAGGTACTTACTCTATTGCAGGTAGGTTTACAAACGGCAATTTAGTCATTGACGATAATTATATTGAAACTACCCAGTCAAACAGTGATTTAGAATTACGTGCTAACGGAACTGGAACTGTTTATGTTCCAAGTAATGACGTACAAATTGATCAAGATTTGTTAGTATTAGGTACAACTAATTTAACAACTGTAAGCATTCAAGGTAACATTACACAAGTTGGAAATACTACACAAACAGGTAATATAAATTTAACTGGTAACTTTGATCTTACAGGAGACATATCTGTTACAGGCACTGCTCAATTTGAAGATATTAAAATTGAAGATAATGTTATTACATCAACATTAAGTAACTCAAACTTAGAAATACGTGCAACACAATATGGCGATATTTTAATTCCAGACAACGATGTAGTTATAAGAAACGATTTAACAGTTGACGGAACTATTACAGTTGGAGATATTAATTCTGCAGGTACTATTACTGCTAATAGATTTAGTACTGGAGACATATTAATTGATGACAACTTTATTACAACAACATTAAGCACATCAGATTTAGAATTACGTGCTAACGGCACAGGAAATATATATGTTCCTTCTAACGATGTGTTGCTAAGTCAAAATTTAACTGTTTTAGGCAGTACAAGTTTAAAAGACACAAATATAGTTGGTACAATAACTCATACCGGAAACACTACACAAACTGGTGATATTAATTTAACTGGAAACTTGGATGTTACTGGAGAAGTTATTATTAGTGCAAGTGTAATTCAGTTTGAAGATTTACAAGTATCCGGTAACAGAATTACTACAACAGAATCAAATAGTAATTTAGAACTACGAGCTAACGGTACTGGAATTATTTACATTCCAACTAATGATGTTCAAATAACTAATAATTTAAATGTAGATGGAACAATTACAGTTGGAAATATAGTCAGTAGCGGAGACATTGTAGCTAATAGTTTTTCTACAGGTGATATATTAATTGACGACAATTATATTACTACTACACTAAGTAACTCTAATTTAGAACTACGTACTAATGGTACTGGATCAATAATTATTGATACATTTGATATTAACGATAATACAATAACAACACTTGGAGATTTAAATGTATCTCCAGGAAGTGAAATAGTTAATTTAAACGCTACTGGAGCATTAAAACTACCAGTAGGATCAACAGTTGATAGGCCCACAGCCGTACCTGGACAAATACGATTTAACAATGTACTAAATAGATTTGAAGGTTATAACGGATCTAATTGGGTAAATTTAAAAGGAGTAGAAGATTTAGACGGTGACACTCGTGTTACAGCAGAATTAAACGAAGGTACTAATGACGGCATTATTAGATTTGACATACAAGGATCTACTATTGCTACAATTGACTCTACTCGATTAACTGTACCTAACATAGATGTTGATGATATTAACATTGACGGCAATGTTATTAAAACTACAACATTGAATACAGATCTTGAATTAACTGCAAACGGAACTGGTAATGTTGTATTTGATAATTTTGCATTTAAAGATAATACAATTACAAATACTGTTACAAACAGCATTACACTGTTTCAAAATACAGGCAGCGGCTATGTTAAATTCGACGGAAGTTACGGAATTGTATTACCAACAGGCGCAAGTGGAGATAGACCTCCAATTGAATTTTCTGAAGTTGGACAAACAAGATTTAATACAGATGACCAACGTGTTGAAGTTTGGGATGGTCAAAACTGGGTTTCAGTAGCAGGTAGTGCTTCTGGTATTACAAGAAACGATGCTGAAGAAATTGCATTGTCAACAGTATTGGTATTAGGATAAAAATATGGCAACAACATTTAAAAATAAAGTAGTAGCAAATATTGGAACACAACAAACAGAAGTATTAGCAACTAACGATAACGCAAGGGTAACTGTTGTTGGGTTTAGTTTAGCTAACTTAACAGAAGGTGTTGTTCTTGTAGATGTTCAATTAAGAGACGAAGATAGTGTAATGGGTTATTATTCTAAAGAATTAATTGTACCGCCAAATACAAGTTTACGTGTTCTCAATGGCGGCGAAAAACTAATTTTAACACCGAACAATAATTTGTATGTTACGTCTAATGTAGACGATAGTATAGATTGTGTTCTTAGTACAGTAGAGATTGTATAAGGAGAGATAAATGGCATCAACACATTATGTAGGTCAAACACCAAGTATCAATGAACTTTTAGGCACAGGTCAGCCAAGATACTTTTATGCTCTACGCAGAACAGAAGACGGAACACTATTTTTTGCTAAAATTGATCAGCTAAAAGATACAGACGCAATTACAGTAAACAATCCTGGTGCGTCTGCAGATGACTTTACTGAATTTGAATATGGTGTTAACTTTTTTGATGGACGTTTAGAAGAGGATCACAGTCGTCCGTACACAAACTTACAATGGGATCAATATCGCTGGGATAATAAAAATATGTATTATTATGTAAACTCCGAAGGAGAATTGGTTGTAAGAATTAACCAATCGTTTAATTATGATCCAACACAAATAGTCACATAAATATGTAAAATGAATTATAGGAACCGTATAAATGTCAGAATTTAAAATAAGTAGATTAAGATTTAGTTGGGTAGGCGAATGGACAGACCAAAGAGCCTATAACAAAGATGAAATCGTACAGTTTAACGGTAAGGCATATGTATGTTTAATACCGCATACATCAAACGGATTTTATGATGACTTAAACAATATTGAACCTAAATGGGAATTAATGATGACTGGCCAAACCTGGAAAGGTGTTTGGCAACAGTTTACACAGTATGCTTTAGACAACATTGTAATTTTTGGTGGTGTTGTTTATAAATGTAATGAACAGCATTTAAGCGGGTCAATTATCGATCCAGATATTGATAAGTGGGATGTTTATGCAGAGTCTAAAACTTGGGCAAGCGAATGGACATCAAGTACTACATATGGACCAGGTGACATTGTAAATTATGGCGGATCAGTTTATGAGTGTATTGTGTCGCATGTATCTGCTGATACAGACTTAGCAGGTCTTGAAGCTGATTATACCGATGTAGATGATAGTACTGAAAAATATTGGAAACTATTGCAATACGGTGTAAGTTATCGAGGCGAATATGTAACTTCAAATCAAGACAGTACAGAAGTAAGATATAAATTAAACGATGTTGTAAAGTATGGACCAAGTTTATTTAGATGTATTTGGGGTCATGCACCGAGTGTTGAATTTGAAGATTTTGCAGATTCCACTGATTTATACGAAACATTTATTAGTGAATACTGGGAAGAATGGCTACCTGGTTTAGATTTTGACGGAGTATGGAACGAAAACGCTATCTACCAACCAGGCGATGTTGTACAGTATGGCGGATACTTATTCCAGTCAAATGTAATTAATAATATCAATAATAGACCGTCAGTACATTATGGCAATGAAGATTCGTCAGATGCTTGGGAGTTAATTACTAAAGCATACGACATTGAAGGCGAATGGAGTGCTGAAACAGATTATAAAATAGGTAGTATTGTAACATATGGCGGAGACTTATATGTTTCGTTAAAAGATAATATAAGACAAATTCCAGGTAACTTTGAAGTACAAGCAGTATACGAATCCGATGGTTCTTCGGGCAACACTATTATTTTAGAAACATACGATTCAACTAATCCAAATTCTATAACAGTTGGTATGACAGTTGTTGGCGAAGGTATAAGTCGTGGACTAACAGTTGAAACTGTATCAACAAATGAAGTAACAGGAAAAACAACAGTAACGCTAAATTACGCACCGACTGGAACAATTCCAGACAGTGCAATATTAACTTTTTCAGGCGCAAACTTTGAATACTGGGAACTTCTTATTCCAGGATTTGAATATCATGGAAGATGGAGTGATAACAAACTATATAATATCGACGATGTAATTTATTATGGAAATGCAACCTTTAAGTCTTTAAGAGAACACACAAGTTCTTTAGTAAATAGACCAGATAACGATCTACAAAACAATTACTGGACTTTATATCTACAACACGATCAAAGAAATAGTTTAACTGATCCGGGTCAACTTTTAACGTTTGAAGAGAAAAATGTTCCATTAGAAATTGGGCCAGAGGCATCTATTTTAAAAGTTATAAATGGATTGCCAAAATGGAGTGACATTGATTTTACACCAAATGTTTACTATGTTGCTACAAACGGTATAGATGATCCAAGCAGAGGAACAACTCCTGACACAGCATGGAAAACTGTAAAATATGCATGTGAAAGCGTTCTCGAAGGAACATTACAACAAAATGCTAAAGAATTGCTTGAAAGAAATAAAGAATGGATTGTTCAAGAAACATTTTATTGGTTCTTATATCAGCAAAATACAAACCAAGCACCATTTGATACTTCAGTAGATTTTGATAACGATAAAGTTATTAGAGATGCCAGACTTGTTATTGATGCAATAATTGCAGATATTATTAGAGGTGGAAACGCACAAACGGTTGCTGCCGCTCTATCATATTTTGACTTAGAAAGTACAAATAAATTTACAAATGATACTGTTGCCGCACAAGCACCGTATTTCCTTGTATTTTTTGAAAAACAGTTTGAGCTTATTCGATCAGCACTAACAAATACCCAACCAGCACAAAGTTATCAACAGTTAGAAAGTGTTGAAACGCCAGTAATGCAATATTTTAATTCTAACTTAACATTAGAAAACAATACTCTTACTGTTATTGGCGGCTTAGAAAGAATATTGTTAGAACCATTTGAAGCAGGTACACCTAAAGTTATTCCTCCTGCAAACGAGTCTGCATATTCAACAATCTTTATTAGATCTGGTACTTATAATGAAAATTTACCAATTGTGGTACCTGAAAATACAGCACTAAATGGTGACGAACTAAGAGGAACAACTATCCAGCCAGCGGCTCCAGTGAATACATTATGCACAAGAACATTTGGTGATATTAATCAATTTGTTGTTGGGTCAACAGTAAATATGTTCCATAACTGTCCAGTACAATTTGTGTCATTAAACCCTGTTACAGAAATTAGTACAGTGTTTGGTAACGTGATAGCAGGTCAAACGTATTATGTTATTGGTAGTTCTATTACAGATACTACATTTAGCGTTAGTGAAGTACCAGACGGTGAACCGTTTGAACTATTTACTAACCTTGGCGATATGTATGTGTATGGCGGAGAAGCATTAAGCGATATGTTCTATGTAAGAAATGCTACAGGCATACGTAACATGACTGTTAAAGGCTTACGCGGCACACTAACAGAAGAAAATGAATTCTTAACAAGACGTCCAACTGGCGGCGCATATGTTTCACTTGATCCGGGAGAAGGACCAGACGATACAAGAGCTTGGATTAAATATAAATCTCCATACGTACAAAACGTAACAACATTTGGATTAGGTTGTACAGGACTTAAAATTGACAGTACACTACACAACGGAGGAAATACTTCTGTTGTATCAAATGACTTTACACAAATTTTATCAGACGGTATTGGAATTTGGTGTACAGGCGGCAATGCATTAACTGAAGCAGTTTCGGTATTCTCATACTACGGGTATGCAGGATATTTTGCAGAAGACGGCGGACGTATACGTGCTACAAATGGTAACTCATCTTATGGTACATACGGTTGTGTAGCAGAAGGCTTTGACGATAGTGAAATTCCAGCAACAGGCACTGTTAATAACACATCTGGACAAGCTATTGCTAAGGCGGTCGGAGCATTAGGTGCTAATTCTGAAATTTTAAAATTACAGTACGAACATGCTGGTGAACAATATTATGAAGCATCAACAAACATTTTAAAACACTCAAATAGCTTATTAAGTAGTAATCAGCCAGATGAAAATTGGCAAACAGATAGCAATGTTTCTATTGTTAGAGCAAATACAACACCATACGAAAATGAATTTGCTTGGAAAATAACTGCAAATACATCACTTACTGATAGTGCTTATTTCTATCAAGATGCAGAAGTTTATCCACAAGGCGGCGTGTATAATAATATTTCAGGATTTAACGAAAGCGGTTCTGGTATTGACGCAACATTCAATGTTACAGTAACCGGAGACCAATATTTTGTTGCTGTAAATAACGGCGGTAGCGGATATGTTGTTGGAAACCAAATTAGATTATTAGGTAAGTCATTTGGCGGACGCAGTCCAGAAAATGATATTATTGTTACAGTTGATACACTTAATATTACAGCAATCTTAGGAATAGCATTTGAAGGCGTTGTTCCTACTGGGTCAGCATTACCTTATAATGTAAGTATCCATGCTAAAAAAGGTGACACATCATACTTTGATATGTTTAGTATATTCTCAGGATATCAAGAAAGACCTTACAAGGTAAGATTTAATTTTGACACTGAAGAATTAACAACAGAAATATTAGACGGATCAGCTACAGCACCAACTAATCTTAGAGCAGACTTTTTAGAAGACGGATGGTGGAGATTATCATATACAGTTTATGACGAAACTGCACAAAATGATTCAGTAAGATTTAAAGTTTATCCAAGAGGTATTGACGGTATTTCAGGATATACTAATTTTTATGGTGCTCAGATAACATTATCAGAAGATCCATTATTTTTCCTTGAAACAACAGACAATATGCCAACTGCATATGCAAATATTAAGATTACAGGTGCAGGTCAAAATGTTAAAGTTGTTGGTGACGAGTTACGCACAGGATCAGTATTCCAAACAAGAATATTAGAAAGTGATGAAGTTCGTTTAGGTGGATTAGGATATTTGCTACAAACAAATAACGCACAAACTGGTACTGACGAATATCTAACACTTGCAGGATCTGAAGTTGCAGAAGCATCTGAATATGAAGGTATGAGACTTGTTGTACAGTCTGGTAAAGGTGCAGGACAATATGGAATTATTGCAAACTATGATCCAGCATCTAAAGAAGCATCAGTAGTTAAAGAGTCTTTTGATCCGCAAGAAATTGTAGCAACATCTTCTGCAGATAATACATTTACACTTGGTCCTGATTCTTCATTGCAACAAATTTATTTAGGACAAAAAGTACAGTTTACTCCAACATTTTATGATATTAATATAGAAAGTACTTCGCAAAGTAGTTTAAACGTTCTTGCTACAGTAGGAGATTTAACAAACGTTATGTTAGTTGAATCTACAGCAAGATTGCGTGTAGGTCAAAAAATTAACTTTAGTGGCGAGCCGTTTGGTGGAGTAATTACTGGATTTGATTATTATATTATTGATGTTATTGACGATCAAACAATTCAGCTATCTACTTCATTAGGTGGTGCAGTATGGCCGTTATTAAACGTTAACATTGAAGATCCTCAAGATTCACCGTTTGTAATTACTACAGACTTACCTAAATTTAAGTTAAATTATCCAGACAATACAAGTTACTTAAAAGCAGATACTACTGCTAATATGCAAATTACTTTACCCATTCAGTTTACAGGAACAAGTATTGGCGATGTTGAATTAGGTACTACATATTTTATTCATGAAGTTTATAACGATGAGCAATTTAGTATTGCTGAAAGTTTACAACCAGTGTCAGTAACTAATACAGATTCGGCAGATAACTCATTACAAATTTTAGATACATCTGTACTAATACCTCTTAACGGAATTGTTTTTAAAGATGGAATAATTGGTGGACTACAAGAAAAAACAAAATATTATGTTAATGAAATTATTGATGGAACTAAATTTACTCTTTCCAGCGGAACAATTACTACATCAGCAACAGCAACAGAAGGTATTACAAACCTAATAACAGTTGATAGTACAGCAGGTTTTATTCCTAATGCTCCAATTATTTTTACAGGTGTTACGTTTGGTAGTATTGATAATGATAAAGTGTATTACATTCAGGTTGTTAACGATGCAACAACATTTACTATATCTGAAGCTCCAGGAGGTGCGGCTGTACCGTTAACTTCTCAAGTAGGTCAGGTAATTGTACGCACTGTATCAGATGAAGTTACAGTAAGCACTGATGCAGGAGTTATGACTGGAGATTCAACAGGTCCTAAACTTGAGCTATCTGCAGGAAGAGGAGCAATGGAAGCTTCGTTCTTTACAGAAACTTTTGGTAATATTGTTGAAGGTACTACATACTTTGTTAGAGAAAAACTTGAAGGAACATCGTTTAATCAAATTACAATAGCAGAAACATTAGGAGGTCCAGAGTTTGCACTTGCAGATGAAGACGGATCGATGCAAATACAAGCCGTTGGATGGGATCATATTAATGCTGGTACTCCTCTTGTAACAACATTTGACTCAACATCAGTTTATGTAATTGAACCAAGAATTACATATGATTATCCGCCATTTATCCAAGAAGACATGAATGAAGTTGAAGGTGCTCCGGAAAGCGGATATTCAGTCATAGTAAGCGACGGATTTAAACCATTTGCTGTTGCACGATACGGCGATAAAGTCAAATCTACAAGCGATAGCTTAACATGGGATCAGGACTATGTTTTACCTGTTGCAGGATTACCTGTAACAGAAGGCGGTAATGGTGGTTGGACTGATGCATGTTTTGGAAATAACACTTATGTAATTATTTCAGAAACTGGACAAGACTCGTTGTATTCAGTATCTGAAGGACTTACGTGGCTATCCAGTAATTTACCAACATTGCCGGCACCTGCTCCAGGAGAAGACCAAGCATATTGGTCAGCAGTTGCTTATGGTAATGGTAACTTTGTAGCAGTAGCACACGGTGCAGAAAATTCAGCATATTCAACAAATAATGGCGGCACTTGGACAGAAGTAACAGGACCAATTGGCCCTGACGAAAAATGGATTGATGTAGCATACGGTAACGAAACATTTGTTGCAATATCAACTGACTCAAGTATTGCAAAATATTCAACAGATGGCGGCCAAACATGGAGTGCTACTGATATGTTAGGCGGCGGTGATTCTTCAGTTGATAACTGGAGCAAAATTGAATTTGGTAATGGCAGATTTGTTGCAGTTTCCAGAGACGAAAGACCACCTGTATACAGTTTTGACGGTATTAATTGGTATGCGTCTAACTTATCTGTTAATGGAACAGAGTTTAAATACGGACAAGGATTGTTTATGTTAATTGATTCGGATACTGGATTTACATATACATCACCAGACGGTATTAACTGGAGAGAAGAAACTTCTACAATTGGTAGAGATTACAGTGTTTTAGGATTTGGTATTGAACCAGACACACGTCATGGATACTTTTATACAATGGATCCATTAGCACTTCTTCCTTCAAGAATAAGTGCAGGTTGTAGAGCAATAGCAAGAGCTACTGTACAAACTGCTAAAATTACTGCTGTTACAATGTTAGAACCAGGTTCAGCATATGAAACAGATAGCTTTGTGCCTAATGTAAGAATTACTGACCCTAATAATTCAGAAGAAGCATTACTTCAAGTTCGAGTAGGCAATGGAACACTTGGTGCTCCAAGTTTTATTGATTTTGGTTCTGGATATAACACAACTTCAACTGCTATTGCAATTAGAGGTGAAGGATTTAGTGATTCGTTCCAAACTGGTTTAGAACTTATTGCGTCAGGCATTACAAGATTCCCAAGTCCGGGCGACAACTTACAATTTGAAGGCAATCCTGAAGTATATCGTGTTGCAAAAGCAACAAGACTAAGAGGAACAGAAGTTCCAAATTTAGAAGCAATAATTTCATTAAGTCCGCAAATTACACAAGAGACTTCGCCAGAACACAATACACCGTTTACTATTCGTAGTAGATTTAGTCAATGTCGTATTACAAACCACGACTTCCTAAACATTGGATTTGGTAACGAAATACAATCTAACTATCCTGATTTACCAGAAGATACTGGACTTGAACCACAAGACGAAATTGTTGAAACAAATAACGGTCGTGTGTTCTACTCAAGTACAGACCAAGACGGTAACTTTAGAGTTGGTGACTTGTTTGCTGTTGAACAGGCAACAGGTGTTGTTACATTGAGTGCTCAAGAATTTGGACTTGAAGGACTAACAGAATTAACAATTGGTGGTGTTGCACTTGGTGGCTCTCCAGTTGTTATTACAGAGTTTAGTACAGATGGCACATTTGTTGCTAACTCAAATAATATTGTTCCAACGCAAAAAGCGATTAGAACATACTTGGCAAGTAGATTGTCACAAGGTGGTTCAGATACATTTACAGGCTTGCTACAAGCAGGTACTGTTAAAGTAGGTGGACCAGATGAAATTACATCGTCTGTTCCGGAAGGAGGAGACGGTTGGCAAATTAAAATGGGGGCAAAAACAAACGTTACAGGACCATTAGCAGGATGGGCTGGAGACGGTTTGGCATTCTCGTATTTTATGAAGACGCTTGTCGATCCTACACGCGGCGGACAGCAATAAGATAAATACATGAACACAACGGAGTTTAAATAAAAAATGGCAGAGTTTAAGTTAGGTAGAATTAGATTTGTTTGGCAAGGCGATTGGCAAGCCAGCAGATCTTATGTGGCGGATGACGTTGTTAGCTTTGGTGGTAAATCTTACATTTGTATTAGAAACCACACTGCATCATCAACATTCAATGTTGACTTTGATAACGAAATACCAAAATGGGATATTGTTTCAGATGGTACAAGCTGGCAAGGAGAATGGCAGCCAGAGTATGACTATGCACCGGGTGATGTTGTAAAATACGGTTCTTTAGTATACATTGCTGAAACAGGACATACATCAGCTACATTTGAAGCTCCTGATTATTTAGGTCTTGAAGAAGACTTAGATAAGTGGACACCTTTTGCTACATCTTTTGATTGGAAGGGCGATTGGACCACTGATACAAGATTTAAAATTAATGACTTAGTACGTTACGGCGGCTTTGTATACCTATGTAATACTGCACACGTTTCTGCCTCGACAGCAGCCTTAGGTTTAGAAGCTGACCAAGCTAAATGGGAATTATTTAGTGATGGCATTGTTTATTTAGGTGACTGGAATACTGGCATTAGATATCGTGTTAACGATGTTGTTAAATATGGCGGTAATGTATTCATTTGTACTGCTCCTCATACATCAGCAGACTTTTTAGCAGAAGAAGCAAATTGGGATACATTTATTGAAGGCTTCCAATTTGAAGATAGCTGGGATAATGCAACTGTTTATCAAATTGGTGATACAGTTACATACGGTGGTTACATATACGTTGCTAAAACAAATAACACAAATTCACAACCTACATCCAATCCAGATGATTGGGAAGTGTTTACAACAGGTTTTGCCTTCCAAGGCGATTGGAGTTCATTAGATAGTTATAAAGTAGGTGATGTTGTACGCTTAGGCGGCAATACATATGTTGCTGTTGCTGATAACTTAGACGAAGAGCCACCGGAAGATACTTACTGGAGTAAGTTAAATTCAGGTATTAACTGGACAAGAAGTGTAGAAACATTTTCACAAATTGCTGGCGTAAACAATCAAGGACAATCTGGCTCAGGCGCAAGATTTGATATTACTAAAGCAGATACAGTTTATACTTTAACATTGTCAACAGGTTTTGCTGGAACTGGTTATGTTAACGGAGATATAATTACAATTACAGGTGACAATGTTGGCGGTCAAACACCAGCAAACGACATTGTTATTACAGTTACCGGAGTCGACGGCGATGCAATTGATACGTTTACACACTCTGGTTATTCATCATCATGGATTGCAGGACAATCATATCATGTAGGCGATGTTGTTATTTACGGCGCAAGTTCATTTATTTGTGTAACTAAACATACATCAGGATCAGCTAATCGTCCAGACAACGATTTGTCTGCAACATATTGGAACATTTTAAGTATTGGTTCTGAGGCACTTTCGTTAAGTGTAGACGGTGACTTAGTTTATTACGGTAATAATGGTCCTACAAGATTGCCAATTGGAGTTGATGGACAGATTTTACGTGCATCGGATGGATTTCCGGAATGGGCAAACTATGGCTTGATTGATAATGTTGTTTATGTTGGTCCTTTAGGTACTGATGTTCCTCCACCAATTGCTGGATTAACAATTGACAAACCTTTTGCAAGTGTACGTTATGCACTTGATCAAATTAAATTAGGGTATCTAAATCCGCAAACACGTGATATTTTAAAGAATAATAAACAATATCTATTAAAAGAAGTTACTAATTGGATTAAGTATACTTACAGAGTTACAGTAACTTCAACAAACGCAGGTACACGTAGATTTACTTGTAATACTACAGAAAATCTTAAAGACGGAATGCCAATTGTATTTACAGGCGATGTGTTTGGTGGTGTTACAGAAGGCACTACTTATTATATTGACTCTGTTGTTAATGCTACAGAATTTAGAATTGCAACTACACCAGGCGGCGTATCGTTTATTCCAACAGACGCAACAGGTATAATGCAAGGCGACCTTGCATATGATGAAGCTAAATGCGAAAGAGATACTGGTTTAATTGTTGACGCATTAATTTATGATGTGTCACGTGGAGGTACATTAAAAACTACTGAAGCAACAAAGGCCTACTACACTGAAGCAGGTAACGAATATATTAATTCAAATTTAGGAAATCAACGCATTCAAACTGTTGAAGCATATACACAACTAAAATCGTTTGTAAGCACTTTACTTAATAATCAAACTCCAGTTAATTATCAACATCTTAATGGAATTAAGTTAACTGAAAGAGCTCAGCAAGTAATTGATTTATCTCTTAGTGCTGAAGAAACCGGTAAAACAAAAGCAAATGAATTATTAGATATTGTTATTAATGGCATTGAAGCAGAATCAAATACAGCTATTGCACTTCCGGTATTACCAAATACAACAGTGTTTATTAAAACAGGCACATACAACGAAGTTCTTCCAATGATCCTTCCAGAATATACTGCGGTAGTTGGCGACGAATTGCGTACAAGTGTTATACAACCACAGCCTGCAATTTCAGAACTTAGGAATGATAAAAATAAAACTGTATCTGCATTAAACAGAATTTTAGATGTTTCGTCAGAAATTATTCAAAATGTTGAAATAGAACCAACTACAGGAAATACTGTATCTCAAAAATATATTAATGGATACGGCGGTAATTCAACAGCAACAAATAGAATTAATAACGGAATTGAAATTACACAAGATGTATTAAAAACTGGTTTAAGTATTGTTGATACAATGCCAGCTGTTGGTCCAACTCCAACTTCTGGAACTAATAACGCAAGCGATTCAGGATTTGCAAATGCAGTAGCACAGATTGAAGCAAACTATGAGTTTATTAAAGAAGAAATAGTTGCTTGGATCCAAGTACAGATTGACGGAAATATTGCTCCATTTACAACAGCATTTACATATGATACTGATTCTTGTAGAAGAGATGTAGAATATATTCTTGATGCACTACGTTACGATTTAACTTATGGTGGTAATTTCCAAACTACTGTTGCATGTAGAAGTTACTTTGTAGACGGAAGTCCAGTTTATGGTGCAGGTGAAAAAGAAGAAACACTTGCGGCATATGCACATTTAAAAACTGTTGTAGGCGACATTATTACTGAAACTGTAATTACAGCAAGTGTAGGAAACGACCTAACACAAAATACTGATGGAACAGCAGGGTCTGCGGGAGCAGAAACATTTGCAGAAGCTCGTGTACAAGAAATTTTTGACACTATTGACACAGATGGTACATTACCTACAGAAGTTGCTCCAGATACATCTTGGGTGTCATCTACGTTTACAGCATTTGCATCAGATATATCAGCAAAAACATCTGAAATTCAAAATGCAGTAATTGATTACACAAACTCAAACTTTGGTAACTTTAATTACGATAGTGCAGTTTGTAGACGAGATGCAACACTCTTAAAAGTAAATTCAGCATATGATGTAGTACTTGATACTAACTATAATGCTGTTAGAGATGGCCTTGCATATCAGAGAGGCTCAGCACAGAGTGTAAAAGAGTATCAAGAAGAACAAACTGTTGGAACTATTACACAACAAAAAACTCTTGTAAATGCTTTATTAAGCGATCCGGATGCACAAACAAGAAGTGACGCATACTTTGACGAAATAATTGACATTATCCAAAATGGTTCAGCAAGTGCTAATCCTATTGTTTACTCTGATACTGGTGTTACTTCAAAAACAAATGCAAGAACAGAGTTACAAACAAATAGACAAAATATTATCGATGACTTAACTACGTGGATTGGTGCAAATTATCCAGACCATACATACAGTGTTGAGGTTTGTGAAAGAGACACTGGTCGTATTGTTGATGCTATTAGCTATGATATTCAATACGGTGGAAACAGTGCAACGTATGAAGCTTCAAAAGCATATTTTGAAGGATATGTTGAAGTACTACCAGTAGCACAGAGAGATATTTCAGTTGCGGCATTTGAGCAACTTGCAGTTATTGTAAAAACATATATTGCTAATACAACAGAACAAGACGAAGCAGAAGCATTAGTATTAATTGTTGCAAAAGTAATTGAAGCAGGAACTATAATTGCACTACCAACAAAGACATATCCAGATTACAGTGCATTAGCAACTGCGGCAATACGTTCTGATGCAGACGATGTAATTGCAGATACAACTGTTGTACCGGCTACACTACAATTTGTAACAGACGAATATAGTACATTTAAATACGATCATGCTAAGTGTTCAAGAGATATTGGATATGTAGTTGATGCATTAGAATACGATATGCAGTTTGGTACTAAATTTAATTCATTAAAGGCCGGTATGGCTTATCGTAGAGGAATTGCATCATCGCTGGAAGTTGTTGAAAATCAGTTAGAAGCAACACTTGCATCGTTTGATGTTGTAAGAGAAGAAATTAAAGAAATTACTTCTGGAACACAAAGTGTAATAGATAACACAGATAATATTATTGATATTTTAGTTAATAATACTGTTCCGTCGTCCTATACTATTACTGATCCTACTAACTATGATACAGGTTTCTTTAATGCACGTAGATTAGTTGTTGCAAACAAACAATTTATACAAGACGAAATTAGTGCATACATGGCAGATCAATATTCGGCAGTATGGACAGGATTTACTGTTGATGAGCAAAACGAATGGTTAGCAGAGATTGATAAAATTGTTGATGCTCTAAGATATGATTTAACTTATCGCGGAAACTTAGAAACTATTGTTCGTGCAAGATCATACTATAAGGATGGTATCCTAATTCGTGCAGAATCAGAAAAGCCTGCATTACTTGGTGTTAAAGATAGACTTATTGCTATTATTGATGATATTGCAACTGGAGTATCAATTACAAGAACAACAGGAAACGTAACAGTACAGGATACAAACGGAACAGCAGGTTCTGCGGGAGCAGGAGCATTTGCTGTAGATCGTATTACAGAAATTAAAGAAACTATTGATACTGGATTAACTCCGGCATTAATTTCGCCTTCAACAGCATGGGTTGACAGCGGATTTGTTAAATTTAAAGATACAATTGACTCAAGACTTGAAATTATAAAACAAGCGGCAACAGATTATATAGATGTTGTTTATCCTAATTTAACTTATGATAAAGAAAAATGTGCAAGAGATGTAGGATATATTATTGATGCTGTAGCATATGATGTTATTTTTGGAAGTAACTTCCGTAGTTCTCAAGCAGGACTTGCATATCAGAGAGGTATAACATCTACAGATTATGTAATTGAAAATCAATTAAATGCAACTGTACAAACAATTGAATTTATTCAAGAATCTTTAAAAGAATTAGCTGTAGGCGTGTTAACAGAAGAAGGAACTCGAGAAACTTCTAATAGAGCATATGATATTACAATTGGTATGCAAACTATTATACAGAATGGTTTAGATTCGTTACCACCAATTGAGTTTCCACTACCGCCAAATTATAATACTGCCGATTATGCAAATACTGCTTATGCATCTGCATCAAACACATCTGGTAGTACAGAAACATTTGGTCATGCAGTAGACAGGATTGTTGCTAACTATGACTTTATAAAACAAGAAGTTCGTAAGTGGTTAGAAGATCCAGCAAACGGATATGACACTTTCTGGGGTGGATTAACAACAAATGCACAAGATCGTTGTATTAGAGATGTTGGCTATATTTTAGATAGTACACGTTATGATTTATTATATGGTGGAAACACACAGTCGCTTATCACAGGATCTGCTTACTTTACAAACTTTGTATTATCAATTGACAGTTCAGAGTTACCTGCAACTATTGCGGCTTACGGAAGATTAAAAACAGTTACAGACCAAGTTATTCAAGGCCAAGCTGTTACAACAAGTCCGGGAGTTACTGAAGTACAAGATACAAGCGGCACAAACGGTAATGTTTCTGCGGCAGAATTTGCATTAGATAGAATTGATGATGTATTAGATTGGATTCAAAATACAGCACCTAACGCTACAATTGAAGTTGCAACTGACTACGGTACAAATGAAGTAACAACAGCTTACAACAGAATTGTTGAACGCAAAAATGAAATTGTAGAAGACGTTGTATTTTGGGTAGAAAAATATTTCCAAGACTTAGAATATAATCAAGATACATGTCGAAGAGATGCCGGGCTAATGGTTGATGCTATTGCACGTGACATTATTACAGGATCTAACTTTGCTACAGTAAAAGCTGGAATGAGCTATTTTAGACAAATTCCATCAGCTGAAGAAGTTATTAATAACGAATTAAAAGCAACTGTAGGAAGTATTGGATTCCTTGCAGAAAAGGTTAAACGTACTTGTGCTGTTGCACCAAGTGCGGCTATTGAATTGTTGATTGAAGATGTAACAAATTATATCTATGGCGGCGAACAACCAGTAGAAAAATGGATTGCACAATCAAATGCTACAGAAGCAAATGTAGCAGGTGCTTCAATTATTTGGGAAAATAAAAAATATATACAAGCAGAAGTTCTTGCATATATTAATGAAAACTATCCAACACTTGATTATAATCAAGAAAAATGCGAGCGTGATGTAGGATTTATTGTTGATGCATTAAGATACGATCTTACATATGATTCTGATGTTGCAACTACTCGAGCAGCCGAGTATTATAATACACAAGCAAATGGATTTTTAGAGTCAACACTTAGTAATGATGAATTAACTGCTACACTTGATGCATACGATTATATGAAGCAAATTGTTAATGGTTTAGCTGTAAATACTATTTCAAGTCCAGGCTCATTGCAAGATATTGTAAAACCAGTAGCAAGAGATGAACTACAACAAGTAGGTGATTCAGGAACATTGGCAAGAACAGAAGAGTTAATGACAAAGATTTACAATTATTTGGTTGATTATACTCAAGCGCCAACTATCACAGTTACTACTATTGCGTCTAATGTACTTACTACAAGCGAAGCACACGGATTAGAAATTGGTGATGAAATTTATGCACCAGATGGTGGCGAAACATATTTTGTAAAAACTGTTCCGTCTACAACTACAATTACACTGTCAGATTACTTCCAAGGTCCTACAACTAATATAGGAGATCAAACAGGTGTGCAATTTGTATACAATGTATATAGACATGCAAGCATTGTAGAAACAAGTGCAAGTCTAAAACAACAATATACAAATTTAACTGGTTCTATTGAGTCTATTAAGCAATCTATAACAGAGTTTATTGCAGAAGGTTATCCAACACTTGACTATAACGTAGAAAAGTGTGAAAGAGATGTTGGATATATTGTAAATGCTGTTGGTAGAGATATGATGGTTAATTCAAACTATTTGACTACTATTGCTTCAGAAGCATACTATAGAGGAACCCAAGCAGACGAAGTGTTAGGTCCTCAAAAAATTGCAACAGTTCAATCTTATAGAGAACTGAAAAATGTAATTGCAACATATGTAAATGGAGATGCAACTGCATTAAAACGTACTAATGAGTTAATGGACATTATTATTAAAATGCTCGACAAAGGTAATGGCAAAACTCCATCAATTATTGGTACAACTACGTATCTAAATGACAGAGAAACTATTAATGCTGTTGATGTTTTAAAAGTAAATAGAGACTTTTTGGCAGCAGAAGCTACAGCTTGGATTGAACAGAGCTTTGGTGGTATTGTTACAGAAATTACAGGCTCTCCAGGATCTGTTGTGTTTGATAGAGAACACAATTTACAAGTTAATGATCCTGTTGCTTTTGACAGCGATGCATTTGGCGGAGTAGAAGCTGGAAAAACATATTATGTAAGCAATGTAGTTTCAACTTCAGAAGTTGAACTTACTGACGAAATTAACGGAATATCATTAGACTTTACAGGTGGTATAGGTTCAAGTGTAGTAACTTATGCGTTTGATAGAGAAGCATGTAAGCGTGATATGCGTGAATATGTCGAAGCTATTATTTACGATTTACAATATCCTGGAAACCATAAAGTTCATAAAGCGGCAGAATTATATTTAAATGCTGTAAATGGTTCAGAACGTTCAGACATGTTCCATGTACGTAATGCTACAGGTGTACGTAATATGACTGTTAACGGATTACGTGGTAACCTAACAGAAGAAAACTCTTTTGGAACAAGACGCCCAACAGCAGGTGCATATGTATCACTTGATCCAGGTTTTGGTCCTTGGGATACAGAAGCATGGGTAACTAACAAATCATGTTATGTACAAAACGTTACAACATTTGGTGTAGGCTGTGTTGGTTGTAAGATCGACGGTGCGTTACACGCAGGTGGTAACAGATCTATCGTTTCAAACGACTTTACACAAGTACTAAGTGATGGTATTGGTGTATGGTGTAGCGGTAACAACTCACTAACAGAGCTTGTATCCGTGTTTGCATACTACAACTATTCAGGTTACTTAGCAGACTTTGGTGGACGTATTCGTGCTACAAACGGTAACTCATCTTATGGTACATACGGTGTTATTGCTGAAGGTACTGATACTGGTGAAGAGCCAATCGTTGCAACTGTAGACAACTTATCGCAAGATGCACTTGTTGGATCAGTATTAACCGACGGTGAAGAACAAGTATTACGTTTTGAATTTACAAACGCTGGTAGAGATTATACTAATGCTGAATTTGCAATTAGTGGTACTGGTTTTAATGCCGCAGTTATTGATACTGAATTTAGAGACCAAGCAGTTGTTGAAACACGCATTATTGATTTAGACGACGGAAATACTGTAGGCGGTGAAGACTTTACTTCAGCGCAAAACGTTGCACAGGGTGGCGATCCGTATACATTAACATTGGCAGCAACAGATACTGCATTAGGTGATCAATATTCAGGTATGAATGCTCAACTAACAGCAGGAACAGGTGTTGGTCAATATGGTACAGTATTAACATTTAACAATGGTACTAAGGTTGCTACAATTTATAAACCAAGTGTAGGACCGTTTACAATTACTGACACAGTGTCGTCTACTAATGTAATTACTATTTCAAGTGATGTAGCTGAACAATTATATGTAAATATGCCAATTTATGTCGAAAGCGATATTGCAGGTTTACAAAGAGGTGATTTATATTATGTTCTTACTGTTTCAGGCAATGATATAACAGTAAGCACGTCAGAAGGCGGATCAACATTCTCAATTACAGCTGATACAACAGGACAAACTGTTGGGCTATACGAAGCAGGTTGGGATCATGTAATTCCTGGAACACCTTCAGAGCTTGGATTAGATCTAACAACAGGCTACATAATAGAACCAGCAATTTCATATACTGAGCCTGGTTATACAGCAAATGCTGGAACAATGGCTACTGCTCAAGAATACGGTGCAGTTGAATACGGAGATAATAGATTTATTGCATTGCCGCAAGGTTCTGTAAGTACTAATTATTCCTTAGACGGCGAAAATTGGGTACTTGGTGGTAATCTTCCATCTACTGGATCGTGGCAAAAAGCAGCCTATGGTGGCGGCGTTGGTGCAACAGCAACAGCAATCGTTGGCGGACTTGGAGGAACAGGAGCTATCTTAGAAGCCGAGTTAGGCGAATTAAACAGCATTGGCTTACCAGGACCAACACAGATTTCAAAAGTAAATGTTATTAACGGCGGACGTGGATATGTAACTGCTCCAACTATTACATTTACTGCTACATCAGGTGGCGGTGGCGCAAGTGCTGTTGCTACAGTTAAAGATGGTAGTATTCAAGAAATTATTATTACAAGTACTGGTGCAGGTTATGGCGCGGCGCCAACAGTAACAGCAGATACTGATAAAGTTACTGAAGTCATTGTTAATAGCTTTGGTAGAGATTATTTATCACCACCAACAGTTACAATTAGCGGCGGCGGCGCAAGTACACAAGCATCTGTAACAGCAACTATGAATAACGAAGGTGTTGCTACTATTGTAATTGATGAAGATGTAGACGGAAATCCATTACGTGGTGAAGGTTACACATCACAACCTACAGTTACTATTACAGACGGAAATGCTAAATGGGTTGCTATTGATGTAGCAGGAAACGCTAACGCTTATTTGTCAACAAGTGACGGACTTACTGATACTTGGACAGCAGGCGCGGCAACTCCAGGAACTGCAAACAATGATATTGCTTACGGAAACGGATCTTGGGTTGTAGTAGGCGGCAACGGCGGAAGCGGCGCCGCAGGTACATCAACAACAGGAACAGCCTGGGTATCAAGAACAATGACAACACTTGCTTCTGGAACTGACGAATTTAGTGGTGTAGCATACGGAAGTAACAGATTTGTTGCAATATCTCAAGAAGGCGAAACAGCAACAAGTAGTAACGGTATTACATGGGCCGCTGGCGGAGCATTACCAAGTACTGCTGGTGCTTGGAGCTTTGTAGAATACGGAAATGGCAGATTTGTTGCATTATCAACATCAGGAGAAGTGGCAATAAGTTACAATAATGGTGAAGATTGGTATGCATCTGCAATGGGCGGCGTATCTAATATTGAATCTGCTAATTGGACAAATCTTGCTTACGGCCAAGGCTTGTTTATGGCAGTTGGAGATAATAAAGTTGCAACAAGTGAATTTGGTTTAACTTGGACTGATAGACAAGAAGATCTTACTGCATCGTTCTACGGTGTTGCATTTGGTAATCCAAATAATGTTCCGCGTTGGGTAACTACACAAACAACAGGTGGTACCAACGGCGAAACATACACAATTAAAACTGGTGCTCGTGCAATGGGTAGAGTTACACAAGAAGACGGATCTATAGTACAAATTAGACTATCTGAGCCAGGATCGGGTTACCCAATAGGTAATGTTGAAAGTACTACGGCGCCAAATACAATTACACTTGATACTGTAGATAACTTATTTGTAGAGCAACCTATACAATTTAGTGGCTCAACAGCAGTAGGATTAGATTCAGAAAGACTTTACTACATTTCAGATATAACTGGTAATGATATTGAAATTAGTTTGCTAAAAGGTGGTGCAAGTTTTGATATTCAAACTGTAGACAACGAAGATATTGGAACACTAACATATAAGTCAGGACCGTTAACAACATTAACAGATCCAAATGTAACTGTTCCGGCAGCAGTTAATTCAAGAATTGTAAACGGTGCATTAGGTAATCCAACATTTACTAATAGAGGTACAGGTTATACAACTGCTACTGCCGAACTTGGCGGTGATGGTAGTGCAGACTTGTATCAGCCAAGCACATTTGTTGCTGTAGCAGACTTGTTTGAGTTACCAGAACCAGGTTCTAACGTTGAGTTTGACGGAATACCAAACAGATGGTATAAATTGGTTACTATTAGTAATGTTATTGGACAGCCAGGAAGTTACACAGCAACATTCCAAATTAGTCCAGGATTAACAACACTAAATGCACCAAAAGATAACACAAGTATTACTACTACTAACAAGTACTCGCAAGTACGTCTAACAGGACACGACTTCTTGTACATTGGTACTGGTAACCAAGCTGATACTAACTATCCGTATGTTGACATTACAACAGCAAGTATTGATAGACAACAATTAAGTAGCGGTGGCGGAAGGGTGTTCTTTACATCAACCGACCAAGACGGTAACTTTAACGTTGGTGGACTATTTGGCGTACAACAGTCCACAGGTACTGCGACATTGGATGCTGATGCATTTAACTTAGCAGGACTACAATCATTGCAGTTAGGTGGTATTGCAGTTGGTATTGGATCGGCTGTTATTACACAGTTTAGTACAGACCCGTTCTTTACTGAAAACAGCGATAATATTGTTCCAACACAACGAGCAATTAAATCATATATTACTGCACAGATTGGTGGTGGTCAGAGTAGCTTGAACGTTAACACTTTAACAGCTGGTGTTGTGTTTATTGCTAACGATGAAATTACTACAACCAACGGTGGTCAGCTAAATATTAAAGCAAAGATGAACTTTACAGGTGGTATTGACGGTGCGCCAGTAGCACTTGGATACTTCTTATCAAGATAATGGAGAAAAAATAACATGGCGACAGGAAGACTCGGAGTACAGGATCTAACAGCAGATACCGATACTGTTTTATATACAGTACCAGTAGGATCATATGCTGTAGCGAATGTATCTATTACAAATAGAAACGAAACATCGATTTCTATGAAATTGGCAATGGCCACAACAGCAACGCCTACAGCGGCAGAATGGATTGAATGGAATACAATTATTATTCCAAACGGTGTATTTGAAAGAACAGGCTTAGTTTTACAGGGCGGACTAAATATAGTAGCAAATGTAGATTCTGCAAATGTTGGTGTAACTGTTTATGGCATCGAAACATCAACAACGTAATTAGGGGAAATAGAGAATGGCACGTTACAATACAGCACCACAAACGTTAGAAGTAGATGGAGAAACTGAATTTACCTATGCGTTTACTGGCGGAATAATTAGTTTAACTGGCACAGCGGGCTATACTGTAACAATGGTAAGTCCTGTATTTTTCCCAGGCAGTAAACAAACATTTTATAATTCTACCGACGATATGATCACTATTGCTACGGCAGCGGGTCAGATTACAGGTAATGGTGTTACACTTGGAACATCAATTGATATTCCAACAAACTCAACATATGTTTTAACTTCAGACGGCACAAATTATGTTCTAACAAGTGCATTAGCAGGTACAACAGTATTCGAACTTCCTGTCACATTTAACGATGTACTAAACGCTGATGCAAAAGTAGAACTTAATCCAGCAGATAACAATGTAGAAATTAAACCAACAGGAACAGGTACAGTTGATATTAGTCCTCAGTCCAGTGTTAGTATTCAACCTGGCGGCGTTGCTACTATTAGACCTACCGGAAATTTAATTCTAAGTTCTGCAACAGGAACTTTATCAATTGGTGATGCTGGAAAAACTACAAGTTTTCCAGGAAATATTGAATTTACAGAAGATGGCCAAACAGTTACACTATCACCAACTGGAACAGGTTCAGTAACTATTGATCCGGGCGGAGATGTAACAATTGGTGCAGGTGGAACACTATCTATTAGTTCAGACACACTTGGAACTATTTCAAACATGGCAATTGGCGCAAGTAATCCAAGTACTGGCGGATTTACAAGTTTAAGTGCAGCCGGTGCTGTTACTTTTACAGCTAATACAGCGTCTACAAGCACAACATCTGGTACTTTAGTTGTAACTGGAGGATTAGGTGTAAGTGGTGCAATTTACGGCGGAAGTATTCAAAGTACTCCAGTTGGTAGCTCAAGCCGTAGCACAGGTGCGTTTACTACACTAACAGCAAACGGTGCAACAACATTTACAGCAAACACAGCATCGTCAAATTCAACATCTGGCACAGTAGTTGTAACAGGCGGCATTGGTGTAAGCGGTGCAATTTATGCAGGCAGTATTCAAAACACTCCAATTGGTAGTTCAACTGCTAACAGTGGTGGATTTACTACACTAACTGCAAACTCAACTGTAGACTTTACAGGAACTACTGACGCTACTAATAACTCAGGCGACACAGGTACATTACGTTGTGAAGGCGGCGCAAGTATTGCTAAACGTGTTTATTCAGGAGGCGGCTTTGTAGGTCCAATTGGTAATGTATCAAGAAGCTCAGGAGAGTTTACATCTCTAAGCGCAACAAGTACAGTAGGATTTACACCAAATAATGCTAACGTAACAATTTCGCCAAGTGGTACTGGTACAGTTACTATGGCGCCAGCAGGTGGCGGATCAATTAACAATATGTCAATTGGTGCTACCACTGCAAGCACTGGTAAATTTACAAGCCTTGAAGCAACTGGTAACTTAGATGTTGCACGTTATATTAGACACACAGGCGATACTAATACGTATATTGACTTTGAAGGTGATACAATTAGTATGTACGTTGGCGGAAGCCGTGAAGTTACAATTAATACTACAGGTGTACGTTTAGGTGACACAGGTAATGCATATATACAACCAGTAAGTGGCAACTATGGTTCACTCCAAATTGACGGTGGAGCACACGGTGGTTGGGAAGGCTTAAACGTTGGTGGCCGTTTTGTAATGATGCACGACAATTCAAATACAATGGGCCTTTACAATGACGTAGATAACCACTGGATTTTAGAACACAGTCGTAATTCTTGGACAAGATTATATTACGATAGTGGTAATAAACTCGAAACACGAAGTGATGGCGCACAGACAAACGGCATTCATAGAGCAACTGGTAACATTATTTCAAACACTTCAGATGGTAGACTTAAAACTAATATCGAAAACATTCCAAATGCATTAGATAAAGTTATGTTACTTAATGGTGTAACATATAATTGGAATGAAAACACACCAGAAGGTTTTGATAAAGAAAAAACTGAAGTAGGTTTGATTGCACAAGAAGTTGAAGCAGTACTTCCTGAAATTATTCACAATGCTCCATTTGATAGAGATGAAGACGATAATAGTATTTCAGGCGAAGATTACAAAACACTACAATACGAAAGAGTAGTACCATTACTTGTAGAGGCAATTAAAGAATTAAAAGAAGAAATAAATAAATTAAAAGGAGATGCATAAATGGCAACTTGTTTATATAGTGATGGAATAAGATTTCCAGACGGTACATGCCAAAGAACGCAGGGTACTGTTCCTGGAGGAATGTTTCAGTGCTTTAATACCTGTATGGTATGCTGTGGTCCTCATAGATGTAGATCACATTGCGGTCGCTGTGGCACTTGGACAGCACCAACATGTGCTTCTGAAATAACATTTGAAATATGGAGTGGCGGCGGCTCTGGAGCAGGACACTGTTGTCAAGGTTGTTGGTGCGACATGGCCAGTTGCGGTGCATTTTCAGGATATTATGGTAGAAAAACGTTACGAAGACCAGACGGGCAGTTTAACCCAGGATGCGTATATTGTTTCTGTGTAGGAGCAGGCGGCAACGGTACAACAAATAACGGTTGTGGATGTTTTTCAGTATGTTGTGATCAGCCAAGAGGTTGTTCTTCGCATATTAGAGGATCTGGACTATGTTGTTTTTGTATAACAGGCGGTAAAGGCGGCTATAATATTTACTGTACATGCATGTGTAATAACCAGGGTAATAGACAAGAGTCAATGTGTGGTTTAGGTCTATGTATTGGTTGTAAATATGACTTTATTGATATGGGTAACCAACCATATTTTACACAATTTAGATCAAACGTTAACTGTGGTACCAGAGCAAGTGGTATTTCAGAATCGTGGGGATTAAAAAATAGACACGAATATAATCTACAAACACAAAACAAATATTGCGGATGTATGTCTTGTTGTAGAGGTTTCCGACAAATTGCAAGAGGCGGAGCAAGTGCAATTAAAGCAACTTGTGGTCAAGATATAAGTCACTGTCGTGGAACTCCTGGACATCCGGGATTAGTAAAGATTACTTGGAGATAATCAATGGCTGAAAACTTAAACAACGATGAACTTGAAAGTACTGTAGTCGATTATCGCACATTAACAGATACTGACGAATTAGGTACTGAATGGGTAGAAGTTGATTACACGTACGAATGTCCTTCAGAAAACTATTTAGATGGACCTGCAACTGAAACAGTAAATGGAAGATATATAGGTCCTAAATACTTGTATCTTTATGTTAATAAAGGTGAAGATACTCCAGAAGAAAGAGGAAAGTTTGAAACTGTATTGAGAGAACAAGAAGCAAGAGAACAAACTAACGATTTTTTAGATATTCCTGGCGAAATTGAACTTGTAAAACTTGATGCAACAAAAAATCCATTAGAAGCCGAAGTACTCTCTGACTACCATGATAATTATAAAGATTTTGACGACTGGTTAGAAACTCCAGGAAGAAAAACTATTCCGTCACCTGTTATTCCGGGTTATGGTTTCTTTGAATATGAATACCCTATTCATCCAGATCATTTGTATGATGACAAACTAACTACATACAATTTTGAAACTGGAGAAGTTGAACTTTATAAAAGATCATCTATAGATACATTAGGTCAACCGCAGTCTTGGAATGATATTAGAATGGAAAGAACTGAAAGACTGCAAGATGTTGATGCAATGCACCTTGCAATGAAAGAGCATGATCCAGCAGTAGCAGAAAAAATTGAAGAGTATAAAGAACTTTTAAGAAATATGCCAACTGCCCTTGCAGATATAGATTTATTGTATGTTGACAGTTGCTGGCCAGAATGTAAAGAAATAGATACTGATTACGGTCTTGATACCGGATTTATAAGACAAAGCGACGACATTCCTGAATAGCCAGATCTAATTTAAACACTATCCTGTAACTATAAATATTTTTGAATATTAGTAAGGATAGTGTTTACCTATGTCAAGATCAACAGCATTTTTTATTAACGGCGGCGCCGGCCGTGTTATAACATCAATTCCCGCACTTGAACTTTTTGAAAAAGAAAATCCTGAGGATGATTTTATTATTGTCTGTGAAGGAGGAACTGATTTCTATAAAGGACATCCTACATTGCATAAACGTGCATATGACGTTTGGCACAAAGGATTATTTGAAAACTTTATTAAAGATAGAACTTGTGTAAGTCCAGAACCATATCGTATTTGGGAGTATTATAATCAAAAATGCAGTATTGCACAAGCCTTTGATATTGAAATTAATAAAAAAGGTATTAGAGATTTACATATTCCCCAAATATATCTTAATAAATCAGAAAAGTTACACGGTAAAAGTGTTGTTGACGAAGTTAAAGCAGTTACTGGTTTAAGTAAAGTAATTGTAATTCAACCTTTTGGCAGAGGAGTTGAACAAACATTAATAGATCAAACATCGAGAAGTTTTCGCGTAGAAGATATGTTAGCAATCGCTAACGAACTTAAAAAAGAATACGGAATTATTATAATGAGCGAATTGCCGCTTAACATGTATAATGAAGATCCTAATGAAGCTCCTCTTGCACAACCAGAAATTCCGGATATTAGAATTTGGGGAGGAGTAATTGATGCCGCAGATCACTTCTTAGGATGTGACAGTGTAGGACAACATATTGCTAAATCACTTGGCACCACTGCTACAGTTATTACTGGTAGTACATATCCAATTAACACATCATACGTAAATGACAAAGATATTGAAATCTTTGATGTTGGCGAAGGAAGACGTGTATATAGTCCTATTAGAGTATCAATGGAAGAAGAACCTGACAGATTAAATGATAAAGCAATGGACTTGACACAAGAACAAATTGATAGTATAGTTAATTCTATTAAAAAACGTGTAGGTAAAAGTGAGCGTTCAGCACCACAACAACCAACACAGAATCAATTTGATAATAATTCAACTTGTTCCCATACAGGAGGACATTAATATGAGTCAATGGATTGCAGGCGTAGCTCGAGGTCATAATGCTGGTGTGTGTTTACTTAAAGATGGCGAAATTGTATTTGCTATGGAAGAAGAAAGACTCACAAGAACCAAATATGATGGAGGACCATTAGCATCTATTTTAAAAATTTTAGAATATACAAATAAATTAGATTATTTGGTTGTATCACATACACAAACACTTAGCGATACTGCTGGTCGTATTGACTATACAAATGAAGATTATATTACAGGATTTGCAAGGAAACTTGGACTAATTGAAAAAGGACATCCACTTGATGCACACCCTCAAATAATTGATACTGCAAAACTACATCATAAAATGCATGCCGCACTTGCATTTTATAATTCTGGATTTGAAGAAGCAACAGCAGTTATTATTGATGGCGCTGGCACATGTTTTCCTATGGATTATGAAGATTCTCCAAGATATATGTGGGAAACTGAAACTATCTATAAATGTTCATATCCAGACCAAATTCAAACTTTATATAAAACAATGGGTTGTAGAGATTATCTACCTACATTTATAAACGAAAACAAAGACACTGATATTTTTGGTAATGATACTGGAATGTATCAAGTATCATGCTCAGATAGAGCAGGCATTGTTAAAGCATATGAAGCAGTAACAGAATACTGCGGCTGGGACGCAATTGAAGCTGGAAAGACTATGGGATTATTTCCATACGGTAAAGAAAACAATATGATCCCAAAAGTCTTTGATGAAAATATTGATTGGCCAACTCCGTTAACTAATCGTAACTTGTTTATTCCAAAATATCCTAATGGTTCAATTGTTAACGAAATGATTAGCAGTGTTTTACGAGAAGAACCTGACAGAGAAGATTGTACTAAAAGTCAAAATAGACGTGACATGGCATATGCTATTCAAACTCAAACTCAACAAGCATCATTAGATGTTATTAGGAAAGCAGTTGAAATGACTGGATGTAACAATGTAGTTGTTTCTGGAGGATACGGATTAAATTGTGTTGCTAACTATTGGTATTTAGAGCAATTAAAAGACGAAGGTATTAATTTATATGTCGAACCGGTGTCTAATGACGGCGGAACAGCAATAGGCGCCGCATTATGGGCTTATCGTACTATAACAAAAGATATGACAATTAATAAACAAGTCGATACTGTTTATTACGGTCCTACTTACAATTACACAACTGAAGATGTAGAACAAATTGCAGATCAATTTAATGCCGAAGTTACTGATGCAGATTATAAAGATCTTGTAGATTTAATCACAGACAGAAATATTGTTACAGTATATCAAGGAAGATCTGAGAACGGTCCAAGAGCTTTAGGCAATAGAAGTATTCTTTATGATCCAACTGATCCTAATGGCAAAGATTTTGTTAATACTGTTAAGCGTCGAGAATATTTCCGTCCGTTTGCAGGTAGTATCTTAGAAGAAGATGTACACGAATGGTTTGATTTGCGTGGTATGAAAAGTTCACCTACAATGATGTATGCTGTAAACTGTCAGCCAGGCATTGAAGAAAAGATTCCTGCTATTATTCACGTAGACGGAACTTGTCGTATTCAAACTGTTAATAAAGAACAAAATCCTCATTATTACAATATTATTAAAGCATTTAAAGAAAAGACAGGTGTTCCAATTGTATTCAATACATCATTTAATTTGGGAGGCGATCCATTAGTTGAAACATTATATGATGCAATGTGGACTTTAAAGAAAAGTGATATAGAATACTTATTTTTACCAGAATTTAAAAAGATGATTAAGATTAAAAATGACATTTAGTATTTTTGGAATTCCAATTTATAAAACAAAAATTCCTAACCATAATGAGATAAAAGAAGATCTTTTATCTCAATTAAAACAAGATAATATTCTTAGTCCGAGCGATGATTGGTATTGCGACTGTTATACTACACACGGAAGAACAGATATTAATATTAATTGGGATTTATTTTTTACAAGTATACACCCTATTTTACATTCTTATTTAGAATCTATTTCTTTTAAGACAGATTTAGCAACTATTGGCGGATCTGCCTGGGCTAACGGGTATTCTAAAGGACAACATCAAGACGTACATTGTCATACTGGTGATAAGAATGTTTTTAGTTGTGCTTATTCGTTGCACGTTCCAAAAGATTCTGAAAGTAAGTTTATATTTTATAATAGTTCGTATGAACCATTTCCAGCAGAAACAAACTTACTTTTTAATACAAATCAATTTGGAAAATCTTTTGATACTAATTTAGAAGAAGGAGAGATTATATTCTTTCCAAGTACATTAGATCATTTTGTTACATATAATAAATCTGACGAAATAAGATATTCAGTAAGTGCAAATTTTGGTATAGAATCTATCGATCAAGCCAATTAGCAAACTCTTTTAAATCATTAAATATAGATACTCGTTTTTTAAGATCTCTATTACTAAATTTATTAAGTTCTTTAATAGTTTCTTCCCCGTGACCTGTTCTTACAAGAATAGGTTTTGCACCTATCCTATGTGCGGCTTTTAAATCAGAAATTTTATCACCAACAAAGAATCCTTTCTTAAATTTAATATAAGGATTTTCTTCTTCACATTTTTTAAACATTCCTGTATTAGGTTTTGCAAATATATCATTTCTTAAATTTGTTTCGCTATAATAAATTGCATCAATACTTGCACAGCCAGCTTCACCTAATAATTTAAACATATAGTCGTGTGTTTTATCTACATCTTCGGGTGTATATAATCCCTTACCAATGCCTGCTTGATTTGTAATAATTGCGATCTTGTGACCAAGTTGTCTAATTTTAGCAACTGCCTCAAGACTTCCAGGAATTGGTTCAAAATCTTCAGGACGATATGTATAGGTACCTCTATCAACATTAATAACGCCGTCTCGATCTAAACCAACAACTACTTTAGGTGCTACATTTTTATGATCATAGAACGGTATTTTTTCGGGTTGAGGTTTTTTCTGATTACTCCAATTTATGTTATACATTTATTACCCCGGGCAAATATCAAAAGAAATAGATGTACGAATTGCGCCTTCGTTACATTCAACAACTTTATGTTTAAGATATGATGGAAAAATTAACATTGTGCCTTTTTCTGGGTAAACGTCCATAGTATCTGCACAATATGGATTTCCTGACATCATATGTTTAACAAGTCCGGCTACTTGATTAGGATTATAAAATCTTATAGGTCCAGCCGCACTATTAGCTCTCATATAATATGTTCCACTAATGCCATGTATTCCATGATTATGAATATCGTGCGAATCGCCGTCTGAATAATCTTGAGTCCAATAACGTATTTTAAAGTTAGGGTTAATCATAATGCTTGTATGCTCTTGATAAAGCAAAACTGCATTTCTAACTTCTTCAAAAAAGTCTGGAACTAACGTGTGTATTTGAATTTTATTATCCCAAAAATCTGTAGCATGTGTATCAACAGACGTGTAAGGATCGCCACCATAATCAACTATTGGCGTAGTTCTTTGTAGTTTACTTAATTCTGGCTCCACAGCAGAGCATACAGCATTGGCCATGTCGTCATCAATCTTATAGTGTAATACTGCAACAGGAAAGTAATCTTTAAATTCAATCTTCTGCGGCATCTTCTAACCTTTGACTGTCGCCTGGACCAATTCTATAATTATCTTCAACGCTATCTGGTGTACTAACTTCTGTTACACTTCCTTCTTTAGACAAACAAATTAATTGATGTGGCTGTAGCGGAGGATTGCGCCAAACTTCGCCTTCTTTAAGTTCTTTTTCGTATAGCATACTATTCTTTGTATCAATGTATGCAACTTTAAATCTTCCATTATTTACAAACCAAGTCTCGTCTTTTTCTTTATGAAAGTGCATACTTGTTTTAGCACCTTCTCTGTTAAAGACCATAATTTTACCACAATACATTTCATTTGTGGCCCAAATCATTTCATAACCCCAGCCTTTTTGAACAACACCGCTTAGTCTTTTTACATCAGCCATTTTTTACATACTCCTCTACTGTTGCAAAATTAATATCTACTACATTACTTAATTTAGATATGTCTGCACAAGTATATTCTTGATATTGGTTTTTTAAATTTTCAGGCATAGGTATGTATTTTATTTCTGCATTATATTTTTCTGAAATAATTTCTGCAACTGTTTGAAAACTAACTGGCTTTCCAGTTCCAATGTTATATATGTCTGATTTTTTATTATCTAATAGTTGTTTATGTGCTTCGCATACATCGCCTACAAATACAAAATCTCGAAGATATTTGTCGCTGCCTTCAAATATATTAATTGAGCCATTTTCGGTTGCTTGCTTTGTAAACTTAGTTACCGGACTTGCTTGATCTCCTTTGTGATCTTCTAACGGTCCATACACATTAAAATATCTAAATCCTTGTACAATAATTTTATGATTTTGTTGCCACACCCATCTGTCAAATAGATACTTACTCCATGCATAAGGAGACTGTGGCTGTTTAGGATCGTTTTCGTTAAATTTTTCATATGGGCCATATACGCTTGCACTTGATGCATATTGAAAATTTACGCCTTTGATATTACATTGGTTGTATAACCATTTACTAAATTCATAGTTTTGTAAAATAACTTTATCAACATCTTGTTCTGTTGTGCTTGAAATAGCGCCAACATGTATTACCCAATCAAACCCTTCAACTTCTGGCAAATGTTCTTCTTGCCACTCATAGCCAAATAACTCGTGATCGTTTTGAAGATAAAAAGTTAAATTTTGACCAATAAATCCTTTATGTCCTGTAATTAAAATTTTCATTTGTTAGTCTCTAATATCTTTGTTGTACTGTATCCTTCAACTGTAGGAACAATATGCACAGGTGCTAAGTCATGTCCTACAATTTCTTCTACAGTATAATCGCCACCTTTGACAATTAAGTCTGGCTTTAGTTCTTTAATAAGCTCGTAAGGTGTGTCGCTGTCAAACACAATAACTTCGTCTACATACGGAATAAGTTCAAGTTGTTCCTTTCTTATATTAACGCTGTTAACGGGTCTATTACGCCCTTTTAAGCGTTTTACACTGTCATCGCTGTTTAGACCTACAATTAATTTATTACCTAAGCTACGGGCTTCTTTAAGCAATGTAAGGTGTCCTGTGTGTAGTATATCAAAACAACCATTAGTAAAAACTATTTTATTTTGCAGATCGTTTTCACTAAGTATGTATGTGCCAGTATGTTTTACTGATTCTGTTGAGCCTTTAACAGCAATTTTTAAACATTTTTCATAATTATAATTATTAACCAATCCGTATACAAACGCGGCTAAGAAACAATCACCTGCTCCTGTAACATCGCTAACTTCTTCGGCTTCAACTTGAATATTGTAATTATTATCATCTATTTTAGCAATAACAGGGTTACTTGCACTTGTAGTAATAATATTTCCGCCCCAACTATTAAATCCTAATTCGTTATATTCCTTACCATTGGGTTTTACTAACCATGCACCGTCATAACAACTAACGTGTCTCTTAGGGTCTACAATAACCTTACAATTAAAACTATTAAGATGTGCAATAATATCGTTTGAATATTCTAATACACCTTTGTTGTAGTCACTTAAGATTACATATTCGTACTCGCTAAAGTCTTTTTCTAATATAGACTTAAGAGCTTCTTGACCGTCAGTAACGTAATCTTCATCAATTCTTGTAATATAATGCCCGTCACAAATTACACGTATTTTAGTGCATTGTGGATTAGATAAATTTAGTAGTTTTACATCTACTCCTAAATTTCTTAAATTTTGATGTACAAGTCCGGCTCCGCCTTGTAAAACTTTAATGTCTAATAAGTTTACAACTGGAACTGGCGCTTCAGGGCTAATACGAGAAGATGTACCATAAATATATTTGTCTGTGATTACATCACCAATAACTAAGACTTTCATAATATTATTGTACACTCAAACTTTCTAATTGTCAAGTAAATCTATAACATCAAACACAGTTTTTAATTTAGAAAGATTTACTTTTTTGTTTAAAGTATTTTGTAATCCAAAATGTAAAGGCTTTGGCCAATGACCAAAAGAAACCCAAGCATATCCATCATGCTCTTTATTTAAGGTTGGTATGAATTCTTTAGAAACAATACATAGATATGTATGAAATAAAAATTTAGTATCGTTAGATACAAATGTTTCTAAAGGAATAGTTTTCTTTATATCTATTTCGCCAATCTCTTCAAAGATTTCACGTTTTAGGCCTTCCCAAGGAGTTTCTTCTCCTTCATTAGTTCCGCCTACAAGACCCCATACTTGTTTATTTTTACTATTTGCTCTATGTAAAAATAAAAAACGATTAGTGTCAAGGTTATAGATTAAAGCTCCACTACAAATTATATTGCTCATACAAATAGTTAGCTTAGAATTCCATCTTCCAGGCACCATCTGGATATTCGCCTTCAAAACTTAATATCCACTCGCCTGAGTCAAATTTGTATTGAACACCTGTGTTTAGATTAGTTGTATATATTGTGCCGTAAATGCTAACGTCTTCGTTAGAATTAAAAATAATATTCCATCTTGAGCCGTCCCATTCTACAATGTCGTTTGCACTGGCTATAAAATCTGTGCCGTCTAAATTTTTCCAAGCATCGGCACCGTCTTCGTTTTTAATATTTCCAATGTCGCTTAACAATAATATACGAGGATTTCCTGATAATCCTAACTCTTGAGGATTAGACTTAGTTGGGTCAATAATATAATCAATTTTACTTCTATCACCTAATGATGAAGAAATTACAGTATCAGTAGGTAATGTATCATCGTCCCAATCTATTATTACTTCAGTTTCGTCTGTTGGATTAATTGCTATTCTTCCTATGATATCATAGTCCCAATCAGATCTTTGTAGTCTAATAGCTGTTACACCTGGCTCGAAATTAAATGGAAATGCTTTTATAAATTCTGGCCAAGTTTTACCTCCGGTAACTCCTCTTTTAACTAATTTTCCGCTATTACCAATAACAAGTAACTCTAAACTTTGATATGTACCTGCTTGTACATTTAGCTGATTTAAACTATCTTGCCAATCCTTACTTGTTCGAGTTCTTTCAATTTCTCCAGTAGGTGAAACATATATTCCTGTTCTAATATTTGCCTTAGAATCTAATTCATCTATGCTATCTTCTTGTGAAGCAAGTTCGTTAACATTCTCAAATACTTTAGTTACAATATCAGTAACAACACCTAATCGTTTAACTTTTGCCGGTGGTGATATATAAATTGGTGTAGTAAATGTTAATGTTCCTACATCAATTTCAGTTTCTGTTCCAACTGGAATACTTCTGGAACTCCAACTAATTGATTCTAAATTTACTACACTTAAACTGGTCCAATCTAAATAATTATCAGTAGTTTGTAATTCTAAACTGGGATTAAATAAAGTTAAAAGTTGTTCCATAATTTGTAACTTTTGATCTGTGTTAGTTGACCAAATATCTACATTAACTGTAAGTGTATATGGTGTAGGCATTATTCTTTCAACTGTGTAATTTTTGCCTTCTGTATTTAAATATTCTTGATTAGTACTATCGTAAGAACGCTCTCTAATATTCACTTTATGTACATAACTTGAATCTGAAGTTCTTGTTCGGTCCATTTCTAAACCGGTAACATAAACTCCCATACGAGGAGCACTTGGAATTTTGTTTTCTGAATTATCTCGTAATATTGACCCTACTTGACGAGTAATATCACCGTACATTACTGGTATTTGCGTTAATTGATTCTTTCCGTTTTTATAAGAAAAACTACTAAACATTCTTATGAGTTGTGTTAAGTATCTTCTAATTTGTCCGTCGTAAAAATGTTGCATTAGTTGTCTGCCTTAGGTCTTAGTGCTTTAGAAAGTCCTTGACGCTCTGCTTCTCTATTATTATAGAAGTTTACAGTCCATATTCCGTCATATTCGATACTATCTTGTATTCCTGCTTCTTCAGGTAAAGTAATTAAAACAGTGTTATCACTATTAGATGTAATTAATTCAGGATGGTCTGAAATAACATATGCTTTTTCAAGTGTATCAAATTTTAACATTAGATATTTTGCATCGACTGGATATGCAATTGATGTTGAAATTACTATATCGTCTTTTGAAACTTTTACACTTGTGCTTGCAACTTTTTCGTTATAAACATAGTTATTGTTATTAATAAATGTTGCTTTTTGTGTTGCTCGTGTATTGGTATTAGTCATTGTCATTCTCTGTACATCATGTACTTTAACCCATCTATCGCCGTCAAATCTAAACATACGCTTTGGCATAAAATCTGTTCTTAAGAAAAAGTCACCAACGCCAGGATTAATTGGAAATTGTATTCCATGACCAAAATTTTCACCATTAGGTGCTAATTCGTCGCCTACTAAATAACCTGCATACCCACTTTTAGAAGGCGGAACAGTAACAGTTTCATTATTAACTTTCGTAACTTCTACATCACTACCTGTTTCAGTAGTCTTGACTTCTAAAGAATAATAATGACTTGTGTCATAACCAGATTTTGGAGCATCAGCTTCAGCTTGATTTATAACTGCATCATTAATTTGCATTTCTTTTTCATATGTAGAAAGCATATCACGCAATGTATCTCCATTGTCATTATCAGCATCAGCAGGCAAATCAAGTATTTCAGCAAACTCTTGACTGTCAACAATTTGTTTTAATTTTAATCTATATAAGTGCGGATACCACGTAGGTGAGTACCCTTCACTTGCACGATTAACATCTTCTACAACATAATATCTTTTAAGTGCAACTTTATAATCATTAAGTGCGTATTCGTCTTTTTGGTGAGGAAGTTCAATAACATCACCAGTCATAATCTTGCGACCAAGTGTCTTTACACTACTATTAATATGTATTGTTAAAAATAAAGTGTCATTGTCTAAGAACATACCAAATTGTGAAAGATTAAAATCAACATCTTGCACATTGTATATTCCACGCATTCTATAAATGTCCGGATCGTATTTTCTATCTCTGTTTTCAAGAAATAGCATATCTTGAATATTAGTTTCTTTTACTGCATCGTAGCGAGGTTCAGTAGCAGTAGCATCTTCTTCGTCAGGATTTGACGGACCCAAATACTTGTGAACATGTATATCGGTGCCGCCAATGGTAAACATTTCTAAGATTTGTCTATCTAAGAAAGTGTAGTCTTGTCCTTTTTCCGGTTTGTATAAACTTAATCTTGGCATATACATATTTATTCGATAAATACTTTAGCGGAGATTATTAGTATATGGCAGACTTAACCACACAAAAACAAGAAATATTTGATTATGTTAACGCATTCTTAGGTGGCGGCATGATTGATGTTGAGCTCGATCCTATTCATTACGAGACTGCATTAAAGAAAGCACTTACTAAGTTTAGACAAAGATCTGATAACTCTGTAGAAGAATCATATATGTTCATGCCGACTGTGCTTGATCAAAATACATATACGTTACCAAACGAAGTAATAGAAGTTCGTAAACTGTTTCGTAGAAGTATTGGCTCAAGAGCAATCACAGGAAATACTTCAGGACCAATTTTTACACAATCTTATACAGCAACCGCAAACCAAAGTACGTTTAGTATAAACTATAATCTTAGTAGTGTAGCAACTGTTATTGCCGAAGTAAATGGTAGTAGTACTAATAATTTTGTAACAGATTCTACACAAAGAACACTAACTTTTAACTCACCGTTGAATGCAGGCGATGTTGTTGGAATTAAATTATTTGCTACTGGAGAAAATAGTGGCGGATCACTGTTTGACCCTTTTGGATTAGCTTATACAAATGCTTACTTATTATCAAGTAGTAAGATGGGCGGCTTAGCAACTTATGACTTTTTTAGTCAATATCAAGAATTAGTTGGACGTATGTTTGGTTCATTTATTGAGTTTAAATGGAACACAACTACCAAGCAACTTACACTATTACAACGTCCAAGAGCAGAAGAAAATTTATTACTATATGTTTACAATTATCGTCCAGATAGCGAACTATTAAATGACTATCTTGCAAGTCAATGGATTAAAGATTATACGCTTGCTGGTTGTAAATATATGTTAGGTGAAGCACGTTCAAAGTTTGCTACTATTGCAGGACCACAAGGCGGATCAACACTTAACGGTGATGCACTAAAAGCAGAAGCACAGCAAGAAATGGAAAAACTTGAAGCAGACCTTATGCAACAAGTTGGCGGTGGTGTTGGCTACGGCTTTACTATTGGCTAATGTTAACGCTATAATCTAAACATACTGTAAATACAGTATGACATACTTTCAAGAAAAAGAAGCAAATCGTTTATACTGGATTGTCAAAGGTCAACTTATCCCACTATCCTGGAAAGAAGAAACTATCATGGAATGCTACGAATCTTACGTTCGCAGGATTTGGGGAAACATTGAAGCATATCAACATGAGATTGGTTTCGAAGCAGCCTGGGCACAACGGCAAGCAGAAAACGCAAAAAAGAACTTGACAAAGGGACCAAATCCTATTATAATATAACTTATATTATAGAGGAAATACATGTTACCTAAGTTATTAATTGTTGGT
>Ga0255762_10000246_pt1 | contig 48435 bp, 67 predicted proteins | sample 101ome_16_FD_179962 | JGI IMG/M metagenome (GOLD analysis project Ga0255762, IMG submission 179962) | Coastal salt marsh microbial communities from the Groves Creek Marsh, Skidaway Island, Georgia - 101401AT metaG (version 2) | ecosystem: Environmental > Aquatic > Marine > Intertidal zone >...
AAAGATTACTAGTGAAGGCAGGCCGCCTATTGGTATGGGGGCTGGTATTAATACCGGTCTTGGATACTTGGGTGAGATGGGTTCATCAAGCCGTCACTCATACGATGTCCTCGGAGACGCAGTTAGCACTGCCGCACGTATCGAAAGCAAGTGTAAAGAATACGGATGCCTATTACTTGTTGGAGAATCAACATATGATGCAACAGCAGAAGAATTCTTCTATTTGAAAGTAGACGAACTTGCTGTTAAAGGTAAGACAGTAGGCATTAGAATTTACACAGTATTACCTACTCCTTGCAGTAGTGCTTTAAGTTATGATGATGCTAGAGATACGCATAATAAAATGCACGAAGACTATCGCAATCAACAGTTTAAGAAAGCCATTGCTAAATGTAAAACTCTTAAAGGCGAGTTTGATGGACAGATGGACAAGTATTATGATATGTGGATTGAGCGTTGTGAGTATATGCTAACACAAGACCTTCCAAAAGATTGGAACGGTGTGTTTATTGCTACAACCAAATAGATGCGTTCTAATTGTTTTATATATGCAGTTGGAAATTTTCTGCGTTATGGCGGTAAAATAAAACTCTACAAAAGCCGCACTTGGTGGGGTTGGCATATGACATGGATTGACCCTAATGGAATTGAATGGGAATACACCGTAGACGATCAGTCAAGAAAGCCTTGGTGGTACACACCACTGTTATTCAAAGGTATTATAAAATATCGCCCAAGTGGTCAAACTGACCGTCATACTTTCTAAACAGACAAATAGTTATTTTTTACCAGTACTGTTAAATGTTTCTGATTTAGTTTGATACCTAGCAATAATTTCTTCTAGGTCTTTTTCAGGTTGCATACCCTTTTGTTGATAGTATTCTAATACCATTGATAGTTTAGTGCTTAGTCTAATCATATCATTGTCTAGCATACGAATACGATCAACAAGTTTAATAAGAGTAGTATTAGCCTCGCCAAGAACAGGTTTGATTTCTGTAGTGACCCATTGCCACACATAGTAGACAAAGTAGCCTAGGCCCATTGCGGCAATGATAGGAAATCCAAAGTCCTTAATTGCGTTTGCTAATTCTGCTGTCATCCTTTTAGTCCTGTACGAGTTATTTCACTTAGGTTAGGTGAACCAAAATCAAATCCCCATAGGAAGCCTACAAACAATCCAATCGCAACACCGATACTAAGTGCTTTTAACATATCGCTGTCGTGCCATATTGCTTGTTTTGCTAACCAAGCATCTGTGGTTGCATGGCCTGTAAATGATTTTCTATAGTTCCAAATTTTCATTTGTGTGAGTCCTCTACCTTCATTAACCACCCACCTTCATTAACAATAAACCTATCACCTGGTTTGTATAAGTGATAACCTTTATCGGTTCCATCTTTATGCTTACCCATAACTTCACCGTCCCAGTCACCTTTAACTCTAAAGTTAGGTCCTGCTTGTTCTACTACATAATCCATCCAGATCATTAATCTCTCCTAGCGTCTTCTTTACCTTCGTTAGCGGCTAATCTTTCGATATTAGGTTTTACGCCGACAACGTGGGAGAGGAGTGCATCAACTTTAATTAGATCGTTGTTCATTGTTTGCACCCTGTTATCAAGTGCATTGATAATATTCTTTAAGCCATTGACACTACCCGTGACACTGGCTAGAATAAATTTGAGTGTTGTGAAAACAAAAACGCCTGCGGCAATCGCTCCTGCAATAGGAAAACCAACTTCCGCAACGAAACCTAAAAAATCCATATTGTACCTCTCGCTAATATTATTTAGTCGAAAAGTAGTAGTTTAATTACTAACGGCGTTTGAAAACAATTCCGTTTCTAAATGCTAAACTTCCATTGAACGTAATTGTTGGATTGTTTGTAGGGTCTGGTGTTGAAATGTCAAATGGTGCAAGATACAATACTCTTATTTCACTTGCATCTGCTTGTGGTTTAGTTGTATCAGACCATCCAGTACTGGTAGCAGTAGTATCTTCAGTACTAACCCAAAACTCGTCTTCGTTAACACTTTCAACATTTGTTTGAATCCAGTTGCGTAAATCGCTGTAGGTCCAACCTCTATTGTACTGCATTATAGTTGCTAGGAAACCACAGGCAACAGGACAAGCCGCCGAAGTTCCACTGAAACGTGTATCGCGGCAATCGTATGTCACACTTAAATCATCATAGGTATCATCATAACGTGCAACGTCTGTACCGTATAGTCCTACGGTTGCCGCTAGTGTACCGTCTGCTGGCGCATAAATGTCAATAGCATTTCCCATATCGCTGTAATTTACTTTACGTTCTTTACTGCCATTAAATGCATCGTCTAACGCACCTACGTTGATTGCAGGAAACTCTACATCATCGCCTTGGAAACTTTGACTTGCTGATTTACCAATGTGCTGTGGGAAGCCTCTTCTGTTAGTTGTACCATACACATAATAACCAAAACTATAAAAGGTATTAGTATTATCATACAATCCGTCTGTACTATTGTTTGCAATTCTGTTATCATAATCAGGATGGTCAGGGTTAACTTGCTTCTGTCCTGAATTACCAGCCGCCGCCACAAATATAACACCACTGTCTGTTAATTCTTCTCCAGCCTGTGTCATACTGTTATCTGGAAACTCTGACTTCCAACGTCCGCTGTCTCCATCAAGACCCATGTACTTAATAAAATTAGGCTCGTCGCCAGTGCCGTTATAAGCAACTGCTGGATCGTCTCTAAAATAATAATGAGTGCCACCTTTGTTAGCACGATATCCCCAACTGTTTGACATCATTGTAGGATCTTTAGTGTTGTATTTGCTATTGTTAGGTTTATGTTTATGAAACAGTTTTACAATATCAAACCCTCTTTCCATAGAGCCTGCATTACTATTACCATATAAATTTAAATGCCATTTATTACAATTATATGCCCAACCGTGTGTTCTACCAAAAATCAAACTAGCACACTGGGTACCGTGTGTTGCTGATGCACTTGTGGGATATGTTGTATTACTTCCGTGAACTGCATCTCTAGTGTAAAAAGAACTAACAATTACAGTACCAATACTTGCAAATTTTGCTGAACGTTGAGTACTATTTCCCCACCAATTACGTGCTACGCTTTCAACGGGAACAGTTGTACCGTCCCAACGTGTTGTTAATCTATTACCCGGATCAGCATCAAACCAATCTGGATCAATATAATACGGACTATCTAATATAAGATCTAACACATCACAATAACCATCGCCTGGCAGTACATTTCCGCCTACATAATCTATAGGATTAACAGCATTAGTCACGCCGCTGTTAATAAATTCTACGTGACCAATCCAAGTACCGTTGTCTGCAACAATAACATCAACATCTTCTCCAGCACCCTTTTGTGTAATTGTATCTGAAATTGGTGTTGTATTACTTGTTCCTGAACTAATCCATGGGTTTCTTTGTGTTCCCATTCTTAACAGTTGTCCTGACGCATGGTTTAGGTCTTCGGCACCTGAACCAAAACTTCCTAAGATAGCACCACTGTTTGCCCAGAAATGATAGTTCTTTACAGGGTCAGCATATCGTTCGTATGCTTGACCAGTTGTGTCCATACGTAGGTCATCTTCTGTTGCGTTGAAAATTTCTGGATATTTGTCTGGACTTAATTGAACGTACTTTATTCTTGCGTCAGTCTTAAGTGCTTCTGCTTCTTCATCTGTAAGTAAAAACTCTCCACGTACAGGACTATGTTCAAAGTATTCTGTGTTTTCAACTTCTCTGTCTGGAATAGTGTCTGGACTTGAATCAGTACCAATTAGTTCGTCGTATACTTCATCAAATTGTGTTTCATTGTATGTTGCTAGTTCGTAATATTTCTTTTCAGCCATTGTGTCCTACCTTAATGTAAGTCAACCCATGAACCGTTAGCATACCCTTGAAATTTATTTGTTGTAGAATTATAAATCATATCACCGTTTTCTGATGTAAGAGCATCGCGTTGGCTTGTTGTTAAAGAATGCAATTTTAACGGTGCACCGTTAATAGAAACTCTTGAACCTGCTGTCAATATTAATGATGTACTACTTTCAATTTCAGGTGTGCCTGCTCCAGATGCTGTAAGGATGTCTCCTTCAAATGAAACATCATCACTAAATGTTAGTGGTTGACCATTAACTGTGCTAATTGTATTTCCAATTACTTTTACAGTATCTAAAACTAATTGTCCAGTTCCGTTTGGAACAATACTAATATTTCCATTATTAATACTAGTAATGTTATTTCCGTTTACATCAAGGTCACCTGCTAGGACAGGACTTGTGTCTGTGCTATCCCAACTAAGATTAATATTTTGAATAAAGTCAGTCATGTTCTATCCTACGTTATGTTGTATAATGGAATTTTGTATTCTGTTCCATTAACACTTATTTTTAAGTATTGTGCTGGCGCCGCCGGCAATCCTGCCGCACTACCATCTGAACCAATTGTTGTTTCTAGTGTTGCACCAATAATAAGCGGTTTTTCAATTTGAACACTTCCTGTACCGTTTGTAGTAATTGAAATATCTTCGTTTGAGCGTGTTCCTGAAATATTATTTTGTGTAATTGAAATACCTTCTACTTGAATTTTTGTTGCATCAATTGTTCCATTAAGGTCAAGTGTTGCACCATCAAATGTTAATTTTGGATTATCTGTTAATACACCGTTAGTAGTTGCATATGTAATTCTACCACTAGTTAGGTTTGCACTGCCAATGTCGCCTGTGACGTTTACATTTGTCGAAACTTCTAGTTCTCCTGTAATAGCAACACCGTCTGTACTAGTATTAAGTTTTGAAGCATTATTATAATATAGATGAACATTACCGCCGTTAGTAGCACTTAATAGTGTAGCATCGTTGGCAAAGTTTTTAACTGTAAATGTGTTTGATTTTACTGTTAGTGTTTGAGAAGCAACATCTAACGCATTAGTACCATTGCCTGCAATAGTATTTCCTGTACCAATAGTAAAGTTAGACGCATCTGGCATAGTAATACCAGATTTAATATCTACAATGCCTGTTCCGGAAGGATCAATTTCAATATTTGAATTTGAAGTAGTTCCTCTAATTACAGTTCCGTGAATTGTTAAATCAGCAGTTGTGATTGCATTAGTGCCTGACGTAGTAATTGTTGTAGCATTAATGTTTCCAACAGTAATATCGTTTGTAGTTGTAGCACCTCTACCTGTGACATCATCGAGTGTATCTGATTCAGCAGTTAGATAAGGTGTAAAGTCTGGTGGAGTATAAGTGAACACACCTGTGACTCCATTATAACCTAAGCCGCCGCTTCCACTTGCGGCCGCATCAGCACCAACACTAATACTAGAAAGTGCTAGTCCGTCTGTAATTCCATAACCTACAAGTGTAGTTGGAGTGTTTAAAACTCTAGCAAATGGAACGCCACCTGCTACTGCATCAACAATAGTTGTGCTGTCGTCTGCAAAAACACTACCAGTCACATCTCCTGTAAGATTACCTTGCACATTACCTGTTAGTGGTCCTACAAAACTTGTTGCTGTAATAGATCCACCATTTGTAATGTTATTTGTACCTAAATTTAAATTTCCTGCTAGTGTAGATGTACCATCTAATCTTACATATTGATCATCTAACGCTGTATCACTAAGTGTGACTGAAAGAGCAACGTTTCCTGTACCATCATATGATACAGCACTTGCTGTTGCTTCGCCTGTAATTGAAAAATCATTCGAAACTTGATTAAAGGTAATATTACCTTGTGCATCTGATGCTGACGTTAAACCATCACCACCAATAAATTTAATTGTGTTGTCTGAAAGTACTCTAATAGTAGTTGAATCGTCTGCCGCAATTTGCCAATAGTAATCGCCACCACCTGCACCGCCCGCGGCCTGTGGAGCAAAACGCAAATTACCAGCACCGTCAGTAATAAGAACGTCGTTGGGATTTCCATCTGTGTTAGGATATCTTAGTCCGTCAATTACAACATTACCAGTGCCGTTAGCATCAATAATAACATCACCATTTGATGCATTTGTTCTAATGTTAACTTCTGCACCTTGAATTGCTTTACCGTTAACATCCACATTATCGCTTAATGCTGTAAACGACCCATTATAATTTGTAATATAGTTATTTGCCATTATTGTACATCCTTTTAGTACAATTATTTAGCCAATTTACAGTAATTACAGATTGCGCCTGATCTACAGCCACAAAAAAAGGGGGATTGCTCCCCCTTTAAATAAGATGTTTATTACATCATTTGCGGTGGCATACCTGCACCCTGATCAGCATTTTCTTTCTCAGGAGCAAAGTTAATAGCACAGTTTGTTGTTAACAACAATCCTGCTACTGACGCCGCATTAATAAGTGCAGTCTTTGTGACTTTAGTTGGATCAATAATACCCATTGCAACCATATCACCATAAGTTCCTTCGCCTGCATTATAGCCGTAAGCATTTGTACCTGCCGATACATTAGCAACAACTACATCTGGTGAGTCACCTGCATTAGATGTAATTAAGCGAATTGGATCTTCCATTGCAGAAAGTACAATTTGAATACCTGCGTCTTGGTCTGCATTTTTACCTTTAAGATCGGCGATAGCATTTTTAGCACGAATAAGTGCTACACCACCACCTGCAACAATACCGTCCTCAACAGCGGCTCTAGTTGCGTGAAGTGCGTCATCAATACGATCTTTCTTTTCCTTCATTTCAACTTCAGTTGCGGCACCTACTTTGATTACAGCAACACCGCCAGTTAACTTGGCTAGTCTTTCTTGAAGTTTTTCTTTGTCGTAGTCTGAAGTAGTTTGATCAATCTGTGCTTCAATTGATTTAATTCTATCTTCAATTTCTGCTTTTTTACCAGCACCGTCAATGATGATAGTATTTTCTTTATCAACTTCTACACGAGCGGCCTTACCAAGTAGGTCTACTGTTGCACCTTCTAGTTTATGACCAGTTTCTTCTGAAATAACTGTTCCGCCTGTAAGTACAGCAATATCATGCAGTTGTGCTTTACGTCTATCACCAAAGCCTGGAGCCTTAACAGCAACAGTTTTAATAATACCACGCATTGTGTTTACAACCAATGTAGCAAGTGCTTCACCTTCTACATCTTCAGCAACTACAACTAGTGCTTTACCTTCACGTTGAACTTGTTCTAAGATTGGAAGAAGATTTTGAATAGTTGTGATCTTTGCATCAGTTAAAAGGATATATGGATCCTCAAGTACTGCTTCCATACGCTCTTGGTTTGTCACAAAGTATGGAGATAGATAGCCTCTATCAAATTGCATACCTTCTACTACATCAAGTTCGTCTTGTAGTACTTTACCATCTTCAACTGTGATAACACCATTCTTACCAACTCGTTCCATTGCGTCAGCAATAAGTTGACCAATGTTCTCGTCTGAGTTAGCAGAAATACTACCAACTTGTGCAATCTCTTTAGTTGTGCTACAAGGCTTAGATAGTTTAGATAGTTCTTCAACAGCGGCTTCAACTGCTTTGTCAATACCACGTTTTAGATCCATTGGGTTCATACCAGTTGCAACGTATTTCATACCTTGCTTGATAATACCTTGTGCCAAAACTGTTGCAGTAGTTGTACCATCACCTGCTTTGTCAGCAGTCTTAGATGCAACTTCTTTTACAATCTGAGCACCCATATTCTGTAGTTTATCTTCTAGTTCGATTTCTTTGGCAACAGTCACACCGTCTTTGGTAATAACTGGAGCACCGTATTGTCTTTCAAATACAACATTACGACCTTTTGGTCCTAGTGTTTGTTTAACAGCATCTGCTAGAATGTTTACACCTTCTACCATTTTTGTTCTGCTGTCTGCGTTAAATGTCACTTGTCTTGCTGGCATAATCTGTCCTCCTTAATCTACAATAGCCATTACATCGTCTTCAGTAAGAACCAAATGTTCTGTACCATCGATTTTAATTTCATTTCCGGCGAACTTACCGTAAAGAACAGTATCGCCTTCTTTTACAACCATTGGAACAACAGTTCCGTTTTCAGCAACTTTACCTGTGCCTACTCTTACAACTGTACCACGATTTGGCTTTTCGGTTGCAGTATCAGGGATTACTAAGCCAGTTGCAGTTTTTGTTTCTGCATCAATTGGTTTTACTAGTAATCTATCTCTAATTGGATTTACATTCATTATCTTTTATTCTCCTTAATTAAGCAAGTTAATGCAAGACCTTTTTAGCGTCTTGTAATATTATATATGCACTATATATAAAATGTCAAGTAATTTTGACTAAAAAAGTTTGGTATCCGGTACGGGAATCGAACCCGTGTTTACGCCGTGAAAGGGCGTTGTCCTAACCGCTAGACGAACCGGACGTTTATACATATTATAAACTCAACTTGTAAGTGTGTCAACTACTTCGTCAAGTTCAATTGGATATGCATCTAATTGTTCTACACTAACATTAAAATAACGAGGATCGTCAATAATTTTGCTGTGTAAATGGCCATGAATATTACCCTTCCAACGTTCCATTTGTGAATCATGAATTGGAACATGGGTTAAAATAATATTGTGTATTTCAAAAGCGCCTCTTATATCCACAAAATGTTTGGCATAATCTTTTAGTTCAAACATATCGTGATTGCCTTTGATTAACACTTTTTTGCCATTTAACTTATCCAAAAGTTGTAAACTTCTTCTTGGAAAAGCAACATCACCTAAATGATAAACTTTATCAGTTGGACCAACAACACTGTTCCAGCGATCAATCATAATAGCATCGCCTTCGTCAGCCTTAGTTGCCCAAGGACGAATTCTTTCACCTGTATCTAAATGTGTAAACTTGTAGACAGCATCGTGTCCAAAGTGTGTGTCACTAATTAAAAATCTTTTCATGCCTATATGTGCCTTATTAAAATCCCTTTTTGGCCTACCCGGCAGGATTCGAACCTGCGACATCTGGTTCCGCAAACCAGCCTTCTATCCAACTGAAGTACGGGTAGACGTATTTCTAAATTATCTTTACAGTATATACTGGTTTTACCAGTTTGTCAACCAGTATTTTTAGAAATACTTGTCCAATACTTCTAATTGATCGTGATATTCTGCAATAATCTTTAATTCTTTTTCGATTGCTTCCAAAACATCAGGATGCTCGCCAACGCCTGTAGCGTTTTTGAGATACACTTCAACGTTCATTGCGTGTTTGGCAATGTGTCCTTTTGCGTGTTCTTTAATCGCTTCAATCATATTCTCGCGATTATATTCTCTACCTAGTGCCATTATATATCCTTTCTATTTTCCTTGACCTCTGTATTTTTTAAAACTTCTCTTAGCGCCTTTGTTCTTTGGTCTTGAACGAACACTGTTGCCTTGAGCAGTTCTCTTTTTAATTCTTGTTCTTGAAATAGTTGATGTTATTCCTCTTGCCATTATCTATTCTCCTCTTTAACAAATACAGCATTAATGATCATTCTATATCCAACTGCTTCGTGATTAGAATGAACAGCCTTATGTGGTATTCTACTATCAAACACCACAAGTCTTCCTGGAACATAATCAATACAATACTCATATGTTTTTAAGTCTCTACTTTTGAATACTGTTTGTCCGTCCCATTCAGGTTCCCATTTTAAATTTGGATAATACAAAATACTTTTTGCTTCATTCAAATTATAGTCAGAATGGTATCTAAACATTTCTTTCCCTGTGTTCACATTTACCCATGCTCGTTTAAAAGGTCTATCACCTAATACGTTTTGCACTTCTGACCAGTTTTCGTGTTGTTCAAACTTATAATTTTCCCAATCCCATTTTGGCATATGATTTCCAAGTCCTACAACAGATTTTTGATCTGTAAGTTGACTATCATAACTAACACCAAAAGTCAAACTGCTATTATATAGAGATTGAAACCAAAGCATTCTAGTATCGTACTCAAACAAATCATCAAATATTACAATACTATCGCCATCCTTAGTAATATGCTCTATTTTATTCATATTATCTCCTAACTGGTGCCGACGGAGAGATTTGAACTCCCAACCTACTGATTACAAATCAGTTGCACTACCGTTGTGCTACGTCGGCATTATTATAGTATATGTATTTTAGATTGTTTTGTCAACCTTTAATGCTGACTATTCTTCAATTCCGGCAACACCGACTTGTGGTGATTTTGGAACTTGACTACCACCATATTCAATACCGCCTGTGATAACAACTTTTTCATTGTCAAAATCATCTGCTCCGTCAATAACTGTATAAGTTTCTTGACCAGGATTGAATACAATAATATTTTTGAAATGTTCTTCTTCTTGTCCTACACCTTTGTATCTGTTATACAAAAATTTAGCATAACCTCTAACAAACTTTTCGTAGTCATAACCTCGTGGTGCAGGGTGAGGAATGACTTTAACACGACTACCTTGTTTTGTTCTTTCTGCCCATTCACCACCGATCATTGGAGTCACATATGGCTCTAGTTCTTGATCAGTAGGAACATTATCAGTAAAACAAGCCTTAATACAACTATACATAAAATCACGTGAAGCAAACTGTTTACCTGTAATATGTTCAACGCTAACAATAGCATGATTAATCATTGGAATAGTTGTTTTACCAATTGTGTTCTGTGTCTTTAATGTATTGAAAGGTTCTTGCTTTTCTCGTTTAGCATCAATGTGCCTGTAAAAATATTCTTGTTTAATTTTATCCCATTTTTTAGTAATAGGACTTGTAGCAATACCTTTAGGACTTAGTCTACCACCTTTCTTAGGATCATTACTAGCCTTAAGTTCAAACTTGTGAGTACCATCAGTTAAGTCGCCGCCATCGCTTGCCTTAGTCACAGGATCGCCTAAAATAATTAAACCAACTTCTCCAGGTCCCCAACTACCAGCAGTAGTGTTTGGTCGTACATCATATAAGTTTCTAGCAAATGTATTATAGATATCTCTATACTCTTCAGGAATTAAATCTCTAATAGAAGCAACATTACCATCGGCGCCTGCTTCAAGTACACTACCAAAGTGAATAATACCTGTAGCGGCTTGTTTAATAAAACTTAAAAGTTGATCCTGTTTGTCTGAGTTAACTAAAAAGTTTTGATCATCTTTAGGTGTAATAATTTTGTTTACAAAAACTTGGTTAATCGCATTACGTAGATTTTTGATTGTTGCTTGTTTTTGCTTAACAGTTTTTTTATCTTTTTTATTAAGACTTTCTTGTGCTTCAAAGGCCTTAATAACTTCTTCTTCACTTTTAACAATCTTACTGTTAAGAGCATCAATAGCATCGCTATATTCTTTTAAGAAATTTTTTATTTCGTTGTCACGCTCTTCTTTGCCAATTACAATACCTTCTTCTTTGCCTCTTTCGTATTCTTGAGCCTTTTCTGCATCTTTTTGTTTTATTAGTACTGCTTTGTCGTCATTAATGCCACGCATTAAATTATCAACCATTGTTTTAATTTGAGGATCACTTGGATTAAGTCCAGACTGTGTAATAAAGTTTAATACGTAGTCAGGCACTCGATCGACAGTTTGTGCTACCTGTGTATCTTCTAAAACCTCAACATCTTCTGTTGGTTTAGTAGTTGCTAATTGGCTTAATTTATTTTTAAACGCCGCTAAACGTTTCTTCACTAGATCTAAGAATCTAGGGTCTTGTTTAATTTCAGGATCAACGTTCTGTACAGTTTGTTTTAAACCGTCAATAGCGTCCTCTGTTAGGTATAAAAAATCGTTTGCTCTCATAACACAGTTATTTATTTGATCTTTGGAAACAATGCATCTGTGCAAAACAGTTCTACATCGCGTTCATTAAGTCCTAGAGACTTCATAACCTTAGGTGTATGTGGATTCTGTTGTTGATTGTGGCAGTACCAGTTCTGTGCGCCTGCTGTAATGTCAGTCATTCCATTACCTGTATATTCACCAATACTTTCAAAGTAAGTTCTTAGATTATTTGTTGCTAGTTCTACAATAGAATTTGCTTCTTCTTGTGTGTTCACATTACCTGCGGCAATCATGCTGTCTGTGAATATGTTCTTTGCCCATTCAGGTAATTCACGTTTTTTGCTAGGAATAAAATCTTTAACAGCATCTTCATACCACTGTACTAGTGGATGATCTTCTCCACCACTACTTGCACTAAAATCATGGAAAGCACCAGTCATTTTATTCTTACCAGCAATAACGTCAAAACCGTAAATAGGACCGTCATTTGTTAAAACAGGAAAACAACATACGTGCATCATCCATAAGCCTTTTGTTTCACGAGCATCAACAACATCAATGTGTGCCCTACGAACATCTGTGTTTGCCCATACTCTGTTAATCCACCCATTGTCTGGTTGATTAAATTGTTCCATTCCTTCTTCTTTGATTTCACCGCAATGTTCGTCAAAGATATCTATAATTTCATCTTTACAATCGATTAGTTTATCCCAGATTGCACTCATTTAATTTCAATCTCCATCATTTCCTTGAATGTATTAGTAGCAAATTCAAAACATAGTTTTGCTTCATCAGCCATGCTATCATCAAGACGTTCTCGAATTTTGTCTTTTAGTGTAGGAATATCTCCGTTAAATTCGTACATCTTTCCGGTACCGGGTATTTTCTTTTTAATCATTTGCCCGCCACTTAGATCCCCCATATGCCTTACATAAACGTGTGCCATAACTTTGTGTGGATCGTCCATGATTTCTTTTATACGTTGCATATATTTGTTTGTGGTATCTAACAATATAGGTTGTTCAGTTTCAGTCCATAACTCCATAAAGTCCGCATGGATAAGAGGTGCTCGTTTAACTTCCATAATATCATCAAACAAGCCGTGCGATGTAGCAACTGCTTCTAGTATATTATAACATGGATGTTGGTTAAACAGAAAGGTAGCATACATTTTAGGATCAATAGATCCACCCATGAGTACCTTGACAAACTCTTGTCTTTCTGCGTTTTTATGATGTTCCCAAGTAAGTTCTTTAATAGTAGTCATGCTACTATTTAAACTTATTATTCTGGCTCGACCTTAATTGCGAGTGGATATCCTGAATCTCTGGCTAATACTGTTGTTTCTACACCTTTTTGCTCTGCAATCTCATAAGTGTAAACACCAGCAATACCTTCACCTTTAGTGTGTACTTCTTGGGTAATTTGATTTGCTTTAGATTCGTTGTGTCTAAAGATGTTCATTAACACATGAACAACAAAATCCATAGGAGTAAGATCGTCATTATAAAATACAACCTTATATAAGCCAGGTTCTTGGAACTTGTCTTCAATCTTATCTTTAGTAATTGTTGCTGTTGATTCTTGTGTCATTAATTGTTTCCTCTTATATTATTTACTCTAGTATAACATACACTATAAAATAAATCAATACCTAAATATGAGGGAGAGTACCAAAACTCTCCCCCACAATCCAAACTACTTACTTGATTTCAATAGTTCTTGGCTTTTTGCTCTCAGGAATAATTCTTTCCAAAGAGATTTTTAAGAGGCCGTCTTTCAACTCTGCACCCTTAACTTCTACATCATCAGCAATAGTAAAAGACTTAGTAAAGTGTCTTTTTGAAATGCCTTTGTAGATAGTGCCTTCTGCGGCAGTGTCGTCTTTAGTTTCGTGAACTGATTTGATAGATACCACACCATCTTCGTATGATACTTCAATGTCCTTTTTGCTAAAGCCAGCCAATGCTACTTCAATATCGTAGGTGTAATCACCTGTTCTTACGATATTGTAAGGCGGATAGTTTGTGCCTGTTGTAAAAAATGAGTCCTCATCGAACATTCTTTCAAAACGATCGAACATAGGATCAAACCCAACAGTCACGGGTCTTAGTTGATTAAAGATTGATAGGGATTTGTTTGTCATGTTTTTTCTCCTTTATTAAGCAAGTTAAACGTAGGTCCTATCAAGCAACCTACATTTTTATTTATACAACAATTAACTGCTGTATACATATTATATATGCATTCTTTATAAAAAGTCAAGAGCATTTGGCTAAAAAAGTACTAAATAGTTATGTACGTACATTATGGAACATCTAGATAAATTTCAAAAGATCTTAAACGATCTAAAAGACAATGGCAAATATCGTGTATTCAACGATATTCTGCGTACTCGCGGTGAATTTCCAAAAGCAATTTGGTACTCAAAATATGCTATAAAAAATATTACAAATTGGTGTGCTAATGACTATCTAGGGATGGGTCAACATCAGTTCGTTTTAGACGCTATGCGAACAGCATTAGATACAGCAGGTGCCGGAAGTGGTGGTACTAGGAATATATCAGGTACAACACACTATCACGTAGCACTTGAGGCTGAAATTGCTAAACTACACAATAAGGAGAGTGCTTTACTTTTTACAAGTGCATTTAATGCCAACGAAACTACACTAGAAACACTAGCAAAGATTATACCTGATCTAACTATTATCAGTGATAGCAAAAATCATTCTAGTATTATACAGGGAGTAAGGCACAGCCGTTTAGAAAAGATCATATGGAAACACAATGACTTAAATGATCTCGAAGATATTCTAAAGAATAAAACCGGGAACAAAATAGTGGTCTTTGAGTCCGTTTACAGTATGGATGGTGATATAGCACCCATAGCCGAGATTGCAGATTTGTGTAAAAGGTATCATGCTATTAGTTATATTGATGAAGTCCACGGAGTAGGTTTATACGGCCAAAATGGTGGTGGAGTCACAGAGCGTGATGGTGTTGATATTGATATAGTAAACGGTACCCTTGCTAAAGCATTCGGCGTACAGGGCGGTTATATTGCGTCTAAGACACCTTTTATAGATGCTATTAGATCACTAGCACCCGCATTTATATTTACAACCAGTTTGAGTCCTGTACTATGTGCTGGTGCTTTGGCTAGCATTAGATACGTTAAAGAACATCCAAATTTACGTGATAAGATTCACGAAAGGGCAAACACCCTTAAACAAAAATTCCGTGATGCGGGTATACCAATATTGGAAAACCCTAGTCACATAGTTCCTGTAATGATTAATGATGCTGTTAAATGTAAACAGATATCCGATGATTTACTATACAAGGACGGAATATATGTACAACCAATAAATTATCCTACCGTTGATGTAGGAACAGAAAGACTAAGATTTACCCCTACACCTAATCATACTAATGCTATGATGGACGATCTTGTAGATAAATTATTAGTAGTGTTAGAAAGGCACAAGATTATATGAATGCAATAAAAAAATATCTATACATGGCACTAGGTTTCTTTTGTGTTGGCATGGCTTATATTGGCTTTGTCACACCAGGAATACCTTTTTCAATCTTTCTTGTTATAGCGGCTTGGGCATTTGCTAAAAGTTCTCCAAAGATGGAGGCATGGTTATACAATCACCCTTGGTTTGGCAAGTTTCTAACTAACTGGAACAAGAAGAGAGTATTTCCAACTAGAGGAAAATACGCAATGGTAATTGTTATGGCTTCGACCCTTGCGGTCACGTATCATGCGACAGGTAATGTAAAGGCTGTTCTTTACTCAGGACTCTTTATGTTAGGTGTTGCTATATGGGCATGGCGTTATCCAGGAACCGTAGAAGAACACGCCGACAGATTGGCTAAAGGCAAAAAGATAGGCTGGTTAAAATAACCTATTGAAAGTTATCTTTCATCCAACGCCAATAGTCTGAGTAATTTGTTTCTTCTTTCATTTTCGTTCTCGCAATAAAAAACCCCAGGGTGTTTAGTCCTGGGGTTAATCTTTTGTGCCGTCAACAACTATTCCCCAGGAGAGTATCCTAAGAGTAATAGCAAATTGTTGTAAGCATTAATATTCATAAAAATATTTATGCGGCTTCAATCATTTTATGATTAAGATATTCCATTACATTCTCAGGTGAAGTTTCACCATATGGATCTGGATTATCTGCACTTGCTTCAGGCTCAACGAACATTTTTTCAACTCTACCGTCATTAATTACAACAGCAAATCGTCTTGAACGTTTACCAAAACCAACTGCACTCATATCAATAAGCATATCCAATGTTTCAGCAAGTTCGCCGTTGCCATCTGGAATAACTTTGATATTCTTAATGCCTAGGTGTTGTGCCCAAGCATTCATTACAAAACTATCATTAACACTTGACACATATACTTCGTCAATATTGTTGTCGATAATAGTTTCATAATTTTCTTCAAACCCTGGGAGTTGATAGGTTGAACAGGTTGGCGTAAACGCACCTGGTAGTGAGAATACTAAAACTCTCTTACCACCAAATAGTTCAGTTGTAGTTTTACCTACAAACTCGCCACCAATTGGGCAACCACCTTCTTCAGGTTGTTCGTCGCCTACGCGACATTGAAAAGTGATCTCTGGGATCTTATAGTTGTCATTCATAAGTGTGTGTCTCCTTTTAGTCTTGACATTACTAATTATACACAAAACCTATTAAAGGTCAAGTGATCTATTAGTTTTTTCTATTGTATTTTTCAATAGGCACTATTGATAAAATCTATTGTGCATATACTCTATTGAATTGATTGTTAGCACGAACAAATGTTGCACACTTGCTCAATTGCTTTAGTGTTGGTGCGCCAACGTAAGTACAAGTAGAACGCAAACCACCCAAAATATTTTGAATAGTATCACCCACTGGTCCTCTGTAAGGCACAAGAACTTCTCTTCCTTCACTGCTTCTATAATCCTTAAGTCCGCCAAAATGTTTTTTATTTGCGGCATCCGAACTCATACCGTAAAACTGTACAAACTGCTTTTCTTCAATCTTATGTTGCATACCGCCTTGATTATATTCTACTTCGTTTGTAGTATACATTTTAGTAATTACTTCTCCGCCGCCCTCGTCGTGACCTGCCAGCATTCCTCCAAGCATAACAAAATCTGCTCCTCCGGCAAAAGCCTTTGCAACGTCTCCAGGCGATACGCATCCTCCATCGGCAATAATGTGTCCACCGAGACCGTGTGCGGCATCTGCACACTCGATGACTGCTGACAGTTGAGGGTAGCCGACGCCAGTTTGAATCCTAGTAGTGCAAACACTACCGGGACCAATGCCCACTTTAACAATATCCGCACCATTTAATATTAACTCCTGTGTTTGATCACCAGTCACTACATTACCAGCAATAATTACAATACTGCTAAACTGGTTTCTTAATTGTTTGATAAAGTCTGCAAAGAACTTTGTATAACCGTTTGCTACATCAACACATACATATTTAATAGCACCGTCTGTAAGTTCCATAACATTCATAAACTTGTCCATGTCACGTTGTGTAATACCCATACTATATGCAACGTGTTCTTTGCGTTTATCTTTTAGTAAAGAATCATCTGGATCAAAGAAACTTACAAGATTGTTTACTTCATATGTTTTTACTAGACAAGTAAACAAACCTAATTCTGCAAATCTGTCCGCCATTTCAAATGTGCCAACACCGTCCATGTTTGCCGCCATAATAGGAACACCTTTATAGTTTGGATTGCTTTCAGGTCGTAGCACTTCCATGCTCATTTCTTGTGGTGTATAATTACGAAATGTATATTGTCTTTCTACATTTACATCTTTACGACTACCTAGTGTGCTTCGCTTTGGTCTTAGCAAGACATCACTGTAATCTAATTTTAAATCTGCTTCAATTCTCACTGTCTTATCCTTCCGAAGTTCATCGATAGTGATACTCTGTCATGTTCTTTATTTAAATTAGTAGTCACAGAGTGTTTAACCCAACCCGGGAATACTACTAATAATCCTGTATACGGTGTAATACTAATCGAACGTGCTGTTATGTTTGTTTTATTAGGAATAAAACTTGTGTAATATTGCGAATCGTCTTGCCTATGAACAACCATATCGCCCATATCTTTTGCAGGAACATTTACATAATAGTTTGCTACTAACAATGAGTTAGGGTGATTGTGTACGTCATTACTGCCACCGAACGGATTAATGTTTAGCCAATAGTTTTGTAAATCACATTTAGGAAAATCTAATTCACTTGCAACTTTGTCTATACAGTTCTGTACATCTTGTTGTAGATATTGAATGGACATAGGAAACATATGTTGCATTGTTGCATTGTTCTTTTTGTCCGCTGTGTTAAAACTTTGTTTGCCACCGTGTATATTAGTATCTTGTTTGTTAATACTATATGCCCAGTCTAGCAGTCGTTTATTGTCCGTGACTAGATCAAACTGAAATACAGGTGTTGCAAAGTAATCTTGTCTTGTCATTTTGATACCTTAAGATCACCGTATGCTTTCTGTACACACTTGGCTTGGAAATAGCAATCTGCTAGAGCGTTGTGTGCTTCTTGTCTAATTGATTTTCTAGGATCTTCTGGTAATAGACTAAACAGTGTTCTACTATCTCTAATTTGCCAAAAGTTCCATGGTAATGGTTTACCAAGTTGTCTATATAAATCTTCTAATATTACAATATCAAAAGCAGGACCTTGAGCCCATATAACATCAACTCCAACTAAGAACTTGTTTAGTTCTTTAGTCATTTGGTCAACAGATATTCTTCCATTCTCAGTAAAGGCTTCTTCTTGAATATGCTCTGGCTGTTTACCCCACCATTCAATTGTACTATCATCTTGACTTCTACCCATTGATGTTTGTTCATCTACATTGATCTTTTGATAAATTCCATTATCAGGATCTGTATTATTAAATGGGTTAAATTTGATAGCACCTAATGTAAGTATCACACAATCAGGTTTTGTTCCTAATGTCTCAAGGTCTATCATTGCGTGTTGTGCCATTGCCTTTGCCTTATTAAAATTTGTTCTGTTGATCTCTCATCGCTTTTAGTTGGCGAATTTTTGCCGCTTTTTTTGCTTCTCTACGTTTGTCTGAAGGCTTTTGATAATGTTGTCTATCCTTAATTTCTTTTAGGATGCCACTATCAGCAATCTTCCTTTTAAACTTACGAAGAGCCTTAGCAAAATCAGCAGGACTATCACTTCGAACTTTTACCATAAGGCCGTGTTCTCCGTCTCTACTATTCGCCATCGAATTGATTTTAATTTTCTTTGCCATGTTCCTCTTTCTTTTGATTTTTAAACAAAGTTATTGCTTTGTCTGGATTATCAACTGCTTCTTTACTAATAGTCACACCTGTTAATCCTTCTTTTACTAATGATACTGTTTTATATTGCCATTGCAATAAAGTATTTTCAAGTATTGCTTTAATACCTCTTGCATTTGTTTTCATGTCTTTTGCCTTCTTAGCAATATATGTCATAGCATCATTTGTAATTTCTAAATCTACACCGTCAATCTTAAACAAATACTTGTATTGCTTGTACAATGCATTTTTAGGTTCTTTCATTATACTAACTAATTGACTTTCTGTCAACTCATTAACATTGGTAATTAATCCAAAACGACCAATAAACTCTGGAATGAATCCGTATTTGATTAAGTCTTCTGGTTCTACTTTGGATAAATCACCTGTTTCGTCGGAATCAGAAATAGAAACACCAAATCCAATTCCGCCCTTGTTCATTCGACTATCAATAATTTTATCTAGACCAATAAATGCTCCACCTACAATAAACAATATATTTGATGTATCAATGTCTACCATTTCTGCTTGTGGATTCTTTCGTTTCAACCCGCCGGCGGCAAGACGAACTTTTGTACCTTCAATAATCTTTAATAGTCCTTGCTGTACACCTTCGCCAGATACATCTCTAGTAATACTTACGTTTTGAGACTTTTTAGTGACTTTATCAATTTCGTCGATAAACACAATACCGCGTTCTGCTAGTTCAACATCTCCGTCTGCTTCTGTAAGTAAACGTGTAATAATACTTTCAACATCATCACCTACATATCCTGCTTCAGTTAATGTTGTTGCATCACAAATAGCAAAAGGAACATTAAGATAATCTGCGATAGATTGTGCTAGTAAAGTCTTGCCCGAACCTGTTGGTCCCATTACCATAACATTAGTTTTGTCTAGTTTAAGGTCTTTACTAGGATTAAACATTTTTTTGTAGTGCTGACTTACTGCTACACTTAATGCCAACTTAGCATTTTCTTGTCCAATAACGTGTTGGTCTAATACTGATTTAATTGTTTCAGGGTTTAGTTTTTTAAAATCAATGCCACCTGAGGATTTTTTAATAGCACTGATTTTTTCTTCTTTTAAAATGTTTTGACAAAGGTCAACACATTCATTACAAATTGAAGAATCGTTTCCAACTATTAGTTTATGTACTTCGTCGCGACTCTTACTACAAAAATCGCATCGATATTTAATTGTTTCTTTGCTCATAGATCTTATCCAAAAATTCTTTTACACTTTCAACAACATTGGGATTTATTAAACTATAAATCTCTTTGCTGTTTCCATCTTTAGTATTGTAAAATACATTGCTCTGACTTAACATATAACTAGTATATTTTACACTAATATCCTGGGTGTTGTCAAGATTAATATATGTCGAATTTTGTCCATCTACAACATCAAGTATCCATGTAGGATTGCTTTCGTTGTTGTATACATAAACATTAATTTCTTCTGATCTACTGTCTTTGGCTAGAAACATACTAACACTTTCCTGTTCTTCTGGTGTAGTGTTAATAAGATTAAAGGTAAAATTGTTATTGTGTAATTTGTCCGGGGGACTAATTAAATTAATTTTCTTTGTCAATGTCAGCCTCTTTTTCTAATGCACTAAGTATTTTATCCTTTTCCTCGTCTTTAACGTCATCAATTGAAAGTGTTCCTTTTTTGATTCGCTCTACTGTTTCTGCAATTTTTCTTTGGCTAGCATCGCGATACTGTTGTTCGCTTATTTCTAATTTTCTAATAGCATCTGAATCAATGTCTTGTCTTTTTGATTCTATTTGATTCCAAATGCCTGTTTTTTGTTCTTCGTTTTGTACAAACCCTTGTGGTTCAATTACTTCTGTATATTGTTCTTTACCTTCTGGGTTTGCTTCTGCTTCTGCATTTGCTTTATCAACCCAACTATTCCAAGCATCTAGATCATCTTGTACCTTAGGCCAATCACCTTCTTCTTTCATATTAGTTATTGTAGAATCTACTTCGTCGTTTACTTTTTCGTTTGCAAAGAAAAACGGATTAGCAGTTCGTACATACTGTTTAGGAGATTCTTTTTCTTCAACAGGAGCGTCAAAGTCTAGTTCTTGTTGATTAGGATCAACATACTTTTCTTCTTCAACAAACTCGTGTGGTTGAATTGTATCAGGATCTATATCATTCCAGAGGAGATATTGACCTTCCTTTTTTTTTGAAAGTTGCGGCTCTACTTTTTCTTCAGTTCCAGCCACAGTTGGATCATCTTCATTCGATCCTTGAATGCTTTCTTCATCTTGTGTTTCACTAGATGTTTGAATTCTTTCTTCTGTGTTTTCGCTATTTTCTGTTCTGTCGTCTTCATCTTTAGGTCCTTCCGGGTCGGGATCCGGATTTGGCTTTCCCGGCAAACTACCGCCTTTCTCTTTCCTATAAAACTCAAAGGAATATTGAGAGGCAATTAATAGTAGAACTGCTAGAGGATCAAATACAAGGATAATAACAATAATAACCCAACGTACTGCCTCTTCTAGTAAATTGTTATCTGCTTCTTCACCGTAGATAAATTCTGCGATATATTTAACTGGTCCTACTTCTGCTTCTAGTTTACGGTATTCTTTTTCGTATCCAAACTTTTCTTCACGAACTCCGTCAACTACTTTTTGTTCTGTTTCAATAAAACCTTCGAGTTCTGTGATACGTCCTTCAATGTCTTGTGTTTTATTATTTGCTTGATTACGTAAATCATTAATACGTTTATTAATGTCTGCTATATCTTTAGCATACTTTGTATCAACTGCTTTTAAATCTATATCTAGTTGTTCGTTGACTGCAAGTATTTCTTTTTGTGCCCTTGAAGCAACACTTAATTCATTTTGTTTTGCTTTGTTTACAGCATCTTCGTATTGCTTAGATCCACCAAATGACCCTTCAAACTTTTTTTCGGCCGCGGCAATTTCTGCATCACGCCTTTCTTGTGCTTGTGTAATACGTAATTGTTGCTGTTCTATCTTAGAATTAGCATCTGCACGTAATCCGTCTTTTTCTTGTTTAATACGAGCATAAATTTTATCTAGGCCTTCTTGTTCTTTTTCAATAAGTCCATCAACACGAACATCTTCGCCTTTCATTAAACGATCAAGTTCGCTACGCCATCTTTCAATCTTAGCCTGTGCTCTAGTTTCTTTATCGTCTAGTGTTTCAATAAGAGCAACTTGCTCTTGACTCATACTTGTTTGTTCAATATGTGCCTTTGATAAGAAACCAAAGATACCCATTGATGTAATAAACATTAAAACTAATACTGCTATTGCTAGATAAGTCCTTAACCACCATACTGCTCTATGCCAGTTTCTATGAAGCCAAACTGCTGTGACTAACTTACCTACTTCTAAAGACACACCCATAACAATAATGGGGATGACTGCGGCCGCGAAAATTGCGGCAAGTCCTGCAACACTGTAATATATTGCTACTGCCGATATAGTAATGGCAGATAAAAATGTAATAATTCCTAATCCCATAGTGCTATTATTTAACCTTTCCACAATAACTTAAAATATATACGGTTTATGAGACTTTGTCAAGAATTAGTTTTTCAATGTGATTGTCCAACTAGCACCTTCATTTGAAGTACAAGCATCGTACAACCAAAGTCGTCTATTTTCGCCGTAGTTTACAACTGTTTCTGTTGTCCTACAATAACCGCCACTGTTGGGATAACTTACAAGAGTCTTTGAGTATCCGTGTGCGTTATTTGATGGATCCCACCATTTTACATCTTGCCCTGTATGACTTTGTCTTAGGGCAACCATTACAGCATTGTTATGAAGTTTTGTACTGCTTTCGGGTAGTTCCCATTTAATGTCTTCATACAGTTTCCATGCTAGATGATATGTTGATTCTATACGTTCATGATTGTTATGAACAATTACGTTTTTTGTAATAGGTCCTTGGCCACCTGCACAAGCACCTAAAAACAAAACACTAGTAAACGCCAGGAGTTTGAACAACGACCCAATAGCCTGTTGCTTCGTCACCAACGAAGCACGACATTTGCGATTCCCAAACACTACGACCTCCTATATTCATTGGATGGTAAAATAAACCACACTTCTTTGCTACACCACTTTTTACAAGTGGGTGGTCCATACCATCTTGTTTATCACTACACTGAACAACGGTTTTGCTACTTACTACATCGCCGTTAGCATCTGTATCTGTTATAATCGTTTGCTCTGTATCGCAAAACTGCTTTTTCTCAAACATGGAATTATCTACAACGTGTGAAGTAGTTCCACAAGCAGAAAGCGTTAGAGCAAACGCAATGATAAAAAGATGCTTCATAGTCTTAGTTCCTTGCGTTTGACTCTTTGGCTTCTTCAATAAGTCTATTGAATGTTTCTAATGGCATTTTAATTCGTACATAGGTGTGTACTCTGCCAGTAGAGCCAAGTTCGTATGCATAACGTTTAACTTCTAAGTGTTCTCTAATAATAGTATCAGATACACTGTGTTCAACTAGAGTACGTGTTTCTCTACTTTCGTTTTTAATGTCAACGATTGTTTTAGAGTTTACAGTACCGTTGATACGTTCTGCATAACCTTTAACTGCGAAAGCATAAGCCTGTGCTTCACTTGCCTGTTCAAACTTACTTTCACCCATGCCACAAGCATAAGCATAATCGTCTTTCCAGAACAAGAAACCTTCACTGCCAATTTGCTCACAGTCAGCATACCAACTAGGGTGTGCTTTTGTTTCTCTTACATCAATGGTTTTCATTGAAGTACAAGCACTCATAAGTGTTGCAACAAGTCCTACCATTAATACGTTTTTTAACGTGCCTTTCATATTAGCCTCCTTTTTAAGCCTACAATAATATAATAACATCTTTACCGGTTTTGTCAATGCCAAGTTTTACCAAAATGATTAGTTGTGTCTATAAAAGATATGTAATCCAATACGTCCAATTAGTGTGTATTGTTTTGACCATGCTGGACTTACATAGGTTGCGTGATAGTGTGTTGCACCTTCGCTTATACCACGCAAGTATCCATAGTGAATCATTTTATATGCAATCTCTTGTGCTAGACGCCATTTTGGATTTTCCTCCGGAGTCATAACGTTTTCGCTTCTACCATCGCAGTACCAACTAAATTGGCAACGATTTCGAATTGGATTGTATATTCTTTCTCTATCTGGAAGATTAGGATCTTTTTTCGTTTTCCAACTTTCGCGAACAGGTCCTTCTTTGACAACATCGCAAATAGTATTTGGCCAACGCATATCCTCTACTCTGTTTAAAACTACATCTGCAACAGCCGCCTGTCCTGCTAGGTTATCAACACTCGATTCCCAATAGATATTCTGAGCCAAACAATATGCCTCAGGATTTGATTCTTCTGTATATAGTTGTCCTACCGGAGCATCATTTGGAAATGTGTTTGCTCTTAAATCTCCTGCTGTGGCAATAGAAGCAGTAAGGACTACACCTATAATAAAGTTAGTTGTGATTTTCATTAATGTGATTACTTTCATTACAATATTTAGACACCAGAATAGCGTACTTAAATGCGTACATTAGTTTCTCCTCATTTGTGCTATTTCAGTTGCCTGTTTAGAACCTGTTTTATCTTCATCGTCTGCAAACACAGGAACCATATTTGATTTATGTAATGTTGCGATACCTACAAGTTTACGTTCACCTGTATATTGCAACGGCTCTTTTTTTGTTGCTGGTTGAAAACTTTTTTCTGTTGTAAGACTAGGTATGTGAGGTGTTTCTCTAACATACGGTCCACTATAATGCCACGGAGTATTCATTACAGTTTCAGTTTTCTTTTTAGGTTTATACACACCATGGATGTAATCAATATACTCATCAATGTTCATCATATGATCATGCATACCGAGGCGTTTCATTTGTTTATTATGCAAACGTAATTCTTCTGTCCACTTGTCCATTTTTGCTTTTGTAATTTTACGTTTACGTTTTTTAGTGTTAGTGGTAGTAAGACCACGTGCTAGATGCATTGTCATGGTAGGTTCCTATTAGTAATAGTATCTAAAATAATTGCAGAATACTTTTCATTTGTACTCCACGGAGCAATCAAAGGTACAAGTTGTTTGTAATCTCTGTCGTTATTGTGAAACTGACTATCACGTTCGTGTCTAAAATCTTTGTATGCAGGATGGTTGTTAAGAATATCAAATGTGTTTTGTACACTATCGCATTTTGTTTTAAATACTCTAACACCAAAATCAGCATTAGGAACATCTAATGGTTTAAGTTGTGGAACGTCTGGATCCCATGTTCTAATACCAAATAGATTATTTCCATCTATTGCAAATCTACTAGTACCCCAACCACTTTCAATACCTGCCATTGCAACAATAAGTCCACTCGGAACACGTAGTTCTGGCATAGTTGTGTAATTTATATATTCTACACATTTATACACAGCATCTATAAAAGTCTCAGGACTATTATAAACAAACTCAGGTTCGTGAAACCCTAGTTCCTGTGCCTTAGCAACACCACGACGGTGTTCTTGTAATTCAATTTTTTCTCGTGTAAAAGTATTTGGATTAAAAGATCCATACACATAGGCTAGAATCATAACTGTTATGATTGCACCTATTTTGATAATTTTACGTTTGAATGTTTGTGTTAGTAAAGTCTGTTTAGATCGGTTTGACATATGTTATCGAGTTGCCTTGTTAGAGTTCGTCTTACATCCTGCCAATACTTTAGTGCCCAAGCATCTTGTGTTTTTTGCTTTTGCATTCTTTCAACTAAAGCATCTACGGCAGAAAGCCTATTTGCCCAAATCATAATTGCAGTGTCTTTATCGACACGTTTATGCCATTCTTTGTGCAACATTAACTATCGCCGTTTGTACCGTTTACTTCTTTAACTAATGAACTTGCTTCCTTTTGATATCGTCTCGGTAAGCCTGTCCAGCGAGATACTTCACCGTCTGAATCAATTTTGAAAGATCCAGCCACTGTATAAATTTCATTGCCATCTTTATCCTCAGCAACAAATTTACGTACAACACCATTGATGATGCCATTGCCTGTGTCTCTGCCTACTTCCCATTTATATTTGCCTGATGGGCCTTCGTAAACATTTTCTTCACCCCATTCGTTGCGACAAATGGATTTAATGTTTTCTAGGACCTCTATACTTTTTGCCATATTATGCCTCCTTAAGCCATTTCTATCATTAATACCAGTTTTACCAGTATTGTTATTATAATACAGCAGGTCGGCATTTTTGTCAATAGGTGATTTTACCAATTTTACCGGATTTTCTAAATTTTGTGATTGTTTGTCCATTTTGGACACGTTGAGGTTTGTTTTGTTCATGCCTATGCTCCTTTTATATTGCCTTGACTAAGCCTTATTGCCTTAGTAAATGTATTTATGCTGGTTTGAAAGTCTTTTGGAAAATGATGGCTAAAACCATAGCACCCGCGCCTGTTGCTAGATGTTCTGCTGGGAAATGGTCTGCGTGTATTAGTGTGTCAGCGATTGCTGTAAATGCACCAGTTAGGAAGATACCTAACCATTTGTTCTTCCAAGGAAGGAAACTTGCGACAAGCATAGCAACACCTGTTAGTATTCCTGTCTTGCTTGCCGTAAGTGCGTGATTCAAAGTAAGAGCAGATAGGTCAGCCTGTACCATCATAACCATACAAGCGGCCCACGATTCGCTAAACTTCTCTGATACTAGTGTTAGTTTTTCTTTTATCATTTTGGAAGTTTAACTTTGCCTTCTCTTAAGAGTTTATCTCTATTGACCATGTGTTTGGCTTGTATTTCTTCTTTGCTTCCGCCAAAGTAAGCCACAGCATGGCCTTCTTCAACTAAAACATCTGTGACCATACGTCCGTCAACAGAAACGAAATCGCCAAGAATACGTCCAAACTTGCCTTTCATATCCTCGCCATTTTTATTGATTTGTGTTTTAAGAATAGCAGTCTTACCTAATAGTTCTTTAAGACGCTTTTTAGATGCCAATCCAAATACTTTTTCTACTTTATCTCTAGTTCTAGATTCAGGAGTGTCAATGCCCATTATGCGAACACGTTCGTCTGAAAGCACAACTCCAAAACCTAAATCAATATCTACATCCACAGTGTCGCCATCTACGACCTTGAGGACTTTAACTCTATACTCATACATACCCTCTGCTCCTTGTTTGTATTATATGAGTATTTATTGATTTTTATTAAAAAATTATACTGATGCTATTGCAAGTTGACGCCATGCGCCACCTAAGTAAACAACCATACTTTGCGTTGCATTACTTAATGGATCCCAACCACTACCGTCAGCAATAGCAACCATTCCGTTTGCTGGACTAGTTGGTGCTGTTGAAAGAATACCTAAATTTAATACTTCATTAATAGTAGCAACTGGTGTTGTGATGTGACCTGTGTCACCTTGAATAACTGTTGTAGAGTCGTCTGCAAAAACACTACCTTGTACATCTGCTGTAAGTAATCCGTTTGCATCTAGAGGACCTGTAATAGTAATTGCTTCATTCGCCGCGGCAACTGTGACTCCGCCTGCTCCTTGGAATCTAATATCATTACCAGGAATTGGAACACCAAAGCCTGTTGAATCATCACCTACAAATCTTAATGATGTACCTAATGAGGTAATATATCCTGCATCGTTTATGAATTGACTTATTCCACTACCTACTGTTGTATAAGGTTTAACCTCAGCATCTTGTACAATACCTTTTGTATCAACTGTGACATAGTTATATGAGCCTGGAGTCACATTTGATAAAGCAACGTTTAGTGTAGTGTTGATCGTTGTTCTACCACTACCACTTACATCACCTGTTAGTGTAATAGTATCGTTTTGTGTATTAAATCCTGCATCGTTATTGTATGTTGACAAATCGTTTGATACAGCAACAGTAATGTTTCCTTCTGCATCACTTGATGTAGTGACAGCACCACTGCCTAGTATTTTAATATTTTCATCAGCACGTACTTCACGCATTGTAGAATCATCAGCACCAATTGACCATTTGGTCATATACCCTACATCATTTGGTAATGTACTTACAGGCGTTGAAGTTGTTAATCCGTCCGTGACAAATCCGGAATCATTAATGAATTGACTTATGTTTTGATTTGCAAATGATGTTGTAAGTACAACGTTGCCTGTACCGTCAAATGAAACAGCACCGGCAGTCACAGCACCAGTAATACTAAAGTTTCTTGCTGTCTGTAATTTTGTTGCTGAAGCAATATTATCTGATGATGTCACAAAGTTTGCACTGTTTTGGAAATCACCTAGTTCAGCGTTTGTAAATGCTACTGTACCTGTAGCATCTGGGAATGTAATTGTTTTAGTGCTTGTTGTAGGATCTGTAATTTCAAAACGTGTAAAAATATTGTTGTCTGTTTGTCCTTCAAAAGATAAAGGAAAACGTCCGGCCAACGCACCGTTCATTGTAATTAAATCATTAGTGTTATCACCTAGTGTGACATTGGCATTAAATGCTACATCTGTGGTTGCTGTATTGCCATTGGCTAATACATCATCTAAATCTGGAGAACTTGTGATTGTTAATTTGCCTTCAATGTCAGTTGATGTAGTCACGTTGCCACCACCAACTATTGCAAACTGTTCTCCTGGATTTATAAATCTTTCTGTACTATCATCAGCAACAACTCTTAATGCAAAACTATCATTGTTGCCTTCTGCAATAAATTGTAGCACACCATTGTTAACTTTTAGGATAGTACCATCAGCACCTAGTGTTGTTGGAAAAGCAAAATTGCCAACTGTTAAATTACCAACCTTAATGTGTTTGGTAGTTGTATTGCCATAACCTAGCACTTGATCAATAGTAGGTGTTGCGTCAATAGTAAGTTTACCTTCAGCATCAGTTGATGTTGCAACTGGTCCTGCACCTACTACCTGTAATATTTCTCCAGCACTGATTGTTCTTTCAGTTGAGTCATCTGCAACTATTCTTAATGCACCTTCACTGCCGCCTGGTAAGAATTGTAGCACACCGTTGTTAACTTTTAGTACTGTTCCGTCACTGCCAATTGACGTAGGTAAACTGTATGCTGTACCAATCGATAATCCGCCAACTGTAATTGAATTTGTTGTTTCGTTGTTTCTGTTTGTGACACTTGTTAGTGTTTCTGAACTTGCATCTGCTTGGTTGAATGCTGTAATTCTACCTTTAGCATCAACTGTGAATCCACTGTATGTACCTGCTGTGATTCCTGAGTTAGCAAGGGTCATTGCAATGTTAGAAGCACCGCCTGCTAGTTGTCCGCCTGTACCTCCTGTGACGTCACCTGTAAAAGTAATATTTGGTCTTGTTGTTAGGTCACCGTACACACCAGTTGTTGAAACTGTTGCAAACCCTGCATTGGTAATTGATTTATTTTGCCACTCACCACTTGCTGTATCATACTGTAATAAATCATTATCTGCAACACTTGTAATTACTACATCTGCACGATCGCCTAGGTTATCGCCTGTAATAAATCCTGGATCGTTTGTATAACTTGAAAGAGTTGCTGGAACTGTAATAGTAATATCGCCTTCAGCATTTGATGCTGTGGTTGCTACACCGCCACCTAAGATACCAAAGTTTTCACCTGGACCAACTTGTACGATTGCAGAGTCATCTGCTCTAATATATATTGGACTTCTTGCCGCTAAAAGTGCTTCTGACTGCTGTTCATTAATAATAGTAATAGTATCGTTGTTTGCATCTACTGTAAAATTAATACCTGTACCTGCTTCCAGCGTCAGCGTATCGTTATCTGCATCAGCCTCAACCGTACCAATATTGGCGGCACCCTTCTTTGCTACAACTAATCTAAAACTATCAATTACTTTTACGGACATTTATTTGGTTCTCCTACGTGTATTTACCGTAGATAAAAGAAATAGGAGCGCCTCGAGAACACTCCTATTCCTTACTCTAATACTTTTTATTATTATACTTGCTTATAGCGTTTCTATCGTTGGTTTCTTTTTGTTATTACTATTTATTTGCTCTAGAAATGCAACTTTTCTGTTGCCAGGTAAGTTGCCAACCCCGTAAGATTACGCCGCTAGGCGTAGTTCTTCAGATGCAAAATTATCGTTTGCATTTATGGTTTTTGGACAAATAGCGTGAGTCTCCCCACATTTGCTCGGTCGTTCCTTACCGGTAATCTCTTTCACCCTTAACAAGCCGATCGATCCTAGTTCACCCCCATCATAAGCACTCTGTTTAGTTCTTTACGATCCGCCCTCGTCAGGTTGGGATAGAGTGCTTATGGTGGAGGTGCAGGGTACTGCCCCCTGGTCTCGTACTTGTGACATACGATAACGTCAACAATTACAGTAATATTTATATACTCAGTTTATTCAAAAGTCAACCATTAAATGATAACTAACGTCCAAGAAAAAAGCCAAACAACAACCAAGGAGGGTTATGGCTAAATTAGCAAAGACGTATGTACGTCATGTTAGAACACCTAAGAAAACAAGTCAAGCACAGAAAAAGGGCAAGTGCAAGATGAGTTCAATGAACAAACATAAAAAGCGTAGTCACAAATTTAATGTGGGGCAAGGACGATAATGGCTGTTAAAAAATCAAAGGGTATAAGAACTAATCATATACAAAGACAGCATGATGGTAGAGATATAATACCTTGCAGATGGATTAGAAAAGGCGGAGCACGTGGTATTATGGTTGCTCAATATAAAGATACAAGAGATCTAGTAGTTGACGAAAATGGAACACCCGTTGCTTGGAATAGAGCATAGTGAATCCATATGAGTTTTCAAAGCCTATTCTTGAACCTAAAGGACAAGATCCTTTAAAATTCATTTTCACGGTACTTGCTTTATGGTATCTATTTTCTAAACTATTAATTGATTAATTAAAAAGTTGGCTTAAGACCTAACCAACGAATTAAAATATCAGACTGTGCTGGAACTATCTGTTGCCCTGCACTAGTTGGAGAATTATACAACCTTACTGACAGTTTATCTGCGGTTGATAAATCTTCTACAAGATCAATAATTGTATGGATTTTTGCACTATTAAAAGGTTGATTAGCAGTAGCAGGATTTGTAATTACTGATGTTGTGTATTCTAATTCTTCATCATTCTTTGTTAGATTAATTGTACAATATCCATCTGAATACGTAGAATCTTGACTATTGTCTAACACTACATTAGAAATAATTTCATACACACCTGGACGAAGAACTGAGATAATATTTTCACCAGGAGTAAATGAAAAGTAATTAGGATCATCATGTATAACAGAATCCCATATTAACTTGTATTCATTACCGCCATTGAAAAATTCTGAATTAGTTTTTGTTAAGTGAATCCAACGAACATTAGGCTCACCTGTTAAGGCTTTAAAATTATCGTCAAGTTCTTGATATGTTAATGCAGAACCTTTATCGTTTCTAAGAGTAATAGCCATTTATTATTCCTGTGTTATTGTTCCTTTATAATCCCAATACTTTCCAACATAACTTCTAAACTCATTATTGCCAATATAACCTGGCTGATCATCGATGTATCCAAAATTTACATATTCATATTTTTCAATTTGATCTTTTACAGGCAACGATTTAAATGTAAAAGGTACTTCTACTGCTGGTGTAGAATCATCTGCAAATTTATATTGTGGATTACTAGGCTTCATTTACTATTACATCTCCCGATGCTGTCGCGGCCGCATTAGGAACCCAACTTCCGTGGCCTGCTGTTGCATCATTTAATCTGTGTACTGGAATACCATTAGCAAATACATCTGGTGAATGTCCTATTGCAGGATCGCCACAAGCCGTAGTATCACCTTTACGTACAACCTTTGCACCATTAGCAAAAGTATCTGGTGATCCTACTGCATAAGGTGTCTGATGGAACGGATTTGGTGTTGGACTTGCGTGACCAACGTGTACATCTAATCCTACTCTTACAATACCTGTCATGCAAGTATTTAGCGGATTATTTTACTTGTAGGTTTGGTGGGGGTGTAGCAATACCTGTTGTACGTTCTGTGTACAATTTAGCAAAGTTATCAACTGTTCGTGTCATTACTGTGATTGCATTTTGACCAATCTTAATTACACCTTCTGGGTCACCTGTAAACAAAAATTGTTGTAGTCCTAGACCTTGTTGACTAGCAACAAGTGTTAGAGGTGTTTTTAGTTTAACAAAAGCATCTGTTTCTTCTTGTAGTTTGCCTACTAGTTCTTCGCCTGAAGCAAGTTTAATTGTGACAACATCGTTTACTTTATATGGTTGTTCTAATAACATTATAGTGAGTATCCTGTTCCGTTATAATTAGTTTCTTCAATATACTTTTCAAGTTTATCGAACCCGCCAATCTTGTTTCCACCAACAATAATTTGTGGTACAGTTTTTGCACCTGGAAACATTTCAAGTAGTTCGTTAACTTGATAGTCTGTGCCTAGTGACTTGTATGTGTAATCCAAACCTTTTTGTTCGCAAAATGCTTTTGCTTTATCGCAGAATGGACACATAGGTTTGCCATAAATTTCAATCATAATTTAAATCCTTTAAGTGTGTCTGTGCTTACGTCTTGTTTAATTCCACCAACAATATAACTTTCAACTTCAGTTTCTTGTGGTGCTACTTGTAAACCCGATGAACTTAGCCAGTGTTGTGTCCAAGGTAGCGGGTTTTGAGTTGTTGAACGATCGTAAATTGTTTTAAGACCTAAAGCCTTAAGACGTCTATTAGCAATGTATTCAACATACTGATGAAGTAGTGTTGTATTAAGACCAATCATTGATCCGTCTTTAAAGAGGTAGTCTGCCCAACGTTTCTCTTCGTCAACACACTCACGCCACATATTATAAATTTCATCTTCAAGTTCAACAGCGATCTTTTTCATTTCAGGATCGTCGTCGCCCTTCATCCAATGTTTAATAACGTGTGTGCTCAGGTTAAGATGTGTTGCTTCATCTCGGGCAATTAGTGAAATGATCTTTGCAGATCCTTCCATTAGTTTTAGTTCGCCAAAGGCAAACGTACAAGCAAACGATACATAGAAGCGTAAGCCTTCTAGAATGTTTACTGTCATCATTGCTTTGTATAATGCTTTCTTAACATCATACATTGTTCCTTTACCTTTGTAAAGAAAATTACTTGCAATTTCATTAAATTCATCATAGTGCTTTGTGACACTAATAGCACGTTCAATAATGTTTTTATCATCAAGAATAGTATCAAATACTTCTGTAGGATTAGCATACACATTTTTCATGATGTGTGTATACGAACGCGAGTGAATAGTTTCAAAGAAGTCCCAAGTAATAATACACCCTTCAAGTTCTGGAATACTTACGTGTGGTAAGAAACTCAAACATGGACCACGTCCTTGTACACTGTCAAGTAGAGTTTGATATTTTAGGTTAGCAGTAAAGATGTGCTTTTGTTCGTCACGTAATTCTTGATAATCACCTCTATCTTTTTGTAGTGATACTTCTTCAGGACGCCAAAAGTATCCAAGCATAGTTTGATTTAGTTTATCAAACTCTGGATAACGAAACACATCATATCTCTGTGTGTTTTGATCTGCTCCGAAGAACATATACTGCTTTGTAAAATCTACTTTCTCACGATTAAAAACAGTTTTTGTCAATTTCTTTTCTCTCTTCATAAAATTTATATTGCACAAGCATCACAATGTTCATCGTCTACTGTGTCACCATTTGTTCCATTAACGCCATTTACATGGTCTCCATTAGTACCATTAATAGTAGCACCATTTACAAGTTTGTCAACACCATTTACCTCCAAAGTTTCTTCTAAACCTTGTGGTTGTGTTGTTTCCTCTTCACCTTTAAAGTCATAAGTGTTTTGATAGTAAGAAGTCTTCCAACCCATTTTGTAAGTTGTTAACAAGTCTTTCATCATAACACTCATAGGAACTTCGTTGTTCTCGTACTGTAAAGGATTGTATGACCAGTTGCCACTAATGGCTTGATCAAAGAACTTCTGCATAACAGCAACTACATTAATGTATCCTTCGTTGCCTTGCATATCCCAAAGCAATGTATAAAAATTCTTTAATTGATTATACTGCGGAACAACTTGCTTAAGAGGCCCTTTCTTTGACTTCTTAACGGACAAGAATGCTCTAGGTGGCTCAACTCCATTTGTTGCGTTCGACACAACGGAACTGCTCTCCGATGGCATCTGTGCGGACAGTGTTGAGTGTCGTAAGCCGTGTGTTTTGATGCTAGATCTAAGACTTTCCCAATCATAACTATATTTTTTTACTGCAACAATATCATCTACATCTTTTTTGTATGTGTCAATTGGCAAAATACCATCAGCATATTTTGTACGATGAAAATAGTCACATGGTCCTTTCTCTTTTGCTAGTGTGTTCGATGCTTTTAACAGATTGTATTGGAATGCTTCTGTTAAATCATGAACAAGTTTCCATGCTTCTTTGTCACTGTATTTAACTTTATTTTTAGCAAGGTAATGTGCAAGACCAATATAACCAATACCTAGTGAGCGTCTAGCCTTTGTAGATTTTTCAGCCGCCTTAACTGGATAACCTTGATACTCAATAATTTCTTCTAAGGCACGAACTGCTAAATCACATAGTGGCTCTAATTCCTCTAAGTGATTGATTAAGCCAACATTGATCGCACTAAGAATACATAAAGCAATTTCTCCATTTTCATCATCAATGTGTTGTACAGGTTTAGTTGGCAATGTAATTTCCTGACACAAATTACTCATATACACAGGATCTTTAAAAGAACTATGTGTATTACAGTGGTCCACATTCATAATATAGATACGTCCTGTTTCTGCTCTTTCTTTTAATAACGCAGAAAATAAGTCCATTGCTTTTAATGTTTTCTTACGAACAGAAGTTTTGCGTTCATACTTTTCGTATAACTCTTTAAACTTCTCTGAGTCTCCATAATATGCTTCATAGAGATCTGGAACATCGTGTGGCGAGAATAAAGTAATGTTTCCATCAGACAACAAACGTTCGTACATTACTTTATTCAATTGAATTGAATAATCTAGTTTACGTACACGATTGTCTTCAGTTCCCTTATTATTTTTAAGAACAAGAATGTCTTCAATTTCTAAATGCCACAAAGGGAAATGTGTGGTGGCAGAGCCGCCGCGAACACCGTTCTGAGTACAACTTCTTACAGTTGCCTCGTACACTTTTAGGAAAGGCACAACACCAGTGTGTGCGACTTCTCCGCCTCTAATCTTAGAATTTAACGCTCTGATACGACCCGAGTTAATTCCAATACCTGCTCTTTGAGCAATATAATAACCGATAGCGGAATTGCTACTAAAAATGCTGTTAAGAGTATCATCGACATCAACAAGTACACAACTAGCAAACTGCCTAATAGGAGTACGGACTCCGGCCATGACTGGTGTTGGAATGTTGATCTTAAAAAGTGAGGTCGCGTCATAGTATTTCTTCACGTAGTTTAAACGTGTCTCCTTTGGATAATCTGCAAATAATGTTGCCGCAATCATCATATACATAAACTGCGGTGTTTCAAAAATTTCACCCGAACTACGATCTTGACACAAATATTTGTCAACAACTTGACGTAGACCAGCATAAGTAAAATCTTCATTACGGTCGTGTTTAATCCACGTATTCATTTTTTTAAGTTCTGTTTGTGTATATTTTTCTTTAATGGCAGGATCATATACACCACGATCAATATTTTTATCAATAACAGTTAACAAACTTAAATGTTCATAACGACCATAAACTTTTTTCTGTAAATCATATAGCAACAATCGTGCCGCCGCATATTGATAATTAGGATTCTCTAACGAAATAAGATCGTTAGCACTTCTAATTAAAACATTTTGAATGTCTTCTGTTGTCATACCATCGACAAACTGTAAGTCTGCATTCATTTCAATTTGTGAAGCCGAAACTCCTGTAAGTTCTTTACAGGCTTCTTCAACAACAAAATGAATTTTATCGAGATTTAATTTTTCTCTCTTACCGTTTCGTTTGGTAATTAAAATAGGTTTGTTCATTTTTTCTCCTGCCGTAATTCTTTTTCTTGTGCGTTCTTGTAGTACTATTTACAATCTGCTTTATATTGCCTTTGAATATTGGCAATGCATACTTTCTGGTAAGCAATCAACAGTTGTAATACCCGAACCATAGTTAAGAACGTAGTTATCAACTAATACTAGATTATAGTATCTTTGTTCTTTATGGTCTATAAATATTTTTATCAAAACATCGCATTGGGAAAACTTAGTACTTAACTTGGCCGTATATCCCATCATAAGGGGTATTGCTACGGGACAAAACCGGTTTTCTTTTAAAAGTTCCCAAGGCGTTGGCCACCGTTGAGAATCCCAAGGGTCTAAAAGTTTTTCAACCCTAGGAGCAGTAGACCACAACTCAACAATATCCTCTAAAGGATTATTTGAATGTATTAAGTTATCTCTAAATTCTCGCCAAAGGCTAATGCGTTCGTCGGTATCGGTGTCATGGAACATTATGCAAAATAACTAAATGCGTAGGTTAATATCCCATCTCCATTACCAATTAAGTTTTTATACTGAACTTTAACAGTTTCACTTCCAACAGTACTATCAAGGTCATCAAGCACAGCAGTAAATTCAACACCGCCATCAGTTGAACCTGTATGACTATATGAGTCAGTGACATTAATGTTTGAAGCATCTTGCACAGTAATTGTTAGCCTTCCTTGGCGTGTTGTAGCACTGCCTGTTGTTTTAACTAACTTATAGTCCATGTATGCAATTTTTTTATCAGTAAACGGAAGTTTAGTAAATGTTTTAAATGCATCACTTTCAGACATTTGGTACTCGTTAATTCTACTTTTTGTATAATGGTATCCATCTACATTTGGTTTATACGGTGCTTCAATGTTTCTTGCAAGATTAATTTGAGAATCCCTTTCAAATGTATCACCAATTGATTCACATAACGGTGCTTCAAAAAGAATAACACTTGTTTGAGGATTATCTTGGCCATTCATGTTATTAGCAACATCTAAAAAGATATTACCAATTGATGTATGTCCTGTTGGATCCATAGTTGCTACTGGTTTAAAAACAGCAAAACCGTAGTCATTAATTCTATCAAACTTATTATTTTTAACAATATAGTTTTGTGGTCCTAATGACTGTGATCCAGTTCCTGTGCTAGTCTTACCAAGTTCAATACCTACTTGTAAGAATTCAAATACTGAATCAGCAATAGTGACAGTTCGTGTATCGTGGATACTGTAAACTGCAACACTTAGATTCTTAAATGTACAATTACTAATGTGAACGTTTTCACTTGTTGTAGCACCTAAGCCTCTTAAATTAATACCAGATTGTAATGCATCATAACCGTCGTCTTTACCCCAAAGGCCTTCAAATAAGCAATCATGGATAATACTATCAGTTGTACAATCAAGTTTTACTAATGCACTATGAGTTGGAATGTCACTAGCAAGTTTAAATGTTATACCTGAAATATTAATGTTTCTTGGACGTGATCCGTTTTTAATATTTTGATATGTAATATATGATCCAGGAGTTGAATCACCATCAATTGTTTCTAAAATGCTTTTTGAAACGTGACTACCTTCTGCTGGATTTAAGTTTAATTCAAAAATTGTTTTGTTTTTACCATCGCCAATAATATTAGCAAATGGCGGAACATATAAAGTGTTTGTAATTCTATAAACACCTGCATCAACTTTAAGTGCAATTCTACTACGAGCATCTGCTTTGTCTGAACTGTTAATAAACAGTTGATCAATCGCTCTTTGAACTGCTTCAGTGTCGTCAGTAATACCGTCGCCTTTAGCACCAAATGAACGAATGCTTACAACATCGTCTAATCTTTGTTGTAATGTTCTAGTAATTGGACTATTAACAAACTCGCCTGTTTGTTTAATTGCTTCGGTCGTTCCAACATATGTATATTGGTTTAGTAGATCAAAAATATTACTTTTTGTAGTTAAAATTTCTGTATTACCTACTGCTGGTGCTCCTTCACTAACAGCACCATTACCAATGTAAAGTTTTTGTGTGTCAATTGCCCAACCAAGTTCAGCAGACGCTAGTTGAGGAATCCCATTAGATCCTTCTTTACCTCTGCGATGTTGTATTTTTGATATCTGTACTACTGCCATAATTTCGTTTCCTTACTACTATTTATGATATTTCGTGTAGTACTCCTCGACACGATTTAGCCACTTGTTGCACCAATGCTCAAACTCGTCTGGTTCAAGGTCAAATTGTTGATATTGACATTCACGACTGCACATAAAAACGTGCCCTTCGTTGATGTTTGTACCATATACTTCATTGTGTGCCATAGCATATGCGGCTAACTGCATAAAATAGTCTTCAACCCATTCTTTTTTCTTAGGTTTATTTGTTTGTTTAAAATCCATTATGCTAGGCTTACCTTTGTAAACACCTACTAGGTCAGTTGTTCCAGAATATAGTTGCGGATAAAACAATGCTTGTTCAATTCCCCAAATTTCATCTACATCGCATAATGCATTACTAATAATTTCATCAGCCATTTTGTTTGCTTGTACGTGTACAATATTCTTACCTGGCATACGTTCTTCGCCACAAAGGAAACGTTCAAGATTGTTGTGCATTGCTGTACCAACACCTGCGGCTTCGGTCACAATACGTTGTGCTTCTTGTTCACCTACACGTTTTTTCCACTCGTTTAAATGCGTCATATCCTTTGTTTTACTTAAGATAGTTGTGACGCTAGGTGTTTTACTACCATCAGGTGCTTCGTAAAGTCTTTTGCCTTCTAAGTTAATTTGTTTAACTGGCAAGTAGTTGAATGCTTCCACATAAGGTGGCGGGGTTAGTGTTTCCATTTATAAAATCTCTAATACTTTAATGTTAATTATACGACAGAACAATACAAGTTGTCAAGTTATGAGCGACGCTTTGTTGCTCGTTTTGCCATCTTGTTTACAGTTTTTTTAGAATCGCCTTGATCTGGATCCTTAATTCCGTCCGGTTTTGGTGCTTCAACTTTTGTCTTAAGTGTCACACCATCAGCATTATAATTTTTTACAATAGATTGAAGTGCTGGACTAGAGTTATAAGCCGCTTTGAAATCTTCGTAATCATAAACACTATGACCCATGTCAGTCATTAGATTACTAACGGCTTGCCAAGACAAAGTTAGATAAGAACTTTCTGAATTTGCTCTTTTAAGTTGGTTTCTTAACAGTATTGTTAAGTCACTTATAGCATCGTTTGAAAACTCAAACAACCTCATGCTTATCTCCTACTTACTTAGAGTTGAGAAAATTCTAGCGGATTCTGCGATTGATTTTTTCTTAGGTGTATAACTTTCACGCTTTTCTCTACCTTCAGGTTCAGTACCACCTACTGCGGCATCACTTGCACCAAACTCATCGTCACCCATTGGATCAATTGGATCCATTGCGTCATCGCCTGTTGCATCTGCATCTACTTCAGGAGTTTCTGGCTCAGCACCAATAGTATCTTCTGGAGCACCTTCACCTGTAATAATACCAACACCTTTTGTTAGTGTTTCACGTGATGTTTTAAGATTGTCAATAGTTGCATCTAGAGCAGGAGCAACAATACTTGCAAACTGTTCTGCTTGTTCTGCACCCATTTCGTCTCTAATTTGATCTTGAATGTCAAGCATACCTTCAGCACTCATTTCAGCAACATCTTCTAGGAATGCAGTAAATCTATCTACCATATCCTTAGCCGCCATTACTAGTGCCGCTTTATCTTCTTCACCTTCTTTAATTACTTTGCTTTCGTTTTGTACTGACTCAGCACCTAATGTTTTAAGAACAGGTTTAGTTCTAGTCACGCCTTGCATACCTTTGTTAAGGATAGGCATAAAGAACTTGTCAAGTGCAGGACGAATTGCATCTAATTCTTGTGGAGTAATTGTTTGTAATTTTTCGTGATCTTGAATTTTTTGAACTGCTCTACGTGCTAGTCCCATCTTTGATGGATCGTCTAGCATTGATTTCAATGCCGCGATAGCCATTGATGATACAGATTGTGTACCTGGCTTCTCTGGATCAGTGTCTGCATTGGGATCAACTTCAGGCTCTTCTGCATCTGCTTCAGGCTCTTCAGTTTCTTCATCGTCTGCTTCTGCAAAGTCTTGTGCTACTGCTTCATCTGTAGGATCAACGTTTTCAATTTCTGCTTCAATATCATCATCTTCTAGGGGATTATCGATGTATTGGTTAATAGCAGTTTCAATAATTTGTTTAATAAGTGTATTCTTTTGATAACTTTCGTTTACTAAACCTTCGTTGAATTTATTTGATAATTCAAACTCTTTTAGTTTAGCCTCAATCTTTTTGCTGTAAGACTCTAGTTGAGCCTTGCTATATTTTGCTACGTCTACTGATACTCCGTGGTCTTTGCGTAATTGCTTGTTTAGACCTTCTACAGTGACTTCATTCATAAAATCAGTTGTTTTCATTTGTTAATCCCCTATATGCTTTATTTATTGTCAAACAGTAATTTCTCGGCACTGTCTAGGATTGTATTTACCTCTTTCTTGATGGGTATTAACGCATCATAATGGTAGTCCATCCTGCTTACAACGATATCATGACGTGTATCGTCGCCTGATTCTAGTGCCTTTTTGCTTGTATGTTTATATATCTGAATATTTTGTAGGTGGTGGAAATAGCGGTTATCAACATTGCGTATTTTGTCAATGTTTTTGACTTCTTCTCCTAACCCCATACGTATTGCTATTGCCATAGCCAATTTATGTACACAAATATCACTGTGATATACTCGTTTTGGATTGTGTAGATTGCGTATATCATAGCAACCATTATCATTTTTCTTCACCCAAACGTGATAGAACTTGATACCGCCCTCGTGTGCAACAGGCAATATAAATCCTTTGGCCTTAAGGTCGGCTTTTACTGCACTAGCGGTGGCTTGAAACGTGTCAAGCAGTTTTTTAACATCAGGTTTCATTAGTGTATTATAACAGACTTTTATCTATTATGCAAGATCTTGTTTATTAAATTTAATACTTTTTGGTAAATTTGGTTTATTCATTTTTGGTTTGAGTTCTACCTCATTACCTTGAACAGCAGAAACTACATATTTTTCTGGAGCACCAGGATTATCAGCATTTGGTACTTCAACTTCCTGTCCTCTCATAAATGATTTGTTTTGTGTATTTGTAGATTGTGTTTTACCAATAGTCTGTTGATTGGTATTTTGATTAGTGTTTGCGTTAGTACCTTGCGTACCTACGGTTCCTTGTGCTTGTGTATCTTTTGTATTTTGAGTTGGCGTTTGACTTGTTTGTTTATTTCTTAGTGCCGCCTTAGCACTTACAGCCAACGGAATGTTTAATTCACTAATCTTCATTATCTTGCCTTCTTTGCACGTTTGATTGGTTTTGGATTTAAAGATCCTTTTGATCTGTTTAACCCTGAGATTGCTCTAGAAACAGGACTACCTTTCTTTGTCATTTTAGCGTGCCATGCCGCTTTCTTAGGTGCTCTTGCTCTAGTCACTGTCATACGTTGTTTTGCATCTGCTTTAATTGGAGCATGACAAGTGCTTACTTTTGCAACAATACGTCCTTTACGTGGACCACTAGTACAACGAAACTTACGTGATTGAACACGGCTAGTATGTGTACCGCCTTTACCGCCGCCACGTTTGTAAATTGTATCTGCTTCTAAAAGTTCTACTATCTTCATCGTCTCTTATTTAAAAACTTTAATGCTCTACTTGCTGGGTTAGTACGTTTAGTACGCTTTGATCTCATTGCCATACGCTTACCTAACTTTTTGCGAGTGATTTTCATCCTAATTTTTTGCATTATATTAGGTGGAGCAAAACACTGTGCTGGATTAGCAACAATGCGTCCGTGACGTTTGCCTCCCATGCAACGATACTTACGAACTAGTTTCTTACCAGTTCTACCCCAAATTTGCTTCTCCGTGAGATCACTATCAAAAAATTCTACTAACTTCATGCTAGTATTTAGTTTTAGTTTTAGTTTGAATTCATTAGGATGACTACAACTGTGGATAGTAATCCTGCGATAATAGTACCTGAAGTACCAATGATAACTTTTACTAGACTTTGATGGCTTTTATTCATGTCGTCATGAATGGATTGAACTTTAGACTCGACACTGCCCAAACGCTTTTCTAAAACTTCATAGCGTTGTTGGCACAGGTCAACGTGTGCTTCTAAATTTTCTCTTTCTAATTCTGTGGCACCTGCCATTGTTTAATCTCCGTTATGTCCGCTCAGGACGTTTATCTTGGAGCCTAGTTTGCAAGCCTATTTTGGTATTAGTGGTTGTGCCTATAATATTATTTATCAAATGACTCAATAATCATATTATAGTCTGTTTTTCCTTTAACTTTAAAAACACTAGGTTTACTAATAGTTTCTGTTAAAGCACCCACAATTGGTATACCCTCAAAATCCTGTTTTAAAAAGCCAATGCGATCTTCGCCGTCGTTGTATACATCATCTCTATCAAGGGTAAATTCATATGTCCAAACCTTGTGTTCACCTTTGTATTTAGAGCCAAACTGCCCGTCAATTTTTAGTGTTTCAACACTAGGGTCTGAGTTCTCGTTAATAAGACCTCGTAGATTGATTATTTGTTGTAATGTGTTAAAGTTAGACTGCTGTGATTGCTTTAAAGTATCGCCTTCGTTAGGGCGTCTAACTCCAGTTTTGGTCACATCAACAAGTGTTTTAATTACTATACGCATGAATATATTTATAGGGTGTATATAGAGTGGCCATAAAAAAAGGGCGACATAAAGCCGCCCTTTTCTATTAGTATTAAAACTAATTATGCACTTACGATGAATTGTCCACCTGCTGTGACAGTAGCAGAAGATAAGTCAATTGAGTCAACTGTACCTAGTGCTTGAACAACATCTTCTAATGCCGCCGCAGTCCATTGTGAATCGTCAACTACGATGTTAACAAGACCTGCTGTGCCTTCTGAATTGAAAGCAATTGGATTTACTGCTTGTGCGATTGCTTCTAATGTAGAACCAATGCCGCCTTTAGCCGCAAGTGATGCACCTGCGTCGACAACATAAAAGCCTAAATTAGCAGTTGAATATAGTGTAGCGTGTGCGTGACCTACACCGTTTGTTCTTGTGATTCCAGCCATTGTATTTCTCCTTTATTTACTCTGAATGGCGTTCCCACTCTCCATGGGCAACGTAAAAGTATTTAGTCTAAATTGGAAAAACCGAACGAAATGGTTAATTTTTACTAGTTTTTGTGTGCTACTGCTCGTTTATGTACTTGTTTTAGTAGGTTTACATGGCCAGGACCTGCTTTAACTATGTCATTTATTATCTGCATAATAGGCATATAAGCCTGTGCAAAGCGAGGTGGCAGTGCCATACCTTTACTTACAATGCTTAATGCTTTGTATGCAAATGGTAAATCTTTTGTAGGTACACCTAGTAAACGTAGCATATTAATATCTTTAACATCTGCTTCAACTGAGTCAGGTGTTGATAGCATTGGTTCTGGATCTTTAAGTCCGCGACTTTCAAGATCATATTGCATTACAAACATAATGTAATAATCAATAATGTCACTGTTGCGACCTCTTGCCTTAAAAGCATACTCTAGTCTAGTCACAGTGTCTTTTCTTTGACTATTTGTTAGCCTTTGATAGTTTGCAACATTGCGTCTTATTGCACTATAACTGCCTGATGTATTCTTTAGTGAGGTATCAATTTTCATAATGTCGCCTGCATCGGACATGGAAGGTAGTTTACCCGAAGCCATGTCACGAAGCAAACGTTTTACTGCTAATGTAGGAAAGTAAGTTCTTTGTTTTAGTGCTTTAGCGGCCTTAGGGTTTTTTAATTTTTCTATAAGCCTGTCATCACCGTCAATAATACTTAATAAATTATACAAGTCATTTCCGCTGGCTCTATGAAAGTTCCAATCATTCCATTTGAGTACTTCGTCTGCATATGATTTAACATACTTTCTTGACTGCGGATAATAACGCATTGTCTGTAGTGCTAAAAAATATAGTAAAACTAGTTCACTTACATCAGTAAACGTCATACGTTCCATGTTGTTAGTTCTTACTAGATTGCCTTCAGTGACGAAGTCTAGGAATTTAAAGTTGCTCATTAACCAAAGTCCTTAGGTGCAAAGTTTCTACGGCTAAAGTCAAGCCTATCAACAATCTTAACTGCACCACCAACGTGATCAATAGCAACATAGCCTTCTGGAGAACCTGCCTCATAACCATCTGCTGTTTTATAAAAATGTGCAATGCTTTCTACGTTATTCATTTTGCTAATAAAAAGAGTTTTTAATGCTGTAATTTCTTTCATAAATTCTATAATTGCGGCTAACCCTTTTCTGTTTTTATTGATGAAGTTCATATTATTTTCAATTTTCATCATTCTATTTTTAACTGCTGGCTTCTCAGGATCTTGATTTTTAAGTTTAGCAATCTCTGCTTCAACCCGTGCTTTATACCAATCAATAAATCCGTTTAAGAACTCGCCTGGATCTCCTGCAAGTTTGCCTTGTTTAATATTTGTGTTAATCCAAATTTTAAAATTAGGAACAAATTCTGCATTGCCCTGTAATGCTGTCCATACTGCTCCTGGCACTGCTTTATAAGCGGCCATAGCATCTGCCAAATCTTGTTTCGCTTGTGCTGTTTCATCTGCTGTCATTAAAACACTACCTGTGACATCTTTAAATAGTGCATCATCAAACCAAACATCTTTATTTCTTTTTAATCCTGCTAGGTCAATACCAAATTCTGCTTTTGAAGTTGCTAGTGTTTCGCCTTCATATCGTGTATGAAATACAATTCCCATTTTTGCCTGTGCCATTTTTTTACCTACATCACTGTCAACTGGAACAGCATAGGTAATAGTGTTAGGCTTAAAGGTATACATTTCTTGCCCGTCAATTTCTTCTTGTCTTAGTGTACCCGCATCAAACATAAAGTCGCCTTGTAGTACACCAGTGATGCCTAATTTTGATAAGTGATCAAATGCTAAATGTAATTTTGGTAATGCACCTGACTCACCATAAAATCTATCAATTTCTTCGTGGCTGGTTCCTAGTTTAGGAGTCTTAGCAAATACACCTTTAGTACCTACAAAGAACTTACCACTCTCTGGATCTATACCAGCAATAATAGCAGGAGCACCGTCCCACTTAACTGAAACTTTTAATTTTTTATTAGAACGCCCTTTGAGCATATCAGCAAAAAGCATCATTTGATTGAGTGCATATTCAGCACCTTCTCTACCACGATTAAGGATTTCTTCCTCAACGTGTTCCATATGTGTATTTTTGCCTTCTGCTTCTTCTAGCCTAAGAATTTCTTCAATCAGCATTCTCTTTACCTTTTTTGTAATTTTTTATACCACGTGCAAATTTTTGTGGGTCTGCACTTTTAATACTATTAATAAAACGCTTTTCTAAATCAGCGGCCGTATCATTATCAAAATTCTCACGGATCATATTAATAACATTAATAGCAGATTCTATAACATGAACAGCACGGCTGTCAACCACATTTTCAACCTGTGGCTTTGTTTTTGCACTGAGATCGTGTAATTCTTGTAATATGCTTTTCGTAGTACGTTTCATAATAACCTCTAACAATATTTATGGTAGTTAACGGTAAATACTGCAAACAAAGAGCGGAGGAAAAAATGACTATTGTTGACTTTATAATCGAACAATTAATCACTTGGTGGCAGTTTACGGTCGTAGGTGTGTTAATTATTGTGGGGTTTGTAATCAATCTTTTTGGTGTTGATCAGGATAAACCCATTGTAAATCTAAAGTATGATGAAATGCCATCAATGATTCCAATCAAAATAGCCACAGCAGGTAAAGGTTTTTGGGGTGCTATTTGGTTATGGTTGATGGGCGTTAGAACCTGGGAAATTGGCAAAGACTGGAATTTCTCGGTAAATGGCGAAAACTATGTTATACCAAAAGGCTTTGTGTTTGATGGTGCTAGTGTTCCTAAGTTTTTAGCATCGTGGCTATCACCGGTTGGTGTTCTGCTAGTTGGTGGATTGGTACACGACTACATCTACAAATATACCGTGCTGGTCAAGTATGGTAAGAAACAAACATCAGACACGATGAATCAAAAACAAGCAGATGAATTGTTCCGTGATATTAACATTGAACAAAACGGCTTTCACTTCCTAAACAACTTGGCATACTGGGCATTACGCTTGGGTGGATTTGTTGCTTGGAACGGTCACAGAAAAAGAAACTGCAACTGGAAAGAATCTGTTTAAGAATTTTACCATTCAATAAAAGGGCACCTTCGGGTGCCTTTTTTAATCACAACTACATTTAATTTTGTAATCTTTTATTGCGGCCTTTATGGCATCTTCTGCAAGGACAGAACAATGTATTTTAACAGGCGGGAGAGCCAACTCCTCTGCGATTTTTGAATTTTTGATTTCTTGTGCTTCTTCAAGGTTTTTTCCTTTGAGCAGTTCTGTGACAAGGCTCGAACTCGCGATTGCCGAACCACATCCATAAGTTTTGAACTTAGCATCTTCAATGATCCCTTCATCATTAACTTTAATTTGTAAACGCATTACATCCCCACACGCAGGAGCCCCAACCATTCCTGTTCCAACACTAGGATCGTCTTTGTTTAAACTACCAACGTTTCTTGGATTCTCATAGTGATCCATCACTTTGTCGCTGTAAGCCATCTTTCTCTCCTCGTTCGCAATATTTTTCTTGCTGGGTAAAGAAGTCTTCTTCTTCCCAGTCAGGTGCCAATCTAAATTGTATAGGATTACCAGAGCGTTTTGAAAACACTCCATTATATTTAACAACAATTAAGTCGTCTTCGTATATTATTTCTTCTGCGTATGCTGGGTGCAATGAAAACGTGTGCAGGGCAAACGCATATATTAGTACTGCTATCAGTACACTTATTTTTTCTTTGATATTACCCATTTGTGACTGCACTCCGGTGAACAGAATAATCTACTTCTATCGGGTGTATGATATATCACGCTTAAAAACCTTTTGCTACACACAGCACAAATAAAAATTTCACTTAACTTGGACATATCACTTCTCCGGTGCAAGTTGCCAACATTCTAAATATTCTCCTGTTGGCTGAAGATGAGGTTGTAGTTCTATTTGCTTCACCAAACACTCCTGGTGTGTATCATACGAACCTATCAACTTTATTATGGGAACATCTCCATAAAGCAGGAAGAATATGAGCCCGTACATTATTCAACTATACGTAAATGATTTCCTTTCTCTATTACGTATTCTTGATATGCTAAACATATCATTCGTGTATTGGTGAGACTCTTTCCATACATTTGACCAAACCAAACTTTATTGTTTATGGGAAGTTGGTCCCACCAAGTAAATGCTCTTTTTTGAATGGTATTCAATTAGACAGCCTCTTTCTCTGCTTTGTTCTCAAACCATTTGACGGCTTCTTCATCCCAACGGTCCATACGAACATAAGACATATAACGAGGAGAGTTAACCATATTAGGATCAACATCCAACCCAATTCCTTCGAGGAAATTAACAATACCAATTCTTTCAATCATCTCTCCTGTGCGTTCGTGTTCCAATGCGTTCTCCGCAAAGAAGTCAATCATCTCTCCTGCTAGTTCTTCCAAACGTTCGTAGTCTTCTTCTGTTTCCACCTTCATGAATGGAACAACAACGGTACCAAACAAGTCTCCAATCTTAAGTGTGCGTTTTCCACCAACGCTAATTGTGACTCCTTTGTCGTCACCTGGAGCAAGTATCGCAGGATCTGTTAGTTCATCAATGTACTTGTGTGTCATTGGCGACGTCACGTTTATGCAATGCATACACTTGACACAATTTTTATTGTCGATACTAAGTCCACCTGTATCAGTATCCAGTCGCATTGCGTTAGTAGGACAACGGCTAGTGATGTTGTCGATAACATAATCTACCCCTCTATCTTCAACCATACGCTTCCAAGCAGTTTGGTTGATTTTTATATCATCACGCCATGTACCAATAGTACTCATGTCTGATCGCTCTATACTATTCATACAGTCGTTAGCACAACCTGATACTTTAAATTTAAACTTGTAAGGTAATGCTGGTCTATGCATATCATCTAAGAACGCATTAACAAGTGTTCTAAGTATTGCTTGTTCATTAGCGTTTGACATTTCACATCGTGCCGCTCCCACACAAGACATTCCAGTTCGTACAGCAGGACCAGCCCCGCCC
>Ga0255762_10000255_pt1 | contig 46936 bp, 62 predicted proteins | sample 101ome_16_FD_179962 | JGI IMG/M metagenome (GOLD analysis project Ga0255762, IMG submission 179962) | Coastal salt marsh microbial communities from the Groves Creek Marsh, Skidaway Island, Georgia - 101401AT metaG (version 2) | ecosystem: Environmental > Aquatic > Marine > Intertidal zone >...
CCGCCACAGCAGTGCACATGAGTTCATAATCACGAATGAAATACTAGGATTTAGGTTCAAATCCTGGCGCACTTTGTCGCAGTGCACCGATTCCATTGCTAAATTATATTTTTCGTCAAAGACTGCGCATGCTGTTGGTGGCACGCCGGGCCGGCTGCCATGCAGAATTTTTTATTTTCTACCCAGACAACTTCAGATTCCCGAAGGCGTCGTGCAGTGACTTAGGTATAGTCGATTTTAATATCGTTTCTTAGAAATACCGTAGCAGTTCCCTCAGCCTATCTCAGGAGTTTCTAATCGATGTTCAAATCGATTAGACCGTGTCACTGCTACAAGCCGTCGGGAATACATCATAGTTTCCTCAGTATTAGTTCTCTGGTGAAGAGTCCATTAGTCCTCGCCTAGACCGGTGGAGTCGTTTCAGCGACCTCCGCTGCGAGGCAGAGGCAGCAAAGTGCAAGTCCGGTCATCTTGTTTGTTGTATTATGGAAATCTAATTTTTCAAACAAAGCTCGAGAGCGCAGGCTCTCAGTCCACTTGCTGTTGAGTTTTAGAATTCTATTGTGCCTAGAATGGCATTTTTCGGATTTTCCATTACTCTTTACCATCATAGGATGGTAAACTACGATTTCCACCGATAGCCGTCGCATGACCCCAGTCTCCTGTCCACCTACAGTTGATCTGTTAGGCAAGGAAATCTACATCATAGTTTCCTCAGTTGTTCTCTTCTGGTGACAAACCACATAGCATAGCGTGGTGCGGTCTGGCTTCAGTCCCGCATTTGTGCTTGTTTTTATTCCGGGTTCGTTGAACGTTAAAATCCTATCATTATAGCCGAATGGCCGTAGCGCATTTCTACGTGGGGATTTTGACCTAGTTCAACCAACCCGAGAGATTGGCTAATGCTAAGCATCGTCATTGTTGCCTCAGATTGTGTTTGTCTGGTGAAGAGCCATATTACTAGCCTAGTTACCATTTATGGTAACGTGCTAGTGACCTCCGTCGCTAGGCGTTCACTTGCATGTCGCTCGTGATTGTTTTGAGTAGAGATGGCACTCTCGATCCCGGTCACAATGGATAATTCATCGATAGTTCGACGACATCTACCCATGGGTCCCAGTCTCTGCAAAGATTATGCCATTCTACTTCGCAGCCTATACACTCCAACTATTAGTTGCTTATTCAAGTAAGAAGCCTTGTAGAGTTTTCTTACTCATTGAAAGTGCTTGATTTTGCCACTTTCGTTACCTACCTGATGACAGTGTCATCTCCTCTAAGTTGTTTACAATTTTCACCAGGTGCAGAGCAGCTGCCCAGCCGTAGATCTGTTTCTCACTAGATCTCCCTGGTGACGATTAATTTCTTGAAATTTTGATCTCTGCAGTGATCAGTAACCAGCACGCTCGTGTTCCACACCCTCCGTAAAGAGGGTAAGTCACCTAAGCCTGCTATAGCCGATCCTGGGTCAATCTGTATGCTACGGAGGGTGTTACGTCATAGGTTACCCTCAGTTGTCTCTTCTGGTGAGAACATAACCAGTATCTCAGACCCTCCTCTAAGTATCTTAGAGAGCGACGTAGTCTTCATGACGCCACCTAAACTGCAGCGCTATTCCCGCGAAGCGCGGGGGTTGGGATAGCGATGTAGTGTAATCAATGTGCGTCACTGCGGCGTTCCGTCTAAATCCGAGGCCGTCATCGTTTCCTCAGGTTACAGTTAGTTCTCTAGTTGCCACCGATCATGTGTGGTGATCGGCTCGGTTTGGCTAGGAAAAGCATTTCACTCTTCCTCGGAGTCATCATCTCCGCTCGTGGCAGTGGACGCCAGTTGAGCCATGCGGGCCCAATAGGCGGCGTCCTTCTTACCAGGCGTGCGCGAAGCGTAGCGCTTCAGCGGCACACCCTGCTTGCGCATGTTCCGGGCTCGCTGAGCAGGGGTATTGACATTGTCATACCCCAGTTTCTCAGCCAGTGCCGGAAGGCTATCGCAAGCCTGCCAGGCGGAAATGAAATCCTCGTCAGACACGTAGATACGTTTCTCGGTCTCAGCGATTTTCTCACCTCCTAGTTGGGATTGAGATCACTCTTCTTCATCAGACAGTGATAGGTCCGCGAGTGCTCGCAGACGATTCGCCACTGCTGAACTTGTTCCTTGGATCCGCTGAGCGGCACCATTGAACGATTCAGAGATGTCTCTATACATGGCAGTATCAAGTTCTACACCGCCAAAAGCAGAAGTTAGACTTCTGACTCTCGTTAGAAGTGACGATCTAACTCCTTCGATACTGTTGAGACGCTTTTTGAAATCGTCCACCTTATCGCTATTGAAGTTCTGAGCCACATCTAGCAGTTTTTGCTGATACTCACCAACCTCTCGGCTGATGTTTGTTACGATGTCTTCGCGGATGTATTGCATCTGCCTAGCATCGTCCACGTATCCCATAATACGCAGGTTGGTTCTTGGGCGGTGCCATCCAAGTGGCTTTCCATCAGAACCTAGCCAGTTACTATCACTGTTGCTACCAGTGATTGCATTGGCGTTACCAAAGTGTGCTAGCAGAGTGGAGTATCTCTCCATCTGCCTGAGTTTGTTTGCCGCTGCTTCATCGTCTTCCGGTCGGACTACGAAGTAAGCACCTTGGCCGCTGCGAAACGGTAGGGCACCAATACGACTACCAGTTAGAACCTTGACGATGAAGTCTCGGAGCATCTTGGAGTCAATGGCGATAGCCACCGTCATGAATTCTCTTTGCAGGGTCTCAGCGACCCTAAGTTGCAAGCGCTGATCAATCTGCGTATCCTCAAAGTAAGGAGTAACAGATAGGCAAGAGCGGATTTGACTTAGCATCGCTTCCGCTTCTTTAGTTTCGCCTTTCCAAATCTTATCCATGTAGTCTTTTCTCCATTGGATAGGATTGAAATTCTCAGGTGGGCGGAATTCCATTCGCAGCATATTATCCTGCGTAACGTGGTTCCGTCCTCTGGCTCTACCGCGATTTTCAATCTGAACTGCATATTCATTGCCTTTCTTCATGCTCACGATTTTCACCTTTCGCTCAACTGGACCGTCCCATCCTTCTGCTGTTTCCAGCATAGGTAGTTCTAGTCCATTCAGATTTTCCTTGGCAACGGCAAAAGCGTATGGCAGTTTCCTGATATCTGGAACGAATGATCGATCCAGTTCAAGTTCTCTAGCACTTCCCACGAATGAACTGTAACTAACTCTGCCACTAGTGACAGAGTATAGAAGCAGCCACCCGCGAGTTGCAATTGTCGCGTTTTCAGTAACATAACCTTCGGTTGAATTAGTGTCTTCACTCATTCTGGTGCGATTGTCGGTCCTCTTAATGAAAAGATTCAACCCGATACTCTCCTTTTGATCGTGTCCTACGCTGGAGAGCAGTAAAGAGTAATCACTTAGTGTGATTAAGTCTATACTCAATTGAGGACCAATTATACCTAAAATTACTTTAGAGCAATAACTGATCGAAAATAACGCACTGCGCTCAGCCTAGCCTGTAGGACTAAACTAATCGGATCTTTTTTGGCCAGATTCCCTACAGAACCTCCAAGAAATATCAATGTATTTCTTGTCCTAGACTGACCCCTGGATTCATCCTTCAGAGTGCAATGAAGCCCTCTATGCTTTCTTCAGGAAGCGTGAAAGATGTTTATATATCGTCTTTCTCGAAAGTAACATCAGAATTACAGCAGTATCCAATGAAGGTGCTCGGTTCTTCAGTTACAATCTGGTTTTGAGAAAGACATTTTATTTTTTTCTTCTAGTTCACTTGACCTTTCTAACAGTCGCAGGACTTACTCTATGTTTCCCATTTACGGGACCTTCAGTCCAAGTGATTACGAATTTTTTGCCAGTTAGAGTAACCCTATTCCACTCGTTTACTTCGAACGATTCGATCTTAACAGAGTAGGTCTTTTCTTTTAGGTCTCTAACAAAGAATGTTCCAGGAGAGAACACAAGTCTAGCAGTTGCTAGTGGTCCTCCTAGAGCCTTAGTTACTTCAGACTGAGAGACAGTAGTCCCATCAGTGAAGTTGGCTTTAGTTCGCTTCCTGTTCTTCGGAACAGGATGCTCCTCTGGCTTCTCCTGCTTGGGAGTAGCCTTCGGCTTATTCGTTTTCTTAATGCTCTTAGGCTTATCCTTAGTTTTGGCCTTCGAAGACGTCTCAGAGTGAAACATCTTAATGTGAAGGTCCAGTCCTCCAGCCGTTGCAAATTCTCTCTTGCATTGGTTGCACGGAATTTTTGGCATCTAGTTGCAAAGTCTTCAGAGTAGCCGAGAACTATCTCTAATTCTGGTCGCTTTCGCTCCAGGAGATTCGTTCGACACAGGTTCTCTAAAGTTTCCAGTTTTCGCTGGACCATCTCCTCCACCTGCTTCTCCATCTCCAAAGGAGCGAAGAGCAAGGATCTTAGAAGACACCTCAGCGAAGGTAACTTTCTCAGATAGGTCTGCCAGCCATTGATCATAAGTGAACATGTTCATGCTGTCAAACCTTCGCTTTGCTGGAACAATATGATAAGTTCCAGGTTCCACTCGAATTTCCTTACCTCCAACGATCATTCTTTCATGACCGATGAAGTGAGTCATTCTTTCTGTTGTCTTTTCGAGAAGAGTCTGGCCGATAACATCGACCATAGGCGTCTCAGCCACCCTAAACATACGAAAGGAGGGAATTCCATCATCCCCCTTAGTATGGTGAAAGACTTTCTGCGATTTAAGCAGTTTAGGCTTCCAAGAAGTGAGCGGCTGCTCAGACTTTGCTACGAGTCTAATGATATCGTCGGCAGTGTAATCTTGCAAGTGAGCGTAGGCATTAGAACTTGCGCCGCCAAGTGCAGCGCAGATTAGTCCTTGGCTTCCATCTATATCGATGATTTTACCATGAAGGACTCGATCCTGTGAGGTGTTCTTTCTTGCCTTACTCGAAATTGGCAGAATAGTCAATGGATTAGCGTTAGTTGCTCTCCATACATGTTCTGCACTCAGTTGATACATGTTAGCATTTCTTGCATTTGCAGTAGCACTATTATTCTCAGTCATTCTAGGATTCCTTGACGTCTGGGTGTGACCAAACGCTAGGGCCATATGAATTCTCATTGCATTTACATTAGCATTTATGCACCTCGTAATAGTAATTGCATTAGTATTACTTAGGGCCTCAGTAACAAAAGTTTGCCTTGCAGTTTGCGGATTACCATTTATTCGATTCCTTGCCGAACTGTTTCTTTGCAGAGACGATGCTCTGTGGATAGAACAGTTGATTGAGGCCAGGATTCCTATAACTTCTCCTTGATCATTCGTCACTTCGACGATCTCACGATTTGAAACGTGAATCATGAAGTTACTGTTTACAAGGGCTCGTTGTGAAATGTGTCCGACAAAGAACATATCAGAATCAAACAGGGGGTTAAACCCTGATTCAAAGATCTCCAGAATAGCATTATGGCCGGAAATATCCATACCATTACCACTTGTCGCTCCTCTCCGATAATATCCTCTATTTGTAGATCCCTCAGTTCTTACTGTGGGAGCATTCTCATTAGATAGTCTTACTAGCGAATTATATTCACTTAGTCTCATACTAGTTGTCTCAGTTAGAGACGGATTTAATCTTCGTCGCTGTCACCGGCATCAGAACTAGGAACTTTGACCTTCAGAAAGTTCTGTGGGTCGCTGTTCTTTGTGTTCTTAGCGCTGCTCGGGAAGAGATAGATTTCACTGCCTGCTGGCAGCGTAACCTCTGAGCGAGTCTTACCATAGTAGTAAGTTTCTCCGCCTGCGCTCTTCCTTCTACGCCACATACCGGTGATCACATCAAACTTTCCAGTTTTTGCCACTTGATCACCTCTAGTTATTCAACTCCCGATATATGGGAAGTCGAAATATTCTGTGAATACAGCAAGAGCCCAGTCCACCTTGACATCCCTAGCATGTTGAATGCTAGAGAGTCTATTGCTAAGTGGAATTACTTGGTAGTCTCCGAAGTAAGTTCCATAGACTGTTTGCTGTAGATCTGCAGCCAGTTTAGTCCCTGGCTGCTTAAACACATAGACGACTTGATACATGTGCTTGCACTTGCATAGATACACTAGGTATTCAGGTTCATTGTCAAGTTGATTAAAAACAACTTCTAGACCATGAATTCTAGCGGTAAAATTTTCTGGCGGCTTAGAAATGAACTCACTCATCCTCATCCCATCAGATGGGCGGGAAAAGTGAACCCAATTCTGCTCCTCAGATTCTTCTACAGTTGGACTTACTCCAAGTCTACGCATATCTGTTCGTGACATTCAGAACATCACCTGCCTTAGGACAGAGTGAATTGATTTTATCCGCTTGGGGGTGATCTTCTGATTCATTTTCAATTCAGAAAACTCCGGGACCAAGCAAGCAGAATGATACTGCTTCTCAATCATCGGGAGAACTTCTAGAAAGAATTGGATATCACTGACTCTTGCTGGAGTTCTTCTAGCAAGGACATAGCGATATTCAGGTTCACCTTCAAGTGGCATTTGCTTCAGGATCCGGTGGCAGACCATAGTCTCAGCGAACGAATCACAAAGATAGTCTGTATCGGACTCCAGTGCCTCTGTCACGAGAGCAAAGATTGTGCCTTTACGGAGAGGAGTATTATGTCCTAACTCCCTCCTAATCATATCAAATCTAGGGATCATATCTCCTAGGGTCATCTAGTTGGACCTGACTCAGTCTTCAGGTTCGTTAAGGAACTCAGTAACTGTTAGGTTACGTTCAATGTGCTCGACCAGAACCTTAGCCCTTTCTGAAATCTCAGCAACGGAAATAACCGTTCTTAGATCCCTCTTGACTTGGTCTCTGATTTTCATAGCACGCTTGATCTTCAGCATGCGCTCGTTCACTTCCTGCCCGAGTTCGATCACATGGCGATTAAGCCAGAGATCTACACGGTCTTTGTAGCGAAGGAACGCGTAGCCATTGTTCCAGCGATACTCCAGACAGTTATTCACTGCAGGATTATCTCCGAACTCCAGAAAGAGAGTCTTTTCTTCTTTGATCGAGAGCCTGAATGCTGGGAGAATTTTCCCGTTGTCGTCAGTCATGTGCGACATGTAGTATTGTAGAAAGTTGGGATTTCCCCAGTCATACATGTCGTCGAATTGCATGAGCCCCTTTCTCGTGACGAAATACTTTAGCACGTAAATTTCGCGCGCCTGCATTGTGTGGTCACTAGGGATTACCCCTTTGTTAAGTCGGTTCGTTGCAATCTTAAGATCAATACCCATCAGGGTAACAACATCATTCAAGCCTTGATCATCATCCGTGAAGTTAAATTCATCTTCCATAGGTCTCTAGTTAGAAAGCACTCTCACACCTTTGCTGCCAGAGCGAAGTCTTCCTCCGAGGGGGATTCTCCGTTCTGGATTAGGTGCATGGTATAGTGGCTGAACCACACCGTAGTAGATGTGGATTCACTGACATTATGCGTTGCACAGTAATTCTTGTGCGCTGCTTGCCAGATTAGTAGTCTCGCTTGCTCTGCTTCAGTTAGATCTGAAGGAGTTTCACTAGACTGAATTACAACCACAGGTTGAGTCTTGGTGCTTGATCTACGCTTTCGCGTTTTGACATCAATCTCTGTATCAGAGATCTGTTCGAATCTACTCTCGTAGACTTCAGTTTCAATCGGATCATTAGCATAGATCATATACGCTTCTAGACCCGATTCATCACTCACTCGAAGGTAAAATTCACCATCGGTGGTAATACCAACTGAGTGAACCTCTACATTCGGAATCTGTCGAATACCTTCGACATTTGACTTTCTCCTGAATAGATCATCATATAGAAGTCTAAACGGAATAGCAGCGAATGTATCGTCAATATCAGTATCAGTAGAATTCGTGGTAGCCCCGTAATGCGAGACTGGATCCATCCTTCCTACTTCATCACCATATACAGACACCTCCCCATCAATAAGGGAGATACCTAGAGTGTTATCTTTAGCCACCTTGTTGAGAATATTTCTCAGTTGAGCAGCATTTAGTGAGATTGAGGCCACACTTTGGATTGGTTCATCGTCTTTTAGTTCATACTGAAGACACCAGCGACTGCGATCAGGCAGCCCAGGTGATCCAGTGTAACTACCTCCAACTCTTCCTGCTGCATTATTACAAACAGCGAAAGTGAGGTGTTCGGAATTGCCAGCAACGGCAAGACCTAGTTCCTCAGCGGGAGATACCAAGATGTTAATTCCAAAGATAGCCATACCTCTGTAATCCTGGCTAACTGGTGTAGATCTATCTATAATCACGACCTTTCTTGTTCCAAAGTCGAATGTAAAGTAAGATTTGTTATCAGTTCTAGATGTCTGCGCTACAAAATGCCCGTTGACAGGGCTTGTTCTGTAGCGACGATACTTTAGCACTTCATATTCTGCTCTTGAGGCTACTCTTAGGAGAGCGCCAGGTAGAGCTGTGTTTCTATGAGAGTAAAGCATCTGCATCCCAGGATTATTCATAATGGGGGTATTTTCAATATACGCCATCTAGTTACTAGGAATCACTCAGAGAGTTCTTCTTCTAGTTCTGCGATTGCTGTTCTGGCTTCTTTAGGTGAGACTTCGATAACGAACTCGTGTAGTGAGTTCATTCTAAGCAGAATCTCTTGTAGAGTGCTTAGCATATTATTCATCGTAGTCATAAGTTCGCGGTGATTAGATTCTTCCATTCTTATTGCCGCAGCCATTGCTTCATCTTTATTCATTTTTCTCATCTCCAGGAAATAGAGTTTCAATCATGAAGTAATCAATCGTCAGTTGATCAGGGTGAATTAGATTTAGTGCTTCTCCGATCAGTCTCTTCAGATGATCAAAGTTAGCACACTCTCTAACAATAGTGGTAGCGTCGTCGCCATTATCGATCTCTTGCGCTCGTAGAACGCCATCGCTTTTAATCACTAGAGTATACCCTTCTCCTATGTTGTCTTTCGTTATGTTGAACGAATACATCTGGTGAGGACCACATAACCAACTTCCATGAAACAGATTACCAATTGAAAGTTTCTTTGCAAACTTTGTAGCGATCACGAGTTACATAGTTCGTAGCCGCCGCATAACTTGTGTTTCATCCCTGAGACTGTGTCAGGAGTGGTGGTATAAAGTTTACAAAGAACACTTTCATTTGGTAATTTGTTCAGTTTCGCTTTGAAAAAAGCAGCAGTGTGCAAGCAATCTTAGCCCGCGTTTATCACTGTGCGTTTAGCAGCGAACTTGTTTTCTTGCATGGGTAAAGATACTAAGTTAATAGTTTCCTTATCTTATTGGAGTGTTCCGCGTTGCGGCCTAAATTCCGGTATCGGAATGTCACGCTAGTCGACCGGTGAGGGTCGCTAGCCTGTTAGGATCACCAATAACCTGGATCTAAAATTATTAACGTTCTACTCTTAGAGTGAAACGCTCGATCTTTAGTTATACAAGAAGGCAAGGTTGATGCGTGTATCGTCATAGGTTTCCCTCAGATTGTTTCCTCTGGTGAGAGCCACCATTTTAGCACGAACTAAACTGATCAAGTAGGGTCTGTCCTTACGTGTCAAGATTTCGTCATTCTCGTTCCCGTTGCCTAACGTAGGCATACATCTCTAGATAATTCCGAACCTTGACAGTAAGGGAGGCCCTCTTGACAGTTTCCATGAGTGCAGGTGTGTCTTCATAAGACCACCAGTTTTCAACTTATATCGCTATACTGTCTGCAGGGTTCAGGCGCGGCTAGACCCTAAGAGCAGTATGAGTGATAATACATGGGTATCGTTAGATGTGGAGAACATTAGGATAGTCTTGCGCCTGACGTATATCTTTAGTTGCAACCTCGCTTGGGTATCCAAGTTAGGTTTCGTCAGGGTAGTAAGACACCGTTGTTCTCTAATCTTACGATGCACTCAGTTATGGTGGACTAGACGTATTTGCTTATAGAGATACATAAGCATGGTCTCATGCGTCATGTATCTCTGCTAGTCTTAAGTCGTGCACCGTCATAGTTTCCTCAGGTGTGATGTCTCTCTAGTTAATCAACCGATCATGCAGTTGCATTTGTCTCCACAGTGTAGTCCCATGATAGAGATGTCAGACATGATAGCCTCTACATCCTTAATGGTGCTTCCATCGAATACAATCGGATTTTCAGGGCAGCGTCTAATGCCACCCATAGGATCGATATCCAGCATCCTCTCTCCAGGGCAATTATTAATCCCTAGTAGATTTAGATAAGCAGGGTCACCAAGAACATTCTCTCCGTTTCCAAGAATCGGAAAGTATTGATTGATATATGTCACCTGTTGCTGCATTTCTTCGATGCTTCTGTAGTGTGTTAGTGGTTTCATGAGTAGATTTTGCGCAGAGTCGAGATTACCGAATCCAAATGCTCCCTTAGAAGTAATTTTATTTTCGTAGTCAAGCCAAATTTGGGCTCTCTGGACCCCACCGACAATAACTCCGATGAATTCTTTAGCATTCCCGCAGACTTTGTCTAGGAGTTGCTGCGTCCACAGAATGTTTAGATTAATGTGGCAGTTTAGCGACCCCTTTTCTCCAGAAGCCAGGAATAGATCTTCATCTTCATATCCGGCTTCATATGCGCTGCGTAGATAACTATTGATAGTTCTCCGATGATCTACACTTATGCTAATGATATCTACCACAGTAGCAAGGTCATCCATACGATGAAGATCGATATGTGGGGACCAAGTTACATTGATGGTGTCATAACCAGCCTTTCTAGCCTTCTTGGCCAGGCTGATTGCATTATCCACTGCGTTAGGCATTGGATTGATCGTCATAGCAAATTCAGTGAAACCATGTATTCGTCCGAGTTGAATTACTCGTTCCCAATAGTATTCTGACTTTGTTGCTTCTCTCATTTCTTTACTAACATCGGTTGTTAGATAGCACCCTTCACATCTCAACATACAGTCGAACGAGGGTGCAATGCTTAGAATCTTAGGCTCGGCCTGTAGATCCATACTGGTGAGACTAACCACCACACTCCGTGAGTTTTACCACGTCTATTGGGTGGCGCTGGCCACCCGCCTATCGTAGTTCATATTGCTCAGTCCGCCGAGTATTCTCAAGATTCGCGCATAGCGATTCTTGAGAGTTCTTAACGAATGTGCGTTTGTCTCGACAGGCCTAGGCGCAGAGCAGCCTCAAGGCGTGAATCGTCATAGACGAATCTCAGATGAATTAGTCTCTGGTGAGAACCGGTAAGCGCCCCACACTTGGTAGTGGGCAACCAACCTAGGTAACGGAGACAGGAAATCCGCCCGCTAGTGATGCTGCGCTTACTCGGCCCTCTAGTTAGAAGTTGTTCAGACTCCCTTAAGTGCATTGTCCAGGTTGATACGGGTTGTATCAACGAACAGCGCTAGTTGGTAAGAGTCGTCACCTGCAATGGCCATGCCAAGGCAGTGATTGACTCCTAGGGTCTTCTGAATTTTCTTCAGAACCGCAGTGACTCGGCCCTCATAGGATTCCAGAGCAGAGTAGGCCTCTTTTCCAAATTCCTTAATGACCGACTTGCGGTGAGAAGTATACAGTTCTGTTGAAAGAATAATCGACTGTGGATTGTTCTTAACCATCTTGACGACGAGATCTCTGATCTCTTCATCGGTCGGCGGATTGTAGATCTTCTTCGGCTTAGGTGGTTCAACCTTGACCTTAGTTTTTCTTTCCGCTCTTCGAGCCTCGGCTGCCTCACGGCGAGCCTGTCTCTCCTCTGCTGCGTTTGGAACGAAGGGGTTGAGAGGAGCGGTAAACGAGTTCTTCTGCGATGGTCGCTTCGAAACTTTGGCTTCCTTCTTTTCTCCCTTCTTTGAGCAGTAGCGAAGATGGCTATTTACGCCATTCTGGCTATTGAATTGCCTACTGCAATACTCGCAGAAGTATTCCTCCTTTATAGCCTCAATAACAGGCTCTTCAGCAGGGATAACTTCAACGACCTCTTCAACAGTCGATTGGTTCTGGGTGATTCCCAGAACTCTCATCAGTTCAGCATCATCCATATCTACTTCGATGGTAATTTTTACCTTCCTCATAGTTCTCTAGTTATGACTATCTCATCCCCAGCCCATGTCAAACTCGAAATTCTTCTTGTCTTCCTTTTGCTTGGTTTTGAGTTTCTTTTGAGCGCGCTTGGCTACTTCTGGCTTAATGCTGGCACCGAATCCGATACCATTATCGTCGATCATAGTAACCTCGGCTTCAATCTTATCACTAAGATTATCAAAGCCTAGATCTAGTTCCATGATCTTCTGTGCCAGAGCATCCATTGCTTGGGTTACGTTATTTCCCACGAAGCCACGCATCATCTGCTGTGCTTCTGGTAGTAGCCTCTTTGCTTCATCAATGGCCTCTTGTCCCCTCAAGCCCCTAGAGACTCGAAGTTTCCTTATGAGCACATTTCCGATAGCGTCCCTGATAACAGGTTGCTTAATGAATTCGTCAAAGGGATCGTAACTTCCTTCCTTCATTTGCTCGATGAAACCCTTAGGGTTGTCTCCGAACTTTTCGAGTTCTGTTAGTGCGATCATGAACATCTTGTTCATTTCTTCAACGACTTCCTTAGGCATCTTTTCCAGTTCGCCCCTTTTGATGAAGGGGATAAATGAATCGTCGCCTTCTCGGATGTGCTTTGCTGTCAAGAAGACTTGACAGAATTCAGCCATTCCAAACATATTATTGATAATACTTTGATCCTTAGATCTATCATCTACATAAAATGCTCCCATAGTCATTCCTCTAGTTGAAGTATTACACCTCAGGCAAAACTGACGAGCCTGCCACCTTCGTCATCGTCGTCAGAGTCAGACGAGTTGGTGTTGGCGCAGGTCATCATGCCGTTCTCGACAAAGGTTCGCATCGTCTCGATCTCAGCCTTCTTGGTCTTAGACGTTGGGATGATCCCTTCGAATGTGCTGACCAGATCGTCCTGTGTTAGAGGACGGCTTTCTGAGAATGATCGAGTCATGGCCATTAGAATACCCTGCTCGATGTTCCTTCCAGAGAAGTCGCGTGTCTTCAGAACCAGTTCCTCCATGTCAAAGGAGGCGCCGTCCTGCTTGCGCTTGTTCAGATGGATTCCGAGGATTTCCTCGCGCTCCTCACCCGAAGGGAGGTCCACGAAGAATCGTCCCTCGAAACGATCCACCAGTTCAGGTGCGAACTTGTCCATGTTGTTAGCGGTAAACACGAAGAACACCCCCGAGTCGTCCTCCTGCATGAAAGACAGGAATTGACCCAGAACTGCATCGTGTGCTCCACCATCGTGAACACCGTCCGACTTGCCGAGCAGTTTCTCCGCCTCATCCACGAATAGGATGACGGGAGCCGCCGCGCGAGCAGTTCGTAGTAGCGTTCCGACCTTCTTTTCGGACTCTCCGACGAGTGATCCCTTCAGGTTTTCAGCCTGCACAGTGATCATGTTCATACCCCATTCGTTAGCCATCGCCTTAGCAATGGCCGACTTACCGCAGCCGGGGACACCGGCAAGCAGCAGTCCGCTGGGATACGCGTCGAAGCCGTAATCAATGGCCTCTTTGGTAAAGCGGTTTCGCATCATGGAGACCCACACCTTTAGGGGTGCAAGTCCGCCGATCACCTCAAAGCCGTTTGTGGGCTTGTCGATGATGTAACCGGCTTGTTCGACCAGTTTCTTCTTCTCGTTTAGGATGAAGTCGATGTTGATCTCTCTGCAAGCAGAGATGGACATGACGATTACATCAGTGGTCTGCTTTCGCGTTAGACCACCAGTTGCATCCGCCACCATTTCCATGTGTCTTCGGTCATGTTCGAGGACCTTAGGGTATCTGGCAGCCACCTGTTCTCTAACAGATGCTTGCCAGTGGTCCGCGATCATTAGGCGTTCTGCCTTGTTGGGCAGGTCTAGGTTCTCACGATACATATACGGAGAAAGTTCGACCGGGATGTTTTCATCCGTCCACTCGGGTTGCCCAATGGCGATGACGTGCTTCTTGGAACCTTGCTGTAGTTTTTCAAACAGAGCAAGTTGTCGATCCACGTGGTCTGCATTAGCGTCGATGTAACGGTGCCAGTCACGGAGAATGAACAGCGCATTGCGCTTTTCTTCCTTGACGTTGTAGTTCGTAATGAACTCAATTGCAAACGGAACTGCAGCACCAGGGAAGTCATCGTCTGGACCAAAAACTGCTCCAGGGATAGGCTTCGTGGTGAATCCTGCGGCATTAGCGGGGAGAGTATCCACTCTCTCCATGCCATTTCCGGTTTCAACATAAACACCATACTCTTCGAAGCCGACAGATTCGCGCCACACGAGAACTCGATAACTCTCGCTGTGTTTAACGCTCCACTCTAGGGCTTGGTCGATGATTTCATCGACTTCGCCGGTCGTGCTCCATGCAGTGCAAGCCTGGCTTGCACCCGTCACCTTATTCATAGTCTCCTCAAATTTAGGATCCATAGGTTATACCTCTAGTTGATGAAGTAATCATCCCATACCTAGGGAACGCTTCTGACCGCCGCCTTCGTTGGCGGAGGCCGTCTTCGTAACCTTGGCATCAGTTAGACCGAGTTTCTTCAGGATTTCAGCAGCGACAGCATCGCACATACCATCCGGCATTCCCTCGATCTTAATTTCCATTTCACCAGTATCTGGATCAACGAAGAAGTCGATATACTTGGTCATCAGATATACCCCCCTGAGGAGCCGCCACCCGCTTGAATGCGGATACGCTTCATCTTCTTACCGTTGCGCTCAACCTCCTTTGGCTTCTGCATGATAAAATCACGCAGGTTTGGGTTGCTCTTCATCATCTTAGTAGCAACGCCCTTGACATAGGGTTCGTAGACTGGCTTTAGCGCACTGTTAATGCGCGATTGACCAGAACCAGATCCAGGCTCATAGGCAAGGCACTCATATGTGCCGTCTGCCTTTTGCTTGAAGCCGATGTCTCTACCGCCTTTTCGCCGGAGAACAATGTCGCACTGACCATAGTATGTCATTGCAGTGTTCTCTAGCACTTCAGCGCCCTCGTATGCCTCCTTTAGTGCTTCAATGAGAACATCCTTGTTCTCGCACGTAAAGTTGGTCGTTCCTCTAACCATATGACTCAAAGGTTATCACCTCTCATCTGGTGCAAAAAAGAAAAAGGCAACCATGCTCACTTTCGTAAACACGGTTGCCTTTTCTTTTCAGAATGTGCTAACTCAGCACTAGTTTTGGCCTTTGGGGCCTTCCGGTGCCGCAGCACCGGAGGCCCGGCCGCTCCTGTCGTTATGCAGGAGTATAGAGGTAGAGCATCTCAGTCTCAGACAGTGGCAGCCGCAGCCGCCTTGTCATCGTCCTCGTCGTCATCGTTGCCAAACAGGCTACCCTGATTCAACAGGGCGCCAAGGGCGTCGAGATCGCTCAGAGTTCCACCGGACAGGAGAGTTTGCTTTGCAGCAGTGACCTCTTCATCGCTGACCTTGCGAGTCGGCTTGTGTTCGGTTTCCCTCTTTCGCATTGAGCCAATTGTGAGATTCTGCTCAGTGAGCGCGTCGGTCGAACCCACAATGACCTTCTTCAGAACCACATCGGTTCCTCGGGCCACATGGTATGGAGCAGAGGAGTCGTCATTCACCTTCTTGTCGGGTTCGTTTCCGATACCCAGAAGATGGTAGTCCACCATGCTGCCCCCTCCAAGGTTTAGCGCAATGAACGGACGGCTGTCCTCAGCCCACTTGACGATTTCAAGCCCTAGAACGATTTTCACCGTTTGGACCCCAGTCTTCGCGTGGGTGTATTCGACTTCAAACTCGCCTTTCATTTCCGCAGTGTATTCCAGCGTCCGTTGCGTCGGCTGGTTCTTGCGGGGCGGGTTTCCACGGGACATGCCCGTAGCAAAGTGCTCACTCTCAGAAACGCGCATCCACAGGTCAGTGGTCTGCGTATCTGGAGCAATTGCATGACTGACACTGACCTCACAGCGCTTCCAAAGCGGATGATTGGCCATGAACCAGGCTTGATCGCCCATCGTCATGCGGTTCACAGTGACCATGCGGCGAACTACGCCTGCTGCGTAAACAGCATTCATGATCATTGGCCCTCGGGTTGCGAGAGCGCGGGCCTTGTAGCCCTTGACAGGATCGACAGGCTTCACAGGTTTCATTCCTGCGAACTCTCGGTCGGACGGCCACTGGCCGGTCCACTTGAGAACCTGTAGTTCTGCCTGAGTAAGTTTGCGCGGAGGCTTCTGGCCCTCGTAATCAGGGGCCTTGTTCCGCGATCTTGCTCTATAGTGCTTGGGTTTGTTAGTTTCGTTTCCCATGAAGTTTCCTCCTAGTCAGTTGATAGATCTCAACTGATGAGCCTTATGAATTCTTAGAGTTAGTCATAATATCGGCGTTAGTAATACCTGTTCCAGGTATCACCTCTACCTTGCCATCAGTTGCATACGACTTTTCTGCTGCTTTACGCATAGTCGCTGCAAACGTCATCCCAGCAAACATTTTACTTCCTCAAGGACTCATAGTCCTGGTGCTAGGGCGTATTATTCACCCCAGCGTCAATGTAGACTGCATTGCTCCTGCCTAACGGCAGAAACGGTAGCAGACCACAAAGCGTTGTTGGCCAACTCCGGTTTAAGTAAACTCAAACTAGTTTCAAAAAAGAATAGGAGAAAAGTCAAATTGCCGTTTGCCCTCTCTCCTCATTACCTATACGTTCCCGTAGATACCGGTATCGAGGTAATCTAGTAGCGAATAATAATCATTCATCTGGAAGGACCGTTTTCGCCCACTTTTCGCCACATTCAGCGGCTTTTCGTAGATCTTTGTGCCACAGACCGTCTTCATTACAGCAAGCAGCGTAGCCTTCGGTCTCATCCCATAGGGTATGATATCCGTTGTATTCGTAGCCACACTTCTTACATTGCAAATGAATGTAGGTTCCGTAGGATTCAATATCGGTGTCCTTCCTAATCGGTTCAATGTTAATCACTTTGAAGTCGTGATTTTCTTTACAGGGTTGCTGTAGAGTCATATTATCGCCTAGTTGCTGGGCATCGTCCCAACTCCGTGTAGCACTTCGTGGCCACCTTACGGACGACTGTTGCTGGCAGTTCAGACATCATACTCTGAGTCATCAGAGTAGTCCGGATCCGCTCTCATGCAAACATCACAGTGTGGGTCTTGCCCACGACCGAATGTATCGTATGTAGGATTAAACGCGGTCTTTCCACAAGGGAGAACCTCGAATGCATCCTTGAGTGGATTGTTCTCGATGTCTAGCGACACTTCCTCAACTACAACTTTTACATCGCGGTTGAAGTGGAATGCCTGCAGAATCTCCGAGGCGACGGCGTGAGCCATCCAAGCCTCGGCGTATGGGTAGACATCTGTCTTTTCGGTCCCATACCATGGATCATCTGCAGTCCAGTCATATGTCACTTTCACTAGCCAAATCGTCTTTGCAATGCTGCTTTCGCTCGTCATGCTGGTGCTGCTAATTTCAGTGTTATCCGGTCCAGCTAACCGGGCACTAGCCGTCTCTCCAGCCTGTCTAGTTTATCGTTGTTTGAGCCCACGTGCGCTTCATCGTCGCTTTTGCCCGTAGTTACGGAACAGTCGGACAAGCGGTCGAGTCTGCAGGAAAAGCCAGTGTAGAGCCTCAGGGATAGGACCCTGATACCACACGTTGTTCCACCTGAAGACTTCATTCGTGTCAGTCCTTGTGATCGTAAAAACATCGCCGTAGAACCCCTTCATCTTGGAGTCCTTGCGTCCGAGCCGGTAGTGAATCAAGTCGCCTTCATGCCAGGTAACAACTGCCCTACCCCGGGGGTTGGCTAGTTGAGTATACCAGTATTCGCACGGAAAGCAAGTTTCCTTGCCTTGCTCTTGGCGGCGTTCGGTCACTTGGTTGTTGCAACTGATGGTTGCGCACTCTCGGTAAAATTTCCTACTCATGTTGCTCTGATAAGAGGCGGGCGCACCAGGATTCGAACCCGGGTTTCCGGCTTAGAAGGCCAGAGTGATATCCCCTACACTATGCGCCCATTTGCCTCTTACTTCAACTGATACTTAACAGTTGAATCTAGTGAAATAGATTCAACGACGAAGCCACTTCGGGAGTTGATATCCCGTAGTTCCATCGTTGCCGAACCAATATCTCATGATGCTTCTCAAAGACATCTGGTGGTAACTGAGCACTCTCAGCCAAGAATTGCACTTTAGCCTACATCCTCTTTCAAGGCACGAGTATGTCAGCCACCAACTCTGAGTCTGTCCCAAACAGGGGTCTGCAGCCCTCTGATCTTCGTGCACTCAGCGCTCTAGTTTTGACTAATAATGATTTATTGACCCTTTACAGTAGTTCTGTCAAGCCAGTTAGAATAGGCAGATAGGTTTCGCCTATTTCATCACATATCTTGCATGTTCCGCAGATAGTGTTAACAAAGATGTCTACTGGACAATCCAGATTTATACATCTGTAGATGTGACCTTTAAGGATACGTGGCAACTCATTAGGGTTTTCAGTCACCTCGCACAATTCAAACTCGTCAAGGGGACATTGCGGCATCCGCAACCCGTGGTATTGGTAGTAACCAACCGACTGTCCACAATAGCGACACCTCGCTTCGGGATAGGCGAAGAGTTCACCTTTGCCCTTGCATATATTGCATGTGCCCTTGCCTGAAAAGTCTTTGAAGATGTCTACGGGGCATCGCGTGTTCACACACTTATACCTCTTCAACATCCTCTCTTTATCTTCATGTCGATTTTCATCACTCATGTTAGTCTAGTTTTTTGACTAATTCAATTACGGCGTCGGCTTAGGCGTCTTTGACGCTTAAGATCGTTAAGTCGCTTGAGTTCTTGCTTGCGCTCTTCCTTGCGCTTGAGTTCCTTCTCACGTTGGAGTTCGGCTTCTTTCCAATTCATGCGCCATTCGTTAAGAAGCATCTCAGAAACAAGAGACGTCCTCCGTCTGTGGAAGGACATATTAAACACGGCAAACCTAAGTTCGCTCCTAGCGTAATCTATCCAATCTACGTTATCCTTAATCTCATCATGGTTTTCGTCCACCATGTTAGTCTAGTTTTTGACTTACATCACTCTGCGCGTGTTGTCACCCCAGTCCAAGGACTAGAATCAGTATTTTTCCGTGGCAATGTCAATGACGTAATCATTGACTGTCATACGGACGATTTTGTAGAAAAGAGTTTCCTCTTCTCTGGCGTGCTTTACATTGCTGCACCACACTTCAACTCCCTTAGTCGAGAATTGCTGCATCTTCTTCATCGTCTTATCCACAAGGTGTGATAGAGTTACATCACTCAGCGTAACTTCTGTGGGCAATGTAATTGCTTTAATCATATCACGCATCGTGTCCTTAGTGATAGCATTGTTGTTGCTACTCATGTTAGTCTAGTTCAAGGAATCAGTTGTTTGCTTATTCTTCTTCAGAGAGTTGCTCTTTAGCCTGATCTTCAGCCATCCTAAGGCCAATAAGTCGAAGAGTTTCTCCTAGCAGACGAAGAGAGCGGTCCCTATTTTCACAATTCATGCATTTCTGGACGCCCAAAAGTGGCATATTGCACTTAGGACACCTCTCTGTTGTTTCATCCTTAATCTCATCATGGTTTTCGTCTACCATAATAGTCTAGTTGCCGTTGGCTTCACACAGTTTGTTCGGTGATGGAGATTACTTCCCACAGGAACTTGCTCTTCTTGCACTGCTGGCAGAGCATAATATTCCATTCGTGGTTCTTCCCTCCATTGAGATTTCTCCTTCTAAGAAGGACCCTCCTGTAAATGGGGTTCTCAACACTGTGTTCTTGCTTACAGACCTCACATTGCCTCGGCATCTGGTGGGCGTAGTGGGGTTCGAACCCACGGCCGGCGGGTTAAAAGCCCGCTGCGCTACCTGACTGCGCCATACGCCCTAGTTAGACTTGGATATCGAGGAAACTTTACGAATCAGATCGTGCTAGTGAATAGCACCCGATGATTCTGTTGTCAGGTCCTCGAACTGTATGGTTTACCATGAGTAGGTCACTTCGACCTCCCATAGCATCGTAACAGATCTTGCTGACGATCCAGAAAACACCTTCTTCTACTTCTGGCACATCGACCGTAGTTTCGACTCGTTCACTAAAGGTTTTTACTCCCGGTGCAGCCACATACTCTACCTTGATTGCGTGGCAACCAGGTGCAGAAGTTAGTTCATAGACTGGGATTTCATCCCCGCCGATGTTTAGTGACGGCATCTCACGCGAGTAAGGGGAGTTTGCTCTGAAGATCAGATCCCCTGCCGCGATAGTGATTGTCGGTTCGTTCGTTTCCGTATCATACATATTGATATCATGAGGTGTAGCATTTCTTAGTTCTACCATATTCATGCCTCCATGTCCTAGTTATTGTAGGAGCCTTCACTCCTTAACGATGCGGTAAGAGACCGTGCTTAGCACGTATCCCTTCATCGATTCATCATAGTTGTATCCTGTGAGAGTTTGCTTTGCAAAGTCCACATACTGTGTGCTAGATAGGATCCAGAAATGATCCTTCACGACATTTTTGTTTTCACAAGATACAATCTTCCTATCTCCGATGTATAGGGTCCACATCTAGTGAGAAATGGTTCATTCGAACTGCAGCATCGTGTAGTGCCAGTCTAGCACGGCTTCATACTCAGTCTTCTTGACTTCATACATGTCGTGCTTCGTGACTACCCACACTAGATTTGAATCTTCACTGTGAGATTTAACAGAGAGGATTTCACTCCACTCGATCTCATAGTTGAATCCATTCATGTAGGTTCCACGGCCATGAAGGATCATTTCTGTTCCTCCTTGCAGTTGCAGGCGACAACTCGCCACCAAGATCCACAGTCTTCACACTGAACTGGAATTGCTCCACACATTCAGGGTGCCTCCAATGGCTTTTCGATCCATTCCTCGTAAATATACTCATCCGTTTCGATTCTGATTTTCAATTCCATCTTCATCTCTTCCTATAGTATAATGGACTCATAGTCCTAGTAGTTTGCACTCAGTCATCCCTTGCAAGACGCGCCTTGACCGCTTCCCATGCAGGCTTGTAATACCTTTCCATGGATTCCTTCCAGTCACGTCCTTCAATTGGGTTCACTGAGTTGTGCTTTTTATCAGCGCCTTTGACCGCAGCAGCCTCGCGGCTCATGCGCGAGATGGCATCGATTTCGAGTTGCTTATTCTCCCAGTAGCCAGGCTCTCCATACTTCATGTGAGGGAACTCAACAGTCAGTTCTTGAACAGTTGAGTCAATCTCCCTAACAAGATTTTGATCGCCGTATGTGGCCCACCTCAGGATTTCATACCACAGTATATCGTAGTAATCAACCTCTCCGTGGTATAGGTCTTCTTCGTCCTCGAAGCCAGCATTGTATTCTGCAATTGCATCGGCTGAAGAAAAGCGAGTTTCAGGATAGAGTTTCAGGATCTCCTCCTTGACTCGCTCCAGTTCCTTCTCTTCACAGTCTTCGATGACATCATGCAGAACTGCTGCGCAGTTCGTCACAAGACATTCGTCTGCCCCTTCTAGGAGCAGAACTGATACAGTCAGTGGGTGCTCAATGTAGGCAGCCCCGTCTCGCTTTCTCGTCTGATGTGAGTGTGCTAGGGCCGCAACCATAGCGCATCTCTTAAACACATTAAACGCCTTAATTGGATCTTCAGTAATTTTCACTTTAGTTCCTCCGTTTTTGCTGGTGCAAAAAAGAAAGGCATTGCAGTTACCTGCAATGCCTCTGTAATCATAATTGCTAGTAGCCTGGGGTCCACCCGGTGCCGCAGCACCGGGGGACCGGCCGCCCCTGTCATGCAGGAGTTTAGAGTTGCGCGTTCAGCGAATGCTCCGAATCAGGGCTGAGCCTGGTAGTTCGGGTGCGTCTCATCGAACATGTTCAGCACATCACCAGAGAAGGCGAGGGGCTTCCCAGCGTGAACCGGGAAGGTGACTTCCTCGCCAGCCTTCTTCTGCTTCTGCAGGTCCAGAACCTGCTGAATCTCCTCTTCGGTGTAAGCGCCGACCATTGGATTCTCGTCCAAGTTGTCGGCAATGTGCTGCAACGCCCAGTCCGGCAGAATGATCTCTGCCGTGCGGAACAGGTAGTGGGTCATCTGACCCGCTGCTCCACGGTCGGGGTTGGTGCTCTCAGAGATATCAACGTAGAGCCCTAGGGGCTTCACGGTGATATCACCTTCAGTCAGCGCTGGACAGGGCGGGTTGTAACCGTCCAGTGACTCCAACGCCATTTCTTCGTAGCACTCGCGGATGAGATCTCCCACCACATCGATGTGGGTGGTTTCCTTCAGCCACGCGTAGAAGTTGTCGATTTCGCTCTTGAGAACGTAGACTCGAAGGTCATAGTCCTCTCCGTGCTCGTTGGGATGAGCCACGGTGCTGACGACAGGAACCTTGGCATTCTCAGCCTCGGCCTTCAAGTCGTCCGGGATGTTACCCTGAGCGTGTCGAGGGACTTCGAAACGGATGCCGCCGCTAACGGCAGCAATCAGTTCCTTGATTCCATCGAGGCTCGTCGCCATGGCGCCCCCAATCGGGCTCATGCGAGCGGTGTCCTTCTTGACGTAGTGAGAGCGGCTCAGCAACTGAGCGCGCTTCGTCACGCCGCCGATGATCATGGTCAGTAGAGCCATGACCGCCGGCACAATCCGGACGTAATCGTTCGTCTTCAATTCATAGTGGTTGTCAACTTGCGTTTGCATGTTATTCCTCCTGGTGCAAAAAAGTAAGGCATCACAGTTTCCTGCGATGCCTTGAGTTCATAATTGCTCTGGTGAGTATTACTGGCCCGAAGTGTCCAGTCATTGTTTTTACTTCGTGTTAATCCACTGATATTACCTGATCAGCAGGCCCTCCCAGACCTTCAGGCTTTCAGCAAAGTGATTTGGCAGAGACGCTTTTTAGTTCATTGAGACAACGTCAGCGAATGAACGCTTGTCGTCTCTCACCTTCCTGACTTACGAATCCCCGCAGGAATTTTTCAGCCTATATCGAAACGCACTTAGTCCTTTTTTGGACCAACTATTGGTGTCAATTCACCTCATGCGCTTTGTTCAGTAGAAGCAAGGCGCTACCCGAACGATTAAGTCCGGACCCCGCTCCATTCGTCAATTCTCTCCTCTCACACTTCCGTGATAAGCGGCGGTGCTTTGGCTTTCGGTCCACGAATCATAACAGAAACGCTTCAGTTCGGCCTCACACAATACTCTGGTAATCTCATTGTGATATTGCTCTAGTCGGCTAAGTGCCGATCTAGTAACTTGTTACACATGGCCCGTAGGCCAGTGAGATTTGTGATTTGAAATCACATTATACTTCCCATCCCTCCGGACGATACTTATCGAAGTCAGTTGCAACCTCATTCGACTTTCACGTCACTCCACCGGATTAGCACCTTGCGTTACATTGATTCACCATCAACGAGGGTTAGCCGGCACTAGAGCCCTTACGCAAGTTATCATTTTGATTTCCTCGTATGATTGGGTTGATAACTCCTACACATACGTCGAGACACTACTTCAGCATTCTTGCTAGAATTGTCTAAGTTCTAGCCTTAGCCCTTCAACAGGAAGACGAGTGTTGGGTCAGAATTCCGTTCTGACCAGATCCGTCTTGGTTAATCCCCTCAGGGCCACTTCGTAGTGGCAATCTGGTGCGCGGGTTTATGCGCGTTTGCTGGTTGCTGTAGCAGAGGGTAGAACCTTACTGCTTCAGCGCTCTTATTCGTTACATTACCAAGATCAGAGTCATCTTAGGTAACGGTGAGTCTCCGTAGAGTTTCTCACGTCTTTCGTCATGTCTTTCTGTGTTGTTTATTGTTCACATAGTTTCAAAGTTTACGTTTTCGTTCGTTTTCAGAAGAACAGTTGGCTCAGGCTCCCTCGTCGGTTTCTTCCTCGGTTTCTTCCTCGGCTTCTTCCTCGGCTTCTTCCTCGGCTGGTGCCTCGGCTTCTGCTTCGGCTTCTGCTTCGGCTTCTTCCTCGGCTGGTGCCTCGGCTTCTGCCTCAGCCTTAGCGTCGAGGTGAGCGTCCAGAGAGTCAAGCGCAGCCTTGAAGGCATTGCTCAGGTCTTCATTGTATTCTCCCCACTTTGCAAGCCGCCTAAACCGCTTGAAAGCCTTCTTCTTGGACTTCTTGATTGAGTCCGCAAGTTCGTAGTAGGGGATGACATCGGTGATGACCAGTTGGGTTTCTGCGGTTGTCCGCTTTGCCCAGTAGTCGACCCTTTCAAGCAGCCTCTTGCGGCTCCTTTCTCTCCTTTCCATCCTCTTTTGTGCACGCGTCTTTGTCTCAGTTTTCGTTGACATGTGGATTTCTCCTGGTGCGCGGGTTTGTTCCCGCTTCTGGTTAACTCGTATACTGGTAGTGCCATTAACAACAATACGTTACATCTGAGGTTCCTCACTTGCCCCCACCGTCGGCTCGATCCGGTTCGGCGGTTAAATTGACAGAGTGTATAAGTTCTCCATACTCAGATTTCTGTTTTCCAACTTACATTACTTGCTACGTCTATTCTCCCAGTGTTTCCAAAGGGATTACGCTCATCATTTAAGACTCAAGCAACGCATTGTCTAGGCGCCTACGGCGCGATTTATGAGTTAATGGGCAAGATCATTAGAAATTATGAATCCCTCGAAAGGGAAACGCCATTAGTATAGCAATAACTAATGTCTCACCCGGCATCTGATTAAATGCCAGAGAAGGGTATTGTTCCCTTCTCATTACTTACACGTAACAGGATATACCGGTATCGTGTAGTTAACTGGTGCTGTAGCAGAGGGTAGAACCTTACTGCTTCAGCGTCTCTTGTTCGTTACGTCACCAAGATCAGAGTTATCTTAGGTAACGGTGAGTCTCCGTAGAGTTTCTCACGTCTTTTGTTCACGTTGGTTTTCTGTGCTTTTCAGTGCATTTTGTATTCCTCAGTTTACAGTTTTTTCCGCTTACGCGGAGTGTTACGTGGTGTGTTACCACATCAGAGAAGATTCTGAAGTTGGACCAGATACGGGAAACCCCGTAGTCGCTCGTCGAAGTCCTCCTTGGGAATCAGCCCAGCGGCTTCCAGCGCTTCGCGCCAGCCTTCAGGCAGTTTCGCCTTGTGGAGGTTCTCCGCCTTCCTCAGATCAGAGTAAGCGAAGTCTGCTCCATCGAAGTCCGCAAACCTAAAGTCCACTTCCCAGAGTTTCGACCGATAAAAGGTCGCCTCGAACAGGTCCGAGCATTTGAAGTTCGCCCCTTCGAGGTCCTCCCCGCTCATGTTTATCTCATCTGTGGTCGTCGTTTCGGAGGCCACGCCCTCCGTTTCTTTCTTTTCGTTTTTGGTTGGCATTATTACCACTCCTAGTTGGCTGGGGTCCACCCAGTGCCGCAGCACCGGGGGACCGGCCGATCCTGACATGCAGGATTAAACAACTAAGCGATTTCAGGAGTTCTCTCCATCCGTGATTCGCATCACAGTGGCTTGCATCCATTGCATGACCGCATCATCGAACCGGTAGACGTCCCACATTTGCTTGCGGACTTCTTTTTCTAGATCGATTTTATGCTCAAGGCCTCCCCACACCGAGTAATACCTTCGGGGGATGTAAACTCCACCCCAAGGTTCCCATCGTCGGTAAGTGCGAAGTTTTCGCTCACCTTCGTCGTGATACTCGATGTTCACACAGTTTCCAAGTTGAACTTGACTGTCCAACCACTCCTTGAAAAGTCGTGCGACTTCCGCTGAGTAAAGCGCATAGAATTCCCTCCTTTGCGAGTCTGACATCATCCGCAGTTTCATACGGACGACCCTCATTCTCACCATGTTCGGTGCATCTTTGCTGACTGTGATGTTCAGATCAATGTCGAGCAGATTTTCATCTTTGTCCCAGCCGGGGCGAAGTTCATATCCATTCGCTATCAGCAACGTTATCGACTCCTTGATCACTTGACACTTACTAATGTGCACATTTAGATTGCTCTCGGTGCGCTCAAAGTAGGGTTTCCTCATGTGATTGTCGCCAAAAATCGCTTCTTCGATCTCTTCGATTCGACTGCTGAGTTCGTGGTCCCTCCAGTAAGGAGGGCCATCCGGATCATAAAGTTCATCGTGAAGAGTGTATCTCACGTTTTGAGCATCTTCCTTGTTGTATTCCATCTGATTCCAAATCTCCACATTGTTGTGTTGGATGTGGGTGCCGCACAGGCACATCACTTCCTCAGTTCCTTCGTGAGATTCGCAAGTGCAGCACCAGCGGCAAGAACCGCAGGGCATACGCTCGCTGATCATCAGGTTTGGCCAGCCACACTCGCAGTCAAAGTAGATCTTGCTGTGTGCTAGCAAAGACGCATCAATCCAGCCATTGAGTTTCCTCCTTGCCTGGTGTTCAGCCTCCTTCTTCAACGCCGCTTCTTTCGCAGCCTTGTCGGCCTCGATTTCTGCTGCGTGTTCCTTCCAGCCATTGTTCCATGGTCGGACTTCTGGCTTGGTTTGCTTGTTGTTTTTCTTACGTAGGTTGATATCTCGCTTTCGCATTTTATCGCCTCGTTTGCTGGTTGCTGTAGCAGAGGGTAGAACCTTACTGCTTCAGCGTCTCTTGTTCGTTACGTCACCAAGATCAGAGTCATCTTAGTTAACGGTGAGTCTCAGTAGAGTTTCTCACGTCTTTTGTTCACGTTGGTTTTCTGTGCTTTTCAGGGCATTTTTCTTCCTCAGTTTACAGTTTTCCGCTTACGCGGAGTGTTCATTCATGGTTGTCTTTCAACCAAGGAACGTTGAAGGTTTCACTGTATGGATTACCACTCTCGTCGTAGAGGGTAATATCAACGCACCATCGACTAAATTCTCCGGCTTCGACCCAGTAGACGTTCGACTCATCCACCATGCGGCGGTTGAACTCGTTGTCTTCTAGGTTCATCTCCTCGATCTCATCGAGTAGACGCTGATAATAGTCTTTGGCGTAAGTGGCGACTTCTTGAATGGTTACAGTTCCTCCGGCGGTTTGCCGCAGGACGTTGCACTCACGGCAGATCAGTGACAGATCATTCTCTCTGAGAATTTTAACGTCATCCGGTCCATTATACCCGAATTCGCGGCCTAGCATCTCCAGCGCATCGCGCAGTTCTGATGGCTTGTGGTGCCACAGGAACGGATAAGTTTCGTCCTGTTCAGGCAAGAGTCCTTGATACTCCTCCTTCAACCACCTTTTATTGGCTCGAATTCTCGTCATAATTGCCTTTCGTTTCCTTTGGTTTTCTTTGTTGTGTGATCGACTCATGTGAATCTGGTGCAGAAGGCAGGATTCGAACCTGCGAAGGCTTAGCCACAGGGACCTAAACCCTGCTCCTTTGACCGCTCGGATACTTCTGCTTACTGGTGGACACGGCGGGATTCGAACCCACATCTCTCGGATCTTAACTTCCGGCGTTCTTCCTTTGAACTACACGCCCAGTAAAGGGTCTCCCCTCATTACTTAGACGTAGTAGCATATACCGGTATCAGGGCAGTTCTAGTCTAACCCATCCGGCCATATCTTCTGGCTCACTTTCATTACCTTCTAGCGCCCATAGAGTTTCTGTCGTATTAGTTCCGACCCTTCGGTATGTCTCGATTTTGACAAACTTAGGAGTTCTCCTGAGCATAGAACCGAGTCTTGGCGAAGAAATACCGTCCTTAGTATTGCTATTTAGCCAGTCTCTGAGTTGAGTGAAAGACACGTGCTTAACATTCTGCTCACTATAGGCGATGAACGCCCGCTCAATCTTAGAAACTAGACGGGTATTTCCTTTACTCATGGTTTCACCTCTTCAGACGGCTGACTAGGTATTCTTTGATCACACGATCAGCAGTTTGCCAGAATACCTCTTTATCGAGGGCCGCTCGCTTGAACAGTTCTCTAGTCTCTTGACTAATTCGAACTGTGGTGAACTTGTCTTCTGTAGACATAATACGCCCAAGTGTATAGAGTCTTTAAGGCTTGGCCTGTAGATTCTACCAAGGATAGCAGATAAATACCCGTAGAAAATACCGATAACCATGAAGACCTACACGGTTGCCATTACCCTAACCATCGATGCGATGAATGAGCAGTCTGCCGAGAACAAACTAGATTCGTTCCTGTCTGCTCTGGATCTCAAGAAGAACGAAAAACTCAATCTGATCAGTGCAGATCTCACAGAAGGAGAATCACCATCTCCTTCTAAGAAATCCAAGCCCAAAGCCAAGCCCAAAGCGAAGCCGAAGCCTCAGGACGAGGAAGAGGAAGACGACTGGGATGAGGACTGGGACGATATCGACTGGGACGAAGACGAAGAAGACGAAGACGACGAAGACTTCGACGAAGAAGACGATGAAGAAGACGACGAGGATGAGGATGAAGAGGACGAGAAGCCCAAGAAATCCAAGAAACCCAAGAACGACTTTGACGATCTGCTTTCAAAACTCAACAACGCCAATGATGACGACTCTGACGACGACTCTGACGACGACTCTGACGACGATGATGACTGGGACGACGATGACGACGACTGGGAAGACTGGCAGTAAGCATCCTTTTCATATGATGCTCCTTAGGGCAAGTGAGGCAGATGACGAATACCCTCACCCCCAAGCACACCGTGCTGAGTGAGGCGTCTGCTAAGCGTGCTCTCAAAGCAGCAGGGCTAACCTTTGATGCTCTGCCGCTTCTGAAGATCACAGATGTAGCAGTCAGAAACCTCATTGATAGTGGTATAGAGGTTAGACCAGGTGATGTCATGCAGATTACTAGAAAATCATTTACTACAGGAGAAGAATTCTACTATCGAAGAGTGGTTCTATGATCCTGAATATCTATACAGATGCATCCACTCTAATTCATGACAGGAGCCAATCAGGAATTGGCGTGGTTGTCACGTTTCTTGGAGAGGTCTTCAAGACTGTAGGAATCTACATCGGAACTTGCAGCAGCACCGAAGCAGAGTTGATTGCTATTCTGCAAGGTCTGACAGAGGCCTCAGAACTGTGTGAAAGCATGGAAGTTTCTAAAGTCAGAATAATCAGTGACTGTGAACCCGCTCTAGATCTAGCAGTCGGAGATAAAGAAACTCACAATGAAGAGATCTTCGGTATTCTGGAGATGATCGATACGGCCTGTATGGAGATCCACTGTGATGTAGAGTTCCAATGGGTTAAAGCCCACAATAATAACAAGTTCAATGACCTAGCAGATAAGATCGCTTACGATCATGCGCATAACTAGGCTTATGATGCAGCCACCCGTGCGAGGACTGATCTCATGGAGGTGAACACGTTCTACTGGTTCGCCAAGCCAGAAGATTTCGATGAGACTGGTGCTCTGACACTGGATATTAGCGCAGGCAGGCTCCGTCACAGATGGGTTCCTGCACATGCCGGCGGCGCCAAGATCTTTCTTAGGGAACGACCGGAAGCAGAAGGATTGAGGCAGTCGGCTGACCACTATATCGTGGTAGAAATCACTGTCCAAGAAGCACTTGAAGATCTGGCTGCTGATTACCCTAACGCCCTAGTTAGAGGGCTAAGGGGATATGTTATTCGAACTCCATTCAGAGAAGTCGTAGTTAAGCAACCAAGTAAGGCAGCGCAACGCAGAGGCGTTCCAATGCCTCCAATCTCGTATAGAACTAGTCAGTCCTGGCTAGTAGAGACTTACCCTACAAAACAAGTCGGCTCTATTGATATGGGTCTCCTAACGGAGCGTGAAATCATTGATATGTCCACAGTTGAAATTACTTCTCCTGGAGCATTCCAAGATAACAATCCGGAAGATAAGCAAACTCCAGTTCTGAATGGTGTTCATGATCTTCGTATGGGGTCTATGGATACAGAAGATACCTGTCAGACTTGCTTCAAGCGCCTGAATGAATTGGATGCTAACGTAAGTTGTCAAGGACACTTCGGACGGGTCACTCTAGCAAAGCCAGTTCCTAAACTGCAGTTTCTAGGAGTTCAGAACTTTGATGCCAAGGGGACATACCCTATCATGCACACGCTGAACTCAGTCTGCTTTCACTGTTCTAGGATCCTTCTACCTCAATCAGTTCTTGATGGTCTAGAAAGTAAAGTCAGATCTGTATTTGATCAAGGCAAAAGAAACTACAGTGGATACTCTCAGATCAGAAACATGCTCCGTAAAACTCTAGAGGTTAGAAATAGCGCATATCCTAACAAAAAGGCTCCCTGTCCGCACTGCGATGAGTTCACTCCTAAGATCAAATTCAGTCACACAGACGGTAAGTTCTACTTCCCTGTTCCAGATCAGCGCTACGTAGAAGGAGCGAGAAATGTAGAATATGATATTCCATACTTGGTCCTGAAAGGCATCAGAGATGAGGACTGTATCTTCTTGGGAATGGACTATACTAAATCTAGACCGGAGGACTTGTTCTTTACTGTCCTACCTGTCTCTCCTAACATCACTAGGCCTCAGAGAGTTCTAGTGGGCAAGAAGCAGAAAGAACTGAGCGATCTAACTAAACTGTATCAAGATGTTGTGTATTCGAATAACGAATTGCAACGTATTATGCTCAGAGAAGTAGGAAGAGAAGCCTATTGGACACGTATGCTATACCATTCGGTTTCAAGAATCTTCGACAATCAGAATGAGAGAATCGGATCCGGTGGAACTATGACTCAGAGGGGTTATGGTGGTAGCGAGAAGTCTGTATCCTTCAAGGGTATCATGAATCGGCTAGAGGGTAAGCGCGGCAGATTCAGAAACAATCTACAGAGCAAGTATGCAGAGCAAGTGTCGTATTCTATTATCACACCTAACGCAGCGCTAGCCATTGATGAGGTCGGAGTTCCCAAGAAGGTAGCAATGACCGCTCACGTTCAAGAAAAGGTCACAGAAGAAAACTACGATAGAATCCTAAGTATGATCGTGGAAAACGGATCGCTAACTTATCCAGGTGTTCGTTATATCATCGAGGACGGTGATATGCTGAACAAATCACAAGGCAATTATCGAAAGATTGGTCGTCCGCTCAATGAAGAGGTTGCTAGAAAATTCCTTAGCGTCGGGTCTAAGGTTCTTCGGCATGTAATGGATGGAGATATTGGTCTATTCAACCGAGCGCCTTCTCTACACCGTCAATCTATCCTAGGTATGCGAGCGAAGATTCTGGAAGCAAAGTCTCTGGCTATGAACCCTACAATCTGCATCCCCTTCAACGCTGACTATGACGGCGATGCAATGAAACTTCACTTTGTTCAATCACCTGAGGCGATTGACGAAGCCAAGCGATTGCTATTGCTGACTAAGAATATCGTTCACGCTAGATATGGTAAACTGACTGTTGCAACCGATCAGGATCAGACTAGTGGATTGTATCTTCTAACGCACACAGATAAGAGAAGGAGAAACGAGTGGAATCCTTCCACTGGCCTCGGCTTCACCGATGAAGGTATTCCGTATTTCTCTAAGGAAGTAGCGATCAGAACTTACACTTACGTGTTCAGCGAAATCCGTGATGAACAGGAAAAGTTGGCCACATACAAGAAGCACAAGAAATTCGAGAAACTACCTCCCTATGATGAGTGGAGTAAATCTGCTATCTATCGGACTATAGATTCTCTACCTGAGTCAGACTATACTACTCCTAGTGGAGAACCTGCTTATACTGGTAGAGCGATCTTTAGTCATCTGTTCACTGTGTTGGACTGTGAATATGTATCTGCGACCTTCGAAGGTAACTCTCCTGCCGTTGACGACTCTGGATTGATCCAGCGTAGTCCCACAGGAAAGAAGAAGAGCGAGAGAATCATTGTCTACAATGGAAAACTCCTGAAGGGGACACTTGAGAAAGACTCCTTCGGTGAAGGCGGTGCATCACTTGCTCCCGCGTTCATGTATAACGAAGGATACGATAAAGGGCAAGCGAAACTAGTAGAGTTCATCGAAATGGTGACCAGGCTAGGTTACGCAGGGCATCACTCTGTTGGTTACACGATGGGTGTTGGCGATGTTGGAGTGTATGACTCCTCTATTACTGGAGAGATTGATCGTCTGTATGATGAAGCAGCCTCCAAGATTGCAGAACTTCAGCAAGCATACTATGAGCGAGACTTCCTGAGATTCGCTAGCAATGAAACCGAGAGAATTCTATCGATTGTATCTCCAGCAGATTTCATCGAAGAAAAGATCGTCAAGATATCATCTGACTTCGAGGATGCATCACTCAGGCTAGTAGAGGACTATCAGGGATCTGGGAACTCAATGCAGATCGCAGTTAGATCAAAGGCTCGTGGTAAGGACGAAAACGTCCGTCAGATGGGCGGGGCATACGGTATTGTTCTAGTTGGTGGAAGGAGGATTCTACACGGTGTAAATCCGTTTAGAGCATTCCCTCACAGTGCTGAGATGGACTTCCATCCTCGTAACACTGGGTTTGTTAGAGGAAATTACTCTCGCGGAATGAACCCAATGGAATACTGGCAGACTTCCTCTGCTGGTAGAAGGGCTGCTGCAGAATCAAGCATGGGTGGTATCTCCGAGTCGGGTTATCTTGAGCGAAAGATGATCAAGGCTATGGAGTGCATGGTCGTCAATGATAAGCGACAAGTGGTGAACATTCGGACTGGTAGAGTCCTTTCTCCTCTAGTCGGTGGCGATGGGCTGGCCCCATACCACATCAGAGGCTCTCACAAGGACACTAACAAGGATGGACACACGCTAACCCTACAACCATTGCTGATGAAGTTCAACTGCCGCCACGGCAAGCCTCTGGAGAGCGCACACATCGCTGAATTCCCTGAACATGAGTGTAAAGAGTGCAGCAAGGATAGCAAATTCGAAGTGATTGAGGATACCGCACTATCTCTAGGCGGCTTCGTTCCGTCTAAACTAACTCTAGAAACCCTTCAAGAGAAGATGAAGGGCAGAGAAGTGCTAACTGCCGATCTTCGTAAGATCGGTAAGAGTCTGCACGAGTTCCATAACGAGTGTCTATGCCGACCAGGAGAAGCAATCGGGGCAACTGCTGGTGGTTGCATTGGTGAACCGGCGACTCAGGCTGCTCTAAGAACATTCCACTTTGCAGGTAAACTCTCCTTCCAAGGATCGGTTGGTCGATTGAGGCAACTACTTGAGTCGCCTGTCACATCTAATACGAATATCAAGAACCCGCAGGTCACTGTTATGCTGAAGGAAGGAGCAACTGAAGAGACCGCCAATAGGCTCGCTGCGGTTTGTAGAGAAATTGTTCTTTCAGAAGTAGTAGAACTCATCGAAATGAATCCAAAAGAAAATATCTTGAAGGTTCACTTCAATGAAGAAAAGATCAATGCTCTGAGACTGGGAAGAGCGCAAGCAGTCTTCGCCAACAGAATTAGCAGCGCTCTCAGCAAACCCACAGCAATGATCGGAGGCCACAAAGTTCTATCTGAGTCCCTCAGTTTTAGTAAGCCATTCACTATTAGGCTAGTCTCTGAGGATAGAACCTCTATGATGAGGGCTAAGGAAAGTATTCTCGCTGCCAAGATTGCGGGAATTACTTCTGCTAAGATCGTGAGCGTCATAGAAAGGAATGGACGATATGGACTAGACATCCGTGAAGCGTCAATTATGACTATGAATTCGTTGATGAATCTAGATGAGTTCTTGGACTTCTCTACACTCAAGACTAACAATCTAGGCTGGATCTACACTAACTTTGGTCTAGAAGCAATGCTAGAACAGTGGGTGGAGGAAATGAACTTCCAAATGAACGGTGGAGGCGGTGCAAAGGGTGTCGGAGAATACGATGTGCGCTATATCCGCTCCATTGCAGACCTCATCGGTGAGACAGGTGAACCCCTCGGACTAGGGCCGAAGGGAGAAAAGGGCCTGGGATCGCCTGCGAGCCCCTCTCCTTTGGCTGGTATGTCTGTGGAGAACGTCAAGGACACACTCCTAGGTGGAGCGTTGATGGGAGTTCACGACGAACTCAACGGGCCTGCTGAGTCCGTCATTACTGGTTCTGTGCCGCTTATCGGAGATTACGCACCCAAAGCGAAGTGACTTTCTCTAGAAACTCTTGAGTTGCTTCCTCCCATACCTCTGCCATCATAATGGGGTCTTCTCGTTTCGTCATATTGACGAAGGTTTCTAGGAACTTGGCCTCCTTGATCTTGCCGCGATTCAGTTTATACTGCTGAGTGATCGCATTGAAGCAGTTCTTTTTCAGTTGATTACGATACCATCTATGCCAACAAACTCTGCAACCCTTAGTAGTATACTCTACTTTGAACTGAGGATTTTTCACTGGCTTCATGATATAACACACGCCGCACAGGAGGCATCTCTTCCACTTCAAGAGAAGTCCTCCGCACGGAACTTTAGTTTCTTGAACTCCTCATCAGCAGTCTTCACTCTAAAGATATCATTACTCAGACCGATACCATACATGATGTGATCAATCTTAGCGATGATGTTCTTTTCAATGATCTTCTCGTAGTCAATAGTGTAGGCTTCAATTTCTTCGATATCAAAGAAACCGATTCCGCCACCAACAGGAATCCATGTGGGTCCATCGAGAACATAGATGGTGTAGAACCCTTCACCTCTGTCAATCATGCCGAGATCTTCGGTAGCAAGAACGATATTATACCATGCAGCAGCCCGCTCATTCGTCCTCATCTGAGTAAAGCACTTGTCGAAGCCTCTGTCATCTGGGCGGGCTCTAGGATTGGTAGCACCAGCACCATAATGAACTGCAGCAGGACTAACTGATTCCTTTTCACCAGTAGGAACTCCGTTTTCGTCTAGCACATCAACCTCGATTTCTTTACCTGCTTTCAGTTCTTGAAGAACAGAAGTGGGAGGAAGCCACTGACCTAGTCTAGCACCAGCGATTAGATCTTCTAGATCACAGTCCTTGTCCCTCACTTTCTGGATCTCACTGTTGATGTATTCGACGACTTCAGCGTTTGGACGCTCGTCCCAGATCAGTTTTAGGGACTCCTTCTGAATCCTGCGAGTGATGTTGGCAGTGTTAGCGAAGCGAGCATCAAGACCTTGCATCTTGATTCTGTCGTCAATCGCTTCTTTCATAATATCGAAAGGGCTAGCACCTGTGCCTGGCTGCCAGACGATTCGACCGGCATACTTGTTGCGTCTAGGCAGGTAGAAGCGATCCATTAGCAACTCTGCTTCAACCTCTAGCGCATCAGTATCAAAGTGCTTCTGAACGATTTCAGTCAGCCTCTCACCGAGTTCGATAGAGATCTGAGCGCATTCCTGAATGGACTTTTCGTCACCGAGTTTGACAAAGATAGAATCAGTGTGACCATAGATCACTTGATAGCCCATCTTGTTACATTCGTCTTCGATCTTCCTGAGTGCTTGGCGACCACCATATGTAATCGTTCTAGCGATGTCAATATCACCCCAAGCATACCCCTTGCGACCAAAACCCATCAAGCCATAGAAAGTCGCACGCAGGCGCTTCACAGTCTTCTGTGCATCGTCCCACTTATTGTATTCATCAGAGGTCTTACCCTCCTGTTCAGCAGCAACCTGCCTGTTGTCTTTGTATTCGTTACGTAGATCATCCAGTTCATCTACGCAAGCAGGGAGGATGCCGACAGGATTCTTTCTGAATCTGCAGCCATCTCCGATGATATCATCATCGCGCTCCTGACCTGGAGGCACTTTGGTCTCCCAGGATGTGTTGAATGCTTTCATAACGCTAGGATATAGACCTGCATAGTCAAGAATGACTACGTTTTTGTGAAGACCGATAGTCCCCATCTCTTCAGGATCCATGATGATAGCACCCTGAAGGTCTTCATCTTCTTCGCTGAAATCTGTCTGCCAACCAGTGTTCTGAATGAAAGGAGCCTTTCTCATGAAATACACACGGGCTAGGTGGGAACCTGCAAGTGTAGATTCGAATGAGCACTTCGCTAGATTCTGTAGCGCCTGCTGACCTTCGATCAGTCGATACTTCTCTTCAATCTCCACCATTAGTTCTACGTCTCGGAAGTTGTAGTATAGGAAGTCGTCTAGGAACTCATCGTAGTTCTTGTCGTAGAAATCTGGTCTGAAGTCTGTCTTACCACGACCAAATAGAGTCTGGCCAACAACGTCCAGTTTGCCGGAGATCTTAGACGACTTACTGTCCATGTAAACTCGCTTGAACAGAAGGTCCAGTGAAATGCACAGTCGTCCAGTAATCGGCTGCTCAGAGTCGCTGTAAGAAAGACGTCCTCTGCTAGTCGGGTGTTTCATGTGACGATACTTTCCAAGAGAAGAAGGAGATAGCATTTCTGCTCCAATGCCCAAGCACTGAAGGCGGTAGTAAAGCGTAGAAAAGTCGTAGAAGTGTCCACCCCAAGCAAGCAGGCAATCAGGATCTACCTCATCTACAAACTTGACAAATGATTTCATCATAGATACCTCGTTGTCGAAGTAATGCACAACACACTTCTTTCCATCGAACTCTTCGACTCTGCTTTCTTCTGTTAGCGAGTTGTGGTATGTCCACTGAATATACATCTTAGAGTAAGAATCGTAGACACCGATTGCGTTGATAGATTGGTTTTCTCTAGGATTGTTTTCATTCACAGCATAGTCATCTACTTCGCCTCTTCTATACTGTAGAGCCTCCAGGTCGATGAAGAGTTTACGCATCTTATACTCAGGAATCTCATGTATGTGATCAACCATATAGCGGTCATTGTATCTAACGTCCGCTTCATAGGTTCCTTCTACTAGACGATTCTTTCCTCTGACGTTCCGCTCAAACCACTTCATCTGGGAGAATCCCTTGTGATCCAACTCGGTCTTCAGGTGAACCTTAACGAGTCTCTTTCCATCTTTCGAGACCTTGGTGGTTTGCTCCACACGATCAACTCTCGATTTTGTCAGTATATGTGAAGGCAGATCATCAACGTGAATCGGGGTTTCGACGCCATCATACGCTTTGACTACAAGAGTGGCTCCGTGCTCAACGTAAATGTAAGGCTCGTAGTCCTTGACGAGTCTTTCGACTCGCTTACCTTCAGAATCTCTCCACCTTAGCGTCAAGGTTCTTCCTGCTTCGTCCCTTTCATCTCTGTCAGCGAACTCCATACCACTAGCATTTCCATAGACACCGGATACGATCATTCCGTTCCACCTCCTAGTAGCGCGGCGCTAACGATATCATCGTATTTGCACCCTCCCCAGCACTTGATGATACCAGTCATGCTGAAGTTGAGTCTGTGTCCGCTAGTGTCATCACAGGAAGGACACTTAGCGACAAAGTAACCGTTGCCCTTGGGCCTGACGTTTTCTAGGTTGCTAACTAGTGCAGGCATATTGATATCAGCGAACTTCTTCTTCATCTGATTCGTTAGGATCATGGTCTGCATAGGCATAACGCCGTCGTTGTGATACTCAAGAATCTCGTCAAAGGCCCTGAGCCTGTTCTGACCGACAAAGACAACGTATGTCTCACCATCGATCAGGCGAACATCTTGGTTCACCAGTTTGTATTTAGTGTCCTTTCTGATTCCATCCGTCATGAGAAGGAATTCTCTTAGACGGACCTTCCGCTCGGTTCGTGCCATGCAGGATAAGCACCTGAGTTGAGGTTATCAAGGCTGCGGTTCACCGTGGGCATCGCCAGATTTCTCAGGCCAAAAATACCTGTTCATCTGTGAATTACGAACCACGCTAAAGCCCTGCTTCTTCATCCAGAAAGCAAGTGCTCTAGCAGATCTTCTCCAGCCTTCTTGACGTCGATCACTGTGAGTGCGTCCTAGAAGGTAATTGAACGCACCTTCAGCGGATAGACCATCGTGAAGGTAAGGGTGCTCAAGAAGCATCCCTAGAACGAGTGAGTCTCTATCACTCACTACCCTCACCGTCAGTCTTCTTCTTCTTAGGAGACACGGCGGTAAGGCTACCACCGACGACCTTACCGACCGGAGCCGTCACGGTATCAATGGCGCTAGCGGTGCTCTTTGCAACGCTGCTGAAGAGATTTCCCTTAGTGGACTGTTCATCAGCCTCGGTGTTGCGGAGAACATCGGGAATGTCGTCCTTGAGGAGTTCTTTGAGAATGATCCACGCTTGTGCGCGTGTAACTGGAGGGTGTCCACCAGTCTGAAGGATTCTAGCAACGATGGAAAGGAGAGAGTCATATCCATTCTTGGCTAGATACTGGCGAACTTCATTCGTCCAGGCATCTTCGACCAGAATAACTTCATCAACCATCTTTCGGACGAATCCGACTTGCTTACCAGTGTAGGTGAAATACTTCGCCATGGTAATCTCTACTTTTCGCTTGGTATATAACGACTATCCAAGACGAGACGTGCGCTCTTCCATCTCTATGAAGTATGAACAAAGCGATGCCGCCTTGATTTCTGAGATCACATTGTAGGTTCTAAAGGCATCCTTTGCTCTACTGCCAAACAGGTGAACCAAAAGTTCCGCGTTTCTGGGAAATTGAATTTTGAAAGCATCCCACTGGCGCATCTCGTGCATCTTCCATAGGATCGCTTCCTTATGTTCAAAGTTAGTATAGTAATCATCATAGCGCTCTTCTGCGCCGTGTAGATACTTGTATGGGTTCTTGTATGGGTTATGTGCCATTAGTCCATCTCCACTAGTTTCTCTGATCCAAACTCTTCTGCTAGTTCAACCAATACGTTAGCATAGTCCATTAGAGTCTTGGCGATGCTTATGGCCTCTGTAGTAGTTATACGCTGAGTGATCACAGTGTTATTGTGAACCAATCTCATAGACATTGTAGTGTAAATCTCAAGGGCACCTCTATCTTCTTCACAGATAGGGCAACAACAATCATCGATATCAATCGAGATTAACTGTTTAGCACCTTCTACTTCCTCTACGGTGGAAGCAAATACCGGAGCCACGCAAGCGTATCCGCCTTCAGACTTCAAGTGAATCACCAATCTGCTCTCCATCCTGGATGGAAATAAACATCGGAGAAGGCAGGCTAATCATTAGGTCTGCTATCTGCATGGAATGAACTCCTAGGATCATAGAACCCTTTTTCTCTTCAATGGTGAAGAGGTAGTCGTTCATCCCTTGAGAGATCACGAAGGCCGTGATCTTAGTTCCGCGTTCCGTATACTCGGTTTGCTCCTCAATCTTGAGTTGATCACCGTTGATTATACGTTCAGCAAGGGTCGTTAGTGCGCTTAACTCGGCTGAAATGGTATCAGTCGTATGACTTTGCACGGGTAAACGTAGGTTCGCTCTATTAAAGAGACTTTCCACTAGTAGTTCACTACAAAGTGGACGGTCTTTTCACCATCGCTGAGGTATTTCTTGACCATCCTATACACCGTTTTTGCGCTGATTCTGTCCTCTTCATAGCATCCGATACCTGGGAATGCAATCGAATACCGATCATGCAGCCGTTGCTTGTTCATCCAAACAAGGCCGGCGATGATTGCCCTCATATCGAACTTCCTACGAATGTCTCCCCTAGCAATAAGAATCAATACAGGAGTAGAGTCTAGATCCTCATAGAATAGAACATCTCCCTTAGAGAGAGGAGATTCCTTTAGCCTATTACGATAGTAAGAGTAAGCCATGGGAAAGTCATCTAGACAGGTTTCACTGAGAGTGGGGTGAATGGTGAGCGACTTGGACATATACCTAGCGTGCATAGGCAGAACCACTAGGTCTGCTTCCACGTTCGCTAGAGTGAGAGTCCTTTCAATCTTTACCGTCATACTTGACCACCACCGCAGCAAACTGCCGCTTTGGATCGCCATAGACGTTCAGCACGTCGCCTAGACCCTTAGAGTATTCTTCCATGAAATAGACAATGTCTTCTGCCGATAGATTACACACGAAGTATTTCTTGGTCTTCTGAGCCTTTTGCTTCTGCACCTGAATGATCTTCATATTGTAGTAACACGACATATCAGAGAAGAATGCACTATGGCGCTTTAGCCTAGTGATATCATACACCTTTGAGCCATTGATATCAATAGTTGGGCAGACCTGAGCCTTCTTATGCAGTTCTTTCATGAACGCAGCAGGATCGTCTTTGCTAACAGAGAAATAGGTCATTCTGTAATCGAAGAACTCTTCTCTCTTTACCCCAGGACACTGGTTATGATATGCTGCTAGCAAACAGTGATCTGCTGCAGCGATAAATCTAAGCAGTTTGTTAGGCTTCACCTCTAGCAATTCGCAGATCTGACCAAGAGAAGACGCTTCCCAGTATTCAGAAGACGGTCTATTGAATCCAGGATCGCCCTCAGCGTGATGATCCACTACGCTGATTCCTAGCGAAGCGAGTTTCTTCACATCGAAATTGTTAGGTCTGCATTCAACCCATACATCGCCAGGGACTAGAATAGGACCATCTGCATGATATGCTCTGCTTCTAGTCACCCTCTTATTGCGGCACTGAGCATACACTACTTCGTGTCCGAATGTCTTGAGAAGGCTTTCGATGGCATTCATCTCAGTATCTTCTCCACCAAGAACGAACTTCACTGCTTTCCCTCCCACTTTCTGTCGGAAGGGTTCCACCAGCGGCCCATAACCATAGGAATATCGTAGTTACCCTGACTCCATTGTTGGTTCCAGTAGCAAACTCCTTCTCCAGTAATGTCCCTGCTCAATTGTTTGGCCTGTGGACAGGTTGGACAGATGTATTTTAGATGGATCTCGGCCCAAAGACGCTTCACTCTTCCTCACCCTCCCACTTAGTGGGGCAACGGCCACACTCACCATTAGGGCATTTGTCGCACTTCTTCTTCTTGGGGCCAAGCAGACGCACAATCAGATTCATTCCTCTTCCTCCTTACCAACTTCTACGCTGAGGATCAGTTGTAGCCAGACTGGTCCGGTAGGAGACATAACTGAACCGTCTTCGGCAGTCATCTTCGCCATCGGAGGATGAACATAGTAGTCAGGGATCTCCTTTTTGCTCTGCTTAACAAACGTTACAGTTATGCTATCAACAGGCATAGATTTAGAGACCGTTTCTACGAACTGCATCATCGCCTCTACAGGGTCTGCATCTTTCTTCACTTCCATACTTAGCATCATTCCGCCCTTAGCGCCGTCGATTTCTCCATCAACGAGGGCAATATATTCATCTTTCATCTTTTCACATCCCATAGGTTTGTTGTGTATCTACTGTTTAGTCCTTTGACTTGCTCGAATCCGACAGCAACGAAGCCGCCGGACTTACGCAGAATGTTGGCCGCCTCGTTTCTGGTGGGGACTTCTCTGTAGCCCTTATCCACCATACGTCCGAGGATCTCGCTAACCGTAAGAGGCTCGCCAGCCGACTCAATCATCTGCTTCATTCTTAGTATGTGTCTTACCTTCGCCATTCTTTTTCACCTGCCTGGAAGCAACTAGGGCAGACGCCATCAAAAGTGGCCTTTTCACACTTAGGGCAAGGTTCTATCTTAAGCGGTGCAGGAATACCTAGCCATCTACGGAGTCTTCTGATCAAAATCAGTCCTCCAGAATTGCTGGCCAGGAATACGTTGATTCTGCATTTTCGCTATTGTGGTATTTGCCTTCGTAAAATTGCCTTCTCTTAATCATGTCTGAGATAGTCGCAGTGCTCCATCTTCTTTTGCCTGATTTTGTTAGGATGCCAGCCGTAGTTAAGGATTCCGCGATAGAAGTAAGAGAGTTCTCATTGTCGTGCAGATCGAACACGGTTCTAACCACATCAGCCTCTGAGTCATTCACTTCTAGGAGTCCTTTATCTGACTCATTTTCTGTTCTAGCATACACAGAATCGTAGCCATAAGGCGGCTTACCCACCCAACGACCCTCGTTCTTCACACCTTCAAGACCCATCTTAGTGCGCTCTCTGGTGAGTTCAACTTCCATCTCTGCTAGCGCAGTTAGGATAGTGTAGATTAGACGACCATGAACAGAGGTAGTATCAATGTCGTAGTCAATAGCCACGAAGTTTCTACCCAGTTCATTTAGGTGCTTAGCCCACACTTGAGCGTTAGCAGAGGATCGGTGGAACCTGTCTAGTTTGTATGCAATAACCACGTCCCACTCGGCATCCATGAGGGACTGAAAGCCGGTTCGTTCAGTGTTCATACCTGAGCCAACGTCAGTGAATTCACCTGCTACTTCCCAGCCTTTCATCTCAGCATACTGACGGCAACGGCGAAGTTGCTCTTGAACAGACGACTCTGACTGCATATCAGTGGAAACTCTTGCGTATAGCGCCGCCTTCATGCACCCACCTCTCTGTTCTTTACTACACTGTAGATTACTCCATAGTGTTCACCTTCTTCTGGGATTTCTCCATACTCCAGAGTATGTGCTTCCCAGCAACCCTTGGAGCAGAACCAATGGCCTAGAGGAGACATAGTGAGACTAGCGAGTTTGATATCAGTTTCATCGGCTTTGTGGCCGCAATTAGCGCACTTCATTCTTCTTCCCCCATCTTATCATAGTGAGTGTGAACGCGGCAGAAGTCCGTTTCAGCCTCTCCGATCTTACGCTTGATTCTATTAGTGCAGCGCTTACCATTCCTCAGATATGCTTCGCACTGATAGGATCTATTGTTATGTCTTACTTTGGTATCAGTCATTTTCTTCACCGCCGTTCCAGCATTCCGAACACCAGTCGCCGTCGATTAGAGGAGTCTCAACCTTACCGCAGATAAAGCAGGACGAAGGTAGCCTATTGAGCATATTCAGGCACCTCTGAAAGCGATGTATGCTCCGTCATTGTAGTTCCAGAACTGGATATCGAAGCCGAGATCTTTGCACACCTTAGTAATGAACTTCTCCGCATTAGTGCTGATCTGAGGACCAAGCATGATGCCCTTTTCAACACCTTCAGCGATCATGTAACCCACCAGTTGATTGACGTGGTTCGGCTTGATTTGCTCGACCTTGATTTCCATAATCGTTTTAGTCTTGTCACCAGGCTGAATACCAGTGACATCCATGCGCGTTCCAAAGGTAGTAGAGGACTCATAGCCCACATTCTTCCAGTTGAAAGGAGCCTTAGCGAGCATAGAGTGAGCGTTGTCTCTAACCACAGATTCCTTTAGTGTAGACTTCTTCGAATCAGGATACTTTGCACTGATGCTATGCTTCTTCCACTCAGCAGCGATGTCTGCTTGTAGTGCTTTGAAGTCTTCAGTGATTTCCACATTGTCCTTGGTTGGGTTGGTCGTGATACCTTCACCTCTCTTAATGATGAGGCGACCGATCAGGCCATTGAACTTGGGGTGATTCATTTTACCACACAGTTCGAGTGGAGCGCTGCTCTGAAGGATAATCGCTCTACCATCCTTAATGATATCAACACCCGCGCCACCAGTAGTGGCTTTCTTCCATGCTCTGTCGCCACTAAAGTCATCCTTTAGGCGACCAAGAATGAGGGTGGCCTCATAGTCAGCAGTGACGATTTCAATAGGAGCCATCATAGGTGTGTTGCTACCAGTTTCATGGTTATAGAACGGAGGGTTCTGGGGAGCAATTTTACAGTCAGCATTGTGCTTACCATCCTTATATTGATCAATCTCGATCCTTAGTCCATTAGAAATCGCTAGAGCATAGATTCTACCGAGTTTGTATGCCCAGTCAGTCTTGAACTTTCTAGCAGATACACCCACTCGGTGGACATTAACACTGAGAGTAGTGTATGTGTCCTTGATTCCATTCTCCACGTTGATAGCCGGAGCGCCATCATTACCTAGTTGGCTGATCTCATATTTGTATTGGCCATCGTATGTTTCTAGGAAGTCAAAGCCTTCTGATAGGTTGTGACCGCCAAACCATGCGATAGCGGTTTTCATACCCTGACCGTGTTCGTTGATACCCTTACCCTTCTTGACTGCTAGACCTAGAGCCACTGGAGCATCGTCATAGGAGAAGCCAGATCCATTGTCGGTGACAACGAGTCTATTAATCTGATACTTGGTATCACAGTGTAGTTCGATATTGATTTCCGTAGCACCTGCGGCCAGGGAGTTATCCACTAGTTCCTTGAGGGGGTCTATGTAGTCCCCCTTGTAATGCTTAGAGCCTGTGTTGGCTTGGCTTTCATAGTTCGTGGCGATTTCGATCCACGCATCTTCTGGTAGTTTCATAATCATTTAGTTCACCTCAGTTCGTATTCCTTCAAGGGTAGTTTGCCGGATATCCGCCAAGGGTTGCTCGCCGGAGATCCCGCATCCTGAGATGGGCTGGATGAAACCCCTACATAAAGAAACCGCCTCAGAGATAGTTCCCGCACGCGAATGGCCCACTATCCACGTAAAGAAACCCGGTTTCCTTTACCCCCGCATACGCGACTTAGACGTGGGTAGGTCCATTTCAAGAATCCTGATATTTCCCATCCACACCCCACCTCAGCGTATCCAAGTTTTCGTGTAAAGAAACTGTCTGGCTGATAGTTCCCGTATAGTCAGATACGCTATCCGTCAAGGCACCCCTGGCGTAAGAATACTCTACGGCAAACTACCCTTCGCGGAACATTGATAAGCCCGATGAACCCACCGGAGTTCACTAAGAGGTATGGAAATGTCCCAAGAGGAAATCATGCAAAGTATGAATGAGAAACTGGGAGCGATCCTCCGTCTACTCGGAGATCACTTCGCGGTTTCGCCCGATATGATGAAAGACGCAGTGGCTGCGGTTGAAACCGTTCAGGCCGCGACCGTGGAAACGAAGATGAAAGCAAAGGAGATTGAGGAGCAGCCTGTTTCTGACTCTGAAGACTACATCCCTGAAGTTGGCGACCGTGTGCGCTACACAGGAGGTCGAAACTCGATCCCCGATGGAATGGGAACCGTCACCGAGGTCAAAGGCCCCGGATGGACGAAGGTTGTGTTCGATTCAGAACCCTCCAATTCTTACTCCATCCGACGCAACGACCTTCGCCTTGCCGGTGAGCAACCGCCGGAGGTCACTGAAGAGGAAGCGGAGGCTGCTCAAGCAGAAGCCGATGCTGCTGAAGAGGAAGAGGAGTCTCCTGTCTATCCTGGTGAAATCACCATTGACGAAGAGGCTGCTGCATACGCTATCCCGCAGGGTATGTTCACTGCGTATCAGAACCTTCACAAGATCTACACTGACTCGGCTAACGCTGACAGGAACAGAAAGTTCCTGCGCTACCGTGCTCACAACGTCCTGAAGGGCGACGAAGTCACCAAGGAAATGTGCCACCGCTACCTCATGTCAGTGCGCGATGAGGAATACCTAAAGGAAGTGCAGTGAATGCAGGTCATTCGTCAGAAAGAAGATGGCTACATGAAAGTCCTCTATGAGAGCGACGATCCTGAGTCCATCAAGGACTTCCTAACTGGCTATGATGAAGGCACTTCCAAGTGTAAAGAAGCCCGTCAGCGGTCGATAGATTGGGCTGACGGTTACAGTCTTGGACTTAAGCACGCTCTTCGCAGTGAAGGCTACCAAAACGGTTTCTGGGCTGCGGTTGCTAACTGGGATAAGAAAGATACAGGCACTATGCAGGTGATTGAGTGAGCGACGAGCCTTACAAAATCAGCGCCTCGCGGCTGCAAACCTTCCTAGACTGTCCTAAGAAGTTCAAATACGGGTATGTAGACCATGCTCCCCGTAAGACTGGTAAGGCTACTCTTATGGGTAATGCTATCCATAAGATCTTCCTAGAGGAGTATCTAGTCGGTGGTATTCAAGATATTGACTTTCTAATGGAACTCACTATTGAGGAGTTCCGTAAGATGCTTGATACAAAGGATCCCCGCGACTACCGTAGTGGTCTTCCTCTCACTGAGATGGACAAATTCGAGGCCATCGAGGAGTGCAAGATCTGGGGTAGAGAACTCTTTGAGGCTTGGGCGAGAGGAGAGGACTCCTATGGAAATCCTGTTTCGCTTCCCGAAGTCTCTGCTACGGAGAAGGAATACACAGTGGATCTTGAACTGCCTAACGGACAAACTGTCACGCTCTTCGGATACGTGGACATTGAGTTTGCAGACGGTTCTATTGGTGACCTGAAGACGGCCACAGATAACTGGCAGCACAGGTGGAGTCTCGGTAAGGCTATCGGTGAACTCCAGCCTGTTATCTATGGTAAGATGACCGGCGCTAGCCGTATGCGCTATGTGATCGTGGATAAGAAGACTAGAAAGAGTGGTGGGAATATCATCCCCATCACTCCAACAGTTAGAACCATTGAATTTGACATCGGTAAGAATGATATCAAGAGGCTGATCGAGCAGATCGAATACTTCCTCATCAATACTGATGCAATGAATGGTTACAAAAACGGAGTCTTCCCTACGAATCATAAGTATGGTGGCGATCTCAAGAACGCCAAGGATAACCCTGAAATCAACTTCTGTGGGAAACTGTGTGATCACAAAGAGCGTTGCTTCAGGGAGAACTTCGCACGTGACTGAGGCGGTAATATGGATCCATTCTTCTACATCTGTGGCTTGCTCCTATTCATAGGTGCTATGCTATGGATTCTAGGTATGCGTATGCAGGACCCCATTCCTGCTAACAATCTGGCATTCAGGGCTCGCTCTATTTGCATTATCTGTGAAGATAAGTGTTGGGTGGACGAACTCGATGAAAACCACTGTTGCAAAGACTGTAGAGACTAGGAGAGTGGTCTTATGAGTGAGCGCGGTCATGTCGAGAAACTGCTAAACGACTCTTCTTGGCTTGAATCCTTCATGGATAAATTCGAAGAAGCAGACGGTCCACTAGACACACCTTGCTTGGTGTGGACTGGTGGGACAGACAGATCTGGATATGGCCGCGTTCACATTAAGCGACACTGTGAGAAGAATACAGGTAGAAACTTCTTCACTCACAGGCTCGCTTACATGGCTCAGAGGGGGTATATCACCCCTGAAGAGTATGTGCTACATCAATGCCATGTGAGGCTCTGTGGTAACGCTGATCACCATAAGATCGGGG
>Ga0255762_10000283_pt1 | contig 44289 bp, 60 predicted proteins | sample 101ome_16_FD_179962 | JGI IMG/M metagenome (GOLD analysis project Ga0255762, IMG submission 179962) | Coastal salt marsh microbial communities from the Groves Creek Marsh, Skidaway Island, Georgia - 101401AT metaG (version 2) | ecosystem: Environmental > Aquatic > Marine > Intertidal zone >...
TTATGCACACCAGCCATAGCACATCCTTTTTGCATCACTAATGAATTCCAAGCATCTCTTGTTCCTGAAGTTGGAGGGGGTGCCATAATTTTAATTTCTTGATTTGGAAATCGTGGATGAATCTGACTCCAATTTGTTGGTTTTGGTCCATGCTCTGCCATTGCTTTCCATAACTCACCAACAGTTAGATTCATTCTTCTTTCTCCTGCTTTGTTGGCAAAAACAATACCATCATTTCCTACTTTGATTTCAATAATATCAGTCACGCCATTCTTCGCACACAATTCCTTTTCGCTACCTTTGATAGCACGGGAAGCGTTGGTGAAATCGGGATGTTGTGGTCCTAATCCAGCACAAAAAAGTTTCATTCCTCCACCGGTTCCTGTTGATTCTACAATCGGTGTTTTAAATCCATTTCGTCCATGTTTTTCAGCAACAACTGTTGTGAACGGATAAACGGTTGATGAACCTACAATTTTAATATGTTCTCTTGCGAATGCGGTTGCGGATAGTGTAATAAGTGTGAGTAGTAGAAAAAGTTTCTTCATAAATGAATTCTCGGCTAAATGTTAGAAAAAGAGGCGACATTACCTCATTTCTATTTAGAAAAATAATGTTAGATTTCAGTTAGATGAATGTTAGGATTGTGTTAGGATGGTGAGACTGTTTTGGTGACAAGGAACAGCCTCAATCCTCGTCTACATCATGCTGCTAGCGCAACCTGTGCAGAGGTATAATCAGCTGGGTTTGCAGTTGATTTAGTTTGATGTAGGTCATCACCCTCTTTGTACTCCTCAGTATCTTTTTCCCAAGTCGAATCTATTCGGCCCCCTACACTATACAAAATCTTGCATAGTCTGGTGGAGCCGGGGACGAACTGCCCGCCCCGTCCTTAGCGAATATTTTCCTGAATCAACATACAAATTTCACATTTTTCTTTAGTCTACCTTTTATTAGCCCAGTAGTATCTTCATACGGTGCTAAATAATATTCTTTTTCACCGTCATTATACCATTTTAGTCCAAACGTACTTCTTTCTTGTATACCTTTTCTTTTTCTTGTCCATTCCGTTAGAAGTATATAACCTTCCTTTTTTATTTTTGTTCTCATTTTAAACATATCTTCTAATTTTGCATCAGGGTGAATATACCAAGGCTTATTGTATTGCGAATTTTTTTCACCCTTTTTCGAATCAGACATTCTTTTTTTCGTTCTTTTCTTTTGTTCAGGCGTTCTATTTTTTAAAGCTTTTTTACCTAATTCACTGCAAAGTTTTTGATGTTCCTTGTTGTAAGCAAAATTTCCAGATTTCTTTTTTGATTCTTCTGAAAATATACCAACACCTTTTTCTATGCATGTTTTTCCAGCTTTTCTGCTTATTTGTTTTTTTAGTTCAGAGTCTGAATTAATGTGAGTAAAACCACCATCACCCTCTTCAGGTTTTAAATTAGCCCAAGAAGGATCTTCGACAACATTCCAAAGTTCTGAGTAGTAAAGACCTCTTTCTTTTATTTCTTCTTTATCCTCAGATTCAAATAGGATTGTTGTTGTCACATTTTTTTTCCCACCACCATGAACTTTCAAATGATTTAGCCACCTTGTGCCAGATCCGGCATATCTATCAGGATTTTTTGCCTCAGTTTTCCCGAGATACTTCAAACCACTTTTATGTTCTTTTACATATAATTTTATTGTCATATATTCTTAATAATCTAATTTTATATATTCAAGCAAAGGACCTAATCTTTTAGTCCCATTATCATATTGTAGTTCCATCCTCACCTCTACTTTTTCAGAGCCATCACCTTCTTTTGGAATGTCACCACAGGCAACAAGTAAAAAACAGACAAATAGATATCTCATCGAAGAATCCTCACTAAGAGAACATAAACTGTTGAAGATTTTTTTGATTTATTTTTTATGTATTCGGTTTCTTCTTTTACCCAAGTTGAATGAATATCTTGAATATCAAATGGCTTTGTTTTTCCAATAAAAGTATTATTTTCTTCGTATAATTCATAACAATAATAATTCATTTGAAGTTCCTTTAAGGATGGTAAATTAAGATATTGTTCTTGCTGGTTTCCCACCAAACATACGAACAGCACGGTATGCTGTGCCAATCTTCCATTTAGGAACAGCAGGTTCAGAACACCGCATTGCTAAACGAAAAATCTTATCTGAGATTCTTCGTGCATCTTTCCATGTAAGTTCACCAATATCTGGATCTTCATGAAGTAATTTAGGATATGCTTTCGCACAATTCAAATAAAGAAAATCATGAATGACTGCACTACGAGCAACATCCCAAGGCGACATAATATTCCAGAATGGTCTTGGCACGGATGCCAAGTTTGTTTCAAAACCAATTGGTGCTGAAACTGTATAGCCAATTGTTCCATCTTTTGTAAGATCATTTTCCATACCAATTCTTTTTAGCACAAATGCGTCATCATCTGTAATTTCATCCGATGTAAATGACAATGGACTTACCAGTTTCCATGTAAATGGTGGATTATATTCTGCTTTGAGTTTATCGTTAAATTGACCGGGCATATTCTTTCAACTGCTCCTTTGCTGCATGTTTTCTTTTCTTAGTGTTACGATTCCAACGACCTTCATTATTTCCAAACCAACGATATTGTGTGCACATTGTGCAGCGCACTGTTCTTTTCGAAGCTTTGCGTCTTTTTTTCATAGGTCTAAAAATCCTCCTCGTGATTCAATTTGTGCTCGAACCTTTTCCAAGCTCAATGCTTTAATACGATTCTTCTGAACATAGTCAGCACCCACTCTCATATTTTCTCGCCAAGCACCTCCTGTGGATTCTGTTACATGAATAGCACCTTCTTCTGGCGTCTTTAATAAAGCTTCTTTTGCGTCACATCGATCTACAGTGGCTTTGATATAATATCCTTCTTGTGTCATTGTTTTCTCCTATAGAATATCAGATAATTTTGAAAAAGTCAAGAAATATTAAAATCAATTAAAACAATAGGATTGCTCTTCTTTTTCACGAACACATAGTTTTCTACTTACCGTATTTATAGATCTTGACTCAAAAGTTCGATTTGAATGAGACCTACTTTTTTCAATTGTGTGAGTTATCGATTGACTTTGCTCATCTTCGCAGGTTTCATTGTCTTTTTCAATACAATTTTCTGAGCAACTGACTAAAAATAATGTAAGAATAACAATTGTTTGTTTCATATTGTTTACTATGTGTGAGCCAGAAAAATAGCCCACAATCCATACAACGAACCAAAAATAATTATAACAGCAAATAGTTCAAGATAAAATTGTGTTTTACTTCCCATCCTCATCCTTGATACCAAAGATTTTTTTGATTTCGATTGTGATCGGTTTCTTTGGTCCAATGATATCATTGAAATGATGAATTGTTTTTTTCTTTTTATTTTTCATAATAAATGTTCCTTCTTTCATGTTGATTCTTGCGACAGGTTCAATTGACTTGTTTGAACTTGAAACAATAAGATCAGGTAGTGACTTGAGCTTTTTGGTGAGGCCTTTGACTTTCTCAGGTTTCAACCAGTCAGCCGGCTTGATGTTATGAACATCATACAAATCATTCTGAACTACAGCATATAAATCTTTTTCTTCTAAATGTCTTTTGAGCATACTAAAATAATTCAAGATGAGTAGTGACCACTTTCCTTTGGTAAATCCAACTTCTTTTCCGGTGATTGCTTCAGTCGCAGCCAAATAAGAAACAAAGTAATTCGAGAACGCACCTTTTTCATTCGTGAAACTGATGTATTCAATCTGTTCCTTTTTCTTCGGTCCCACTGATTCTGGATAATTTCGATTATAATTCCAATCGACAACTTCTGCCTTTTGTTTACTGGTGTCGAAGAAAACAGCCTGTATTGGTTCGGACGGATGAATAATTCCCTCACCGCTTTTATCAAAAGCACCATCGTATCCTAACGTACGAAACATCTTATTCCACATTGTCGTCATTTTTATTCTTAATGATTCACGAATATCATCATGTTTATATGTAACTACACCATTCTCTTCATCAAATTCAATTTCATTAAGCATATAATAACAAGCAACTCTTGTCAAATTCCATAATTCACTTCCTGCCGAATCAATTCTTGATTCATCTGGTGCTTGAGTAATAATTGCGTAGATTTCTTTTTGATACCATTCAGGTGTATCATCAATAGAATCTTTGCGATTTTTCTTTGCCCAATCAAACATCATTTTCGAAAGAATATTTTGGACTTTTTTTAAATCAGCCCTACGATAATTATTCAAATCAAGCATTTTACCTTTTGCACGAATCAAATAGAAACCTGGCTGGTCAGCAGCAAAAGGAATATCTTTAAAAGTTCGTGTCTTTTTATCAGCATATCTTGAGAAAAGTTCTTTCACAGGATAAGTGTAGAGACCATTTGGTGTTTTATATTTTGAATGTGGATTGATTCCTAACTTATATCCAGAAGTGTTTTTATCTTTGACATTTCTCAGTCTTTGTTTTTGTCGATGCTTATTGTCTAGATTACCAAGAGCAGAGGCAATTGCACTTCCAAGAATTGTTTCTTTACTTGTGTCTGGTTTACCTCTCTCGGTTTTCTTTGTCACTTGTTTATGACTTTGTTTACCAACATCAGACACAAAAGTGATATAGATATCACTATCGTTACGATATGGCCATAAGGTTTCCCAGATACCAATTTTAGGATTTTTTTCTGGGTTTCTTCTTGCTTCTGTTAAAAATTGACTAAATGATTTCATATTCCTTCAAGTGATGGTCTGTAAGCTTCTTCTTCACAACTGCAAAATGCATAATACCTCATAAAGCAAATGACATATTATCTTTTGTAAGACCAGCATCTAAAATTACTGGCTTTGATTTATAAATTCCCCAATTGGATTTCTGACGATACTCACCTAATTGCAATCGGTTCTTCTTAACAAATTTGACAAATTCTTGAATCTTTTTATTTTTCTTTTCTTTATGGTCTTCATTATTAATAATTGCTGAAAGAACTTTTCTCCATTCAGCAAAAGATACATCAAATTCACGATAGAAAATATTTTCATCAAACTTAGTTGCTTTGTGTAATAATAACCATGAAGTATCTGCATTCTCGTTATCATCATATTCAATCATTGGAACCATGTATGGTGGATTCATGTCATACTTTTTATATAGATTTACTTCAGCTAAATTTTGACGAAAGCCCTTGACATTCTTTGCAATTTTCATTACAGTTACATATTTTTTCTCATCAATTTCAAAAGCAGTTCGTCCAGAACCATTGCCAATTTTCTTGGCTTTTTCATTTGCTATGCTGATTTTCTTTTGGAAGCTCATTCGATCTCCTGTCCATTCGTCAGCATCCTGCCAACCGAGTTTATGTAATATTGTTTTTGTTTTTTCTTCAGTGAGAAATCTTGAAAATGATTTCATTTAGGAAATTCTTTCAATAATTTTGATTCAGTTGTAGGTCTTTGGCTTTCATCATCAAACCAAAACTTGATGAGTATTGACACATATTTTTTTAATTGTAAAGGTAAAATTTCTTTGCTAATCTCAACACCAAACTTTCGTAATGCAATTTCTTTTGCTTTTTGGTTTTTCATACCAAAAATTATAAGAAGTTGTTCATGATAATTTTTTCTTAATTTCGTTGCTTGTTCAAGAACAAAATCTTTGTAAGTTTTCATTTTTCAAAGAAACGTTGAAGTATACTAAAATCATTTTTAAATTGTTCAAAAGAATCTGAATTTCTTTTTATCATATCAGTAATCTTTTTTCTTTGAAGAGCGGTCAATTCTGTCTCACCTAATTCTTTTAGACCTTTAGCAAAATCATTGTAACCTTTATTCAGGGTAGCGATCGCAAAGGTCACTTTGTCAAATGCTTTGACCGTTTTTTGTTGATTTGAATTTTCAGTAACTTGACGAAATTCCTTATAAGTTTTCATCTTTCTTTTCTTCTTCATCGATTGTTATATTATCTGGCTGATGGGTTCGATATTTTTCTTCAAAGTAATCATGTGTTTGATAGGCAGCAACAAGATATCCAAACATAAAGGAGGCAATCACTAAAAAAGTTGTTGTCAAATTTCGTTGAAGACCACCTTTGCCTTTATTTTTCTTGATACCTTTGTAGACCAAATAAGTGGCTAAGATTGTTGTGATAATTGCAAGCGCAATTGTCCATGGATTTTGAACAAAGGTAATTGCACTACTTCCTCCTACCATGAAGATGAGTGCTGAGATCCAGCATTGGGGACAAATTTTTCCTCCTTTAGTCTCGTGACTTTAGTTTACAATTATCAAAATGATATCTGGTCATATTTGATTGACCGCCAGATTTAGAACAATGTGGACATTTAACTTTTTTTTGAATTTTATTTTTTCCCTTCATTGACTCTGACATTTTTCTTCTTGTCTCCTCAGAATATGATCCTCTTTTTCTTCTCGCCTCTGTAAGTTTTCTTTTATGTTCTTCGCTAAAAGGCCCTTTTGGTTTTCCTTTTGCTGCTTTTGACATATTTTGTTTAGCTTCTTCAGAAAACGGTTCTCTTTTTTTCCATGACTCTTTCAACTTTTCAATTGTTTCCGGACTATGTTTGTAATTTTTTCTCGCTTCTCTTAACTTTTGTCTAACTTCTTCTGTAGGTGAACTTCCTTCACCACCATCTGTCATATTATAACCATTTTGATTCACAAATGAATTGTATTTTTTTATGTATTTTTTTTCTAATCGATCAAGGTCTTTTTTTGAATTTGTTTCGGTAAGTATTTCTATTTTGAAATTTTCTATACCATATTTGTGCATCGCTTGATGTAATGCATATTTTTGTTTGTTCACCGCATTCCATTTATGCTTATACCATCGTTCTTCTACACTTACTGTTGTTTGACCAATATAAATTTTATTGTTTATTTCATTTGTTATTTTGTATATCCACATTTTTCATCCTTTCAATGAATCACTAGTAAGGTTCCCTGAACATCTCTTCTTTGTGCTGATACATCTCCATCATTTGTTGATACTAAAACGTGATACTTATTTCGATTGGCTTTATCCTCAGGAATTTTATTCATTTCATCATATGTTAGAATCTCTTTATCATATCCATAATATTTCTTAAGTGCTTCTTTGTATAATCTTAGTACTTCCTCAGGCAGATAAGTTTTATACAAAGAAGGATATTTCTTTTCTAAATCACGAACCTGTTGTGTTGAAAGAATCGCATCAAGTTTCTTTTCATCAAAAACAAATCGCCCTTGTTTACCTTTTGTTTTCTTGAACATCATTTCAAAGGCATGTTCTTTTTCAATTCCAGGAAAGTGTTTTTGAACTTCACTATTCTTTTCTTTGAATGACTCGAAGTCCTCCGCACCATGCACAGCTAGTTTAGGTATGTAGTTGAAAGAAGCAACCTTCGATTCGACGTTAACGTTTTTGTGTGGAGTACCGTTAATGGTCATCGAAGCTAACTTGGTTCGAGTGGTAGTTGCATTAATACTATTAAAGTTTTCTTCACCAATGGAGTTGAGCTTACTCAGCAAACTGTCTGAAAACACTCGTCTTTCTCCCAGCTTCTTTCCTTCACTATCAGTGAATTTCTCATACGCAGGAATGTTCAAATCAATCACTTTAGAGAATTTGAATTTGGCTAATTCGGGTATCTTGCTGATTTTCTTATCATATCTTCCACCATATGACAGATTGAAGACAAAGTTGTCAGGTATATTGCTCATGGATGGAGCAGCATTTCCTTTGAAGTCTTTTCCTGTGACAACTTCATGAATCATTTCAACACGTTTGGTGTAAGCATAGTGAAGAATGTTTGGTGTTCCTTTCGCAATGTTCATAATCAAATCAAAATACTTTCTTGAGAAGAAGTCACCCGCATCATGCCATCGAATGATCACTTCCTTATTCGATTTACTATGAAGTGTTTTCAGATAGGCAGCGGTCTTTTTTGCAAACTGCTCAGGATGATTGACAAGGAAAGTGAGAACTTGAGCAGCACTGATTGAAGGTGCTGAATACATTGTGTAGAATCCTTTTGTTGCGTAACAGAAAGATTTACACAAGGCAGCAGATGGGCATGTGTTAAGAATCGCAAGGCCTGGAGGATGAGATTTACCGTAAATGTCTTTCCAGTTTCTCTCCATATACACCAGACCTTTATACGCTGGCAGCGTGAAATCATAAATTTCTTTTGACTTACCCAAGGCACCCATTGACTTCATCATCTTTTGATTCTGAGATAATGATTTGTCAGGCTCATAGATGTAGGCGTTGCCTCCTGATTTCGCAAACAATCTTTCATAGGATGCAGTAGTCTTATTGTAACTTTTATATCGTCGAGCAAGTTCTTTTTCATCCATTGAAACAAACTTTGAGTTTGTCTTTGTCACACCATCATAGAAGAAATATTTAAACTCACCACTTTGTCCGTCAGGATCTTTACTAAACCCCTTCAATACTGATTTGATTGCTTTTTCTTTGTTCATACCTTTCTTCACCTTTTCCTCTACATCGGCATGAATCTCATCAAACAGGTCTCGTATTTCTTTCTTTGTCAGTTGTGAACCATCTTTCTTATAGATGTTCTTGACAATACCATCCATTGGCACATCTTTACCCATGATGTAATCAATCAGCACTTGGTCATCTTCCACTTCAAGACCATCCATCATCGCAGAAGAGTGAAGTAATGGTTTGTTCACAGCAGGATCAGGATAAACTGCCTTGACCATTCTCATTTCAAGATTCAATCCTTTTTTCAATCGTTCAATCAAGTCATCTGCGATTTGATTTTTGTTCAATCCTTTTTCGTAAATGGCACCAATATCTTCTTTCAGACCTTTCTTTTCTAACTCAGCGATAAAGTCTTTCTGAAAATCTCTTGCTTTGGCTTGTGTGTTCTTTTCACGAAATGCTTTTTCGGATTGTGAATTATATCCAGCAGCATATTCATTGAAGGCTGATTTGAGTAAACGATTGAATTGACGAATCTTATTTTCAATGGCATCATTCGAATAATTTTTTAGATTCTTTGCGATACGAATACGAAGTGTGATGTTTTCCATCCAGGACTTATAATCTCTTTCAGGTGTATACTTCATTGCTTTGAGGTCATCCCAATAACTTTCAGTCAAATCTTCTTTTGGTGGATTCTTAAGTAGTTTGTCTCGCTTCTCAAGTTGATAGAATTGTTTTGGTGTCATCAACATAAAAATTTCACCATTTGAACTTGATAAACTTCCAGCTGGTTTTTCTTTTTGAGGTAGTTTTTGTTTGAATGTGTATAAGCCAGCTTCTTTGATTTTTCTCTGTTCTTGCCCTTGAGCAAATTCGAGAATCATTTCTTTGCAATATGATGAGAATGAAAGCATTTATATATCCTGTAGCTTATGATTTTATTGAAAAATATTCTCTATTATTTATTGAACATGTTTATTTACATAGAAATCATGCGATGAGCTACAGTCGGATCAAAATCATCAAAGTTATTATTAATGTAATTAAAAAAATTAGTATACGCTACTTTACTTGATGAACTTACTTTGCGTTTTTTATAGTCTTCAGCAACATATTGAGGGTCTATAACATTTTCAAAATAATAAAAAGATTTTGATATACTTGCCTTTTCCTCTGCTGACAAAGGACGATAACTTGACCGGTCCATTGTAACTGCATTTAACAAAATAAATTTTGACCTTTTAGGTACAAGTTCTTGAAAAAATTTATGTGAAAATATATCATCACTATAGAGTTCTTTTAAAATTTCAATTTCAGGAATGATTTCGTTAGGTATGTTAAAAGGATTTGGTTCACCTCCTAACAGTATATGATTAAGTTTGTTGCTTTTTACAAAAAAAGGTATTCTGATGAATAAAAATTTATCTGTACTATCTTTGTATGTTTGAAATCTTTCAATTCTTCTTTGATACTGTTGTTCTGTATTTTCTTTACTCTCAATAAAATGTAGTATTCGCATATCATACTTTTTCGAATACAATGTACCAGTTTCTGGGTTTATTGAATTAAATTTTAAGTTCCCTTTTCGTAGCACTAAGGAACTATCAAATAAGTCATGTGCTGAGGTTGTAAATAAATCTAAGGTTTTTTTGAAATTGAAAGAATCTACCCAATCCACTGGCATTGTTGGTCCACCATAACCACAGATTCTGGCTGTGGCGGTAATCCAGCAATTACGACCCAATGAAATCACTCTCATCTTGTCTGACATTCTATATCCTTTTAACTTGAATTAACTGTTATCATATTTATGAATTCATTATATTTGAAAAGATAAATAGGTGAAGAGGATTATCAATCAAAATTTGTTCGTAAGCATTATGGAAGAAAGAAATTTCATTAAGTTTCAAGCGTCATTAATGAAATTTTACTTTCGTTATCACAAATGGCTAGGTTCAAAGAAATCGGAAAATGAGCTTGAGATCGAATTCATTGAAAGATATTGTAAATTACTAAGAAAATTCAACGATCTTATTCAAAAGCTAAAAATGAAATTATAAATAGATTTATAATTTTTATTCATGACCTAAAAATTCAGGAGAAATTAATGTCGAATGTAAAAAAACTCACAAGAATTTTGGATAAACTGATTCAGGTAGGTCCATCATACCTTGATCAGACTCTTCGATCCTATGTGACTGAAAATAAAGAATATCGTTTATATTACGATAAAGATGATCCGAATCATCCAGATGCTAATACATATGCTGTATTTTCTTATTTTTCTTCAGGAACATACAAAACAGAAAATGCTCGAGAAACTGATATTCTTATTGTTGCTGGCGGAGGCGGTGGTACAATTGGTAACGCTTCTGGTGGATCCGGAGGAGGTGAAGTAATTGAAATTCGTAATGCTGTTTTACCAGCTGGTGAATATGTCATTACAATTGGTGCTGGTGGGGCAGGTGCTTCAAATCCAGGTGCTCCAGCAGTAGGGCAAGCTCCAATTGCTGATACTGAGGCTCAAGGTAAGATAGGTAATGATTCGAGTATTCATAAAACACCTTCAACAAATCGTATTGTAGCAAAAGGTGGAGGAGTTGGTGGTTATCGACAATATGATACAAATGCTTCAGCCGGAGGTTCAGGAGGTGGAGCAGGTGGTGCTGACCATGATCCAGGAAATGTAGGAATTCAACCGGCCGCAGGCTCACCTTTTTATCAAGGTGCCGGAGTTCTCTCTCACACTGTTGCTGGTGAAGAAACATCACAATATATGTTGAATGGTTATCTTGGTGATAATGTCACTACAGGACTTGTTCAGAATTATGGTGAACCGGGTGGTGATTCTGATGCTTACGCATTAGGCAATGTAAGCACTACTGACACTTACACACCAGGTGGAGGTGGTGGAGCAGCCGAAACTGGTCAATCAGGAACAGATACAAAAGGTGGAGATGGTGGTGACGGTGTTACAATTGATTGGGTCAATGAAGTATTTAATAAAGTTTACAAATTCAATGGTAATATTCATTGGGGTGCCGGTGGAGGAGCATCTTGTTTAGCGGATAAAGAACCAGGTAATGGTGGTCTTGGTGGTGGAGGTGGAGGAGCCTCATTCAAACAGTTGGGCGCCACAGCCGCTGAAACTGAAATTTACTGGAATGGTAAAGGTGGTCTTTCTGGTTTTAATCCAGGTTATGATGCCGCATTTCTAAAAGGTGGTGCTGGTGGTCAAAACACAGGAAGTGGAGCGGGAGGTTCTTGTGGGACAGTTGCTTCTGATGTAGGTAGTCATATTCACAGAACAATCACTCAAGGACCAAATGGTGGTTCCGGATTTGTTTTGATTCGTGTAAGAATGAACGATATTGTATAATATAGATAGGATTTTTTATGTCACATTTTGCTGAAATTCGTCCAAACGGAAATGTAGTCTCTGTGATTTGCGCTGAGCCTGACGTGATTAACATGGGTGTAATGGGAGACCCTCATAAGTTTATTCAAACTTCTTATAATGGAAATTTTCGTAATAAATTTGCAAACATCGGTGACCGTTATGATCGGTCACTTGATATGTTTATTCCTCCTAAACCTTATCCATCATGGACTTTAGAAACATATGAAGAGAATGATGTGCCTAAGGCTAGGTGGACTGCTCCGAAAGCGAAGCCAAAAACAAAACCTCATTACATATGGAATGAAGAAACTCAAAAATGGGTAGCACCCGAAACAATGGTTTGATATGTCTCATTTTGCATATGTAAATCCATACACTCACCTTGTTGAAAAAGTTATTGTAATTGAAGAAGACATGATTGAAACAGGTGAGTTTGGAGATCCAAAGAATTTTATTCAATGTTCTTATACTGGAGAGTTTCGTGGATGTTATCCCGGTGTAGGATATCATTATCTTGAACGTTCAATCAATTCTGATATCACACTGAAAGATTGTTTTATCCCTCCATGCCCTACTCCTGGTTATTTCTTTCATGAAAAAACTTGGAATTGGCATCCGGATCCTCCCTCAGAAAAGAAGTTTACCAGTCTTTTAGGAAAATTCAAGAAAAAAATACTTGACATTTCTTTTAAAACCTGATATCATATCGACACATGTTAGAAAATTTTTCAGCGATAGAGACACTTTTGTTTCTGTCAGTCATACATACAATTGTTGCCACAGCCAGCATTGGCTTCATTTTTTTAATTGTTCGTGGTGACCAAGAGCATCAGAAAATACGAGACCAAAAAAAGAATAAATGACAAATGAAAAGATTAAAGTACCTAAAACTCTTAGGAGATTACCTGATGATCAAGAGATAACACGTTCAAACACAAGTCCCGTGTTATCTCATACTGAACAGGACTTAAAAGATGCATACGAGGAGTCTGTTTCTGAAATCTAACAGGAGAATATATTATGAATATCTTTTATCTCGATCCTAATGCACAAGCAGCCGCCAGAATGCACTGTGACCGTCACGTGGTAAAAATGCTTGCCGAATATGGCCAGTTACTTTCAACTGCTCATCGTGTTCTTGATGGTCAAAAGACGATTCAGAAAAATGCAGCTGGTCGTCGAATGACCACATATCTTTTCGAAGATGAAGTGAAAGAAAACACATTCTACAAATCATGTTATGTTGGTCATCCAAGTAACGTATGGTTGAGAGCATCAAAAGAAAATTATCAATGGCTTCATGCTTGTTTTGTTGAACTCGGTAAAGAGTTTGTTCGTCGATATAATAAGAATGAAGATCATATGACAATTCAAAAACTTGCAGACATCACAGCAACTCCTCCAAAAAACATACCAGAAAAAGAATTCACAGGACCTACACCAGCAATGCCTGACTACTGTAAGGTTGAAGGTGATTCTTTAGCTTCTTATCGTAATTACTATATCTTAGAAAAACCGTTTGCTGAATGGCGTTATTCAGAAACACCTCAATGGTTCATTGAAGGCCGTCAGAATCAAGCGAATAAAGATTTAGAATTTTATTCAGCATTAGTTTGAGGTGTTATGAATTGTAAACTACAGATTGATGAAAAGAAAGAATTTGTGAGGCTTTGTATTGAAGGTTACGATCAACATGATCAAAATGAAGGCGACCTCATATACAAAATGCCAATTGATGAGGTGCCAGAAGTTCTTGAAAATCTTACAACTCATCAGATTATGAATAGTAGTCTAATGACTGAAAGAGAATATCAAAAATTTAGCTTAATGATTAATGAATTAAGTTATTTTCTTTATGATACCCAAGAAAGAATTGCCCAAGAAGAAATGATAGGCGGTGAAAACAAACCATTATAAATAGAAACAGGTAAATTATGAAAAAGCCTTACATATTTTTTCTCGGTAACTTCAACAAAAAAGCTATGAAAAAGCAGCAGGAAATTTCAGAAAAGAAAAGAAGAGCCAATGTTCAATTGATTCAAGCAATCATGGACAAATGGGAAACAATTTCTGATGCAATCATGGCGTCGACAGTCGAAACAGGTGAAGTTCATATTGAAGAAATTATATATCATTTAAAAAATATCTCTGAAATATTGAAGATTATTCAAAAAAATAATTTTCAACGTTCAGATTTTGAAGAGTTTGAAATTCTTCTTCGAAGTCTCGAAGCAAAGTTAGATGAACTATCAGAAGAAAAGCTCATCACTGAAAAACTTTGGGAACTAATTAATTATTCACTCACAAATTTCGTTGAATTTGTTTCTTATTTAATGGTCTCCAGCGGAAAATAATGTTCAAAATATTTTGTGGTCATGCCGCCTTACAAGAGGCGACTGGCTCTCCTTTACCCAAGCCAGCCTCGGAGTTGGCACTTCTTTTTGGTTTATTAGACAAAGCACCAGACGAACCTCGTTACATTGATTTAGTCAAACATTGTCAGGAAAATATACAATATGTTGAATCCATTGATGATGAATTTGATGTAGCTTGTTTACCATATAAGTTTTCATCAGGACGAGATGCTATGATGCTTCGTCTAAATGATGCTTGTAAAGAAAGAGGTAAAAAGCTTTATTGTTTTTATAATGATGATAATGCTGCTTCATTTAACTTAGATTCAAATATTCAATTATATCGCACTTCTTTTTATAAATCAACAAAATCAGAAAATGAATTTGCGATTCCCGCTTTTGTAGCGGACACTTACGACCGAACAATTGTCGAAGAACTTTCGATTGGTTATTGTGGCACTCATTATGGTGAACGAAATCTTCTTCTCAAAAAGATTGAAGATTCTCCTTGGAAGACAGATATCATTCGTCGAAAATATCATCAAGCAAAAGAACTTTCTCCTGAACAAGCAAAGCAAGAATTCTTAGAGAACATGTCAAACAACATGTTCAATTTCTGTTATCGTGGTGAAGGAAACTTCACATATCGTTTCTATGAAACAATGATGATGGGAAGAATTCCTTTGTTAGTGAATACTGATTGTGTCTTTCCGTTTGAAGAACAATGGAATCTTCATGAACATTGTTTTGTGATTGATGAAAAGGATATGAAAGATTTTAAAGATCGATTTGAAACCTTTGTTGTGACTGAAGACCTAAAACAAATGCAGTTGAAAAATCGCAATCTTTGGATAAAACATTTCTCACCCACTGGTTTTGTATCCAGTTTTATTGAAAAACATTTATGAAAAAAATTATTTGTTACTCTTTGTGGGGAAATAATTCTACATATACGCATGGTGTTGAAGCAAATTTTAATCTAATCAAAAAATTTTATCCTGATTGGCAAATGGTTGTTTATTATGATAATACTGTTTCAACTGAATTTTTACAAAATAAAGAAATAACTTTTATTGAATTTGATTCAAAATATAACGGAGGATTAGCACGATATCTTGGTCTCTTTAACTCAGACCTATATCTTTCAAGAGATTTAGATTCAAGAATTACTGAGCGTGAAGTTCAATGTGTGAATCGATGGCTCAATTCACCACAAAAAATTCTTTCACTAAAAGATCATAAGAATCATATGAACAGGCCCTTATTAGAAGGAATGTTTGGAGTAAAAAATGGATTTGACCAAGATGATTATGATGCTTTACAAAAACACATATACAATAAAAAATGGGCTACAGATTCTGTATATCTAAGAGAACGTGTAGCCGAAAAATATAAAAATGATATTTTAGAATATACTTGTTTTGATGATGAATATTTAAAAACAACAAGAACTAAAGATTTTATGGGTCAAGGTTATTATGCTGATGGCAGACCCAGATATCACTGGCTAACAGGAGTGCCATTATGAAAAATTACTTACGAAATGTTCACTCACAAAATGGTGAAGACGGAATTATTGAATTTCTTTTAGGTAAAATCGAAGAAGTTTTACCTTCAGAAAAATGGTGTGTTGAATTTGGAGCATGGGATGGAAAACATCTGTCAAATACTTTCAACTTAATTCAACAAGGATGGAATGCTGTTCACATTGAAGGTCATGATGAACGATATAAAGATTTACTTAAAACTGTAAGTCAATATCCTAAGATTGTTCCAATTAAAGCAATGGTTGGTTTTGAAGCAGATGATCCAAATAAATTAGATTTACTTTTAGAACAAACAGATATTCCAGAAGATTATGAACTTCTTTCAATTGATATTGATTCTTTTGATTTAGCAGTTTGGAATGCATACTCTGGTAAACCAAAAATTGTAATTATTGAAACGAATTCAAGTATACCACATGGTATTGAACAATGGCATGAGCCTGATAAATTTCAGGGCAACTCATTTACATCAACAGTTAAAGTTGCTCAATCAAAAGGATATGAACTTGTTTTTAATACTGGTAATTTAATTTTAGTAAGAGCAGATTTGACTAAGTATCTTGACCTTCCATCTCCAGAAATATTGTCAAGAAAAGAATTTGTTCGTAATTCTTAAGAAAAGAGCTTATGATTTTATTATTAGATTTTTATCAACCTTCAAATTATTTACGTTTTGCGGAATATTTGTACGCTCTTCATGAAAATTTGAAGCACAATTTAATTGAAAAAATTATTTTATTTATATCAGATGATTTTACTTTGAGTTTTAAATCTGATAAAATTCAAATTGTTCATTTGAATTCAAGACCAACATATGATGTTATGTTTAACTTTTGTAACGAAAATTTCAATGATATATGTATACTAGGTAATAGTGATATTATATTTGACGAATCGCTTTCTTTGGTCACAAAAGAAAACTTAAAGAATACCTTCTATGCATTATCCAGAAGAGAATTGCAAGAAGATTATACCGTTCAAGAAAGACCAGTTAGTCACTTACATTGTTCTCAAGATGCTTGGTTTTTCTTACCTAAAATAAAGTTTAGTCAGCCTGCAAATTTTACATTTGGTGTTCCTTGTTGTGACCGCAGAATATCACGTATTGCAAAAGACAGTGGTTATATTGTAAAAAATCCATATGGTAAAATTATTTTAAAACACGCACATCAAGTAGGTTATCGATCATATCAACTTGAAAAAAGAAGTCCTGTACCGGGTCCTTATTTTGATTGTTATCCGAGTAATGAATTGTGAAGAAACCGATCGACTTTCTTGGGCGTCCTGATGGTTTAGGTAATCGATTTGAACAACTAATCTTATTAAAGATCTTTCAAGAAAAAACAGGAAACGAAGTTGTTTACCATTGGAATAATCTTCAATCATTTCGTTCAGACCGTAAATATGATATTCGATTTTCAATTGAAGGTATTCAAATAGTTGAATTGACAAAAGAAAATTTGAATAAAGGTTTTAGAAAAGATTATCATAACTTCGGTTACACACCGACACAAGAAGAATTTCTTGCGGCTGCCGCTCAAATCAAACCTACTTTTACAATCAATCAAGACACGTCAGATTGTGTTGGTCTTCACATAAGAAGAGGTGATAAAATCAAAGTCAATCCTCCACCGAGTGAAATGACTCCAGAACAATCACAATATTGTATTCAGAGAGCCTTTGATTTTTGTCGCAATGAAAATGTCAAGAAGATTTTTTTATGTGGAGATTGTCCTGAAATTTTGTCTCAACTTCAAGACGAACTTTCAATTGATGTAGTGTTGGGTTCAGATGAATATATGGACTTTTTTTGCTTATCAAGAACGCAATATATATTATTAGCAAGTCAAATTTCAAGTTTTGCTTTTTGCGCTTCTCTTGTAGGTAATAAAACGTTGTATAATTTTATTAACCCAAAAGAAATGAGAGAAGTTGATCGAAAAATATTATTGAGATTCAACACAAAATTAGTGACATACAATGAAAGAAATAAAATATGATCAAACTCGGAACTGATTATGGTGGTTGGTATATACCAGAAAATATACTCAATGAAAATTCAATTTGTTATTGTGTTGGTTGTGGTGAAGATATAACTTTTGACCTTGAACTAATCAAAAAATACAATTGTACAGTTGTTGGTATTGATCCTACACCAAGAGCAATTCAACATGTAAATGAAAATACAAAAGACATATCAAATTATATTTTTGAACCCGTAGGTTTGTGGAATGAAAAAACAACTTTGAAATTTTATGAACCTAAAAATAAAGAACATGTTTCACATTCATTTTTAAATCTACAAAAAACAGAAGAATATATTGAAGTTGAAGTTGATACTCTTTTAAATATTATGAACAAGCACGGTCATGATCAAATTGACTTGATTAAAATTGATATTGAAGGATCGGAATATAGAGTATTGAATTATATTCTTGCGAATGAAATGAATATCAAAATAATTTGCGTTGAGTTTGATGAAATGCATCTACCACTTGACAATCACTTTCGTAGCAGAATTCAAAAATATGTTCAATTATTAGGTGAAAAATATGAATGTTTAAAACAAGATAGGTCAAACTTCACATTTATGAGAATCCATGAAACCTAAACTAATTTTACCTAAACCAGACCTAACTGGTAAATTTGCTCATGCTCAAGACACCTTTCGTGAACTAGGTGAATTATGGCATGAACATGAACTTGTTGAAAGAATCTATTCTGATATACAAGTTCATCCTCATCTAAAGATTGATGATGAGTTGATTTGTTTATTTGACCGACCAATCTTTGAAGAGTGGTCAACAGGTATTAATACAGATAAAGTTTTGTTTGGCAATCCTACACCTCCTGGTAAGTTCAAACATGAATCATCCTGGATCTTCTGGGGTCGAAGACCAAAGTCTCTTGAAGATGCAAGAGAAGGATTGCTCACCTATAAAGAAAGAACCATTGAAACTTTCTTCGCAGGTAAAATTGAGAATCCTCTACAGAATCAAAAGAGAACTCAGTCACAGGTGAATTGGTCAGAATACATCGAAGACTTCTCTTGTCCTGTCAATGGTGAACGTAAGTATACTCAGATTGAATATCTTGAGAAAATCAAACAATCAAAGTATGGTTTGTGTTTACCTGGTTATGGTAACAAATGTAATCGTGAAATTGAACTACTTGGCTTAGGAACTGTACCAATTATCACACAAGGTGTTGATGTTACTCATTACGCTGAACCATTGATTGAAAACGTTCACTACATATATGCAAAGAATGGTGATGACCTGCGACAGAAAATCTTTGGTATGACTGAGATTGAATGGATTCGCATGTCACAAAATGGTCTTGAATGGTATGAACGCAACTGTTCACCACAGGGATCTTTTGATACAACAATGAAAATTATTGAGAAGATGATGAATAACACACCCGAATCATTTGCTACCTTAGCTACAGATACTGCTCAAGCAGACCTTGAACTTCTTTACTTCTCACTTCGTCGAATTTATCCACAGCATGACCTATATGTGGTTTGTGATGAAAAAATTGCTGAGTGGGCAAAATCAAAAGAAGATTTCCACTTACATACAAATACAGCATTGACAAAATATGCTGGTCAAAATCGAGCACAAATGGAATCAGCTGGTGTTTGGACTGATTTCATGCTTGAGAAATGTACAGCAATTGACGATGCTTTAGCTCAACATGAGAATACATTATTCTTAGATTCAGACCAATGTATTCTTCAGAAGATTGAAGTGAATACAGAAAAAGATTTAGGTCTCTCTCAACATTTAGTTTATCAATCAAATGAAGACCAGTTTGGTAAGTATAATGGTGGTATGGTTTTTGTCAACACACCTGACTTCACAAAATGGTGGCGTTTGAACACACCAAACTCAAAATACATGGAGCAAGGTATCTTAGAGCAAGCAGTTGATGACTTTGATGTTTTTGAATTTGAACCTCAAGTCAACTTTGGCTGGTGGCGTTTGCTCGAATGTGATGATAAAGATGAACGGCTAAAAAAGTTCAGCTATGACAATTGTCTGAAGTATGATGGTAAGCCAGTTGTCACCTTACATACACACTTCTTTGAAGAAGAAAATAGGACAGTAAGCCAACAATACGCAAAGGTCTTTAATGATTTTATTTTCAAGATGATGCCAGAAGATGATGAGGTGATTTCATTTATTCGTAAAGATCGAAAAGGTTCTCTGATTTTGATGCAATCATACTATAATGATAAAAATAAAAAGAGACAAGAAGAACTTGAGTATTGTTTGAAACAAAATTGTTCGAATCCTTCTGTTGAAAAAGTGATTCTCTTTTTAGACCATGACAAGGTAACATATCCAGAGCATGAAAAGATTGAAGTCTTTATCAATACTGAAGGTCAATTGACATACGAGAAAGCATTTCTCTATGCTAAGAAGTTCTACGAAAATCGACTTTGTGTTCTGACAAATAATGATGTGTTTTTAGACCATGAATCATTTTCAAATACAACAGAAATTGAAAACTTATGTAATTACAATGTAGTTCTTTCACTTTCTCGACATGAGTATAATGTTCATACAAAATTAGGTGAGATGGATCCAAGTTTCCGTGGCATGTTATATGCTCACACTCAAGACACTTGGATTTGGAAAGCAGACTTTGTACCTGAAGATTGTAACTTCAACCTGGGAACTCTTGGTTGTGATAACGCTATCAATGACCGCATTCATCGTGCGGGTAAAGTACCTTTGAATCTGGGAACAAAGTATAAAGTTTATCATGTGGATCATGTTCGTGGTAAAAAAGGAAACAATAAATTCACAAGAGATGAATCGGGTAAAATTAAAGCTAAAGATGAATTTCATAACTTTGAGCGTGAGACTTTCCCAGAAGAGAAAGGTCAGTTTCTCACACCTGATTATGGTATGATACAGAACATCTCTTTAGATGAGTTTGCGAAACAGCTTAAGTTTAATCATATTGAAAAATATGAACTCTATTGTGAAATGATGGGTAAAAAAATTAAAATTCAAAATCGTTGAGGTAAAATGAAAACAGCAGTTGTCTTAGGTGGTGGTGGTTTTATCGGTAATCATTTAGTTAACTCGTTGAAAGATGAGGGTTATTGGGTGAGAGCAGTTGACCTAAAGTATCCTGAATATCAAAAAACAAAAGCAGATGAGTTTATTCAAGGTGACCTAAAAGAAAGTTCAATTGTTCAAGAAGCCTTGTGTTCACCAGTAGAAGCTCCTGGTGGAATTGATGAAGTATATCAGTTAGCTGCAGATATGGGTGGTGCTGATTACATCTTTACAGGTGAGAATGATGCGAATGTGATGCACAACTCAGCAATGATCAATTTGAATGTAGCAAAAGAAGCTGTTAACTTTAAGTCAAAGCGAGTGTTCTACTCAAGTTCAGCTTGTATGTACCCTGAATATAATCAGATGGATCCAGACAATCCTAAGTGTGCTGAAACAGATGCTTATCCTGCTGAGCCAGATTCAGAATATGGTTGGGAAAAACTGTTCTCTGAAAGATTGTTTGCTGCTTTTGCGAGAAACTATGGATTGAAAGCCTATGTTGCAAGATATCATAATGTCTATGGACCTCTTGGAACATGGCATGGTGGTCGTGAGAAGTCACCAGCGGCGTTGTGTCGCAAGGTAGCAGAAATTCCAAGTGATTTACTCCGTGGCACAATTGATGTCTATGGAGATGGCAAACAAACAAGAAGCTTTCTCTACATTGACGATTGTGTTGAGGCAACGAAAAAATTTATTCGCAACGATACATTCTTTGGACCAGTTAACATTGGCTCAGAAGAGATGATTTCAATCAATGACTTTGCTTATCTGATTGCAGACATAGCTGGTAAGAAAATTGACATTCGAAACATTGACGGGCCGACTGGTGTTCGTGGCCGTAGCTCACACAATGCTTTGATTGAAGCCAAGTTAGGTTGGCAACCAAGGTATAGTCTTATTGATGGGATCACAAAACTCTATGAGTGGATTGACTCTCAGGTTTCAGTTCAAAAGGCGGCCTAATGGATTACCGTGACCACTATTATCGTGATGCATTAGAGTTTGAAAAGAAAAGACAAACATGGAAAAAATCTTTTGTAAAAAACTTTTCTTTCCGTTTTTATCGATGGAAAATCTCTCTTCGTATTGAAGAAACTTAACATGAGTAACTTAGCTGATTGATAAATATAGGATATCATTTTATAATCTCAATCAGCTAAGAAAACATGCCTACCTTATTAGAAAAATATCGAGCACGATTTGACACAAATCAAGATGGTAAGATTGATCCAGAAGAAATGAATCGATCAAAAGAAATTCTTGAAATGGAACTTCGTGAAGAAAAACAAGATGCTCAACGTCGAATGTCTTGGACTGCCATCGCTACAATGATCGTTTTCACAATCACTCTTTTCACACCACTGGTAACTGACTCAAGAGTAAGTGCTTTAGCAGATTTGCTTGGCTTATTTTATGTTGGTCAAGCCTCTATTGTAGGATTTTATTTCGGTGCCAGTGCCTTCATGTCAAAGAAATGAAAACATATCAAGCCTTTATCACAGAACTTTTTGACAAACCATTAGAATTTGATGGTCCTCATGAAATTGAAGACCAATCATATGCTTATGAGTTTGAAACTTCAAAAGGTCAAAACTTTGAAGTCAATGCGAACATTGACAAAAATGGCGCATGGGAATTTGGCTTTGATAGTGATAGTAGTTCAGAAACAAAATCAGGTAAAGGTGAAGAGTTTCAGGTCTTTTCAACAGTAGTCAAAATTTTAAATGACTTTATAAAACGAGAGGCACCTGATCATGTTTTTATTGAGGCTGTCAAATCAGAACCCAGCCGTTTGAGATTATTTCGTCGAATGGTTCAAAAGTTTGTTCAAAGAAATCCAGAATATAAGTTCAGTGAAAGAGAACGAGGTCGCTATATTCGTTGGGATGTGATAGTCAAAAACAAAAACATTTCAGAAGATTACAAAGGTGAACATCAAGCATCAGGTAAAGAAGGTGCGCCTCTTCATGACTTGACACACAATGGTGTCTATCCAAAAGATGTTTATAGTTCAAAAGGTATTCAGTATTATGGTGATGGTGGTGAATTTGACCGAGCAGCCTTTGCTTTTGTTCAAGCATATCATAATAACCCAAATCGAAAGATTAAAATTTATCGTGCTGTTCCATATCAACAGACAAAGGAAGACCTGCTGGCAGCCCTCCAGAAAGCTCAGGCGCTATGGCTGAAGAGAGCCAAACCCTCACCTGACTTTGAATCTGAATTTCAAAAACTTGGTGCGAAAAAATATTATGAGTGGTTGGGAACTGAGGAAGAAAAACTTAAAAAGAGTGACAAGAAGGTAGAAAACATTTCAGAGATCAATCCTGGTGATTGGATCACAATCGTTCGTAATTATGCTGTTTCACATGGTCGGGCACACTTGAAGAATAAATATCGAGTACTCAGTAAAACAGTTAAAGCAAAAGAAATTTGGACCGGAGGAGACTCGATTTTAGAGTGGGGATACTCGCCATGAAAACATATAATCAATTCACTGAATTTCTAACTGAACAAGTTCAATGGCAAAGGTCATTGTTTGACCATTTGTTTTATGATGCCGACTTACTCATGACTTCAGATACGTATGGAAAAGAAACTAAAAGCTATGATGAGGATGATGAAGATGATATAAAGTCTGAAGGCTTTAAGAAAGAACGAAATCAATATGTTTTTCAAAAACAAACGGATCGATCCTTTCAGTTACCACTCAATTCAAGATTTATTGAGAGAGTTTCGGGGGAGATACAACTACTTGCTTGCCACTCTACAGGTTCACAAGGTCTTAAAGATCTTGTAAAGATTCAGAAAAAAAGAACAAAACAAATCTCAGCTTATACAGTTGACCCATATAGTGATATGACATCAGGGATCTGGTCTGACAATAATGGTGGAATTATTGCGGTTGTCAAAGGTCAAGCAGTGGCTGGTCTACAAAGAGATTTATGGAGCAAAGTTGATAAGCAAGGTAAACGCCTGTTAGATATCACAACAAATGGCGGTCTAAAACCAACTGAAGTCTTCCGCAGTGGTATTCGAGTTTGGAATAAAGAAAATAACGCTAAGTTCATGGCGCTCATCAAGAGTTATGAAAACATGACACAAGAATTAGTTGATATGAAAAGAGGTATGATTGAAACCTTACAAAAAGAATATGAGGATAAACGAGTTGCTCCAAAGAATAAAGGTGAACAACGCTGGGAAACTCTTCGTCCATATGACATACCCGGCTCAGTCAAACAGCAATATATACGTAAGTATGTGATCGGAGCAGAAAAAATTATCACCAGCAAGCCTGAATGGAAAAAGGCTTTCAATGAATATCTTTTGTCTTGGCCCAAAGCTCAAGCAAAAAGACTTAAAACTAAATCAAAGCAAGACAACTACGATGAGATCGTAGTTGGTAATTTTGAAATTCTCTATGCGTTTATTGCTACGAGTGCTTTGAATAAGGGAGAAGACATTGAAGCCTATCGTAAACAATTCAACTTTCCAACTAAAGTCTTGCGTTATGCTACACTCGACGCAAGCAAAAGTGTGTTGAAAGATTATCTAAAAGAAATTCAAAAGAAAGAAGGATGAAATCATTCAATCAATTTCTTGTTGAAGCAAGAAGAAATCCAGATCAAAATCCAAAAGAGAATCCTGTCAAGAAATTATCTCCTTATCGCAAACGAGGAGATGTATTCATTTCCTTTATCAACTCTGCAAATGCCTATACAGATACTGCAGATGAAACTGTTCAAATTGGTCTGAATACTAAGTCAAGGTATAACACACCAAACGGTATCTATACTTACCCTATTGTATATGCGTATGAGGAAACAGGTGATGATGATAAAGAATTTAATGTACCTTTCGCTGGTGATAAGCCTTGGATTGGAGTCATTCAGCGATTACCAAAAGGTAAACATCTGAATTTGACTGATGATTATGATGGTGCTAAATTTCAAAGAGATGTCAAGGACTTGTCACATGATGTGTTAGATAAAATGAAGAAGAGATGGCCAAACAAAGATGCTCGGATCTTTCCCCGAATTATTTCTTCAGCAATAGCTCAAGCACAAAAAGATGCTCGAAACAAATCATATGCAGGCATGTTATGGAATGTTACAAGAATGATTTCATTTGTTTATGCTGAACCAAATTGGGATAATGTTGAAGCACTTGCGGGTCGAAATTCGTCTTTTTCAACATTCAAGAAATATGAACCAAGCGCAAAAGTTTGGGCATTGCTTTGGACTCGTAGTGCTAATAAAAAATTCTTTTATGATTCAGTCTGCGATCCAGATAACAAAGGAATCATTCATCCTGCTGAAAGAACTCAATGTGTATTTTTCACAGGAAAAGCTCGCTTTGGTTGGAAATCATTTGATGCAATACCAAACAAAACCTATAATTTTGGACCATTGAAACAAGAAGCCGCAGAACAAGGCAAAGCAAAGAAATTGATCACATCAGGTAAAATTAACAAACTTGGTGGTAACAAGGTAACCGAACATATGTTGGCAAAGGTAGGTGTAACAGGAGATGCTGTTAAAGATGTATTATTGACAAATTATAAAGGTGATTCAGGAAATCTCTTGAGTAAACATCCTATGAAAGTTAAGTTACCTCCGGTTATACAACGTGATATTTTGATCGATACTTTTAAGAATGAAAAATATCTTGTTGATGTAGACCAGAAAGAAATCTTAGCGGCAATTGCATATGCGAACGTTCGTAAGAAACCAAAAGTTATTCGTCAAGAATTACACAAAACGGGATTGAAGATCGAAAACGAAACAATGGAACAAATTGTTTCAAAGAAGCCTGATATGATTAAAGCAATCATAGATTTCAAACCAGATGCGAAAGTTTATATAAAGGCTTTTCTAAAAGATGCTCGTTATATGAATGTTTTCAATGACAAAGCAGATGACAATCCTTTCTTTAAAGATATTTCTCATGAGATACCGGAAGAACTTCAAGAGAATTGGTCAAGAATTATTGAAAAATCTTTTCGTAACAAGGAAGTATTGATTTCAATCAAAACGGATGTCGCAAACTGGTCTTATGACTATATGAAAGATGAGCGGATTGATTCAAAATATCATGACGAAATTGAAAAGGTGATTATGGACTGGCATCCATATGCTCATATACTCATGATACTTAAAAGAAATTCGAGTCAAGAAAATGACGAAAAGAATTTGGCTTATTGTCTTGAAAGGTTATATGGAGAAGCAACACCAGATGTCGGTAATCCCTCACCTTATTCTCAAACATATCCTATCAAAGCATCTTATCAGAGAATTCATTTTGAGATTGGTGAAAAAGTAGTAAAGGCTTTAGAAAAAGATGAGGTTATTGAAAAAGGTCCTCATCGTGAAAAAATCAAGAAGATGATATTAAAATACATTGGAAGTCTTGACTGGGAAGGCCAGAATTATACACATACTTGGAAGAAAACACTCAAAGAAGGATAACATATGTTTAAACTTATGATTTTAGGATTGGCAACCGTTGCCTTGATTGGATGTCGAGACATACTGCCGGAAAAAGAAACTGAGAAAGAAACTACAGAAATTCGTGACAATCATTCTTACACGGAGATTGTAGAAAAGATTGACAATTACACGAATATCACCACAACAACCACGACAGAAGTCACAAATACAACAAATACAACGAACACATCAACATCTGATAGTTCAAGCACTAGTGGAACAACTTCAACCGAACCAGCAACTGACGATGACTTTAAAATTGCGATGTTTGATGAAACATCTGCGAATGTCACCGCAGTTAACTGGGCACTTGGCGCAATGCCTTCATTGACATTTTATGTAATGGGTTCAACTGATTATGCCATGAATCAAACAGGGGTTACACCTTCTCTGGATAACTTCACTTCAACCACAACAGGCTTTTTTGCCTACACTGTAAATAAGAGTGATATGTTTTTAGAGAAAGCCAATGTAAACCCAGATAATACTTCAGATATCACATTAGTTTATAAAACTGATTTGTATGGCTACATCAAAGATAATACAAAAATATACGAGATGAAGCCAATCGAATTCACAATATTGGTAAAGTAAAATGTTATTTATCGAACTGTCTGTCGTCTTTTTTTTATTTTTATAACTTCTTTTCAACCACGATGTGATATGAAAATGCCAAAAAGTTTTCGTGAATGGATAACTGTAATCATTGTAACTGGTTCAGTGATTTATGCTATTGGATTTTTACTCTTTCTTATTTTTTATTGGGAAAATCCAACCATGCGACCTCAACATCCATTAGGGTTTAAAGTTAACGGAGAAAATTTATGAAAAAATTTATAGCAGCAACACTTATGTTGCTGATTGGGACAATTGCTCATGCTGGTTGGTCAACTGAAGAGAAGAGTGCCTTCTTTGAATTGTTATACAATCCAGATAAAGTAATTGATTTTGATTCAAAAATTCGAATGGTCAACATGATTGAGTGTGTTGGTTCGTTTTATCAGAAAAAATATAGCTTTGATCAATTCAGAAATTTTTGGTATGATCAAAGTTCAGCAAACATGGCAGTCAACCAAGAGTTCACTTATGTATCTCAGATGTGTGAGAAAATGGTAAGTGAAAAGAAATCTACCATTTGGGTATAAATAGGAGAATTATATGCAACAAGAAATGGATCCCGAAGAACGTATTGGCATGACATCTTATCGTTTTCAAGATTTGCCTGTTTGGGCAAAAAAAGCAATTCAAGAAAGTAGCCAATGGACGAAAAAGAAATCTCAGAAGTACTCGCAGAAATAAAGTCAGCACCTGAAACATTTAAGCTTGCGATTGAAATATATGAGAAAATGTCAAATGGAAAAGACAGAGCAGATTTAGGTAAGGCAATTCGTGAAGCAAAGGATGCTCTTACAAGCCTCGACATTACATTAGAAGATATTCAGATTGATTTAGAATATGAATTTATTAAGCAACAGGGACATTATTAGGATAAATGAAATATATTATAATGATTATTATATTGAGTCAAGTTTCTTGTGGTGCTTTACTGAATTGTGAATCAAGACATGCTTGGGATCGTAAATATAATGACGGGTTAGTTTATCAAAAATGTTTGAGTTATCGAGATAAGGAGGAAGATCAATGGTACGACCGTTTATTTGGATTTTGATGAGTTTATTTTTGATGGGAATGTCGAATGCTGAAAGAAGAGAAGAACAGAAAAGAATTGAAGAGATGGTGAGTCGAACTGTGAAAGCTCAGACTCAACCATCTCCTAAAGGTTCACCAAGAATCAATCGTATACTGAAGAATTCATATACAAACTGTTGTACTAATCCCCGCACACCCAAAACAATTTTCAGATTTCCCGTGAAACCGCCCTATCGAAACTCTTATCAAAGTTTCTTCGGTGGAATCCCACGGGGCTAATCAAGGATGAACATGCTCAGTGTGTCTGCCTCGACGATCCTTTCCTGTAAAGTTTGAATCTCTTTCCTTTCGACGATTCTTTTCTCCTTCCCAACCTTTGAGAACTTGTTCATATTCTACTCGCTGAATGCGGTCTGATTGTAAGAACAGATAATAGGTAAAAAGCAATAATAACAGAAAAGTTCCATGTTCCCAAAGTTCCATACGGTCGGAAACGGCTACGTCAAATGCCATAAAGAGTATGAATGCCGTCACCGAAGCCTTAAAACACAAACGATGTAAGGTTCTTGTTCCGAACATAGTTGTGCGATTGTATTGATTATAAGGCGAGAGTGACCTTATGAAGATATAAAAGAAAAGTAAACCAAGACCGATTTCAAGCGCACCAATTAATTTTAGAGTAAATTGAGCAACATCGTTTGAAAGTCCTAATTGACCAAAGTAGGCGTTAAAACTGGCTGTTCGATTTTTGCCATAAGGAGCATTGAATCGATATTTCATGATTCTTTGCTCAAGTTCACCAGTTTCTGCATTGACAACAGCAAACTTAGTTAGATTGGGATCCGTATCCATTTCCATTGAAACAGTGGTAAATTTATCCCAGCCGTTTCCCATCCAAAAAGTTGCGAACAGCAAGTAAAGAAGAACTGCAACCGAGGCTCTTTTATCGATGTTAACAATTGTTCTGATCATTTTTTTCCCTGATAAATTGTAAAAAATAAATATTCTTACATATTTATCGGGGAAATTTATTTTAGGTAGTCTCTTCTACAAAACTATAATTGTGACTACCGGTGAGTCCACCCACCTCGTATGATGCAACCCTAGCTTCAAAAAAATTGTCATGACTGACATTCGAGAGTATCCAATCTAACCAAGAAAGTGGATTCTCTTTGACCTTGAAATTTGATTTGAGACCTAATTGAATCAATCTTCGATCAGCCATGTAACGAATATACAATTTGACTTCTTCTTCACTTAAACCTTCAGGTGAATAAAAGCCGTATGCTCGTTCAATAAAGGCATCTTCTAACTTAACGGCAGTTCGAACCATTTTGTAGATTTTCTTTTTGAACTCATCATTCACAATTTTAGGATTTTCAGCACAATAAGTGCGGAATAACTTTGCCATTCCCAAGGCATGACACGTTTCGTCTCTTATCGAAAATTCATTGATCTTACCAAAACCCTTGAGTTTACCAAATCGTTGGAAATTCAACAACATTGCAAAACTGCTGAAGAGAACTAAACCTTCATTGATGACAGATTTCGCAATTGATAAACCTTTTCCTTCTTTTGTGTGAATATCAATGTCAAGCATGAAGTCGTGCTTCTCTCTCATTTCTTCAATCTCTAAGAAAGCTGAATATTCTGATTCAGGAAAGCCCATCGTATCATTGAAGAGAGAATAACTCTCTTGATGGATATACTCACGACTGGCAAAACTTGTCAACATCTTGCGTATCTCATTGTTTTTGAATACTTTTAAATAATAATTGATATAGTTTTCTCCAACATTTACGTCACTTTGAACAAATAATGTCAAAACGCTTCGAATGAAATCTTTTTCGCCTTGTGACAATTTGTTTGATTTCCATTCATGAACGTCATCCTCTAGACTTACCTCATCGGCAATCCAATGAATCTTTTCATGATTCTGTGCTATTTCAACGGCCCAAGGATATCGAAAAGGTTTATATGTAATACTTGGTTCTTCTAATCCCCCAAATTCTTTTTTCAAAATAATTTGTTCTTGCTGTAACAATTCAGTATATGTTCCAATATGCTTGTCATCAATGAAGATTTGAGGAACAGATGTGACTTGCTTACCATTCGAAACTCGCTGATAAAATTCTTGTCTTTCATTATAGTCATCCAAGACAATTTCTTCAAAGGCGATTCGATTTGTCTTGAACCACTCCTTCGCCTTGACACAATAACTACAACCTGTTTTACTGTAAATTTTTACTTCCATATGTTTATGTATACCTTTCTAATAAAATACCGCTGGTGACGATTCTGAGACTTCTGGGCTCACCCCTGGCAATTGAGGCAGTCCTCTTCTTCTTTTGGTTTTTCCATGTAATCTTGAAGAGCATCCCGCTCCACTTTCTCTGAGACATTTTCAACTCGACTATCTGCTTCTGTTCTTAGATAGTAAAGTGTCTTGAGCTTGTTTTTCCAAGCAAGATAATGAACTTTGTTTAGTTCAGACTTATCCTGTCTTGCTGGAAAAAACAGATTCACTGATTGACCTTGTTCGATATATTTCTGCCGATCTGCAGCATGTTGAATTACGGTTGCTTGGTCAATCTCCATCGCCGTCTTGAAGACATTTTTCTCATGGTCTGATAAGTAATTCAGATGTGAAACAGAACCACGATTCAACATGATGCTAGACCAAACAGCATCCGTGTTCTTGCCGTGAGCTTCGAGAACTTTTGCGAGATATGGATTTTTGATTAAATGTGAACCCAATCTTGAACGTTGTGTAAAAGTATTGGCGTTGTATGGTTCGATTGATGGTGAGACTCCTAAGAGCATTCCAGAGTTAGCATTCGGTGCGATGGCAGTCAGATGAGCATTGCGTCTGCCTGTGCCTTCGCCGTCAGGATATTCACCTTTCTGCTGACCCAAACGAAGTGTTTGCTCCTTGGCTTTTCGATCAATGTGATAGAAGATTTTCTCATTCTCAACTCGAGCCTCTTCACTTTCCCAAGCAATGTTGTTCTTCTGTAGCCATGAGTGAAAGCCCATTGCGCCAAGACCCAGTGACCTTTCTCTGGTCGCAGAATACTTTGCCTTTGACAATTCATTCGGTGCGTGGTCAATGAAAAACTGTAGAACATTATCGAGCATGGTGATCATATCTTCAACCAACTCAGTATCTTTCCACTCATCAAACTTGTCAAGATTCAGTGAAGACAAACAACACACGGCTGTTCGGTCTTCATTTGTGGGAAGAGTGATTTCCTGACAAAGATTTGAACTGTTGATTCTCAGACCTTGATCCTTGAGTGATTGTGGTAGATGACGATTGGACTCTGTGATGAAATGAATGCACGGCTCACCTGTGCGATACCGAACTTCAAGTAGAGTTTCCCACAATTCTCTTGCACGAACTGTATCTCTCACAGTTTCATCATTTGGATCGATCAAATCCCACATTTCATCTCGTTCAACGGCTCTCATGAATTCATCAGGAATGTTGATTGAGTGATGTAGATTTAGATTCTTTCGATTGACATCTCCTGTTGGAACTCTCATGTGCATGAACTCGAGAATGTCAGGATGTGAGATGTCCAAGAAAGCACACAATGAACCTTTACGAGTTTTGCCCTGTCGATAGGCAATCATATCCGCATCAATTGTGTGAAGAAATGGCATTGGTCCTGGTGCTTTGTTGGAGACAGATCGGACTTTGGACCAGTTTGCTCCGATTCCTCCTCCTTTGACTGACAACCATCTCACCTCGGTTGAGTGATCGATGATTGACTCTAAGTTATCTTGAATGTCTAACAGAAAACAAGAGATTGGCATTGCTTTTGGTTTCAGTCCTGGCAACACGGAGTTGGAAAGAACTGGTGAAGCAAACATGAACCAACCTTTTGATACTGCATCATAAAGTCGCTGGGCTAATTCTAAGTCACCTGCTGAAAAACAAAGTGCTGTTCTGGCAAAAGCCTGCTGTGGAGTTTCATGGTCATTACAATAAAACTGTGATAACATGTTCACAGCCATTTCAGAAAGAAGTTCATTTCTTTCTTCATGTATTTCTAAACCATGATATAAATTCTCCGAAAGAGGCATTGTCAAAATCTGGGCACTCATGTAAGGACTCCTGCTAAATTGTGAAAAAAAGAGTATAGAAATGCATCGAAATGATTACTCATTTTAGAAAAAAGGTTTGAATTTTAGGGATTTATCTCAATTTGTAACCAAGAATATGTTCTTCATACAAAACCATAATCTTCTTTGTTTTGTTCACGTTCCAAATTAATAAATGGTCAGATTTATTCTCAATTTGTAAAGTATGATCTTGAATTATATGACCACCATCCATAGTCATGATTTCAATTTTTGGGTTTGAACTCAATTCAGAACTAAATTCGCTTTTGAAACTATTATAACTTGCAACTGCCATTTTATACCATACTTGTAGTGTCATTAAGAAAGCGGACTCCAATAATGGATTCCCGTGTGATACACATCAGTTTTTTACCTGTTGCGTTTTTGATCAAAATCATACCTGAAAAATCTTCCAGAAGATCTACATCCTGTATAAGAATGCTTTCTGCAGTTGTCATAATTTCAATTTTTTTCGTATCCGAATATGTTGATTTGAAAGAACTGATTCCGGGAAAAGCCATAATTTATCCAATAAAATGTTTTTGAAAGCGTATCTCTATTTAGCAATTTTTGGTCTTCTCATCAATTCGGAACCACTGCTCGAACATCAAAACGAATGCGTTGATCATTTGGCGACCACTCATCTGTATCCTCATTGAAGTCTTCAATTTTCGTGAAGAGAAAATGTTTTATAAGATGTTGATTTTCTTGAATTGTTAGAATACCAAAGTCTTCAAATAGTGAACGAGTGTTGTGAAGAATTGAGATAAACTTTTCAGCAATTTTATGTGAAGGTGAGTGATCCAAAGAATATTGAACCAGTGCTTTTAGATACTCATAAGATGATGAATAAGAACAATCATAATACTCAGCCAAAGGCTCAACAAATTCATCATAGTATTCTTTCAGGTCATCATCATAATTTCTTGAATTATATTCAGTTGTGTAAGACCGTATCTCTTCAATCTTCTCATCAATGAAATGAATTTTAGCGATGTCCATTGGTGTCATATCTTTTGCCACATTTTGAGTTGAAAGGTTGCTTGAAGTCCTTCAAAGGTAAATCGATCAATCATTGAAACAATTTGAGATGCTGTATACCCATTTAGTATATATTCATTTATATCTTTTCCCGGCATCGAGTCAGGTAGCAGAGCAACTTTATATTTACGGTCAATCATGTTCGCAATTTTTTTGATGATTTCGGGATTGCGAGGTTCACGGTCAGCAACAAAAACAAAATCAAAGTTGAGTTTATCTAAAGTTTTTGTCACATCTGAACCAGCAATCGCAATTGCGTTTGGTAAAAACATTGCATCAATTGGACCTTCAACAATATAGATTTTTCTTGAAGTGTCAACTTGGTCATAATTGAAAATCTTAGGAGCTTTCTCGTTGAGCTTGATTGTAATGTAACGAAGTTTTGTGTTACCCGATAAGGCTCTACCTTGAAAAGCTATAAGTTTTTTTCTGCCATTATAAAAAGGTATAATGATTCTTTCATCATTACCACCAGCATAATTTGGATCATAATACTGACGAACCCAGTTACCAAAGTTTTCTGTATAAAATAATTTTTTATGATATTTCTCAGGTATCTGTCGACGAAGAACATATGCTTTTGCTTCATGTGAATTTGACAATTGCTCAATTGAAAGAACATCGACAATTTTTGAAGCAGTAACATTTTCAGAAGGTATTGGTTTTGCTTTGAGATTGTGAGGCTTCATAATCTTTTCTTCTCGACGATGATCTAAAAATAGTTCTTTTAGATATTCTGTATGTAAAACAGGGTTTATAGTTTTTAAGAAGAAAGAGAATTTAGCACTGAAAGAACAATTGTGACAAAAATATTGATAGAGATTTTCTTTTTCAAAAAGATAACCTCTTGCTTTTGTTTCATTTCGTTGACTATCACCACAAACAGGACAGGAGAAGTTTGCTCCGTTTGCTTTCCATTTAAAATTTCGAAGTGAGGTAGATAGACGAAAGATGAACTCTTTTTGAATTGATTTGTTCTCAGTCAGAGATCGCTTGTTCATGTTTTTCTAATAATTTCCTGATAAATGTTGTAAAGTTAACTTTTTCAGTTTCAAGGAGAAAGGAAATTTCTTCGAACTTAGCACGGTTGCTCTGAAAATAATTTTCTGCGATTTCGACATTTTCACGAACAACAAGCCATTCTAATAGTTTCTTTGTCTTGAGTGACAAATTTTTCGACATGTATGCTTCTTCTAACTTTTCCTCAGTTAGATAGGGCACATCATCATTTACTCTTTCAAATACAGGTAATTTTCTCGGCTGTTTACGAACAATCGGTTTCGTTTTTGAGTTGATTAGTCTCGCAATATCATGATTGATCTGCCGAAAAGCTTTTGATTCCATTTTCTTCTTAATGGGCATATCCCGGAGATGTGATTGTAGGTTCAGTATCAGGATCTGAATACCACTTATTCAAGAAGCTGTTGAACTCATATGTTCCTGGAGGATGTTCAACAACGTTGTTCAATTGTTTATCATATTTATCATCCTTCTCATTCTTTTCATCTTTTTCAGGCTTCTCTTCTTCATTAACAATATCATCAAATTCTTGAGGTTCAAGACCTACAGCAATCGCAACTTCTTTCATTGTTTCAAAGTCTTGCTCAGAAATGGCATCTTGCTCAGAAGATGAAATTGAAAGATACTCATGTAAATAATTTTCAAAGAAAGCTTTTGACATTTGCTTGTCAAACTCTGCACTTTCGAGCACATTCAATAAAGCAGTAAAATGATTCATCTTAGTCTCCGTGAAAGTAATTAGTAAAAACTGGAAGTTCTTCAACTTGCCTTAAAACTTTTACGATTGAGCGATAATAAAACCGCTCTAAGTAACGAAAGTTAATGTAACGATATCCCTCAACTTCGAGTGATTGATTACCATCTTCATCTTTGAAGTATGTTGTACACTTCATCTTCGAAGTGTCTGGTAACTCTTTAGGGACATACAAATAAAGCCATAAATCTTTGTTTCTCGTATAGTCAAAAAATCCCAATTCTGTTAGGTCTTTTTTATTCAACTTGAGTCCGGTTTCTTCTTCTACTTCTCGGACTGCAGCATCAATTGGTTTTTCTCCTGGCTCAATCTCTCCTTTTGGTAAATCCCACTTATAAGATTTGACACCAAGAACAACTTTTCCGTTCGTAATCACTACACCAGCACTAACTTTTTTCATACTCTAAGCTTTCGGGACTAAAATTTTCAACCAGTTTGGATGTTTACTTTCTCGAATCTTCGAAGCGAACACAATTGCTTCGAAGGATAATTTATTGATTAGATTGTCTTTAAATAAACTTCTGAAAAATTCAAGAAGCTCCTCCGCATATTGAGTGTTTGAGACAAAGTTTTGAATATTGACAGATGTCAACCGCAGTTTACCATCTTCAACAAACTTATCACTGTCCATTGATTTGCGATATTCAACTTCATGTGGTATCACATGCTCTTTCTTGACCATTTTCATCGGGACAACAAGATGAATGTTCAGAGAACCGTCTGAGGGCTCAGTTACATTATACCCGCTTTTTTGGGCAAAGTCAAGTAATTCCGCAAAACTAATTGCATTTTTTCCTTGGGCGCTGAGTTCTTTCTCAAATTCTTTGTTCGCTGGTTTTCCTTTCTTTTCGATTTTGATATTTTCGATTTTCAGAAGTTTGGGTTTTTGATTTTTGAAAATCTGTTTCGCAACAGAGAAGCACTTGTCCAGACTGAGACCATCTGTGATGACATCAGAGTCGGGAGTTGTGCTGAAGTTCAGGTCATCGTTGATAATTTCTGTAGAGTAATTGCTCCAGAAGGAGATACTGTCTACCTCGTTTTTTGACCCTTTGATTTTATTAAATCTCATTGCGAATGATTCAGGTCCAACAAAGAACATTTTACCAAAAGCATACTGCTCACCTTTACGATAATATTTTACAGTATATTTTTTTGAACCAAAATCATATACAGGTTCTCCGAAGAGTTCACTTAATTCCTTCGCATTGATCTCAAGAGCAAAATCAATTGGTGATTCAGCATCTTCAGCAATACTACCTCTCTTAAGTATATGATCCATAAATGATTTACCTAATTTCCATTTCTTCTTTTTCTTTGAAGAATGGTCATAAGCATATCCTTTTGTAGCACCTTCAAGATTTGAATAGGTTTTACCAATAAAGGCGTCATCACCTGTCTGGGGTAAACCAACACTTGATGTAGTCAAAGGTGCGCCATCACTGTCTTCTTCTACTTTTGTAAATTCATCTAAAAGATTTCGGAAACTATATTTTGAAAAGGACATTTATATAATCTTTCTTAAAATTTTTTCTAGAGTTGAATCAATTAAAATTTCACTCACTTCAATTCTTTTGTAATTAATTTCAAAACAATCTGTTTCTTTTAGTTTATTCAAAATAATCAAAATAGTTTTAAGCTGAGGATAATAATATTCATGTATCTGATAAAACAATATTTCATTAGCAGAACGAATATGAAATTCATTATATATGATAATGAAATGATTGATTAACAAATTTACATTTATATTAAGAGGGTTATCTTTATATTTTTTTAGAAGCCTCTTAATATAAGTTATATGTTTAAGCAAAGACTTAAACTCAGTTTCAGACAAATACTTTGATCTTAAATTATATAACGCAAATGCGTAAAAGTTCTCTTCAGTAATTAAAACCATAATAAATCATAAGAAAATCTTATGCCGGTACTTGATTACCAGGGAATACTTGATACCATTGTCGTACATTTGCTGAGTCAGGCATTAGAACCTCAAAACTCAATTGCTGAGTACCTGAATGGTAATATAGAATTGAAGTACCATCAGGTAGATTCGTAGGATCTGGTCTTGTTGTATAAATTTTTAGTTGCATCATTTCAGCTGCAGTCACTTTAGTTGTCATTGTATTTGCGGCTAAGTTATTTGCTGTGTAATTTTCTGTATTGAAATGAGCAATTTCAACTGTATTTGCTTCTAGGTGGTCTGTTACAACATCAGTTGATTGAGTGTATGAACTGATGACATTCGCAGTTATTAGGTCGGTGATTTGTGCAAATGGGGAATGAACTTCATTTGATACAAGATTAGCGGTAGATACTGATGCTGAATATAAAGTTTGAGAACTGATATCACTTGATGTCAGAGTCCCTGTGATTGCTGCCGCACCAGCATTTAATCTTCCTGTAATGGTAGCATCATAAGCAACATTGAAACCCTTTAAATTTGCTATATCTGCATTTAGGTTTCCTACAATACTTATGTAACCATTTGATGTAAATGAAGTTTCTACATCAATTGTTTTTGTTTTAACTGAATTCGTTTGAATAGCATTTGAAAATACACTTGATGTTTCAAGCATAGCCGTATTGACATGAAGTGATTCAAAATAATTATTTTTGATTTTGTCAATGGAGGCAAGTTCAGTTACATATAAATGATTGTAAAGATGTAGATCATTTTGAATGAAAACATCTTGTTGAAGATAAGTGTCACCAAGAACTGTGAGTGTGTTACCTACACCAAGCACGCCACCACATAGAAAATCTCCATCGATTTCTAAGTTGGCGAAATTTGGTGTGAAAGAATCGAAATGAACATTTCCACTACAATAAAGGTCTTCATCAATATGAACAGAGTTTGCTACAAATAAATCACTACCAAGAGAAAGATTACCGGTGAGACTGTCAAAGTAAAAACGATTTGTAGCATCTAAGGTAGTGTTGAATGTAACATCTTTTCCGTTGAGTTCTTGACCGATTGAAAGAGCGGATGGAATTTGGTCAAAGAGAGTTTGAGCTAACATTCGCTCATTTTTAGGAGTTGTTCCTACATCACTCACAACAAGAAAAGTAGTATCCTCTTTGAGTTCGGTGAGGAGTGGTAACTGTGAGATTTTTCTATCGTTTGATGATGGCATTTTCTTACCTTATCCAATGATTTATATGTTCTGTAATATTAGGATTGATGACAACTTTTGTTTTGTTTTCTTCTTTATCCTTTTTCTCTTTGTTTTGACGTTCTTCCTCTTCTTTCTTATCTTCGTAAGAAAGTTTCTCACTTCGTTTTTTATCATTTTCTAGATAATCAATCTCATCATCAATTTTATCCTCAACATCTTCAGGATCAGGATCTTCATCACCCTCTGAATCTTCAACATCTTTTGAGACATTTTTGATTGCCTTTTTCTCAATATCATCTTTTGATTGAGTTACATCTTTTTCATTGTCAGGATCATAATCATCTTTTTTTGGATCATCCTCTTCTTCATCATCAGGTCCTATTTCTTCATCTTCTCCCGAATCTTCTTCGCTATCTTCACTGCTTTCAGCATCATCTTCGCCTTCAAAATCTTTGTCTGAATCCATCTCTTCGTCAGAACTTTCATCAGACGTATCAGTGTCCTCTTCTTCCGTTGTGTCATCTTCTTCATCCTCTTCTGAACTTTGAGCAAATAAGGCTTCTAAATCATCATCTTCTTTTTGCTTTTTCTTTTTTTCAAAAAGATTAAGACCCTGTATAAATTGATTATAACTCTTCATTGTGCTTTAGATAAAGGCTGTATCGGGAAAGTATTTCTGAAATACTGACCGGTTTATAATCCCACACATCAAGATTTACATTATAAACGGGATTGATGATATTATTTTGAAAAATTGTTGAGCCATGCATACTAAAATAAATACTCTTGTTATTCTCTTTTGAGAGATATCTTCCGCAAGAGGTAATTACAAGATTAGACTCTATTCTATTTATATGTTCTAAAAAGTTAGTTATATGAATTGTTTTACGATCATATTGAATCATAGTGTCAAGAACACAAAGCTCAGTATACTCAGAATGTTCTCGCTCGGCATCTTTTCGATGATACACATGACAGAGCCTTCCGTTCAAACGAGAGACTAAATCCTTGTACGTATAGCCGGGCATGTTTGGATTTTTTGAATCTTGAAATTCACCAAGGACAAATACAAGAGCATCCTCTGGCACAGTATCATTCCAGTATGAAATCAAATCTTCATTCATACTTTCAGTGTCATCCCAATTCTGGCATCGTTTGCAATGATTCCTTGGGTCATAATTAAACTTTGGTTGTCCAACAAAATACATAAGTTCTCCTATGAGAAATCAATTTTTGAAACAGGTTTCGAGGCAACCTCACTCCTTGCGGCTGCTGTTTGTACAATTTCATCTTCTTCTAAATTATATAGGCGCATTTTTTCTCGATCCATACCAATCATGAACTTTGAATAATAACTTGGATCATTATAGCGACTCTTCAATTGTTTGATCATTACCTTCTTCTGCTCAAGAAACTCTTCAGTCACAATGATTGCTGCCATGAAATCGGCTGTCATTGAAATACCATGAGATTCTGAAATGTTTTCAAGGTCAACATCCGTATTATATTGACCTGAACGATTGAACTGATGATTGCTGATGATTGGTATTTGTCGCTCAACAGCAAGACCACGAATTTCTTCTGCTACTGACTTGTAGTAATTATATGAATTCTCAGCAGATTTGACTCGAGCAGACAAACAGATACCTAGATAGTCAACAATGATGACGTCAGGTGTGAAATTCTTTTTCAAACTCAATTCGTTCAGCAAGGCACGAAAATGATTGATGTTCACAGAAGCAGGAGGATACTGTTTGATTTTAAGTTCACCGATTGTCTTTTGACGAATACGATCAATCTTTGATAAAAAGGAATCCTTTGTAAGTCCTGAAACATCTGCCATCTTCATGTTCATTAGATTAGCGTCAATTCTTTGAGCAATCAATTCTTCAGCAATCTCAAGAGTGATGTAGAGAACATTATAGCCTTGCTGTAGATAAGATGCGGCTAAGTGACACATAAACAAAGTCTTACCTGAGTTTGTACCACCAAGAAACAGATTCAATGTGCCATGAGTAAAGCCACCTTTTGTAATTTTATTCAGTAGTTCAATGTCAAATGGTATCTTTGCTTCTTTTCGATGATAATAATCATATCGTAAAGAAGCATCTTGAACAAAGTCATGACCTACATTTGTGTCAAAGGATACTGAGAGTGCATCCTTGAGTAGGTCAGGTATTTCATTTTTACTTTTCTTTGTTTTTTCATCTGTGATGATTGAAATCGATTCACTCACAGCAAGGAAAATTGCTCGATCTTTACACCATTCTTCGGTGATATCAACGAGCCAATCAACAGTCATGTTGTCGGTATCGACTTCCATGATTTCTTTCCACAATTCAGACATCGCTTCGAGTTCATCATCACGAAGCGAGTTATCACGACCAGCATAATATTCAATTACATCATCAGAAGGCAGAGTATTATAGTCGGTGATGAAGGTGCTGATATAATTGAAAATTGCTTTATCAAGAGGATCTTCAAAGTATTCTTTCTTGATAAAGGGAAGAGTTTTGTTCACATAGCTTTTGTTTTTAATTAGCTGGTTGAGAATCAGTTTGGTGTTCATTAAAAGCCTCCATTGCGTAGAGTTCTGGACGATTCATTAGTACATCAATAAGTATTTGTCTTGTCACTTGCTCAAATTCTTCTTGGTCTCCTTCTTGCTGTTCATAACCTTTGGGGACAAAAGAAAGGTCATATTCAAAGTCAAGATTGATATCTTTATCTTTCACTTCTTCCCAATCAGTTACTCTCTTGATCATACCCTCTTCCGTTTCATATGTCAAGCGTAAACGATTGATTTTGAAAAAGAAATTTTGAAAATAACCATTACCTATTTGAACTGCTAAACGCTTATCTTCGTTGTCTTTGACCACACGATATTCAATGCGGTCTGTTCGATTCGTGTCAATTTCTTCTTCTTTAAATTCATCAAAAACTTCAGTTGATACTAACATTAAACCTCCTCAATATCTTCATGCAAATCATCTAAAGGTTCTTCATAGATGTCCTTTTCAAGTTCAGGATCAAATTCACCATAGGAAAATTCTTCATGAATAACTGCATTGATCTTCTCAAGAACTTCTTGTGTGAAGAATTCTTCAGGATCTGCCATGATTTGTTTTTCATATAACTTACGACCATCTGGTACAGTGTATCTTGCGCCTACTTTCTGAAACACACCAGCTTTGATCGCAAATGGAACCAAACCGTGATACTTGTTGATTCCTGTTTTAAAGTTTAGATAGATTTCAACAGCAGAGTTTTCTCGAGTGAAACGAGACTTTCTGGCTCTGGCTGTAATGAAGTTACCGACTTGAACGGTACCATCTTTGTCTTTTCGTTTTGATAAAAAGAGAACAACATCAGACAAGAATAAAGGACCTTTACCACCTGTCATCACTTCTTGAGGATACATACTACCGATTTCGGAGTAGACATGATTTGTCATGATGAGAGGTGCGTTTGCTTTTGACAATTCCATCTTCAATGTTCTCAGTGCTGACTTGACTAATCTGCCTTTTGTCATATCTGTTTTGTTCGCACCTGAGATGGCATCTTCATATTCTTTTTCAGTTGAGAGATTACCTACAGAATCGAGAATCATGATGAAAGGAACTTGTTCTTCTTCAGGTAACTCATTGTATTCTTTGACAAACTTGGTTGCTTCATGTCGAAACTGCTCAACAACACCAATCGGCACATAGAGCAAACGATTCAAATCAATGCCTCGTTCAGCAAACATTTGAGAGGTGAAAGCATTTTCTGTCTCATAGTAGACAACATAGCCATCTGGATGATTCTTTTGAAACTCTCTCGCAATCGAAACACAAAAGAAGGATTTGCCAATACCTGAATCAGACGCAATCGCCACTGTTTTGTTCTTCGGAATACCTTTGAAGATATCTGCTGACATAATTGCATTCAGCATGTAAGAACCAGTATCAAGAAACTCTTCGCAATCACCAATCATTCCCTTTTCACCTACGATACTCGCAAGTTCATTACCCATCATCTTACTGTAATTCTTGAAAAATTTTGACATAATAACCTCAGCTAAAAAGTGACATAAGATTTACTCTTCTTTCATAGTGCCAATTGATTGGCTCTAACATAATCTTGAGAGGTGAGATGAATGCTCTTTCCCACATCGCATCAAAATCAACTTTATCATGTAGTTCAAGTTCTTTTGGTAGACGATTTGGAAAGGCAATCACATTCTCTTTCGTGTAGTTTTGGTCTTTTAGAAAGACATACTTAACTTTTGCGCCATCTTTGATATCAGAATAATAGTTCTCCAGTTTGTGGCTTTTCAGCCAATAATTATAATTGATGCCTGCTCTTACATGAATCGGGCATCCGAGTTTATATTGATTTTCACCACGATGATACTTGCGAATACCTTTGATTGATGTCGGTAAGGCAATCTCTTCAGGTGACAGTGAATACCATTTCTTTGAAAATTCAGCAACATAATCAATGAGTTCTTCTTCTGTGCCTTGAACTACAATCTTAGCACAATCAGTCAATGCTTCTCTTGCGGGTGCGGGTGTTGATGATTTGACTGCTTCGACGCCGGTCATCTTGATCTTTGGTGTAGCATAGTCAACACCTTCCATGTGAACAATTGACATCACATACTTTTTCTTTGCGATGAACACACCACTGCCAACTGCTTCAATCTTCATGTTCAGAACTTCTTCATGAACGTTCAGATATTTATTGAACTTGTCGACAGCTTCGTCAATCTTTTCAGAGAGTTTTGTGTAGCCAACTTTCTGAACAAACTTGTTTTGTTCTTCTCGACTTTTGTTCGGCACGACCTTCTTCACAATCTCATCAAGTCGAAAATAGATTGAGTCTGTATCCATGTAGGCCGCATAATCAAGATTATCTGTCTTGAATGTTTCATTCAGATACTTGTTCAAATAGTTTTCAACAAAGCGATTGACTGCCTGACCTGAATAGGTCACTGCCTCTGCCAAACGAATGTCATAGAAACGGAAGTATTTCAGACCGCAGATACCATAGAAGGAGTTTGCGGCAACTTTCGCAACAAGCTGCATGTTATAGAGAGCAACAGCCTTCTTTTCGAGTTCAGGAATACGAGCCTTTTCACCTGCTTCTTTCAATCTTTCAATCTCTTGTCTTGTTGAAATCATTGCCTTTTTCGAATCAACTCGCAAGTCAAGCATTCTTTTGACAAGAGTCGGAATGAAGCCTGTACGGTCTCTTGAGAAACGAACACCATTTGCGGCAACAGCAACATCTTTACGATAGTCTTCTGACAAATCTTTCTGCTGATTCAGAATATCCTCAATGGTCATTGGCTTCTGATATTCAATTGTCTCAGGTGAGATATTGAATGTGCGAATGATATAAGGATACAGAGAAGTGAAGTCAAAGGATACCATAAACTCATGCTTACCTGTGATGGGTGGCTTGACATAAGCACCTTCAAACTTAGCAGTTTTTTCACTGACAGTTTTCTCGTAAGGTACAACAATCTTCTCACTATACAGATAGTTCTGAATGATGTTTTCCCAGTATCTCATCGGACTGAAGATATCTTCATAGTTGACCTTTGAGAAATAGGCAAGAGTCAATGCGATATCCATAAACTTTAGTCGGTCATCAAGACGTTCAACAAGTTCAGTATCTTTGATGTTATAGTCCATGAATAGTTGAAAGTCTTTTTCGTACAAGTCAAACAGGTTATCGAACTCAGAGATATCTTCTTTGTGGTCACCTAATTCAACTTCAGCAATGAAATCAAGCTTGTAGCTTTCACGATTGACAAAGGTGAACTTTTTGTAGAGAGCAAGATAATCTAGCTGAGAGATACCTTTGATTACATAGAATAATTCACGTTGACCGAAACTGTTCTGTCTTGTACCAGCATAGACATTGTTAAAAGGTGAGAGTTTTCGTATACTATCTTCACCTAAGACCTTTTCAATTCGTCCGCAGATATAAGGCAAGTCAAAGGTTGTTGAGTTCCAGCCAGAGATTACATCAATCTCAAGCTCAGTCCATAATTGAATGAACTTTAGAAGAAGAGTTTCTTCGTTATCATATAGCTGAACAATGATATCATCACGATCATTTACATAGTCACCGCAGCCTTCATAGGTGAGACCAAAGGCATAAGTGACACCTCTTGTTCGAAGTGAAATCGCATTGATGGGAAACTTTGATTCTGATGGATCAGGAAAGGTACC